>ENA-OQVM01001628-OQVM01001628.1-marine-metagenome-genome-assembly--contig:-NODE-1628-length-29080-cov-34.428921_pt1 | contig 29080 bp, 24 predicted proteins | sample MGYA00237776_ERZ505498 | MGnify/ENA primary metagenome ERZ505498 (study PRJEB26159, sample SAMN06265151) | marine metagenome | isolation source: Helgoland LTER site | place: Germany:Helgoland, sampling...
TAATTTAATATCTTACTTAAAAGTTAAATTGGTTAATTTTGAAAAGCACTACTTCGGTAGTGCTTTTTTTTTGATTCTATCTAAAGTATTTCCCGTTTATTACCTCATTAGTCCTTTGGTTACTTTGGTCTTGCAGGTGCTTTATAACTCTCATATATTTGAAGTATGTAATTTAATATCTTACTTAAAAGTTAAATTGGTTAATTTTGAAAAGCACTACTTCGGTAGTGCTTTTTTTTTGATTCGATCTAAAATATTTCCCGTTTATTGTTTGCTTAGTCTTTGATTTCTTATCCTGTTTAGTCGGACTCATGTTTTGTGTCCCTATTTTGTTAAATAGGAGTAAAGACGAACGCTTCTATTGCTGTGCTCTTGTATTGGCCTGAAAATTTATGCTAGTAGATTTCAAATAAATCAGTTACTTTTGGGTTTAAAATTATATATAATGAATAAACTCAAATTCACTCTTATTTTAGCTTTTGCCTTTACTATGCAAATGCAATCACAAAACAGTTCTGACTTGTTAGCGCATTACAAAGCCTATTATGCACAAATGCAACAATTAGGGGATACTCAAGGAATTATTAATGCTATGAACCATTTGACTATTCTTGAGCCAACTGTTAGACGCCTAGACACCTTAGCATATATTTATATGAGTGATGGGAAGCATCGCCAGGCAATCTCGCTTTTGGGAGCTGAGGTAAACGAATCGGACACAGATTTAGATTCTCAGGTCAAAGCAATTAGTTTGAAATCTTTAAATGAACCCAAACTTGCCATTGAGCATTACGAAGTACTTTACAAGCGCAAGCCATCTCCTCAATTGGCGTATGAATTAGCAGATCTTAAGATTATAACAGACGACCTTACAGGAGCTACTATAAACATTTCATATGGTATTGCATATGCTACCTCCGACATGATGAAGGCTTACTATGAGTCACAAACGCCTTATCAAGTCTCTTTAATGGCAGGCTTTGTGTACTTAAAAGCGATTATTAAGTTTCGAGAAAACCCGGAGACCAATCACGATGCTTCAATAGCTATTTTGGAAGAAGCACTACAAATAGCACCAAACTTTAATTTAGCAACGATTGCTATTAATGCCATAGGTTCTCAAAAAGAAAGTTTAGAAACCAAATAAGTGTTTTATTATTACAAAAAAAAAGCAGCGCTACAGCGCTGCTTTTTTTGTTATGATCTTATCTTGTTTTACCAGATTCGAACGCGCTGTTCTTCAGCTATGTACATTTCGTCTCCTTCTTTAATGTCAAAAGCTTCGTAAAAAGCATCTATATTTTTTAAAGGTTGAGTGGCTCTTTGAATCCCTGGAGAATGTGGATCTGTTTTAATTTGTGTTCTAAGAGCATCTTCGCGCGTGAGTGTTCTCCAAACGGTTGCCCATGACATGAAAAATCGTTGTTCTGCCGTAAATCCGTCTATGTCTTCGGGTCGTCCATTAGTGTCCATATATAATTGAAGTCCGTCATAAGCTCCTAAGACCCCACCTAAGTCACCAATATTTTCTCCTAAGGTAAACTTTCCATTAATGTATACACTGTCCAAAACTTCAATAGCACTGTACTGTTCTGCAAGGGCATTTCCGCGTTTTTCAAATTCAATTAAATCCGCATCTGTCCACCAATTATTCACATTTCCATCGCCATCAAAACGGGCTCCAGAATCGTCAAAGGCATGTGATATTTCGTGGCCAATAACGGCTCCAATTCCTCCATAATTAACGGCCTCATCAGCGGTAAAGTTATAGAAAGGAGGTTGTAGAATTGCTGCTGGAAAAACAATCTCATTGTTCATCGGATTAAAATAGGCGTTTACGGTTTGAGGAGGCATTCCCCATTCGGCTTTATCTACGGGCTGTCCAATTCTGGATATATTCTCTTTTGAACTCCAGTTAGCAACTGCCATCATATTTTCTGCATAACTATTTCCTTCTAGTACCTGTAAATCTGAGTAGTCTTCCCATTCGTCTGGGTAGGCGATTTTTACGGTAAACTTATCTAGTTTTTCTACAGCTTTTACTTTCGTTTTATCACTCATCCAATCCAATGCCATTATTCTGCTTTGGAAGGCTTTAATGACGTTAGCAATCATTTTTTCAGCTTTTTCTTTAGCTTCTGGTGGAAACTTAGCTTCCACATATAATTTCCCGATAGCTTCTCCCACTGAACCATTGACGGTTCCTAAGGCGCGTTCTTCAGCAGCACGTTGTGCTTTAGAACCATTGAGTGTTTTGCTATAAAACTCCCAGTTTGCGGTTTCAATTTCTGTAGTTAAATAACCAGCGGCACTGTCAATTGTGCTCCAAGTCATTAGGGTTTTGATATCCTCGATAGAGGTCGTGCTAAGAAAGCTGTTTAAAGCAACCATATAAGACGGTTGCATTACAAGTACGGACTCTAAAGGGGCCGTAATCCCTAAGTCTGCACTAAACTTATCCCAGTCTATAACCGGTGTCATTGCATTGAGTTCTTTAAGAGTACGAGGGTTATTAAAGTTGCGAATATCACGACTTTCAACTTTATCCAATCTTGGCTTCGCAAGTTTTGTTTCTAGTTCAAGAATACGTTTTGCAGCGGTCATTGCACTTTCCTCATCATAATCAACAAATTGTAGCATGCGTGCAATATGGTCTATGTATTGTCCTCTAATTTCTACGGACTTAGTATCTTCATCTAAATAGTAATCACGTTGAAGCCCCAAACCACCAGGAAATACCCAAGCGGTATTCATACTACTATCATTTAAATCTGGAGATGCTCCTATGCCTGCAAAAGGCGCCGAAACTCCTATAGTGGTTGCATATACAGTTTGCATATCTGAAATTGTTTGTATGCTGTTAATCGCTTCTAAAAGTGATTTAATGGGGGAGATGCCTACTTTGTTTCTAGCAACGGTATCTAATTCTGATTCAAAAACTAATAATGCTTTTTTCTGATCCGTTCCATCAGCGTAGGTTCCAAATTCCTTAGAGGTTTTTATTATATCAAGCACATCATTCCGTGTTGATTTTCTGAGGACGCCAAACCCTCCCCAGCGTGTTTCATCGTCTGGAATGGTATTGGTTTTCATCCAGTTTCCATTCACATAGTCATAGAAGTTGTCTTTTGGATTGACCGAAGGATCCATGTTTTCTAATATGATTCCTGGAATTTTGTTGGTCTCAGCGGAGGGGTTGTTTGAGTTGTTTTTGCAAGCATTCAAGCTTAAAATACTAAGCGCACTTAGCAATGTCAATTTTTTGAGGTTCATAAGTTTGTTTTTAAGTAAATAGAGCTTCAATTTAGCTAAAAATTAGAGGTAATTACAATTTTAAATGTTAAACTTATAAGAGCTATTAATTCTATAATTAATTCAAAATCAGTTTGCGTGTAGTTTGTTGGTCATCAACTTTGATTTGTAAAAAATAAATTCCACTAGAATAACCTTGCATTTGCAACGGATATGTTGTTGATGGATTTATGTTTTTATTTACAAACAATCGCTTTCCTGTAATATCTGTTACTTGGAGGTCGTACGGTTTATTATTTTGTACTTGTATGTAAAACACATCTTTAGAAGGGTTTGGATAAACGGCGAGTTGACTTAGTTCAAAACTTCCGGTGTTCAATGCGGTACCATCTACAAAAAAGTCATCAATAACCACCCCTTCTTGGTTCACACTTTGATCTGCTTCAAATACAATTCTAAAAATCATGCTAGGTTCTGTACTAAAAGCGTCTAGAGCATAGCTGTATTGGTTCAGCGCACTTTCCGTTCCAGTCCATTGCCCTCCCACACAGTTAAAGCAATTATCAGCGACCCCATCTCCTGCGATTCGGCTACTGTTGTACCAGTTTGGAGTATCGGCTGAGCCTAACAAATTCCATGATACTCCTTGATTTGTTGAATATTCTACATACACTAAATCCCAGTCGGTTTCCAAATCAAAAGCCATATCAAATTTTAGCACTGGGTTGGCGATATTAGTCAAATCATAGCATTGAGATACCAGGTACCCTTTTTGTTGATCCCCATGATTTCCATCCAAATTGGTTGCATACACATTTACGGGTGAGGCAGCGCTGTTAAGTAGTGCCCCACTTGGGACTCCAAGCTCCCATATATCATCCCCAGTTTCAGTCAATACAATAAGGGCATCTTCAACGTTTTCAAACGTATTAACTTGTTGAGCAGTTCCGAGGTCGTTGGCATAAAAAATTATTTCTACATTGTTATTGGAACTAAAAAAGTCATCTACTATAGTAGTGGTTACGTTTAGGGTGTGTAGACCTCTACTAAGCTCAAGCGTGTCCAAATCAATAAAGGCATTGTCTCCAGAAATAATACTTCCGCTCCAGCTTGATGAAACTTGCTCACCACCATCAACAGTATAGACGATATCCACGTTGCTTATGGTGTTTTGCCCATTGTTTTTTACTTTTAGTTGTGGAGAGATATCCCCACAATTAACTTGTGTAGACAGTGGATTTTCTACCCCAACAAGTTGGATGTCATTTGCCGCAACTTCTGAAACAGCGAGTTCACTTCTCCAAGCGCCTCTTCCATAGGTGGCTGCTGTGATATTATTATCAATACTGTTAATGCTTAAATCTCTTACATCTGAATTAGGTAAGTTAGTATCAAAAGCTTCCCAGTCATTGTCATTGTCATTAAATCGGTAAACACCCAAACTAGTACCTAGATAAAGCACATTGTCAGAGGTATTCTTTTGATGTTTTATAATATTTTTGGCCACATTAGGCAGCGAGCCTGTAATGTCCGTAAAACTATCCCCTTGGTTAATTGATCTGTATACGTTTCCGTTATTCCCTCTAGTGGTTACATATAAAACCGTATTATCTGAGTTGTTTACTTCAATCGATGTGATATTATTAGAAAAGTTTGTTACGGTAGAAAAGGTAAGTCCGTGATCGGTACTTTTTTGAAGGGTTGCGTTCAATCCAACATAGATAATATCAGAGTTAATCGGGTCTAGTTCTAAAACGTCAATATTTGTTCCAAAACTTGGAGATACTTCGGTCCAGATACCCTGGTTAAAATTATACAGACTGCTATATCCGGCATAAACCTCACTGTCTTTATTTATTGAAAGTGGGGTAATCCAATTGCCGGTTGTTGGTCCGTTATAGCCAGAGGTGCTCCCTGGAAGCCCAGAATTATCATTCACAAACAGGCTTTGACCCCTTTGCATAAAACCATAATATAAGCTGTCGTTATTGGGGTCAATGACCCCCTCCATTCCGTCGCCTCCATGCCAACTAGCCCATTGACCACCAAATCCAAAACCTCCGTTATCTTGTGCTCCTCCAGCAATTTTATTGGAGTCTAGTTTTGATACTGATATTCTGTAAAATTGGGTGATTGATAGGCCTACAGTCAAATCTTCAAAAGAAGTGCCACTATCGGTAGATTTAAACACACCGCCATCCGAACCTACAAATAATCCGTTATCAAAATCTCGAATAAAATGAATATCTGCATGGGTATAAGAAGCGTTTCTAGTGCCCCAATCATTGATTTGAGAGAATGAATCCCCTCCGTCTTCAGATTTCCAAATATTTAAGACACCAACATATATTTCATCCGGATTGGTATTGGAAGCCCCGAGTGCAAAATCATACCATGCTTGTGACACCCCGTCAAAAAGATCTGTTGTATTAGCCATTTGGGTGAATGCCAAGCCATTATTTGTGGATCTATAGATTCCTTGGTAGTCATAGCCCTCTGTAGCGGCTGCTACATATACATAGGCTCCATTTGCTTGGGTCACATCTATAATTAGGCGTCCAGCTGATGATGGAAGTCCTAAAGTAATTTGAGTAAAACTATCACCTGCATCAGTGGATCTAAAAAACTGCGAATTTGTCGTCGCATAAATTATGTTCGGATCTGAAGGGTTTACTTTCAAATCTCTAAAATCCCCGGACTGAGTGATGACCCAATTTGTTCCTCCATTTGTGGTTTTGTAAACCCCATTACTTGTAACCACCCATAACATGTTGGAGTCTGTTGGGTTGATATAAATTTCTGAAGTTCTGCCCGGAGAATTGGAAGGGTTCAGCCCTGTTTGCTCCCAGCTTGCCCCGCCATTGGTAGATTTCCATATTCCAACGCTGTAGGTATCGTTTGCATCGTCGTCTCCAGTAGCAATATAAATTATGTTACTATCATTTGGGTCAATTGCAATTCCAGAGACTCCTATTTGTGGAAGGTTGTCTGTCAGGGGTACATAGGTTATCCCTGCATCTATAGACTTCCAAATACCCCCACCTGGTGCCCCTACATACATAGTGTTGGAGTTGTTTGGATCCATAATAATACAGTTTACACGTCCTAAATTCAAGTAATTTGTAGAACGGTTTATAAAATCTACCGGACCCAGAGAGTACCAATCACTCTCGTCTGTCATAGCTGCAGAACTAGTAGTGCGTAACTGTTTTTTAAATGTTTTTTGTTCCCAGCTGTTCCACATTTCTATTGTAGACGGTAAAAACCCATTGACATCAACATAATTTTCCCAATGAGCTTCCCAGCGTTTAAAGGGTTTGTAACCACTTCCCTTGGCCTCTTTATTGTGTGTTTCCCAATATGCATTCCCTGCACTAACTATAGCATCATAAGTTAATGGACCCCGTTGTGATGATTTAAGTTCTTTCATCCAGGGAGTTTCTAATTCTATTTGGGCATTGGCCCCTAATAAAGTGCAAAGTCCTAACAGTAAAAAGTAGTTTTTCATGGTTAAATTGAAATTTAATAAAAAAGAGTTTTAGCTCTTTATTAGTACTTATTGGTTATTAGTTGTTGTTATATTTTTTTAAATTAAAAAATAGCTAAACTACTTAGTTTTAGAGATAAGTTGTGACTCTTTTTCTAGTGTTTTAGATATTTGAAACATTAAATTTGAGTAGGCTTCAACTAAAGACTCTTTAGCAGGATCAAATTCAATTGAATTATTTTGATCAATACCATATTCTATTCTCAATTTATATGCCAAAGTCTCAAATACCTTAAAACGAGCCAAAATACTAGGGGTATTTAAAGTGTTTGGGATATCGGATTCTAGGTTTGAAAACAAGGATTTTAAAGCCTCTTCTGTATCTTCAAAAAGCTGGTATTTTCCGTCAGAAATATCTGTAATTGCTTTTGTAAGATCGGTTAAAGCGCTCCAGTCTGAAAGCGACGAGGGCATGTCGTTATTAATACTAAGTTTAGCTTCTGGGGGGGTATTCTTAATTTTTGTAATTTCAGATAGTTCTGGCCCTGGACTGGAATTGCTTTTGGAAGCTTCTTTACAGTTTTGTAAGGCAATAAACGCGAACAAAGAAAAAAGTATAGTCTTGGATTTATAAATCATCAATGGGTCGCTGTTTTGGTTTTAACAGCCACAAAAGTATGTAATAAAATAGATGAATTTCACAAAAAGATGTTAAATAACCTTGTGAATTGCTATATGCAACTGTTTTGTTTTTGTAATATCTGATACTAAAACGGGCGTATTATTCAAAAAGGCTGTAAGGATTAGATTAGGTTTTTGTTAGGGATTGTTCAGTTTTATGGTTTTAGATGACAGTCCTAAAATTAGTATTGGTACAGTCTCAATATTTTAAACAGAGTTGTTTTTAGAAGAATGTAACTTATTTTTGTTCAGACACTCCATACCCATATCCATACCCATAGTTATAGCTGTATTCATATTTATAGCCTAATTTTTCTCCAATCCCGTTAAATATGACCCCAATATGATTCACTTTTCCACTTTTGACTAGATTAGCAGGTATTTCTAGCAGTGATTTCTCTGTATGCCCAAATTTAGTAAGGTAGACCATAAAATCACAGTACTTACTAATTAGGCTGGTGTCTGCTACAAGCAATATAGGAGCAGTATCAAATATAATGTAATCATAGAGGGGTTTCATTTCTGTAATAAAGTGCTCAAATCTACCATTTTTTAGAAGTGCTGATGCATTTGGTGGGATGGCTCCAGACAACACCATATCAATAGGTAATTTCTTAGAATTGCTTTCTTTTAAAATACAATCTGCTGCTTTCATTTCAGGATCATTCAAGTATAACGACAGTCCTTTTTGATTTTTATCAATTCCAAAATAGCTATGTAGCTGAGGGTTTCTTAAGTCAGCTCCTACTATTAATACTTTTTTATTAATACTTCCATACGCTAAGGCTGTATTGATCGCATTAAAAGTTTTCCCTTCACCCTTAATAGAAGAAGTGAAAAATATTACTTGTGCTTCCGTTGTGGGTTTTTTAGGTATTAAGAAATCGATCGAAGTGGTTAAAATCCGGAATGATTCTGTAAAAGGGGTGTTTTCGTTGGGGTCCAAAAACAGTTTGTTTTTTTCAAATTGTGGTATTTCAGCAATTAGTGGCAGCTCTTTTAGGGCTTTTACCAGCTCTTTAGTACTGCGCACTTTAGTGTCTAATAGAAACATCAGGTAAATCACTCCAAACGGAGTCAAAAGCCCCACAAGTAGTGCGCCTAAGTAAATGATTTTCTTTTTTGGTCCGACAGGAATGGGGTTTGTAATCCCATAATCAATGACTTTTACATTAGAAACGGTCACGGCATACTCCACCGCCGCTTGTTCTCTTTTTTGCAGTAGAATGATGTATAGCTTTTCTTTTAAGTTTTGCTGTCGTTCTATTTTCCGAAGTATATTTTCTTTTTCCGGAAGCATCGCAAAAGCCGAGTTTGCTCTTTGCTGAGCGGCTTTACTTTGGTTTAGAGTGGTTTGTAGCTGTTGCAGATAACCATTAACTGATCTAGAGATATTGTTTTTAAGCTCATTGATGTTGGATTCCAATGCGCTCACCGTGGGGTTGTTTGCCCCTCCACTGGTTTTTAGCTTTTCATAGGTTAATAAGGCGGTATTATAATCTGAAATAAGTTGATTAGTACTAGCGTTTTCAATTCCAATATTGGCCGGCAATAATTGAAACCCAGCATCATCAATCAGTGTGTTTTTTAAAATGTCAGACAATAAAATTTGGGTTTCGATATTAAATAAAACCTCTTCTTTTAGGTTTTGATTTTGAATAGAAATACCGGCATCAGCCTCTATAAAACTGATGTTATTGGAGGTTTTGTAATTCTTTTTAGTGTCTTCAATAGAATCCAGTTCTTTCAATAAAAACTCAAAACGCTGGTTAACAAATTCGATAGTCCTTTTAGATATTTCTTGACGGTCATTAATTCCATCCGCTTCATATTCGGCGATTAAGGCGTTGAGTATGGATTTGGCTTTTCCTCCGTTATTACTTATTAAGCTTAAGAGCAGAACATCATTATCCTCTCCCTCCACATTAATTTCTACAACTTCTTTGAGGGCTGTAGCCGTATTTAATACAGTATTTATTTGTACACTATAGTTTGGGTTTTCAAGGACAGAGGCATCTATTTTAGCTAGGGGTGTAATGTTTATTGGAAATCCCTTTTCAGTTCCTTTATAGCTATACCCAGAAGTGGTGAAGCTTTCTTCAGACTCGGAATCTGTTATCTCATAACCATTTTTAGTTATTTTCAACTCATATATTAAATTCTCAACCAGTGAGTCTGGATGAGCGGCATAAGACACTTCAAACGCAGGAGTAAAGATTTCGTTGCTGCCGAAACTATTGGTTTGAAAATAACGAATGTTAAGTTTTAATTTATTAACAACTTTTGAATTGAGTTGATATGAGTTAAATACATAAATTTCATTCTCTAAAACAACAGTAGATCTTTTGAAAATACTTTTAATATTGAAGTCTAATCCACTTGCTTCATCTTCATCAATAATTTTAATAATAGCTTCTGTCACATACACAGGTTTTGTGTATTGAAGATATGTAAAAGCCCCTAATAAGGCAATGCAAGCTGTGGATAGAAACCAAGGCCAGAATTTGAGGTATTTAAAAAACTCCCCTTTAATATCAATGGATTCTTCGTCTGCATACAAATTAAAATCTGAGTCTGTCATATTAAATCTTATGATCTTGAGTCACAAATTTAATGTTTCAGAAAGTCTAAATATAAATAAGCAACTTCTTTGTAACAATTGATAATTATTTGTTTTAATCGACTAAATAGATTTAATAATGGCTTTATAAATACCAGGGATTTGTTTTTGGTATCAGCTTTGCAATAAGAAACTGGTTTTTTGTAGTAGGATTATAATTTGTTAGCACTGCTGTATGGTTTTAGTGTATAGGTAAGCATTAGCCCGCCTCTATATAACACCACTTCACCACTGCCATTAAAGTCTCTGTAATTATCTTCCCCTACATCGGTACGTTCCATCCCGTCATACCCTTTATACCATGACATGGTATAGCCACCTCCTATAAAAGCTTCTAAGGCCCAGCGGTCATTAAAGCGTCTTTTGTACCCTATCGAGAGGCCATAAAAGCTTGAACGTCCGGATTTGAAAGTGCCATCTGCTGGGTCTGGGTTTTCTCCATTGCTGTAGTGGTCGTATATAATAAAATCATACGGTTTTTGCAAGGTAAACATTCCAAACCCTAGGTGTCCACCCACAAACCAGCCCGAGGTATTATTGTTTTGGTAGTATCGAAATTCTAAAAATGTCTGAGTGATTTGTAAAGGATCCCCGTCTATAGAGTCCCAAAAAGAGCCCAACACATCCAATTGTAAACTTGTTTTTTTACCCACTTGAAATTCAACCCCTACATTGGGTATTAGCACGGCTGCCAAGGGCAGGTTGGCCTTTAATTCTACTTGAGCAGAGGATGTATGTACGCTACTCACTAAAGTAATAAAAAGAAGTACTTTTAAATAATGACTATGCTTGAAAAATGGTATGAACCCCATGTTGTTGAAATTTATTTCAATAAAATAAACGTAAAGATAGGTGTTTTTAGAGCAAGCTTCTTTTTATTTTTTCAATAACCAGCTACTAGATTGAATTTTATCGCCCAGACCATCCATTAAGGCGATGCCTAGTTTTTTACAAATCGCTGCTTCTGGAATTGATTGATTGTCTTGATCGCCACCATTGGCAAAAGCGAGGTCGTAGGTATCTAAATAACTCTCTGCAATCTTGGCAATCGTAGCGCAGACCGTACGATCGCTATCAATGGATAGGAGGGCATGGTCAACTGCTTTCAGATTACTAACAATTAGTAGGCGTTCTGCTTCTTCTTGAAATTCTTTAGAGCCTTTTAAGGCGCGCTGTTGGTCGTTGTTAACAATCACAAACAACGCATCTGCCAAGGACTTGGCAGTATTTATATATTCTATATGCCCTTTGTGTAAGGGGTTGAAATAGCCACTAACAATAATTGCTTTGGGTTTGGACATGGGTTGATTTTTGTTTGATTAGCTCCCTGTTGTGTGCTGAATTTCTTTTTAGGAAAATACAGCCCTCAAAAATACAATTTATTTCCTAATTAGGTGCTAAGCCTTTTTCTTCTTTGGGAGCATTTATAATTCTCTGTAAAGTAATAATAAAAAAAAAACTCCTTTTTGGAGTGTTTTTTAAAAATGTTAATTGCTGTTTTAATGGGCTATTTATTTTGGTTTATAGCCCGTTTTTGTTTAATTAAGAAGGCTTTCTGATTTTTAAGAACTCATACCATCTCTTCGCTGTACTTATGTCTCCATAGCCATAGCCATAGCCGTAGTTATAGCCATAGCCATAGCCATAGCCATTGTTAGCAAAATCAATTCCATTTAGAATATAGGCTGCATTTTTTATTTTTTTATCGGCAATCAGACTTTGAGAAAATGTAATAATTTGTTGCTCTGTAAATTCTGAACGTACCACAAATAAGGAGGTATCCATTAGAGGTGCAAACGCTAAGGTATCAGAAACAAGCAGTGTGGGTGCACTGTCTACAACTATAAAGTCATAGGAGGCTTTTAATTTTTCCAGTAGGTCTTCAAAACGTGGGTCTTCTAATACGACGCTAGGGTTGGGAGGGATGGTTCCACTTATTAAAATATCAAAATTAGACGGTTCCTTTTTAGTTGTTTTTATTAAGGGTTTATAATCAATACTATCATCAGCGATGTAATCAACAAACCCTTTATTTGTTTTTGCGACGTTTAAATACTGGTGCATTTTTGGATTTCTAACATCTGCCCCCAACAAGAGCACTTTTTTCTTGTTTTTAGCCAGTCCTTTAGCTAAATTATAGGCAATGAATGTTTTTCCTTCTCCTTTCACAGAAGAGGTTACGAGAATCGAAGTCCCCTCATCCGTTTTTTTAGGACTTATAAATAACAGGTTTTGAATTAAGGTTCTAAATACTTCTTGAATTTCAGTCGTCGTTTCCGTTTTTCCCATACTAACAAGTGGAACTTCAACCAGTATGGGCGTGTCCTTTATTAGTTTTTTTAAATCTTTAAGTCCTAATATTTTGTTGTTCAATAAGAATTTTAGATATAGAATCCCAAAAGGTATTAACAACCCAATGAGCAGGGCTCCCAAATAGATTATTTTCTTTTTAGGGGCGATTGGGATTGGATTGGTAATGGCGTAGTCAATCACTTTAACGTTGGAGACGGTTACGGCATAACTAATAGCGGCTTCTTCTCTTTTTTGAAGCAGTAGCAGGTATAAGTTCTCTTTTAGTGTTTGTTGACGTTCTATTTTTCTGAGGGCCTTTTCTTGTTCAGGAAGGCTAGAAAAGCGAGTATTTGCTTTTTCTTGGGCAGTTGTATTTTGCGCCAGGGTGGTGTTTAGTTGCTCAACGTAGCCAGTAATGGAACGCGAAATATTGTTTTTTAAGTCTTTTGTATTGGCTTCTAAAAGGCTTACTGTGGGGTTATTGATCCCGGCACTGGTTTTTAGTTTTTCATACGCTAGCAAGCTGCTATTGTAATCGCCTACTAGTTTGTTGATGGTGGTAGACTCAATTCCAATATTTGCAGGGAGTAATTGGAGCCCATCCGTAGTCACCAAGGAGTTTTTTAGAACCTCTGATAATAAAAGTTGGGTTTCAATGGCAAATAAGGCCTCTTGCTTAAGACTTCGTTTTTGAATTGAAAGCCCAGCATCGGCTTCAATAAAACTAATATTATTAGCTTGTTTATACTTCTGTTTTCCTATTTCTATGGAATCAAGATCGCTGAGTAAATACCCAAACCGCTCGTCTATAAATGCGATCGTTTGTTTGGATACTTCTTGTCTATCGCGTATTCCATCGGCCTCATATACTTTAATTAGCGTATTTAAAATACTTTCCGCTTGTAGCCCATTGATATAGTCTAAACTTATGACCAACAAATCGCTGTCATCTCCTTCAGGAACAATGCTGATAAACTCTTTTAAATAGATGGTCGATTCCTTAACCGTATTGAGAGTAATTTGATAACTTGGGTTTACAAGAGTTTTAAAATCAGCATTTTCGACAGGGCTAATTTTAATTGGAAACTCATCATCACTTCCTTCATACGTAAACCCTTTTGAGTTAATGGATTTAAGAGTTTCTGTGTTAGTAATTAGATAGCCGTTATTAGTAACCTCAATACTGAATTCCAATATTTTTTTCTGAGCTTCGCTGCTGTTGTAATTTACCTTAAAAGGCGCGTTAAATTTTTGTTGGGTGTTAATGGTTCCGGTTTGGAAATAGGAAACATTTAGGTCTAAGCTCTCAACTACTTTTTCAAGAAGGCGGTAGGAGGTAAAAAGGGCCATTTCGTTTTCTAAGTTAATCACTGAATTTTTGAAGAAAGAAGCAATATCCAATTCTACAGATTTAGCTTCTTGGTCATCAATAATTTTTATTTTAGCTTGGGTGTTGTATATGGTGTCTGAATACCTAAGGATTAGAAAAGCGGAGCAAAGCGAAAAAATAGCTGTTAAAACAAACCAGGGCCAAAAACGGATATATTTTAGGAGCTCTCCTTTGATATCGATGGATTCTTCTTCAAAATCAGATGTATATTGAGATTCGTTCATTTTGTTCTCTTAGCGTGTTAGTAAAATAGTAATACTTAATAAAACCGAGACAATACTGACCACCGTAGAAGCATTTCCAATAATCCCTGCACTTTTTACTTTGGCATTGTTAGGGTTCACTACAATCACGTCATTGGGCATGATTCGGTACTCCGGGTTATTCATCCAGTTGGTTGTAGTGAGGTCTATCTGAGAAATACGTCGTTCGCCTTGCTGCTCCCGAATGAGTAAAATATCGGTTCGTTTGCCATTGATACTCAAATCCCCTGCATAGCCTAGTGCTTGTGGGAGGCTAATAAACTGCTCTGTGAAGGTATAGGTGCCTGGGCGTCCAACTTCTCCCAAAACAGTCACTTTTGCATTTAAAAGACGGACGCTCACCGATGGGCTTACTAAATGCTGGCCGTCTTCCAATATTGAAATTAGTTCCTGTTCCAAGGAAGCGATGGATTTGTTGACCACCTCAATTTTTCCCAAAATTGGCAGTACAATAGAGCCATCCGTTCCTACCAAATACCCTTGGAGTTTTAAGACTTCAATATTTTGTATTTGTGGTCCAAAGTTGTTAATTGTTTGGCTGTTATAAGGGATAGCGGTTTCCGGAACCAGGGCACCAATTTTAATATCTAAAATATCATTGGGCTGTAGCGTGTTGCTGGTATAATTAATGGGGGTGCTTTGGCTCATATTGGCATCGCCAAAATAAAGTAAATCTTTGTTGGACACACAGGAGCTTAGAAGCAGTCCAAGGACTGTTATACCTAAAAAATTGGTTTTTTTGTAAGACATAATTAATGATATATATGAGTTGCGAAATTAAGTTATAAATGATTTGTTTTATACGTTACAATTATATTTGAAATAAGTGTGTAAATAAGTATGTAAGTGGCTTTATGCAGTCTTTTTTTGGAGTTATTCGTTTCTGTGCTAGTTAGAAGAAAAGCAAATAGTTTCATGAAATAGATAGCTTAATTATAATTTTATTACTGGCACTTGATCCCAATCAATTAATTGGTCTGCCTGATTTAAATCAATAAAATCAAAATCGTTTAACCACTGTTCTAATTTAGGCTTGCAATTCTTAATGCCTACGTAGGATTTAAAACGTCTTGGCAGAGAAAGACCAGGGACAATAGGTTGTTCACCGTCAAAATCTCTGGGGTGAAAATAAGTCATCACATAGTTAGATTGAATGGTCCAATTTTCAATAGTTTTATAAGGTAACAAGCGAAAGTAGCCCCCCCCAGAAAAAATGAAAGGCTTTCCTAGAATAGTATGTGTGTTAATTGGAAATTCTTTTAATTTAATTCCATTATAATCTATAATAGAGGGTATAGCTACTTTATAGGATGGCAAGCCCCCGTGCGCTCTACTAGCTGGGAAAACAGAACTGTCTTTTGTGATGCCCAACTCATGTAAGATTTCAAAAGCCCATTTGTTGTTTTTTGTAATACTAAAACCTGGCGCTCTAAAACTAGTCACCTTTTTTCCAGAACAGTCCTCTAATGTTTTTATGGACTTTTCAACATCATTATAAAATGTTTTTCTGTCTTGATCGTAAGCTAATTGATGCAAATGGGTATGGCTACCAACCTCAAAACCACGATCACTGATCTCTCTTATAATTTCAGGATATTTTTCGGCCATCCAGCCAACAACAAAAAAAGTAGCTGACTTTTCTGTTTTTTCTAGAACATCATAGATTAAATCCATACCTATCCTGATTCTAGAATCAAAATTATTCCAATCAGTTATAGTTCTAGTTTTTTTATTATCTAAAATATGAAACCACTCTTCGATGTCAAAGGTGAGAATTTTCATTAAAAAAACTTCTTGCCTTTATCCTTAAACTCAATAACATCTTTTCTTGTAGGAAATGTAAAATACGTTTTTTTAGAAGAATCATTTTGAATGAGTTTTACCTCATTTTTTTGAATTAAATCAATGCTTTTAGCGATCGCTTCCATTCCAAGTTTCTTTGTGTGATAAATTAACTCTTCTTGTGTTCTATTACCGATTTCAACTTCTTTTTGAACGATGATTGGACCGCTATCAATTCCTTCATCAACAAAAAACACTGAAACTCCAGTATATTTTTCATTATTTCTTAAAACCCAAAAAGTTGGCATCAATCCTCTATATTTTGGTAATAAAGCAGTGTGAAGATTAATACACCCTTTTGGTGCCAAGTTTAATATAGGAGATTTAAATATTTGGTTTCCTAAAATAGAGACTAATAAATCTGGTTGAAATGATTTTATTTTATCTACTGAGTTTGGTTTATTAATCGGTTCATCAAGAGTTATTATTGGTATCGAGCTAGATTTCAAAAATTTGAATACATTATTTTTTGAATCAACTTTTGATTTCAAGTATTTTAACGAGTAATAAGTAAAAAACTTCAAACCGAAGATATCGTATGTTTTTTTTGCTTTAGTAAAAAATGATTCTTTCTTACCAAATGGGGAAACATCTGCAACTACACAACCAACTACTTCAGAATCTTCTGGTAGAATATCTAATAAATATCTTAAGCTTTTTGTGAGGTAAAACGGTTCATTTTGTGTTATAATTACTATTCTCATTTTATTGTTTTTATAAAAAATTTGGTTTTTAATGTATCAAGAATAAATTTAGGGTTTGAAATAAAATTACGCTTAAATAAACGTTTACTTTTCATACTTCTATGCAACCATTCAAGACCTAGTCTAATAATAAATTTTGGTGCGCGATTTACATTGCCGGCATAAAAATCAAATACAGCACCAATACTGCATATGTTTTTGGCGTTTAATTGATTTTTATAATTAAAAATCCACTTTTCTTGTTTTGGTGCTGTCATACCTATAAACAAAACATCAGGCTTAAAGGTATTAACTTCGTTGCACATTTTTGTTGAATCTTCATCGGTAAATACAGCTTTAAATGGTGGGGAATAGCAACCAAGTGATACATTGGGATATTCTGAATTACATTTTATTTTGATTTTAATTAAAGTTTCTTGAGAGGCACCAAGAAAAAAAACAGCCCCATTTTCATTATTTAACTTTTCCATTAAGAATAAAAACAAATCAAAACCTGCTATCTTTTTAATGTTGTGGTTATTCAAAAATTTCTCAGCCCATACAATACCTATTCCATCTGGTAATAAAATGTCAGAAGATTTTAAAGATTTTTCAAAAGTTTTGTCATTCTTTGCTATGACATAACTATGTGGGTTTATTGTGTTGATAACTCTATTATATTCAAAATCAATTGAATATAAGGATTTATCGAATATTTTATATCCTAGTAACATATACTAATTACAGTATTTATTTATTATTTCATCAACATAATCTCCATAAAAATGTGTAACATATTTTGATGATAATATTTTATCAATACTCTCATTGCTTAGTTTTATTTTGTTCCTAAGGGATTTATATTGTCTTGAGTAATACTTTTCTTCTCCAATATTATAATCTTTTAATTTTATTCCTTCTTCAAGGTCAAAAAAATTCATTGTTGCACCGCTAAAACTAAAATTTAGATCTTCCATACGAATTAACAACAATTTAATACCATTAGCATGAAATATCTTAAACCCAGTATTGGTAGCAAAATCATCATTATATATATCTATTTCTAAATTATTTTTTAATTCAAATTTGATCCATTTTTCGATATACTCTGCAGACATAGGGATCTTTTTTATAACTTTATCTACTACTTTTGATTCAATAATTTTCAAGTTTTCATTTTCCAATTCTTTAGCATATAATTCAATATTTTGAAAGATTCCAGAAATTGCCCTAGAAACAGGTTCTCTTAGCAAAGTTATGATTCTAACTTCATCATTATAATCCATTAACTTCTTATTCAGTAAACTAGAAATTACTAAATGCATAGGTAAAGATTTCCTGTCAGAATTTAAATGAGTATTGATAGAATTCTTTATACCTATATCGGATAATTGATGAATATGAAAAACATGATTATTTTTAAGCTTATTTTTTAATGTATTATAGACACTTGATGAACCAACTTTACCTGGTGTTAGGACTATAATAGGTGGCTTTTTCTTAAAATTATACCTCTTAAATTTCAAATAAAAAATAAAGTGAACTAGTACAGATAAATTTTTTGCAATAAATCTTCTTATTTTAACTTTTAAAATTTTAATCTTCATTTGTATTGTTTTATTCTTAGACAAGATAAATACAGTATTTATGGTATAAATTTAAACGTATTCTAATTTCATCTTATTATATAGGTGAAAAAATTATGGCGAATGTACAGGTCTCGAGTGAAGTGCCCTTTTTCTATAGAATACACTTGTTTTGCATAGGATAAAAGTAATTCGGCAAAGTTTTACTAAAATTAAATTTTTCATTATTAATTCTGGCCTTTCTAAATCCATAATAATTACCTAAATCAATTATATTTATTATAAGAAAAGTCTATACATAAAGGTAGAATACTTGTGTTTTTCATAAATTTAATTGAGAAATCATTTGAGAAAGATTAGTGTAGAAAAACTATGAACTGTAAGTGATGACCTCTTCTTTTTTAGAATCCATTTTTTCTTGGTTGGGGAGTAAAAATATATTAAGCTTTTAGAAATCGTAAACTTTCTGAGTAACAACATAGTGAATAAACTAAATTCTCCTAAAAATTTCATAATAAAATTTGGTTTTTTAAAACCATAACAGATGGATTTAACTTCTGCTTCATATTCATTTTTTAATTCATTTGAGCGACTGCTCATTCTCTTTCTAAAACATGCCAAGGGAATACCAAAAGATACTAAAGACGCTTTTTTGCTGAATCTTGTCCAAAGTTCAAAGTCTGAAGCCAATTTATACTTTTCATTTAACCCTCCTACTTGTTCCCAAAGTTCTTTACGCCAAAACATACCTTCCTGTTGCAAATACCCATATAGTTTAGGTCGAAACCATCCGTTTCTAACAAACTTATTGGGCTTTGCAATAACATTGGCACTAAGTCCATTAATAAGTCCGTTTTCGTTCATTAAAGAGGTACTTCCACTAACCCATGTTTGAGATGGATATTTACTGAAAAAATCAGAAACATGTGATAGTGTCCAAGGGAAATAAACGTCATCTGCATTTAACCAAGCTAAAATTTCTCCTGTAGCTTTAGAAAAACCTTTATTTATTGCATTATATTGTCCCTCGTCTTTTTCCGAAATTAAAAGACTGATCTGTTCTTTATATTTTGATAGGATGGATAGGGTATTATCACTAGACCCTCCGTCTACTATTATTAACTCAAGATTTGGGTATTGTTGATTTAATATAGATAAAATTGTTTCTTCTATATATTTTTCCATATTGTAGCAAGGAACGACTATTGTTATTTTTAACACTTAAATGTATTTTTCAATTTTATTAATTCTTTATAAATCTTCTTGAATATTGATTTATCTTAGGTTGTAATTTAACTTCTAATGCCCAAGATATAATAATCGTTATTGCCAATGAGCAAATAATTTCTATAAAATCTAGTTTTTTGTTTCCATAATTTTTAAAAAAAAGAATCATTATGGGGTGATGAATAACATATAGTGCATATGAAAAAGGCGCTACATAATTAAATATTTTAAATATTCTATCAAAAAATGACCATTTTGCCCTTTTCCAAATATAGGCTACAGAAATTAATCCTAAGGAAATAAAGAAATGTTGAAATATTCTAAACCAATGGCGTTTAGCTAGCCCATATTGAGCAATATCTAATATGTAAAGAGAGAAGAAAACTATTGAGAAAAACAGAAATACAAAAATATGTTTAATAAACATTTTTAGTGAATATTTTTTTGAAAGCAAATAATTTTCTGCAATATCAGCTCCTGTGCTCCAAATTATTAAATAAATAAAATTTAAAGCGATTTTATTTGGATAAAGTAAATAAAACACAAACCCTAAAATACTTAAAACTAAAGATATGTTATATATACAAAAGTTCTTTTTTCTAGAATACCAAATAAGAGGTAAATACATGATATAAAAAAACCACTCATAAGATAAGGACCAGAGAGGGGCATTAAAGTAAGGCTTAACATTAGTACCTTCCATTACTGGTAAATCTTGCATATTAATTAAGTTTCCTAATAAATCAAACCATGTCCTTTTATCCAAAACACCAATATAACAAGCAATTAAAAAACCTATCAATATGCTTATTAAAAATATTGGATAAATCCTTCTAAACCTTTTAATTAAATAAATTTTAAAAGAAAAATCTTTATTATAATAATTATAATGTATTACAAAGCCAGATAATATAAAAAAAAGCATTACTGCTGCTTGTCCTTGTTTTAAAAATTCACTTATAATATATTCTTTCCCAAATCGGGTTTGTTCTATAATATGGCCTAAAACTACATAAGTAGCCGCAAATCCTCTTAAATAATCTAATTTATATAATGTCATTTGCTATTAACTCAAGATTAGGGTATTGCTGATTAATGATAGACAGCATGGTCTCTTCGATATATTGTCCCATATTATAGCAAGGAACGACTATTGTTATTTTCACTTCCATTTATTAAGTTTAATTAGCGAAATCATCGGATCTAGAACAAGCATATTGCCAAATTTTAAAATCCAATGGATTATCCTTGTTTAAAAATTCTCTATCAGATTCTGATAGTTTATAATGAACATTTTTACGCTCAACAGAGATGTTTTTACTTTTTACTGTAAAATTATCTAATTCCATTTTTTTTGCTAAAATTGGTAAATCTCTGTCAATATTTTTTGTAACACTTACATAAAAAAAACTATCTAATATTTTTTTAAAAAAATCAACATCATTTAAAAAATATGATTTTATATAACTTTTTTTTAAAAAGTGTCTATAAAAATTAGTAGCCTGCCAATTCCTACTCCCTTTTAATTTTTGTTTTAGGTACCAGGTTTTAAATGATGGAGGGTTTTTTTTATTTCTAAAATTGAAGTTATATAGAGATATTATATGCCGTGCAGGTTCTCTAAAAATGATCATATGTTTGGCTTGTTCTTGGATTTTAAATAAATTTTGGGTATCTATATCTACAAAATGACCTAAAACTAATTTTGCTTTATCTCTTTCTATTTTTTTTCTATTTTTCCAATCCTTTAACCCTTTTTTTTTTGCATACTTTATACCGTCTACTCCTAGATGTATTAATTCTTCATGAGCAGTAAAAAATTTACCAAAAGAATTTGTAATTGTTTGACCTCCTGTTTTTGGTATGTGGTACAATATAAATTTCATGTTTTTTAAAGTGTAGAATTAAATCGATTAAGACAATATTTATAAATTTCGAAATCTAATTTATTTTGTTTTTTAAAATTATCAATATCTTCTTGTGTAATCGAATTTAATAAATCATTTGTTTTTGCTTTATTAATGTTTTTTTTATTTAAACTTTCACTTCCCAACAAAGTACTCAACTGTGCCAAACTCTCATCATATTCTTCAAAAATACCTATGAAATCGTAACGGTCAAGTATTTTTTTATAATTCTGAGAGTTAACGTTTAGGACATTAGCTAAATAATTTTTATTCTTAAGTAAATGATTGCGAATGTCTGTATCCACATCTTGTTCCTTTTTAAGCCTATAAAAGTAATTGGATATACTTAAATCTAAAGGGTTACGTATAAACGTGAATAGTTTAAATCTTTTATTAGAATATATCTCTGGATATCGTTGAAATATGTGATATCCTTCTAATTCGAAATGACCAGATAAGCAATCATTCTTTCCGAATTTTGAGAGAGGATACTTAAAGGGATATATCGCCCCCCAACCCTGACGATAATCATTAAAACCCTTTTTATACTCCATTATACTTCTGCGAAGGCTTGTTCCTCCACATCTTGGTAAATGATGAAAAACATAAGTGTTCTCTTTTTGCTTTCTTTTAAAAAAAAGACCTAACTGCTTGATAGATGATTTTATGTACCTATAACAATATACTAACTGAATTTTCATAATAGTATTTTATGTCTATTTTTAACCCCCACTAAATTTAGAAATCCACTAATCATAAATAGAAAATAAAAAGGTGTCAACATTAAAGGAGCGGAAGAGGTAGATACAATAATAATAACCGCAAAAATAAATTTACACCTAGGTATTAATGTCTGTTTAAAAAGACCTATTGTTAAAATTAAGGCAACTGGAATTCCAAATTGGACGTATAATCGAAACAAACTATTCGTGGAAGATACTGATCTTAATTTTTCGGAATCAACGTACGAACTAATTAATGCTTGAGAATTAGAGAATGATTTATCTAATTCAGCGGTATAGTTGTCATAATTAAAACCTGTTCCAATAAATGGATTATTATAAATCGTATGTAAAGCACTAACTGTATTTAAAAACCTCGAAGCACCTGAACCAGATTTATCACCATAAATCTTTTCATTGAAATTATTTATTGTTGCATTAACCAAGACAAATAAAACAACTGAACCTATTACTATTTTTGGGATAATAAATTTAAAACTAAGCTTATTAATATTTGATATTAAATAATACGAGAATTGAATTAACATTACTATTAGACCAGAAGTAGACCAAGCCATAACCATAGCAAAAATCCCCATAATGACATTGCGTTTATTTTTAAAAATAAATAGATTTAAAAAAATAAAAATATTAACATAGACCGAAAAATTACCTGGTTCCCAAGCTATCCCATGTGCTCTTTGTAGCTGAAATCCAAAATAATTGATAAAAGTTGGATCCAAATTACCAAAGTAATTGACAGTTGCTCTTTGAAAAAATACATAAAAATAGCCTACATACCTTGCACCTTCATCAACAGAACTAAACAATACATTTTGAGTTGGGAAAAATGAAATAATTAGACAGGAAATTATACCATGTAAGGTGAAAATAAATAAAATTGAATTTAGGTAAAATAAAAAATTAGGTTTAGAGTAGTAATAAAAACATATTAAAACGCAAGACGCCAATAGCAATAACATTTTTATATTATTATTATTAAAGAGAATTGAAAAGTCTCCAAAATCAACAGCTTGTAATGAAAATAATATCAATATTAAAAAAACCAATGTTATAAATATTGAAACATATTTTTTGTTTTTTAAAAAACCTGATTTTATCGAAATTATAAGAACCACCATAAATAAGGTGATTTGAATAAGATCATTTATTCCTAAAACATTTAAAACTGAACCGCTTGATAAAATAAATAATATCAGTATTAAATAATTAGTAAATTTTACTTTCTTAAGCATAAGATAATATATTTCTATATTTATATTTCACGTCTCTAAAAATTAGTTATTCGGATAATTAAGCAACAATATTTCTTGTTTTAAAACTATATTTATCTTGTCAATCAACACTTTATATTGATTGTAAGATTTTTGCCAGCCAAATACAGTTCCTTTTACTCTTTTACTAGATTCTACAACACCTACAAATTCGTTTAAACTTTTATCATTAATTTCAGACTCAATATTTAGAAATTTAAATATTTTATCAAAAGTTTGATTAGAATTTAGTTTCAAATCTTCAAATCGTATAATTAATAAGTTTTTATCTTTTTCAGATTTTTTATGTAATACCCAACTGTTTAACTCCCATTTATATTGTCCAATTGGATCATATATATCTAAAAAATCTTCTTGTGTAAGTTCTTTCCTTTGTATAATATTATACATATTATATAAAGAAATTATTGCATCTCTTGGATCTCGATATACATAAATAAATTTGTTATTAAATTTATGGGGTGGAGTTAAAAAGAACATTTTCAGCTTTGCTACAAATTTTGAACGTGCATGGACTTTAAATAGTGGAATATCTTGATTCTTTTTAATCTTACTATAATCAATATCACCAAGGCTAGGACAATACACTTTAGTCGATTTTTCAGTAACATTTCTTATCCAATGAGTGCCCGTCCTCGGAAAACCACACATTACACCCATAACATTAAAATTCGTTTTAGAAGTTAATAATTTTAAAATTAAATCTTTAATTGTTAATCTATATTTAACCTTCCCTAAATTTCTTCCATTTAATTTTAATAATAAAGATTTAATAAAATTTTTAATTATCATAAATAGTGTTTTTTTTAATATCTAAAACAAAAAAGAGTTTTAATTTAAAATAAAATTGTCATTATCAATAAGGCTAGAATAAAAACATTTACCCCTATTGAAACAACTCTACGATTTTTTAAATATAATTGATTAACTAAGCCTTATATACTTAGTCCATTTATATTTATTAGAAAAAATTAGACCTGGTTTAAATCGCAAATTTAGATAACAATAAATTAAATCATAACAATCTTTTATACTAAATGAATATTTAATTTTGATTGTTTTTAATTCACTTATAATTTCATCACGACTCACACCTAATGTATTAAAGTAATTATCATTAATCCCATATAAATACTTGATGGCTACCATACGTCTAATTGGTGTTTTAAAAGTTTTTTTCCACTTATTTAATGATTCACTTGAAATTTTATTGGACGCATTAGACATTAAAGTAGGGTCTCCCATAACACCTTTAATTTCAATTTCTGAAAGATTATTTAATACCGATTCGTCAATTTTAATATTTAAATAATTTTCTATTCTTGTAATTACTAACTTGCTATCATTAACCAATTCATTATAATTTATTTTAATAGATTTTTCTTGTAATTGTTTATATCCAGAAACTAACAAATTGGGGCCTTTACCTATATCTACTATAGCACTATATAATGTTTTAAACCTACCATTATGAGTATTCATCTTTGATGCAAACTGAGCTAATGGATTTCTAAACAAAAAGATAAATTTAGCATTTGGGAAAATATTTGATATTTCTTGTATAATCAAATAATATCTTGGGGTTTTATCTAAAAAATACTTAGAGCCTTTGTCACTAAGTCCTTTATATAGCGACAAAATAAATTCTACTAAAATTTCATTATAATTATTATTGTTTGCAATAAGACTTTGTTTGACATCATTTAAAGCTTGAACTGCTTTTGTATGTGAATATTCTGACAATGTCCCCGCTTCTTTTTGTGCATATAATAGAGGCAATAAAACCCAAGGTTCAGATGATGTTGAAACTTCATCTGAAGAAGCAATAATTTTTTGTAATAAGGTACTACCACTTCTTGGCAGCGAAAAAATAAATACTGGTGAAATATTATTTATTCCAGATTCCATAAGCTCTATTATTAATTATTTTTTGATATTGAATTCTCCTAGTGATTATATACAATAGTAATGAGCAATTAGTTGCAAGTAAAATACCTGCGGAACCCATATTTAAATTTACGGCAAAATAAATAGATAATGGGATGTTAATTCCAAGAGTTAAAATACCGGTAAACATTACTAATTTAACTTTACCAGTCCCATTTAAAAAGGAAGTGTATATACTACTGTAGGCTTGTAATAATACAAACAAAGCGCATTGACAAACTAACAATATTGGTGTTTGAATATCCTCACCTACCCAAAATATTTTTATTTTTTCAAAGGCAATAAATAATACAAGTGTAAATACTACACCAGCTATCCAGATGTAATTTAATGTTGAGATTGATTTTCGAATCCATTTATAATCCCCTTTTTGATAAGCATCTGTAAAAGCACTCCAATAGGGAGTCTTAATAATCGCAAAAATGATAGAAAAGGCTCCAAAATATTTTAATGTTATCATATAAGGCGCAACATGTGCAGGAGATAAAACATGTGCAATTATAACATTGTCTGTTGTAAACAACATCGTTGCTGCTAATTGGATTACAAAAAATTTAATCCCCAATCCAAATAAGTCTTTTATTACATCTTTATCGAAAAAAGAGAAATTTGGACGAATGTATTTATATTTTTTATTAAAGAATAGTATTGTTGAAATCACTAATACTAGTAAAGGCAATAAAGATTGTATAAGTGCAAATACTAATAGATTCTTATTTGTGAAATATCCTGCTAAAACGATTAACCCCAAGGTTAATGTCTTCGTGATAGTATTAATTAAGTTTCTCCAAAATGGCATTTGATGCGCAAGGAAAACTGAAGTTATAATTTTTAAAGTAAGCCTAATGGTAAAAGAGGCAACTACTACCAACATAACCATAGTAAGTATGTTATTATAATCAGTAGGTGTATTTAACATGTTTTCCCAATTAATAAAAGGGATTGTCAATAAGCATATTAACCCTAGAACTAGACTAATTGCACCAATAATAACGTATACAGTACTTGTATATGTTTTGGCTAAAGTATAATCTTTATTACTTAATGCGATAGCAAGTTTATTTCTGTAGCCATGGGAAATCCCAATGTCAAAAAAATTCATCCAATTAACTATCGAGTTTATAGTAAGCCAAATACCATAATCTGTTTGCGTTAAATAGGCAAGAGAAATTGGCACTAATAAAAAATCAACTAATACATCTACTATTCGAAGAAAAAAAGATCCAAATATGTTTTTTCTAAGAATATTCGATCTCTTATCATTAAGATCAATGAATTTAGTCAGTAATTTATTCATAATTAAATCCCAAAATTTTTATTTCTTTAGAATATTTAATTCTTATTTGTTCAATTTGTTCTTTTGATAAAATGAACTCTTCCTTATTTGAGATTCCTTTATAATTATGCTTTGTTCGAACTGTAAGACTTCCGTTATAAGGAATACCTATTTTCTCAAAAACAACACCTAATTCCTGATTTAAGTTTTTAAAATCAATAATTTTATCCACAATGACATCAGAATGCACCTCATTCATATATTGGGTGTAATTAAAACAACTTCTATTTTTTAAATAATCATCAAAACTATTTATATTTTTTGTTTTTCGATGCTTCAACATATTATAATGTGATATCGATTTTGACCAAGGATCTCTTTCTATACAAAACTTATAATAGGAATCCCACATTTCTTTATCAATTCTAGCCTTTATAGCAATTGCTGGCATGTGATTATAAAACTTTTGATTTTTTAAAAATCTTGACAATGTTTTTTTTATCCCTCTTGCTCTTGTCTGATATAATTCCTTTATTAAATTAAATCGACCATAATGGTTTTGAGGTTGATGTTTATCTACCATGGGGAAAATTGGAGTTACAATATCATCTTTTCCACAAAACTGGCTTAGATAAACTTCAATACTTGTACCAGCAGTTTTTTTAGTCTTTATAAATATGAATTTATGTTTATGAGAAATAATCATGTTTTTATTTTATCCAATTAAATGTTTAAATCTGATTTTCATACATTATATGACCAAAAACCAATTATTCAACAACTCATCGCGATTATACAACATGTTCTCTTTCGTTTTCCAATCGATAACCTGAAATCCAGCATGCTCACAAATGGCTTGTCCTGCTGCTGTATCCCATTCCATGGTAGGTGCAAAACGCGGGTAGCAATTAGCAGTACCTTCTGCCACCATGCACAATTTCAAAGAACTACCTTTAGAGATTAAATTTACCTCTCCATGAATATCACGCATTTCTTGCACATAGGTTTCCGTTTCTGGAGACATATGAGATCTGCTTGCCACTACAGTAAAAGTTTTGTCTTCTCTTTCTAATGGTAATTTATCCCCATTAACAATAAAAGTCTTAACATCAAAATTGTTCAGATCAACAGCTACTTTATACGCACCCATTTCTTTACTGGAAAAATACAATTCACCAGTTACCGGTACAAAAATAACCCCAATTAGGGTTTTTTGGTTTTCAATTAATGCGATGTTTACGGTAAACTCTCCATTACGTTTTATAAATTCTTTGGTACCATCAATAGGATCTACAATCCAAAGCTGTTTCCAGTCTTTACGCTCCTGGTAAGGAATATCTCTACCCTCTTCTGAAAGCACAGGAATGTTTGTTGTCTCTAAGTAAGACATAATTACATTGTGAGAGGCGGTATCTGCTTTGGTTAAAGGAGAGTTGTCTCCTTTTATTTCCACATCAAACTCGCCAGAATGGTAAATTTCTAGAATTGCTTTCCCAGCTTCTAAAGCTGCGGTAATGGCTGTGTGTAATAGCTGCTTCATCATTATATAATCATCCCCGCTCCAATGGTTTCATTGGTTTGCTCATCAATAATAATGATGCTACCTGTTTGGCGATTTTTTTTGTAGACGTCATAAAACAAGGGTTTAGAGGTTCGTATCGAAATTCGACCAATATCATTCATGCCTATTTTATCTATACCCTCTATACGGTGCAGAGTGTTGATGTCTACCTTATACTTTAATTCTTTCACTATCCCCATGCACTCATTGGTGGTGTGCTTGATAACTACTTTTGTGCGTGCTTGTAGCGGAGTACTGCTCATCCACGTCACCAATACTTCTATATCTTGTCCTACTTCAGGGACGTTATTTTCTCGCACAATCATGTCTCCACGGCTGGTATCAATTTCATCTTCTAAGGTCATCGTAACCGACATAGGCGCATAGGCTTCTGCAATGTGTTCACCATTCAATTCAATGGTTTTAATGGTCGACACAAATCCTGAAGGCAAAGTTTTTACTTTGTCACCAGGCTTAAAAATACCGCCATCAATACGCCCTGCAAAACCTCTAAAATCTTGATTCTCTAAGGTATGTGGACGAATAACCGATTGAATAGGAAAACGACAGTCTACATGGTTGTAATCACTAGAAATATGAACCGTTTCGAGATGGTACATCATGGTACTTCCTTTGTACCAGTCCATATTTTTAGATTTGTTAACAACATTATCTCCTGCAAGCGCTGAAATTGGAATAAATTGGATGTCGCTAATCTCTAATTTAGTTGCAAAAGCTTTAAAGTCTGCAACAATTTTGTTGTACACGGCTTCACTGTAATCCACCAAATCCATTTTATTAACACAAACAATCGCGTGTGGAATGCGTAATAATGACGCAATAAATGAATGTCTGTGTGTTTGTTCTAGCATCCCTTTGCGTGCATCAATCAGAATAATGGCTAGATTGGCAGTAGAGGCCCCCGTTACCATATTTCTGGTATATTGAATGTGCCCTGGAGTGTCCGCCACAATAAATTTTCGCTTTGGCGTTGCAAAATAACGGTAGGCTACATCAATTGTAATCCCTTGTTCACGCTCAGACTTCAA
>ENA-OQVM01001629-OQVM01001629.1-marine-metagenome-genome-assembly--contig:-NODE-1629-length-29058-cov-8.942928_pt1 | contig 29058 bp, 28 predicted proteins | sample MGYA00237776_ERZ505498 | MGnify/ENA primary metagenome ERZ505498 (study PRJEB26159, sample SAMN06265151) | marine metagenome | isolation source: Helgoland LTER site | place: Germany:Helgoland, sampling...
TTTAATTTGGCTATAAAAAGTTATAAAAAAGTTTCGAAAGGTCTGCATATGTCTGACAATACTAAAGCAATAGACACTACAGGAGGTGTAGAAGCAGTTGAGCGTGCATTGCGTGTTTTGGACATATTCAATCCTGGTGATTCCGGTCTTTCTTTGAAAGAAGTTTCGAGCCGCAGCGGAGTAAATAAGGCAACAATACTGCGTTTGAGTGTCTCTCTTGAGAAGTTTGGGCACATCACCAGGGACGCGGAAGGTTTGTTCCATCTTGGCCCATCCTTGTGGCGTCTGGGTTCGGTATTCCGCCAAAACTTGCGAATGGGACCAATTGTACGACCAGTTCTGGCAAACCTTGTAGATGCAACTGGTGAAAGCGCTTCCTTTTACGTACAAAGAGGTAATTCTGGAGTTTGTCTGTACCGTGTTAATTCGCCAAGAATTGCTCGAGATCATGTCGAAGAAGGCGAAATAATTCCACTTAGCATGGGTTCTTCTGGTCAGGTACTCGACGCCTTTTCCATATGTCAGGGCAATCATGTAAACACAATTAAAAAGAATGGATATTATCTTAGCCTTGGGGAACGTGACCCTGATGTTGCTGGACTTTCTGCCCCGGTTATTGGAATTGATGGTGAACTTCTTGGTGCAGTTAGTCTCTCCGGCTTGTGCCACCGTTTTAATGAAGAAACCATTGAAAGCTACCGCGATGCAGTCTTTTATGCAGCTCGCAAAATTCGATCTGAGATAGGTGATGTGTAATGAACTCATCATTTATCGATATTCTTTCTGCGGCCAATCAACTGAACGCCAATTAGAGCAGTAACCGAAACTACAATAAGGCAGGTTGAGATCGCCGCAATTGTAGGATCAAGATGATCACGCATTGAGTTAAACATGCGGCGAGTGATCGTAGCGTTATCTCCACCAGAAACCATCATCGAAATCACAACTTCATCAAGAGAAGTAATGAAAGCTAGAAATGCCCCTGTCTGAATCGAGAATTTTACCTGTGGAACAGTTATTGTCCATAAAGCAACAGCTCGAGATGCACCCATACTTCGTGCAGCTAGTTCTTGATCAAAATCGTAGTTCTGCAAACCTGACATAACAGTAACAATAACAAACGGTAGTGCCAAAGCAGTGTGGGCAATAATAATACCTGTCAGTGTATAATTGAGGCCCAACTTTGCATATAGGCTGAACACACCTACCGCAATCAATATAACTGGTACAACAATGGGCATAATTACAAGAATCTGCAGAGTATTCCTAACCCGAGGAGTAGAACAGTGTAAGCCATAAGCACATAGTGTACCCAGAGGCGTTGCTATTATTGTAGTGATTACTGCCGCAATCAAAGACGTCTTGGTGCCACTCATCCATTCCGGAGAACTAAAATAGGCTTCATACCATCGAAGTGAAAAAGATTTTGGTGGAAACTCCAGAAAAGAAGCACCAGAAAACGAAATAGGTATTACGATAAGTGTCGGTAAAATTAGAAAAAACAATACTGCAATACCCACCACAGTTAGCCACATACCATCAATTTTGCGTTGTCCTACTTGATCCATATTCAGCTCCTCAGCGCATAAAAAGTTTATCGAGCCCAAAGACACGGTTCATCAACCAGATCATTACAAATGCAAGTAATAATAGAACAACGCCCAAGGCAGATGCCGCACCCCAATTAGAATAAATTGTAATGGTACTTTCGATTCTTTGAGCCAACATTTGAACCCTGCCACCACCAAGCAATGCCGGAGTAACAAAAAATCCAAGAGACAGAATAAATACAAGCACTATGCCAGCAAAAAGCCCAGGAAGGGACATTGGGAAAAAAACGTGCCAAAACGCCTTGCGCGGAGTAGAGCCCAACCCCAAAGCAGCTCGAACTAGATCAGTGTCAATACCACGCATTGTTGCGTAAAGTGGCAAAATTAGAAAAGGAAGCATAATATGCACCATTCCAATTATTGACCCAGTCAAGTTATGTGCCAGCTGTATTGGTTCATCAATTATACCAAGTGACACAAGCGATGAATTAATAATTCCCTTTCGTTGTAACAATACTAGCCATGCGTAGGTGCGCACAAGTATCGATGTCCAAAACGGAACCAATACAAAAATCATAAGAATGGAAGCCGTTCGATCTTTCATCTTAGTGAGCCAATAACACAATGGATAACCAAGCAAGACACAAATTACTGTTACTGTAATACTAATTTGAGATGTAACTACAAAGGTTCTCTTGTATAAAGCACTTTCAAAAATACGTGCATAATTTTCTGTACTTAGTGCACCTTTTGCATCATAAAAAGATAGTGAAGATAACCAAAAGATTGGTAAAAATACAATAATCAAAATCCCCAAAACTGCAGGCATTGAGAGCCCTAAAAATGTCAAGCTTTCTCGCCGCTCCTCAGCTTTGAGTTTTTTAACGTTCCGAGGATTTTGAGTAATATCTTTTATATCAGTAACACTCATGATAAATGTTCCGGTACAATAATAGTGTCTTCAGGATGCAATGCGAGTGCTATTCGCTCTCCTTTACTAGGCAAACCTGTTTGACCAGCGCGGTTGGCAGGGACACGCACGTTTATAAGCCCTAACTGTTCGTGCTGAACAATAACTAGAATACTGTCACCCTGATATATAATCTCATGGACACGCCCAGATAAATCATTCGCAGCTTTAGGCACTTTTCCAATAACAACTTCTAATAGTTCAGGTCTTATTACTAATCGATGAACACCCGCACCTTTCACAATTGGTAAATTAGAATTTAATTTGTGGCCATCAATTTGAGCTATATTATTAATTATTTGAACTGGTAAGGAGACTGACTCACCGATAAAATCAGCCACAAAAAAACTTTTTGGTTGTCTGTAAAGTCGTTCAGGTGTCTCGATCTGTTCTATCCGCCCATGGTTAACCACGGCAATTCGATCTGACATAGTCAAGGCTTCACGTTGATCGTGGGTGACATATACTACTGTTGCATCTAGTTTTTGATGAAGAGCTTTCAATTCAATTTGCATATGATCACGCAACTTTTTATCTAGTGCTGAAAGAGGCTCATCCATAAGAATAATTTGGGGTTCAAAAACAATTGCACGAGCAAGTGCAACACGTTGTCTTTGACCACCCGAAAGTTGAGAAATACGTCTGTCACCGTAGCCACCGAGCTGGACGGTATCTAGCGCACGCTCAGCGCGAGTCTTTTGGTCAACTTTTGAGACACCACGAACTCTCAGAGGATAAGCTACATTTTCAGCAACGGTCATAAACGGAAATAACGCATAGCTTTGAAAAACCATACCTAGACCACGCTTTTGTGGTGCAGTCGCAATCATTTCCTGCTCACCAAATTTTATTGACCCACTATCGGGTCGTACAAAACCTGCCAGTGCCATTAAAAGTGTTGTTTTACCTGAGCCAGATGGCCCTAATAGTGTCAAGAACTCACCAGCAGAAATATTCAACGATACATCATCAAGTGCTTTTACTGGACCATATGATTTACTTAGATTTAAGATGTCGATTGGCTTAGATTGGGTTTTAGACATTATTTATCCTTGGTTGGTACCTGGCTGTGTTATTACCACTGATGTTTTTTATAAACGTTTCGTACAACAAAACGACGTTTCATTTTTATATGATTAATACTGTTACAAGTCAAGGACTCTTTTGATATGAAAAACAAAATTTTATACGTTACCTGGATCACTTGGGAACCTTTTCTTATCTCTCTATATTACTGAATTAATTACATTTTTTTGAAATTAATTGTTTCACACTTCTATATTTAATAAGAAGTTTTTTATTTTTTGAGTTGTTATCTTTGGACTTTCAATAGTCGGCAAATGTCCGCAGTTTTGCAAAAATAAAATTTCACTATTTTTTACACTTTCATTAATTTTCTTTATTCCATTTTTGAAGAAATCAGCATCTTCACTGCCACCAATCAATAAAATTGGGCATTGGATGTTTTTTAGGCTTTCTTGGAAATCTGGCCTCGTTGAACTTGCAATCATTTGATATCTTAAAGTCTCAACCGAATGAGACTTAACCATTTCATAAAAATTTATTTTCGCAGTGTTCGATGTGTTCTTACTTGATATGCAAGCATTAACAATTTCATCAACTAAATCGTCGTGCTTTCCAATTTCTACTTTTCTCATCCACCGTTTTCGCTCTTCAGACTGAGATAACGTTTCTGCTTTGGCTGTAGTGGAAATTAACACAGCACCCCAAACTCTTTCAGGTGCAATACGCATCACCTCAAGCGCTACGTATCCACCCATGCTTATCCCAACCAAACCAAATCGCGATGGCGCACTTTCCAAAAGTTTTTCTGCCATATCTGATATCGATTTAGATTTCAGATTATCAACTATTAATGTTTCGAATGTTGGAGTAATTCCTGCAATTTGATCAGCAAAAATTTTCTTAGTGCAAAGTGCACCCGGGATAAAAACTACAGATTTCTTTTTGGTAAATTTCGATGTCATAAGCATCCCTACCATATTAAATGATGGGCGCGGGTTAAAACCCACGCCCATATTCATTATTGTTGGATTAGTGTATCAAATTCTTCAGTTAACTCTCCAAGCTGACCAATATAGAAGCTTGGATCAACCAATAGTTGTGGAGCAAAGTTAGCAGGAAAAGTTGGCAAAAGTTTGCCTTGCTCTTCTGTAAGGATACCTGCAGTAAACGCATTACTGTTGGCTGGCCCAAAAGGCATTGCACTAACAAGTCGCGCCTGTGCTTCCGCATCAATCATTTCATTGATTAATCGCATCGCATTATCTTTATTCGGAGCCCCTTTAGGAACTAGGAGACAATCAACATCCATTGTCGCACCAGCAAAGGTAAAATTCACACCAATACCATCGTCATTTATATACCCAACATGATTTTGGCCCATGTGAATCATGTCTACTTCACCATCACGTAAAAGCTGTGCTGATTGTGCACCACCACGATACCAAACCGTTACTTCAGGAGCAATTTCTCCTAATTTAGCCCAAGCACGTTTCATACCTGCATCAGTAGCCAAGGTTTCATATACCTCACCAACGGGCACACCATCAGCCATGAGTGCAGCTTCAAGATTATAATTCACCTTGCCATGCATACCACGTTTTCCTGGGAATTTGTCCACATCCCAAAAATCCGCCCAACTGGCTGGACCGTTGTCACCGAAAACATCTTTTCGGTACGCAATCACTTTGGTAAATGCAAGCAATCCAACATAGTGACTGTTTATTAACTCTGAAGGAATTCCAGTTGTATCTATTAAACTATAATCAAGTGGCTCAAGTGAACCTTCTTGTTTCAGAGTTTCACAAGTTGATAATTCTTGCTCTGTAACATCCCACGCAACTGCTCCTGCATTGATCTGTGCGCGTACATCTTGAATTCCGTTTGTGGTATCTTCTTTAATAGTAACATTTAACTCTTTGGCTGCAGGATCTAATAGTGTCGATCGCAAAGTATCTTGAAATGAACCTCCCCAAGATGAAAATACTACCTCTCCATCTGCAAACGCAGGCGCTACAACTGCCATGCTGCTGACAACGAGGCCAACTGCAAGAGACAGTTTTCTATTTTCTTTATTCATTCCAGTTTCTCCCTTTGATTATTCTTATGTTGGTGGCTGTTGAATCTTTAATTATATGAGCCCTTGTTTTTATGTAACGTTTCACTCAGCAAAACGTTGTTTCATTTCTATAATATTCAAACAAAATCAAGTCAAGGTTTTTTTAATATTGTTTTTTTGCACTTTCGGGTAATTCCCAATTACAGGGAAAACCCACCATCGCCAAATGAGCTTCTGAGTAAAGGCTATAGAATTGCTGGTAATTAAGGCCTGAGCCCATGCATCACACAAAACGCACGCCTGTATCTCACTGAAACAACGCAGTTATTCACGCAATTATGGGCTAGTTTGCAATCTGGGGAAGCAGATGGCGGTGTCGCCTGACTAAGTAGATCAAGCATCAGATTTTGCAAATGGACGAAGACGCAACTAATGGGACATCAAGTTTGTCTGACAGTGCCATATTTGACACTTGCGCCCAAAGTAACCATTGGCTTCTTGTATATCTATGTTTCATGACCAATCAACGCTAAGGACCGGAAGTAGACCTTAGTGTTGCAGGAAAATTCGTGCTAATTCTCGCGTTCGATTAATAAATCTCTCATTACGTGCCATTGAACCATCTTCGTTCATGCGAGCTCTATTCCACCCGACATATGTGGCTGATCTGAGTGTAATGAAAAGATCAAGAGCGGCAAGATCTATGATCCGAACCGAGATGTAACCTTTGATCAAGGCGTCTCGTAGGAATGGGTAATCGTGCTCGGTTTGAATCTTTAGCAACGTAGTCGCTAGGTCGAAAAGTCGATAACCAAATCCGCCATCATCAAAATCGATAAGTTGTAGTTGATCACCATCAACCAAGACATTTTCAAGCACCAGATCGGCGTGGATCAACCCATAATCTAGATCGTTTTCTATAAGCTTAAGATCGATGGTTGCTTTTGCACGCAAATGTTTAAACAATTCGCAATCCTGAGGCGATAATGCTGGATTATCCCAAAAACGATCCCAGAGTGGCGCATCTCCCAACAAACCGTCTCTGTTCCACTGGCAGCGCACAAAGCCCTTCGGCGTACTCCATTTATCTGAAGCCATATGAAGCTGTGCCATCTGTTGCCCAACTTTGTAAAATAGGGTGTTGCGGTTAGATGCACCCATAACCTCTGACATTGAAGTTCCAAAAAGCCATGTCAGAACATCGACCTGTATGCCGTCCACAATATGTAAAGTATCACCAGACATTGATACTATGGGTGCCGGGACGGCGATGCCTACTTTTGCAACAGCATCCATCCATTGCAATTCGGATAACAGTTCTGCCGCAGTGCGATAATTCTTGCGGTGCAGGCGCAGCGCGAAAGTCTTTTCATTGGTCGTAACCTTAAATACTTGATTTTCACGCGTAGCGACTAGATGGTAGTCGGCGCCTGTCATACCCCACAGCTCCAGTGCCTGATTTACGGTTTTGTTCATGGAGCCAATGGTGTCTTCGCCAAGACATCGTCTAGAGTATCGAATAATAGATCTGCATTTTCGATTGTGAAGGGCATAGGTGGGCGAATTTTCAACATATTTTTATGGCGACCCAATTTGGAGTGGATAATGCCACGATGACGCATTGCGTTGATTATGCGATCTGTAAATGTAATGGCAGGTTCCCTGCTCTCGCGATTTAGTACCATCTCTGCCCCGAACACTAACCCTGACCCGCGGACATTCCCGATACATTCATGTTTATTTTGCAACCGTTGCATCCGCCCTAGGGCATACTCACCGACTATTCTAGCATTTTCCAATAGGCTCTCATCTTCAATCTCTTCCAGCACAGCCATTGCAGCTGCGCACGAAACTGGGTTACCACCAAACGTATTGAAGTACCGATACCCCGAGCGAAAACGACTAAGGATACCCATCTTGGTCACCACCCCACCAACAGGATGTCCGTTCGCCATTGGTTTCCCTAATGTCATGACATCAGGGACCACACCCATTTTTTCATGCGCCCACATGTGGGTACCTGTGCGGCCAAATCCTGATTGAACTTCATCACAAATCAACAATCCGCCAGCCTTCCGTACCACATCCGCGGTTGGCTTAAGCCATCCATCAGGATTGTCAGGGAAACCCTCGTTCAAGAAAAACGGACACACCATGAAGGCTGCAAACCCAACTCCCGATTTTTCGTGTGCTTCAATCTGTTCTGCAATAGACTGTGCAAACTTCTTCCCATCTGGATCGGGGTTGCGGTAACTGTCTGGTGCTTCGACAAACCTAAAGTACTGATCCAATCCAAATCCAACGCTGGGAATATTCGATTGGCTTAGCTGACTTACCAACGAAGTGTTGCCATGATAGGTCGCGTCCGTAGCAATGATGCCCCGTTTACCTGTCACCTCCTCAGCCATCCGCAAGGCGATGTCGTTTGCTTCTGAACCTGTGCAGGTCATTATGGCAGTATTCAAAGATGCGTGCATCGTTGCCGTCAACTTTTCAATATAATCGAGAACCCCGTCATGCAGATAGCGTGTATGAGTATTCAGTGTACTTGCTTGACGATAAATCGCTTCTACCACACGTGGGTTGCAATGCCCCACATGTGGCACGTTGTTGTAGCAATCAAGATACTTTCGGCCATCAGTATCCCACAGCCATACGCCCTCACCTTTGACCATATTGATGGGATCGTCATAAAAAGTCGAGACATTTGGCCCCATTAATCTCGCTCTATCAGCAACGAGTTCGGTTATGCTGCGCGTCATAGGACACTCTCCTTATCAATTTTTAAGATATCGACCCTTTGCAGTGCCACGGTAGTAATCGGCAGCAACATCTGGAACTTCATTATCGTCGTAAACCCCCAGCATAATACCTACTCCGCCATCCATTTCTGACATTACTTCGATCGTTTTGTCGTCAATCGTTGTCCGCTGCGACATACGTCGTCCCCAAGCAGCCAATCGATCATACATCATATCGATAACCTCTTGATGTGTGCCTTTGCCACCCAGATCGTTAAATTCCTCCGGGTCTTTTTCGAGGTCAAACAGCATAGGGCGAAACCCACCTTCTGCATGCATGAATTTCCAACGCTTATCCGCAATCATGAATAGACGCGCATCCCTAACGCTGATACCCAATGTTTTAGCCATTTGTTGCTGAGAGTAGTCATATTCAGATATAACGAATTCACGCGGTTGCTCAGTCGTTTGTCCATGAATAATTGGCCACAGCGATTTACCTTCTAGGATATGATCGGGGACATCGCCCACCGCGTGCTCCACGAAGCTAGCAGTCAAATCAATTGCTTCTACCAACGCATCGCTAACGGTTCCGCGCGTCGCATCTGCGTCGCTGGATGGATCATAGATGATCAAGGGTACCTTTACGGATGGCGCATGGAACAGGTCTTTTTCTCCCAACCAGTGATCTCCCAGATAATCACCATGATCAGAGGTTAGTACGATGATGGTATTCTCCATCTTCCTTGAAACTTCTAGATACTTGAACAAGCGCCCCATTTGATCATCACATTGTTTAATCAAACCCATATAGGCTGGGATAACAGTATCACGGACTTCGTCGCGTGAGAACGCCTGACCGATAGAGTTTTCCATGAAAGCTTTGTAAACGGGATGCGGGTCATCGCGTTCCTCTTCAGACCTGATGGCGTCAGGGACATCCGCTGCTGTATACATGTCGTTGTAGGGTGCGGGTACTATATAGGGCCAATGTGGTTTGATATAGCTTAGATGGCATAGCCACGGCTTATCACCCTGTGTCTCGATGAACTTCATCGCCTCTGATGTCAGCCAAGGTGTTTCACTGTCTTCCTCGCGAATATTTGCTGCCCTTTGAGCATATTTCATAAACCAACCAGACGTCATCTGATCGTCGTCGTCGATGCCAGCATTAGCAAAGTCAGCCCAAGGGTTTTCCCCCTCATACCCCTGTGATTTTAGGTAATTATTATATGGCGACTCCTTGTTGTCATAAAACCCATCAGGTCCATAAGCCCATAATCCATCATCGCGCAACCAGACGTCGAAACCAGCTTCTGACACGCGTGCGCCGACCACGCTATCAGGTGCCAAACCTAGACGCTCCATTCCTTCAGCATCCACTTCCATATGGGTCTTACCTATCAACCAACAGTCCATACCTGCCTTGCGTAAGTGATCGCCCAATGTGATTTCACCTACCTTCAGCGGTACATTATTCCACGCGGCTCCGTGTGAACCGACATAACGTCCTGTATAAGTCGACATACGCGATGCACCACAAACTGGTGATTGAACATAGCAGTTAGAAAACCGAACCCCCATCGATGCCAGGCGATCTATATTTGGCGTCTCCAACGTTTTGTGGCCGGCACAAGAAAGATAATCAAACCGCAGTTGGTCGAACATAATGAACAAAATATTCTTGGTCATAGTTTTATAATTCCTTTGGCACACCAGTCGTCAAATTTTGCTAATACTGCATCCGTGAACAACCTATCATTGATATGGCAATCCAACAAATCTGTTGAAATATTTGGTGCGATATGTGTTTTTGCCGAAGCATTAAACGCCTTCAAGCCATCTGGGTTATAACATGGGTTTCCAACACGATCCCACTCTTCAACTCCCTGCAAAGGCAAGAACATATGCACAGGGCCAGTTGCGGCTTGAAGTCGGTCACTGATTTCTTTTGCTAAGTCTGCGCGTTCCTCCGGCGAGGCCAACACACTGTCGATTAGGCGGTTGTGTGCGTGATGTTCTCGATCTGCCAGATGAGGCGGCGGTCCTGAGGCGGCCAAAAAATCAATAATGTCTGTAGCGCCCGGCGCAATCAACTGCGGAGTTCCGTTAATCCCTGCGTTAGTCAATCGATCATCACCAGAACCAACTGCAGACCCGTTCACACCGTTGATGAATTCTTGCAAACAGAAATCCATAACGCAAACAAAGCGTCCCTGCGCCACCAGCGTTTCAAACGCGCGCCCTCCAAGACCAGTAGAATGAAACACCGCAACCTCGAACCCGCGTTTTTCCAACTCGGGCAAAAGGTGCACCATGTATCTCAACGTGGTTTTCCCAAGGCTCGTCATGCCTATCATTGGCTTAGATGCATCAAGCTTACCAACGGCTTTTGCCGCACCATGCACCGCACCCGCTGCTTGTAGTAATGTAGATTTACAAAGAGAGTTAAGGCCGTACAGTCCCCCCGCCCATAAGATCATTTGAACATCAGGCGCGATCCGTTCGGTAGGGATTAGTGGAGAAAAAGCCACCGTAGACACGATGTATTTCGGTACGCCCATTGGCAGCGCATTTACCACGTCTAGCGCCAGATCAGTTCCCATTGTACCTCCAAGAACAATAACACCGTCAATCGTGCCAACTTCGTTCAGATTTGCAGTCAACGTCGACGCACCTAACGCCATCTGTTGAAAGGCTAGGTTTTCATCCTCAAGTGCAATGATAGCAGTGATAGTCGTGTTGGCCGCAGCAGCTATTTCATGCTTCGTGACATTCACGGAAACCGCAGTGTCACCTAGGACAGAAACATCCATAAGATGGGTGCGCGCACCTTGTTCGTGCAATGCATCGGCAAGGAACGACAGCTCGTCTTCTTTCGTGTCATACGTGCCAATAATCAGAATGGTTTTTTGTTCCATCACAACTTGATCCATGCAGTTTTTAGAACTGAATACTTCTCCAATGCGTGCAACGATTTATCCGCACCATTGCCTGATTGTTTAATCCCACCCAGAGGAACTGCATTATTAGCGCCACCATAAGTGTTTACATGCACGACCCCTGCTCGCAGATTGTCGATCATGCGATGCGCGCGCGAAAGATTGCTTGTCCATACTGCGGACGCGAGACCTAGTTCGCTGTCGTTCGCTAAACTCACCGCCTCTTCTTCGCTATCGAAAGGTGTGATTGTCAAAACGGGACCAAACACTTCCTTCTGGAAAATTTCCATATCTGGAGTTACGTCTGTGAACACGGTTGGTTGCATGTAATAACCACCAGTATTCTCTAGGATTCGATGTCCCCCTGAAGCCAAGGTCGCACCTTGCTTTGCAGCGGAGCTTGCAAACGACATGTCCCTAGCAAGTTGTTGTTCACAAGCCACCGCGCCGATATCGTTTTTCATATCCAGCGGATCACCAATTTTCAATCTGATCGACTCTGCAATCATGGCGTCAGTAAATTTGGATAAAACCGAGCGTTCGACCAGCAACCGTGACCCTGCAATGCATACCTGACCAGAATTTCGAAAAATCCCTGCCGCAGATACTTTTGCAGCACCTTGCAAATCCTCGGTATCGGAGAAAATCACATTAGGTGATTTTCCCCCAAGTTCTAAAAATAATCGTTTCATGTTCGAGGCAGCCGCGGCCTGCATCAATGCACGACCTGTTCGGCCTGACCCTGTGAACCCAAGCGCATCAATATCCATGTGATATGCCATTGCTGACCCCGTCTCGGTCCCGTCACCCGTGACGATGTTAAGAACACCATCTGGCAAACCTGCCTCTTGGGCAATAGCGCCAAGTCGCAGTAGGCTGAGTGATGCAATCTCACTAGGTTTTAGAACGATCGAATTACCTACCGCCAATGCAGAGGCAATTTTCCATGCACCAATCATCAACGGGAAGTTCCAAGGCAAAATAGCACCAACAACACCAATGGGCTCGCGTAGGATCATTCCCAAAAAGCCCGGATCACTTGGCGAAACCTCACCATATAATTTATCGATGGCCTCGGCATAGTATCGAAATGTTCCAGCCGCAGATCCAGGCTCTGCCTTTACTGCCATCCCAATTTCAGTACCGTTGTCACGAGCTCCAAGAACCGCCAGCTCCAATGCATGTTCCTGCAGCAGGTCGGCGATCTTTAACATTACCTTTTTACGAAACCCTAATGGAGATCGCGACCAAATACCGCTGTCGAAACTAATACGTGCGGCCTGCACTGCATCGTCAACATCTTGGCTGTTAGCAGTTGAAATTAACGCAAGCTTATGGCCGTTGATCGGTGATGTCGTTACGAACGGTTTTCCACATCCCTCGACCCATTTACCATTGATAAACAGCTTTTGCGCAGGAACTTCTAGGGTCCTGAACTGATCGACATCACTTTGCTGCATGTTTGCTCTTCTCTATTTTATATTCATTCCAAAGGGTTCTTAGATGAAGCAGAATAACCAAAACGATGATACCAACCAGGATCATCGCAATCGGACGTCCATCGACAAAATCATATGGGGTTTTCACCCGCGCCATTGCTGAACGCAATTTAACGTCCATGATGTTACCCAAAACCATTCCCAAAATTATTGGAACAATTGGCAAATTCAGGCGCTTCAGTATCAATCCGAAAACTCCAAATCCAGCGGCCATACCGCAATCGACGAATGAGTTCCTAAGCGAATATACGCCAACAAGACTGAGGATTAAAATCATGACGCCTAACAAGCGTGTTGGGATTTGGATGGCCTTGATCAAAAGGTTTGTAGAAAACAACAAGAAAACAAAAACTATGACATTGATTATGATCAATGCGAGATACAACGCTAATACAAAATCCATCTTGTTTTGGAACAATTGTGGACCCGGTATCACGTTATGCACATAGAACACCGATAACATCATCGCCGTCAACGCTTCGCCAGGAATGCCAAGTGCCAGCAACGGGATCATCGCCGCAGCTGGCACGGCGTTATTTGCACTTTCAGACGCAATCAAACCTTCTGGTGATCCTTTACCGAACTCATCTGGTTTCTTTGAATTTGCGCGAGCGTGAGAGTAGGAAAAGAACTGTGCGGTAAATTCGCCTACACCAGGGATAACGCCCATCAGCACGCCAAACCCTGCGCCAACAGTTGCTACACGTTTGTAAAGCCAGCTTTCCTTCATACCATCAAACAGGCTGCCTGAAATTAGTTCAGAATCGGGCGATTTGTTCTTTTCGGTCAGCAGTAAAAAAGCTTGCGACAAAGCAAACAATCCCAATACGACAACAATCAAGTTCACACCGCCGCGCAACCACGATTGACCAAAGGTAAAGCGTTCAGAGTAGGTAACGGATTCAAAGCCAACTGAGTTTAAAAGAATACCAAACATCGCCAGCATACCCGCAGCAAAGATTTGACCACGATGTGCTAACACCACCAATAAGATACCCAAGAATGCCGCAAAGAATATTTCTCGGCTGCCAAAGTATGGCGCAACTTTTGCCAAAACAGGTGCCATTAAAATCAAGCATATAATCGACAAGATCGCGCCAAAGAAAGAGGCCGAATAGGCCAGGGATAAAGCACGGCGCCCCTCTCCACGCTTTGTCATCGGATAGCCGTCATATGTAGTCAACGCATTCACTGCCGTGCCCGGTGTGTTGATCAAGATTGCGGGAATAGACCCCCCATACATTGACGATCCATAGATGCCCAACAACATCGTCAATCCAACAATGGGCTCAAACGAAAAGGTGGCGGGTAGCAAAATCGCGATCGCAATTGCCGGACCTACGCCCGGAATGGCACCAATGATGGCACCTCCAATTGATCCGACAAGCAAAGCGAAAAAGACTTTCCAATCAGCCAGTAGCGTGAATGCAGATAGAAAATCTTCCACGAGAAACCCCCAAGTATTAAAGATATGTCAGCGCGAAACTGCGAACAGCGCCAGGCAAATAGTCATACAGCGCGCCACCAGGTATATTAACCTGCAGCATTGATTTGAAAACCACTACTACTACGACCGCAAATAAGATCAGCATCATCACACTGCGCCAACTTCTAAACCCAACCCGTATGCCAAGAACAACCGCCAGAACGATTGTCATAGGCAGATAGCCATAGTATTTAACGCCATAAATATAGGCCATGAACCAAATCACGTATTCACAGGACTTTGCCCAAAAAGTCATCTCGGCCAATCGGCCATAGATGCGTGGTGACAAGGCAGAGCTGAGCCAGTGTAAGAAAGCAAGACAGGTCATGCCAATCACTGCAATTGTTGGCCACAGTGCTGGCTGTTTTCCAAGTATCAGACCGTCTTTCCAAACTAATTGTGATTTAAGGTTTAACAGCAAGAATAGACTGAACGCCAAAAAGACCAGTGCAAAAACGACATCGCCAGGTCGACGATATCGTTTAAACATTTCTTGCAGTGTCATAAGACGGGTCATAGGTAATTGCGCGACCAGACAGTCGCGCACCTTTTTATTTTAAGATTTCACCAATAGCGCCCATAGTCGCGATGTCTTTGGTAATCTGTGCTTTTACATCGTCTGCGTTCTGCCAGTAAACCAGCGCACCCGTATCAGCGGCAAGTTTCTTTGCAGCATCAGATGCCATTACCTTTTGTGCAACGGCAATGATCTTATCACGTGCATCTTGTGGTACACCTTTTTTCACGAACAAGCCGTTCCAAAGTGCCACATCAAGTTCTGATGCAAGTTCTCCAACAGTTGGTGTGTTTGGTGTCAGCCCGATACGCTCGCCACCTATTGATGCCAAAACCTTGACGCTGTCCAAACAAGGTAAAATCAACTGCAATGTTGTGTTGATGACGTCAACATCACCAGATGCAAGTGTATTACAATCTAGTGCGTCAAATGCTGCATCTGAACCAAAGTTAAAGCCTTTTTCTTTCGCCAGCGCAAAAGTCACTTGTGTTGGAACAAGTGGTGCTCCAAAGTGACCCAAAGCAACGTCATTTGTTTGCGCGTGCTTAGCCAATCCATCAATGTCATCATACGGGGCGTTTTCACCTGCTGCGATAACAAACGGATATGTTAGGAAGTTACCTAAAGGTTCAAAGGGATCAGGGCTTAGTTCTTCAATGCCGATATTTGGGCCTACCACTGGTACTGCGATGATGAATGAACCAATTGTGTAGCCATCAGCCGGAGCATTAGCCACCTCTATAGCACCAGGGAATGGACCGCCGCCGCCGCCTGGTTTATTAACCACCGCCGCTGGTACGCCGTATGTTTTTTGGAATTCGTCCGCGATCATGCGCGTTAGCACGTCTTCCAGGTCACCTGGAGGCCACGGAACAACAAATTCAACTGGCTTCTCTGGATAATCGGCCATCACTGGTGACGCGATTGCTGTAAGCGCTGCAATTACCGCTGCTTTCTTAAAATTCATTATACTCTCCCTATTTTACAATTTTGTTATTCTGTTATTTTGTTATTTTGTTATTTTGTTATTTTATAGTTGCATTGGAAAAAAATATGAGTCAAGAAAAAAAATTAACATGTTAAGTAGAATGAAATATGAGCAAAGCACTAGTTCTTGATTTTGGTGGCGTCGTAACACGCACACTTTTTGAAACGCACCGTGAAACGGAAGCGGCATTAGGGCTGCCTAAAGGATCGCTGAACTGGCGCGGGCCATTTGCGCCAGACACAGATGAACTATGGCATAGAATGATCAACAACGAGATTTCAGAACGGGACTATTGGCTAACACGATCCAAAGAAATTGGTGCGATGATCGGGTGCGATTGGACGAGTATGCAAGAGTTTGTGATTGCAGCACGCTCGGAAAGGCCAATAGAGATCATACGACCAGAGTTTTTGGAAACACTGAACTATGCCAAGCAAAATGGCATTCGTTTGGGGATACTGTCCAACGAACTCGATCTATTTTACGGTGCAGACTTTCGGGAAAGACTGCCTTTTTTGGCAGATTTTGAACAGATTATCGATGCGACTTATACAAAAATTCTAAAACCCGACCCGCGTGCCTATGGCATGATATGTGATGCACTCGATCTATCAGCAGACAAATTTGTATTTGTTGATGATCAGTATCGCAATATAAAAGGCGCCATAGATTTTGGAATGCAAACCGTACATTTTGACGTGCGCAATCCAAGAGACAGTTACGCAGAAGCTATCCAGAAATTAGGAGAATAAGCCATGGTTGATAACAATTTTTTAAAAGAAAATAATGCCAGCCATATGTGGCATCCGATGTCGCATCCTGCGGATAGCTTGGCCAACCGCCCTACGATTATCAAATCGGCAAGGGGCGTGCGTATAACCGACATCGACGGACACGAAGTTATCGACGCTGTTGGTGGCTTGTGGAACATTAACCTAGGGTTTTCTTGCCAGCCTATTAAGGATGCGATTTCTGCGCAGTTAGATCTGTTGCCGTATTATTCAACATTCCGTGGAACGACAAACGACGCAGCCATCGAGTTATCATACGAGCTTCGCCAGTTTTTTGAACCCGATGGGCTGTCACGTGCCTTCTTCACATCTGGTGGGTCGGATAGTGTCGAAATTTCCCTTAGACTGGCCAGGCAATATCATAAAATTCGTGGTGAAAGTGGGCGTACGAAATTCTTAAGCCTGAAAAAGGGTTACCATGGAACACATATTGGTGGTGCATCAGTAAACGGAAACGCAAATTTTCGCACGCAGTACGAACCATTGTTGCCTGGATGCTTTCACATCCCTGCCCCGTACACATACCGCAATCCGTTCAACGAAACCGACCCAGCGCGTTTGGCCCAGCTGTGCACAGCAGCATTAGAGGACGAGATCAAGTTCCAAGGCGCTGAAACAATCGCTGCAATGATAATGGAACCAATCTTGGGTGCTGGCGGTGTTATACCGCCGCATGAAAGCTTTATGCCAATGGTCCGTGAAATTTGTACCAAGAACGGTATCTTGCTAATCGCAGACGAGGTGATCACCGCCTTTGGTCGTGCAGGATCATGGTCAGGCTCGCGACACTGGGGTGTGAAGCCAGACTTTATGGCGACAGCTAAAGCCATCACGAATGGGTACTTCCCGTTTGGCGCGGTTATGATCGCCGACCAAGTGGCTGATGTGTTCGAAAATGACACGTCGGGGAAAGCAGCTATTGGTAGTGGTTACACCTATTCAGGTCATCCCGTCGGTGCTGCTGCAGCATTGGCTTGTTTGGCCGAGATGCGCAAACAGAACGTACACCAAAACGCTGCCAAACAAGGCATTAGCTTGTTTGCAGGCCTACAAAAACTTGGTGAGAAATATGATGTAATCGGTGACGTTCGCGGTGGGCATGGATTGATGTGCGCGATGGAGCTGGTTTCTGATCAGTCCACCAAAGCTACAGTAGATAAGGCCACCATAAAAACCATTCAAGAGGCAACTTATCAGGCGGGTGTTATGGTGCGTGTATCGGGTCCAAACATTATTCTTTCACCACCGCTGATTTTATCAGATGATGAAACTACTAGAATCATAAGTGCGTTGGATGAAGGTCTGTCAACGGCCTAGGCTTTGTCACGGTCTTTGCGTTCGGCATTTATGTCGTCGCGTATGTCGCACAACACCTTAACCAGAGATTCCCACCGTTCTTCGCCAACAATACCGCGCAGATCGCCAAACAGTTCTTGGCTTTCTGGGGCAACTTTGTTCAGGAAAACTGTACCGCTTTTAGTTAAGCGCATCAACGTACGACGACCGTCTTTTTTGTCTTTTAGAACCTCTACATGCCCTTTGGCAGTCAAGGTTCGCAAAATCCTGGTCAGGCTGGGTGCCAGTAGACAAGCTTTGTGCGCAACCGTAGTTGCGTCTGTTGCGCCTTCTTCTGAAATCACCCGCAGTACACGCCACTGTTGTTCTGTGATATCATGGCGCGCCAACATTGGACGAACAGCTTCCATCAATAATTCGCGCACACGCAATAAAGAGATCGGAAGCGATTGGCGCGTTGGCGTGAATTTTGGTGTGTTGGCAGGTTTCATACTGAATAAGTGAAGGTTTTTGGTTTGAAATTCAAGGGGTTTGTAAATCCGACTTGACAGGACGCAATCAATTTAACATGTTAACAAAAAAGGACTTACTATTTGCCACACATGCAAATCCAATATTCGAAGAATTGTGAAGAACATTTCGACATGAATTTATTTTGCCGTACAATCGCGGACGAAATACTGTCATCTGGTCTATACCCATGCGGTGGGTTGCGTGTTCGCGCAACAGCGCAGGATCACGTTGTCATTGCAGATGCGCATCCCCACAATAAATTTATCGACATGGTTTTTCGAATTGGCAAAGGGCGCAGCGATACAGATAAGAAAAAAACGGGTGGGGCCATTCAAGCCACCGCGGAAAAGTTCTTGGGTGAGTTTCTTACTGACGGGCACTTTATGCTGTCGTTAGAAATTGTAGAAATCGATAGTAGCCTGTCTTGGAAAACCAACAGCATCCACAAACGACTTAAAAAACAAGAGGACCAGATATGAGCCTATCTGAAAATATCAAAAAAGCCGAAGGATATTTGGCGCGTTTCAAAAATGATGGGGTTAAAAACCACATTAATGGCAAGGATGTTGCGTCTGCTGAAACCTTTATAACCATTTCGCCGATTGATCTGAAACAATTGGCCAATGTTGGTCGTGGAACGGTCGCGGATATTGATGCTGCTACGAAAGCGGCAAGTACTGCTTTTTCACCATGGTCAGCTATGGACGGCCAAGAGCGTCGTAAAATCTTACACAAAATTGCTGATGGTATTATTGAGCGTGCCGAAGAAATTGCATTCGTCGAGGCAGTTGACACCGGGCAAACCATTCGCTTCATGGCAAAAGCAGCTATTCGCGGTGCTGAAAATTTCCGTTTCTTCGCCGACAAGGCACCGACTGCACGCGACGGGCAAAGCCTGTTTTGCAATGGACAAATGAATGTTACCAGTCGCAAACCGATTGGCCCAGTTGGTGTGATCACACCATGGAATACACCCTTCATGCTTTCCACATGGAAAATCGCTCCGGCCTTAGCGGCTGGCTGTACCATCGTTCACAAACCTGCCGAATTATCGCCGTTGACCGCAAGTATTCTTATGGAGATTGCCAAGAACGCTGGGCTACCTGACGGTGTGTGGAACTCGGTTAATGGATTTGGGGAAGATGTCGGTAAAGCCTTGACCGAACATCCAGATATCAAAGCCATCGCGTTTGTAGGCGAAAGCTCGACTGGGTCTCTGATCCAGAAACAAGGTGCAGATACCTTGAAGCGTTCGCACTTGGAACTTGGCGGCAAAAACCCAGTGATTGTGTTTAAAAATTCTGATCTTGAGCGTGCTGCCGACGCAGCTGTGTTTATGATCTACTCACTTAACGGCGAACGTTGTACATCCTCGTCACGTCTTTTGGTGGAAGAGAATATATACGATGAGTTTACAGCAATTGTTGCAAAGAAAGCAGCTAGCATCAAAGTTGGACATCCTCTCGATCCTGACAGCACGATTGGCCCCCTGATTCATCCAGAGCATTTTGATAAAGTCTGCTCGTACTTCGATATCGCGAAGTCCGAAGGTGCAACTGTTGCAACGGGCGGCGCACCGTTTGATGGACCTGGTGGTGGATGTTACGTACAACCAACACTGTTCACAAACGCAAATAATCAAATGCGTATAGCACAAGAGGAAATCTTTGGCCCAGTACTGACCGCCATTCCCTTCAAAAACGAAGCTGATGCCATCGCCATCGCCAACGATGTTCAATATGGTCTGGCTGGATATCTATGGACAGATGACATCAAACAGGCCATGCGTATATCCGATGCGATGGAGGCTGGCATGATCTGGGTCAACTCTGAGAACACCCGTCACTTGCCCGCCCCATTCGGCGGTGTAAAACAATCCGGTATCGGACGTGATGGTGGCGATTGGAGCTTTGATTTTTACATGGAAACCAAGAACATTGCCTTTGCCACTACCGATCACCGCATTCCAAAACTAGGAGGATAAAGATGCCCCTTCCAGCACCAAACCTATACCCCGATTTCGATACCATCCGTCTAAGCCATGTGAACATGTCTGTGACCGATCTTGCGGCTTCGCGGAAGTTTTACACCGACATTCTGGGACTTCAAATCACGGATGAGGACAATAATCATATCTATTTACGCGCGATGGAAGAACGCGGTCATCATTGTGTAATTCTGCAAAAAGACACCGAGGCAAAGGTCAATATTTTTGGCTTCAAAACCTTTGACGAAAACGACTTGGACAAAGCACACGCATACTTCAGCGGACTTGGCCGCCCAGTTGAATGGGTCGAGCGTGCCTATCAAGGGCGCACATTAATGACATCTGATTGTCACGGCATCCCGATCGAGTTCTATCACAAAATGGATCGCCTTGCGCCGATCCACCAAAAATACAAATTGTACAAAGGTGTGAAACCTTTGCGCATCGATCATTTCAATATGTTCTCACCAAATGTTGATGAAAGCGTTGCGTTCTGGGGCGACTTTGGTTTTCGCACAACCGAATACACCGAAGACGAAGAGACTGGTAAAATTTGGGCAGCTTGGACCCACCGTAAAGGTGGTGTTCATGATATCGCGTTTACAAACGGTCTCGGCCCACGCATGCACCATGTCGCGTTTTGGGTGCCTACTCCGCTGAATATCATTGACTTGTTAGATTTGATGTCGACAACGGGTTATGTATCTAACATTGAACGCGGGCCAGGTCGTCACGGAATATCCAACGCATTCTTCTTATATATCACTGATCCAGATGGTCACCGTATCGAGATTTACTGCTCTGACTACCAAACAGTTGATCCTGACTTGGAACCGATCAAATGGGACTTAACCGATCCTCAGCGACAAACCTTGTGGGGCGCAGCGGCGCCGCGATCTTGGTTTGAAGAAGGATCAGTTTTAGATGGCGTAGAGGCGCGCGACAGCGACCTAAAAGCCAGCCCAATCATTGCACATTAAAGGATAAACTATGACACACATTGCTACGTATAAAGCAGGGAACAATACCTTTTATGGTGCTGTTACAGATGAGGGTATGATTGCACTGTCGCCTGATTTCCCACAGTGGAAAACCATGCGCGATGTCATTGCAGCTGATGGATTAAATGAGTTGATCTCTACGACAGCAGGTCGCGATGTGACACATAAAGATTTCACCTATCTGATCCCCGTGCCTAACCCAGAGAAAATCATCTGTGTTGGCGTCAATTTCCCGGATCGTAATGCCGAATATAAAGATGGCCAAGAAGCCCCACCACATATGTCACTTTTCCCACGTTTTCCTCGGTCTTTCACTGGACACGGCACTTCGTTGGTACGCCCCCCAGAAAGTGAAAAGTTGGACTATGAGGGTGAAATGGTTGTCATCATTGGCAAAGGTGGCCGCCGCATATCAGCAGATGATGCACCAAATCACATCGCCGCATTATCTATCTGTAACGAAGGCACCATCCGCGATTGGGTGCGACATGCAAAGTTCAATGTGACCCAAGGCAAAAACTGGGACAATTCAGGCGCTATCGGCCCATGGCTGGTACCATTCACGGGCGTAGCACAAATTGAAACAGCAGAGCTTACAACGCGCGTAAATGGTGAAGTGCGCCAAAGCGATAACACTTCGCGTATGATGTTCCCAATCCGTGAACAAATCGCCTATATCTCAACTTTCACCACCTTGGTGCCAGGCGATATCATCGTCACGGGAACGCCCACGGGCGCAGGTGCGCGGTTTGATCCACCAAAGTTCCTTAAGCCTGGCGACAAGATAGAAGTTGAAGTCTCTGGCGTGGGTATCCTGAATAATACAGTTAGAGACGAATTATGATAGTCGATGCTGACATACGAGCAGTAGGAAAAGCATTATTTCAGGCCGAAAATACGGGGCAACAAATCCCTCTGATTTCACAACAGTTCCCTGATATGACAATGGACGACGCGTATCGTATTCAAGATGCCTATTGCCAATTGAAGTCAAATGCGGGGCAATCACGGGTTGGTTGGAAAATTGGCCTAACCTCTAAAACCATGCAACGTGCCTTGAACATCAATATCCCCGACTCTGGGTTATTGTTTGACAGTATGATCTTCCAATCAGGATCAAACGTTCCCGCAGGTCGATTCATTGAGCCACGTGTAGAGGCTGAAATTGCATTTGTGATGAAGCATGATATAGAAGATGCCAGCATAGACAGCATTCGCGCAGCTACCGATTATGTAACACCATCGATAGAAATACTCGATACACGCGTCGCTCGGGTTGATCCCAAATCAGGCCAACCACGAGTTGTTTTCGATACGATTTCTGATAATGCCGCAAATGCTGGTATTGTTCTTGGTACCGAAAAACATAAGCTTGATAATTTCGACTTGCGATGGGTCGGCGCGATCTTAAAGCGAAACGGCGAGGTCGAGGAAACGGGTCTGGGCGCAGCTGTTTTAGACGACCCTTTACTATCGATGAGCTGGTTGGTCGAAAGATTAATGAAGTACGGGCAAAAAGTTTGCGCAGGTGATATCGTGCTCTCAGGCTCTTTTGTAAAAATCGTCGAAGCACCACCTGGCAGTAAGATCAACGCAGATTTTGGTTCATTCGGAAATGTCTCTGTAAACTTTGAATAGGATAAACATGCCAGCCCCAATCAACAACTTCAAAAAAGCAATCCAATCGGGCAAAGTCCAAATCGGATGTTGGGCAGGCATGGCCGATGCCTACGCCACCGAAATGCTTGGCACCGCTGGGTTTGATTGGATTTTAATCGACGGCGAACATGCTCCAAATGATGTGCGTTCTGTACTGTCCCAACTCCATGCACTCAATGCATCATCCTCCGAAGCCGTTGTTCGTCTACCAGTCGGCAACGAAGCCCTTGTAAAACAGTATTTGGACATCGGCGTGCAAACATTGTTAATCCCAATCGTAGAAAGTGCAGAACAAGCACGCAAAATGGTACTTGCCACAAAATACCCCCCACACGGCAGACGCGGCGTAGGCGCGGCTTTGGCCCGTGCATCTCAATTTTCAGGCATCTCCGATTATGTGAAAACAGCAGACGAACAAGTATGTTTATTACTACAAGTTGAAAACATGGCTGGCATGGACGCATTGGACGAAATCCTCGCAGTTGTTGGCGTCGATGGTGTCTTTATCGGCCCAGCTGATCTGGCTGCTGACATGGGACACCCTGGGCAAACAGCACACCCCATAGTGCGCACAAAGGTATTAGAGGCAATTGCCAAGATCAAAGCTGCAGGCGTTCCTGCTGGTATTTTGTCGACCGAAGACACGTTCAGCAAACAATGCATTGACCTTGGTGTTGAATTCACAGCTGTTGGAATTGATGTTCTGCAATATGTAAATGCTCTTAGAAATTTGGCAGCTACGTTTAAAAAATAATAAGGTTAGACATTTAGTGTGGCGAAAATTTCTGTGATATCGTCCACATCCGTCATCGGGTTTACAACACAAATTCGTAAATGCTTTTAGCGATGCCACTCTGTTGGCATACATAAAATTGTAACATTATCGCGGTGCGTGTTCGACCACTCGTCGATCTCAGTATCACTAATTCGGTTTGGTCGAAACAAGACGATCGCCAATTTCAAACAGATCAACACATCGATATAATCCTGCGCCTATAACCAATCTAATATCTTATTTGCCATATCCAAACAGCGCGCGATCGCATCTCCATATGAATTCTACCTGATCCTGCCTCCCATGTTCCACCAAAAATCTAAGCACTGCCAAGCCCGGTATTGAATGCAAGCGCAGCAGGTGAAGGTGATGCTGGCACATATGCTAAATTGGTTGGATGGCATTGCGTGCGAATCGTCGGAATTATATCTTCAATGAAGATTCTCAAACTCTCCTCACCGCCAACACCATCTGGTGTGATTGCGTGGCCAAACAATACTTCAAATTCTTATGCTGATTTAGTACCAAACGCTGTTCTTGACATCGCCGCAATAATCTCTGTCGTCCACACCAAAAGCTTAGCGGTTAAATCCGCGTCATGTGAGAATGGATTATCCATTAGATAGACTTTCATGCCGAGAAAAATCTTAGTCAGCGGGAACATTCAGAACCAATCCATCCAGGTCAGCATTTGCGATGATCTGGCATGAAAGTCTGCTGGTTTCGTTCCGCTCTACTTCGGTTGCGTCCAGCATCGCGTCTTCGAAATCACCAAGCTCGCCAATTTTGGATGCCCAACTTTGATCTACAAAAACATGGCAGGTTGCACAAGATAAATTGCCACCACATTCACCTACAATGCCTATGACGTTGTTGGCGACTGCTGCCTCCATCATATTGATGCCGTCTTGTACATCTGCTGAAACTTCTGTGCCATCAGGCGATTTCCAAGTTATGTTCGTCATAATTTTTCCTTAGATGTAGTGAATGTAGTAATCGCGTTTAGCCTCTGCACTTTCGCAGGCCGCAACTTCTTCGATTTCCGCGCGTTTGATAAATACGTGGTTGTCGATCAAGCCTTGGCTGATCGCTTCGGACAACGCAGTATCAGCTTCTAGATGGTTCAATGCCTCTCCTAAATTAGCGCCTACGCCGACCTTGGATGATACTTCTTCAAATCCATCACCTGTTTCCATCAAGGGCAAATCGTACCCATTGACCACACCAAGGCGTGCTGCTTGCAAGACTGCCGCAGTTGTCGTGTAGGGGTTCGCGCTGGCATCAGCCATTCGGTGTTCTATTCGGGCTTTCTTGCCACCCTCAGAAGAAACACGTGTCGTGACGGAACGATGATCACCCCCCCAGTTTTGCCAATAACCAGACATACTGGCAGGTTGTAGGCGTTCAAACGAACCCACACTCGGTGCCAGAATACCTGCCAATGCTTGGTGATGTTTAATTAACCCAGCGACACAACCTTTTGAAAGATCAGTCATATTCTCTGGGCCACCGCCTGTGCCATTCATTATAGAGTTTTCTCCCATTGCATCTGCAAATGAAAAATTAACATGAACCCCGTTGCCCCCACGTTCCGCAACTGGTTTAGGCATAAACGTCAGGACTACATCATACTCTAACGCAACTTCGCGCGCTAATTGTTTGAACAAGAATACATTATCGACGGCCTCTAGCGCGTCGCCAAATGTCAGTACAAATTCAAACTGGGACTCATCATATTCTGTAGTGATCAATTCCAAAGGAAACCCAGAAACTTGCGCTGCTGCCCAAATACCATCGGTAAACCCAATCGGATCATTGTGTGGCCCAGTGCCATAGACAAATGAACCCGGCGTTTCAAAGGGTTGAAGATCGCCATTCTCGTCATAGACGAATGCATAGGCTTCCAGTTCTATTCCAATCTTAGGGCTTTGCCCCATCGTTTCCCAATCACTGATTGCTCGTTTTAACGCCGACCGTCCACATTGCGACAGCGGTCCACCGTCAGTCGAATGAAATTCACCAACCACAATTTTCTCATCCGGCACCCAGCTATCCCGAATGCATTTTGGATCCCATCGCAATTCCATGTCGGCTAAGCCTTCTAACATCAAAGATCCAGGCGCAGGCAACAGATCGCGATTGTAAGTAACTGCAAACACCCCTTGAGACATGCGCGTTACGCCACTATCCGCCTTCGAAATTGCCATGTATTTACCACGCGCCAAGTTCAGATGGTCACATGCCATCACCCGTAATCGTTCCATCATGATCCCTCATGTAAGGTTACTTTGATAGGCAGTTTTTTCAATCCACCAATGAAATTGGACCGTAGGAATTCTACGTCTCCGTCAACTTCAATTTTCTTTACGCGCTTTGCGGTTTCTTCAAACAATATCTGAATTTCAAGCCGTGCCAGCCACATTCCCAAACACACATGTGGGCCGCCCTGACCGAATGCCATGTGACGATTAGGTGTTCGCGCCATATCCAATACATATGGATTATCAAACGAACGTTCGTCACGATTTGCGGACACGAACCACAATAGAACTTTATCACCCTTGCGCATGGTTTTACCGTGCATTTCGTAATCTTCGGTTAGAGTACGACGGAAATACATTGTTGGGCTTGCCCATCGAATAACTTCGTCAGCCATTGTCGAAAATATGTCACCACCCTGTTGAAGTTTTTCCAACAAACCAGGTTGTTCAGCTAATGCATGTAATCCTGCAGCGATAGAAAATCGCGTGGTGTCATTGCCCGCTGCAACTAATAAGCAAAAGAAGTTTCCAAATTCGTTCTCTGAAATCTGCTTGCCGTCTTTGTTTGGCGCCAAGATCATATCTAAGATACCTGGTTCGGCACCTTGTGCTGCACGCTTTTCCATCAACTCGCGCGCATACACATACAGGTCTGCCCCCGCAGGTGAGTTAAACGGCATTAGACGGAATTCATCAGTCGTCATTTTATCTAATACGTGTTGAGTATATTCAGGGTCAGTGTTCGATATCAGCTCGTCGCCCTTTGAAACCAACCATTCCAAATCCTCGTTTGGCAAACCAGCAACCTGCCCCAGCATGCGCATCGGCAATTGACGTGCAATTTCTTTGGTAGCGTCAAAGTTACCCATTGGCAAAACACGATCTAACAATTCAACGCAGATTTCACGGATTTGATCTGAAAACTTTTCCATCACAGGTTTCGAAAATGCCTTGGCAACCTTCATGCGGATCTGCGTGTGATCTGGCGCGTCAGTTTCTTGGAATGTGCGGCGTGCTAGGTATTCTTCATAACTTTGGTCTTCCATCCGAATACCTTGTGCAGACGAAAATATCTTAGGAATTTTATTAACCTCTTGGATATCTGCGTAACGTGTGATCGACCAAAATCCTTTGCCGCCCGACCAACCAGTCCAGTGACACGGGTCCTCGTCGCGTAATCGTTTAAACGTGTTAAAAGGTACTCCGTTGGTAAAAGTATCATGGCTTGAAATATCTGCAAAACCGTTATCGTTTGGGTTCCAACTTGTCATTTCGCTATCCAATCTCTGAGGTTGAAAATATTATTAAACATGTTAAATAATACTTTCAAGACAATTTGGAGAAAAAAATGAAAATTGCTATTCTACTAACCAGCAATGACACCTCTGATTTCGCCAAGCGGTTCATCACCGATGATCAAAAGTACATTAATTTATTGAAGCCGCTTCGTCCTGATTGGAAGTTCGATTGTTTCACCGTTTGGCAAGACGATTTTCCTGCTGATAGCTCCGAGTATGATGGTATAATTGTAACTGGCAGCCCAGCTTCAGTAAACAGTGACGAGGCCTGGATAACAAAACTGTTGGACTTGATCCGCGTTATGCACAAGGCCGAGACAAAGATGTTCGGTGGATGTTTTGGACACCAAGCTATCGCAGCCGCATTGGGTGGTAAGGTTGGGTTGAATGAAAAAGGCCGCTGGAGTGTAGGTAAAGAGACTACACATTTCTCACATACACCTGATCACCTAGGCGATGTTCCAAGTGAAATCGAGATGTACTCAATACATAAAGAAGAAGTCACAGTTTTGCCTGATGGTGCAGAACCGATAGGCCGAAACCATTTTTGTAAATATGCGGCCTTCGTCGTGGGCAACCATATTTTAACATCTCAGTATCACCCCGAAATGACAACAAATTTTCTTTTAGGTTTAGTAGATGAAATGCGAGGCGAACTGGACGACTGCCTATTAGATTCTGCCCTATCAGACTTCAAAACGCCGCATGAAGGCAATGAGTTTGCAAAAGTGATTGTGCGATTTTTTGAATAACCAATTGTGAAATCAGTGTTTTCAGACAACAGAGATTAGGTATCAGCTTACTTAATATTATTTCTTTTAAGAAAGAAGCGATTATATGAAGGCGAACCAAGTGTTAATCAATCGAGACTGCCTGAAGAGTTAGATTACAAATTAAAATTTAGTATGCAAAACAGATAATTTTTCCACTTTTTTATTAAATTCTTTTTAAGTTTTTATTTAAACCGTCAAAATTAAACCGTCTGGGTGTAAGTGGTGGACACAATGGACACATGATAACAAGCCAGGCCCCCACATGGCTATGGGCCGCTGGGGTCAGGAAATGTGGTTAAGCGACCGGGATTTTCTGAATGGAATGATTGCTGCAATTAGCGCTAAAGGCATTCAATTTGCAGCATTAAATTTAATGTCAGATAACTTGGGCATGCGGTGGGACATTACTGAAACTAAGCGTGTCATTGGCTATGATCCAAAAGATGGAAGTCTGGCAAGGGTGACGTTTTTACTAGCTATAAAGTCATGGATAAAAAAAGCACTTACTTTTAAAGTATCAAGGTTTTTTGAAAAAAAATTACCCCACTGGTAACATCTAGTATCTTAGAAAATGTGTATGTGGTGTCATCTTTGGAGTCAGATCAGTATTCATAAACAAAGTTTAACACCTCTTAAGGTCCTACATTGACACCCTCCAATCCCAATCAAGATTTGCTTAGTGGATCGCATCACAGCCTAAATCAGTCACCTCGAAAAATATAACATCAAGGATTAAGTAAAAACGTAAACGTTTGCAGCGATAGTCAAAATATGTTATGTTTATTTCATCGTAGATGCGTGGCGAGCTAAGATTAGTTTGTCTTTTTGGCTTTAAGAATGAAGCCCTATCTCAACGAAAGGAGTTAGCATGAAGCTAACAACTTGTACGTTGAGTATTGGGGAGCTTCGTTCTTCAAACTCAACATCGC
>ENA-OQVM01001630-OQVM01001630.1-marine-metagenome-genome-assembly--contig:-NODE-1630-length-29051-cov-3.061745_pt1 | contig 29051 bp, 27 predicted proteins | sample MGYA00237776_ERZ505498 | MGnify/ENA primary metagenome ERZ505498 (study PRJEB26159, sample SAMN06265151) | marine metagenome | isolation source: Helgoland LTER site | place: Germany:Helgoland, sampling...
TAATGATATATATATCCCTAAAATAGTATTAACAAATATATACATCATAAGTATATCAGAAATACATGAACGATAAAATAAAAAACTATCTGTTTTTTCTATTCCAAATATGTTGAATAAGAAATCAAATGGTAACATTAATTTGTATAAAATATTTTCCTTAATGAACGTTATGAATCTACTTTTTACCAAAATCTTCTTCTTCATAATTTCAGAATAAAATGATGAGAATATGATATATATAAGTATTAAATGGATAATATTATCATAATTCATATTTTGGTAATTTTTTTTCATTTAATAATATGTAAATAATTGTATTATATTTTGTTAGAATATTAATAAGAAATATATTGCTGAATTAAACAAAAATATAAAATTAAATATTTTTTCATATGATTTATTTATTTTATTAAATATTGATTTGATTATACCCACATTTATTCGAGATATAAACGTTTTATACAATTTAATGTTTATATTACTAAATAACAAATATATACATTCTGATATGAAATAATATAGGTAAATAATTATATTTATCACTAACAAAATACTTTGAAGTTGATACAGATTATAAATATTATAATATATGATGTATAAGATGATACCTAATAATCCCATTTTAAGTAGTGTGCGTTTATTTCGAACAGATTTTGGTTTGTCTTTAGAGTTGTCTTCAAAATCTTTATCGATTTCTGAAAAAACAAACAATAAAATAAGTTGTGTTATGTACATGATAAAAATATAAATAAATGATAACGGTAAAGATTTTGATAAATTGAATAATTGTAATAATATGACGATTATTACATTAATGAAAAATATTATACATATTTTTTTAATTGTCATAAATGTATTTGGATGTTTTTCTTGAAATATTGATAGTAACCAACATAATAGATTAATTATTATGTATACCATACCTAATACTTTAGATGTGTATAAAGTTGGTTGAATTATATATGATAATTGTTGATACAATTCAAATAATGTAGTTAGTGTATGATAAAATATGTTTTGATTATCCATACTTTAAATTATGTCATTATTATTTATTTGCATTACTTATATTATTATTTGAAAATAAAACAGACATTACATAAACACCAATGCAAATAAATAATAATGTCATGAAAAAAACATCTGGTTTCAAAAATATATTGACAATTTTACTATGACCAGAATTTTGGTCATAAATAAAATCTAATATAAACTGTAGTCTTTGTTTTTTGTCAATAGTATTAATGAATTTGACAGTATAGTGAGATAACTGTATAATAAATGAAATAATTATACATATGAATGTTATATAAATAATGGGTGATATTTTAGCAAAATTGGAATTTTCTTCAATATAATTATTTAGAATAAAATATGAATATACAATTAATACAGATGTAATTATTAAAGTATACAGTGTTTTGATGAAATATCTAATCTGTGTATGTTTATAGAAGAATTTAATATTTGTTATGATATTTAAAAGTTTATGTATGACTGAAATAAATAATGTGAATAATAATATTTTTAACATCAATTTAGAAATGGGGTTTGTGGTTGATTTATTACCAAAATAGGATAACATTAAGAATAATACAATAATGTAACCAACAATCTTCGTAAGTTCAATAACAATTGGTAACAAATCTATAGTGGAACTATGTTGTTCTGAAATATCATCCATAATAGTATATTAAAGTATAACAGTTATTATTTTATTATGTCAATTTAATATAAAAATTAAATATGGCTTCTTCTGCATCTATTGATCCGATGGTGATGTTGTTTTTGTTCAAAGTAGTTCGTATAGGTACATCATATATTTCTGTAACGATAACATCAAATTTTATGGCACAAGTATATATGGATAAAGTTCTCATAAACCAAGAGAATCCTCAACATTTAACAAATTTTATTATGATGTTTTGTGTAATTGACGCAATAATTACAACATTGTTATTAGGTCTGTTCTACTTGACGACATCTATGATGTCTGAATCAAGTGAAGATAAGCCTAGCGATTTCATGTCCACATATATGCCTATAATTCAAGATTATGTATGTTTTCTGTTGGTTGTGGGTGCTACAGGATATATAATAGCAAATACAATGTACAATAAGAAATACTTTATGTACAAAGATGATGGTTTAAGAGCAATAAGAGCATTAAAAGAAATATTATTCAGTATATGTATAGTAAATGGTTTAATACCTTATAATATGATACTGAAGAGTATATCAAAGCAAAATTAACTTAAAAAAAACGATGTAGTTTAATATAATTGATAACCATATATTGAAAAAACCAATGAACGATTCATCAACAGTAGATCGAATAATAAATTGCCGTGAATTGTCAAGTACAAATCCATATTATGAGGAACAAATAGATTCTGAAGTAGTATTAAAGTCGCATCAATTGACAATTTTAAAAAAATGCATTGAACACGAAAATATTGGTATATCTACAGAAGACGACGAAATAATAGCAGATAAATATAGAAATGTGAAGACAGACATAGGAATTCTGGCTGACAAAGTGGGGAGTGGTAAATCGTTTGTAATTTTAGCATTGGTATTAGTGAACAAGATTCCAAAATTAGATTATCCTGTAACAACATCATTTGGAAATGGACATGTTGTTATGGAGGTGCAAAATAGAAAGTGGATTGACAAACCCGTAAATATAATCGTTGTATCACATATTTTAATAAAACAATGGACTACTTATATTAAATCTTTTTCAAATAAATTACGGTTTTATACTGTGAATAAAAAAAAAAGTGTGGACAATCTACCACAAGAAATAGATAAAAATGATATATTATTAGTAACAGGTACATTTTATCGTTATGTATGTAGTATGTTTTACATGAACAATTGGAGAGTAAATCGTTTAATATTCGATGAAGTAGATTCTATGAATACACCGTCATCACATTTCATGGCATCTCGTTTCTATTGGTTAGTTACTGCTTCTTACAAAAATTTATTGTTTCCAATTAACCGAATTCATTATGATCGTCGTAATATAAGCAATTCTTATATAATATCGAACGGAATATTGAATAATATGTTTATAAAAAATTTGTTCACGAATATGACAAAATTTATGGGACATACCGAAACAAGGGTACTAGACAGAATGATAATAAAAAATTCTGACACATACGTGGATGAATCATTTACACTTCCTAAACCGATTATAAATGTAATTAAATGTCGTTCTCCTATGGAAGTAAATATTTTATCAGGTATTGTGAGTAATGATATTATAAATTGTTTAAATGCAGGCGATGTTGAAAGTGCGATAGACTATATAAATCCGTATAATATTGATACTGAAGAAAATATAATAACCCATGCTCTATCGGATTTAAATCGTAATTTAAACAATATAAATATTAGGTTGACTGCTGCAGAACAAATGAGTTATAATACCGAAGAACAAAGACAAAACACATTATCTAAATTGAATACAGAAAAAGAAACATTTAAAGAAAGAATACAATTAATGAAAGACCGTATAGACGAAAATCAATTATGAATAATATGTTATTCCGAACCTGATAAAAAAACAATATCTAAATGTTGTAAAAACATATTTTGTTTGAAATGTATATCAACATGGTTATCAATGAATAGTAATTGTCCATTGTGCAAAAATCATATGTCTATTGAAGAAGATTTTTATATAGTTCACGAAAAATCTGAACATTCAAATATATCATTACTTGATATAATGAAGACAATGCCATCAGATGATAACATGACGAAGAAATTGAACAAATTTCAAAATTTAGAAAGATTAATAAATTGTCGTAAAAGTTCATCAAAATTTTTGATATTTTCTGACTTTGAATTAAGTTTTCATCATATGTATGAACATCTTGATAACAGTGGTCTACGTTATGCACATATTAAAGGTAATTCTGTAAACAATAACATAGAAAAATATCGAGGAGATGAATTGGATGCTCTTTTGGTAAACTCAAAAAATTATGGAAGTGGATTAAATCTTGAGAATACGACGGACTTAATTTTGTTCCATAAATTTGAAGGACAATTAGAAAAACAAGTTATAGGACGTGCCCAAAGACCTGGTCGGAAAACACCATTACGAATATGGTATTTTGTAAATGATAACGAGTCTTAAGTTGATATGAATAATAATATATGAGTTTAATGTATTTGTATTAATTATATATGTAAAATGTAAAAATGATATATACTAATAATATAAGTTATTATGTAATAATATTGTTGATTATAGTAAGTTGTTTGATAATATTTTACAATAATGATTTGCATAAATATATGAAAAAAAACAAAAGTAGTCAGATATTTGATGATGTATATTTATTGAATTTGGAAAGACGTTCCGATCGTTTATTTCGATTTATGAAATGCTACAACAATTCTGATATGAAACATATATCTATAAATAAGTTTAATGCAATTGATGGTTCTACAATTGATATTAATACTGTACCCATGACAGAGTTAGCTAGATTAGAAATGAAACAATTAGAAACTACTGGATTCCGATATAAACATTATCAATTGACTAAAGGAGCTATTGGATGTTATTTAAGTCATGTTAAAATATGGGAGAATATGTTAAAGACAAACCAAAACATTTGTTTAATTTTCGAAGATGATGCACGTCCTCCTCCAAATTTCATGAAGTTGGTTAACCAAAATGTTAAACATATACCAGATGATTGGGATATCATTTTACTTGGAAAAATATGCAATGATTGTGTAGATTATGGAAAATATTACAAAATTAACCGATTCATACTTCTCCATTCTTATCTAATAAACTCGAAAGCAGTAGAAAAAATAGTAAAAACAAATACATTGTTTCCCATCAGTCAACAACTAGATGCATATCTAAGCGAATTGAGTAGTATATTAAACATATATGCCGTTAAATATGACATAGTTAAACAAGGTGGTTCTAGAACTGATATACAAGCACCAATAGTTAGAAGTCGTAAAAATAATGACCGTTACAAAATATATCAAAAATAATTAATTATTAAAATACTTTATTAATAATGACGACAAATCAAAATTTCGAATATATACCTAAAAACAATTATCGCACATTGTTGAATACAATACATGATAATTATAGCGTTAACTATAAAATAAAAACTTTAAAATTATTAATGAATATTGACCAAACGTTTATTAAGTTGTTACAATTTTATATTCAATACAAATATATTATAGATGTATTAATATTAATAATAATTGCAGTTGTATTGTATATAATAACCACACTTTTAATAGCATTTAAAATGTATTCATTTATATTATTATTTATGATTGCATATGTATTATGTCTTATATTTTTTTCAAATTATCATTTAATAAATTTATTATCTTAATTATACATAAATAAAAAAAATAAGTATGTTATTAGCGTTATTAATGGTGAATATTTTGTTAAGTGTAATCATGTTTGTATTAGCATTTTATTTTATTTATAAAAATCGTAAATTGGTATCCGATAATAAAGATGGAATTAAATCATTGGATGACGATTTACAATTACAAATAAATGAAATCATTACTAGATTGGAAAAAATAGAAGTGACATCTGATGAAAATGATAGAATATTAAATTATAAACAATATCAAATGGAACAAATGCATTGATTGATATGATTAGGGAATACATTTTTTAATTCTTATTAAAAATTAATAATAATTATAAATGTCAGTACTCGAATTATTTTTTATGCTTTTTATATTTTTAGCGATTGTTATAATAGTTATTACTTTAGTGCGACAATCTTCAAAAATAAAAGATTTGACTAAAACAAATATTACCAATCAAGATAAATTAAAGACATTCATTGATAAAAACACAGTTACAATGAAAAATTTAGTAGATTCTGTAAATTTCAATGATAATGTAGTATCAACTGGCAATAATGATTTACATAATTATGTTACAAATACACATTCATTTTCTAATAAAAGAATAAAAAATATAAATAATGGTATTCGTAATTTGAAAGAAAGTACAAAAGATAATATTCATACTTTAGATAAAAATATCAGATATAACATTGAAAAATTACATTATGATACTAACGAAATGGACAATAAATATGCGTTAATCACAAGTGAACAAATTCGTAGAATAGACCATAACACAAATCAAATGAATAATATACAGCAAAACAAAGTTGATAAACGTCAAATGCATATGTTCATGAATAAATTGAATCTTCTTGAAAAAAGATTCTCTGAACAACAACAACAGTTATATCATTTAACTATGAAACGAAACTGAAATACAAAATAATTTATTTGTTATTTATATGTTCATATGCATTGTTATTTATAGTATCTATATACTTTTTCAAATAATGATCATTGTAGTTTATATCACTTATCAAATTTCTCATTTTACCTTCAGAAACTCCTTTGTTACGTTCTAATTGGTTGTATTGATGTGTTAAAGAATCAAGTTGGTAAAATAATGAAAACATTAACACATATAATATTAATATTGTTGCTGAATTTATGAATATAAATATAGCTATCGTGTTCATAGTTATTATATATTCTATTTACAAATTATTATTTAGTTAATTTGTGACAATATTGTTCTTCTTCTTTTATTTTATGTATTCTTTCGTAATTGGTTATAATTCTTTTAGAATATGCGTACTCCTCATCAGTGAATACATTGTCTTTAATAGAGTCAGGTAAAATACAATAATTGCTTTCTTCATTGAACAAATTTGTAGTGAATATTAAAAAGACTGCAGTCAATACGAATGCTGAAAATAAATCCCTTGTACCAAGAAAAAATATAGAAAATAAAGTGAGACGCCGCATTATTTTGTTTCGTAATAAATTGTCAGTCCTCTTACTTATGTCCAGTATTATATGGCGAGAACCAATATTGAACAATATCATTGCTATACCTGCTAAATACTTGTTGTGATTGCTATTAAGAATTACACGATTAATCCAATCACTTGCACTGGTATACAATATATTAACATCGTTAATGAAAGATTTCTTCATACTTTAATATACATTTACATAATTTATCTAACTCTCATTTGTATACCAATTTGTATGAATTGTTCCATCATAAAAATTAGTATAAATCCAGACAACAAATATATCACAAAATCCAAATAGTTGCGTTCCTTAGAGTTGTTCATAACATCCCCAGATATATCGGTTTGTACTTTCACTAACTGAGATTTTCTTTCCAACTCTTTGTTTATCAAATAGGAATCTTCATCTTCCGATTCTGTTTTAGTGGTTTTTGTTATTTTAATCAAGTCATCTTCATTTGTAACTTCATCATCCGTTTCGTCATATACATTTGAATATATTCGGTCAAATTTCGTATTTTTTGACACAACATCTTCAAATGTTGTATTTTGTTCTATATAATCATCAGCACCATCAGCATCAGCATCATCATCAGCATATTCCTCTTGAGAAACAGCATTTTGTAAATATAGATCATCTTCATCCTCGGGTTCTATGAAACGAACTTTATGAGCAATGTCTTTTTTCTCCTTTTTATCTTTTTTTCTGTGTGTTTTATTGTTGTCATACTTTTCGACAGGAATTGCATTTACATTTACACAACGATAATCATCGTCTTCATTTGGATCTATCGTTAATAAATTTGTACTCTGTCTCGATGGATTGCTGAGTTTATTGAAGTCGTCGTCACGATATCCATAATAATTAGTTCGGTCATCACCTTTATAAACACTATAACGATTTACATATTCATCATCCAAAGGATATGACGATTTTTTTCCATAAGGTTTTTTTAGTTTACGATAGCGTTTGTTATATAATCCACATAAAGGATCAGATTGACCCGATAACCCATCATCTTTTTTATTTTTCTTTGATTTTTTAGTAACAGTATCTGCGGGTAATTCAAAATTTCCTCCCCAAGCATCTTCTAAACTGCTATAATTTGTGTTAATGACGGTCATTTAAAATTTAAATCTATTAAAAATATCAAAGATATTTTTTGTTTAGAATTTACGATTTCTTTTAATTTCTTTAATCGTATATGTTTTTTTTAGTCTAAATTAAGTACAAATTTACCTTTGTTATTAACTTCTGCTATATAAGGAATTTTTTTATTTTTTTTCGAAGAGTTGTCACGTTGTTTATTTGTAGATTCACTGGCTATACTGAGTTTGTTTGATTGGATTGCCTTCGAAGTCAGTAACATTTTGTCCATTTCTCTAATAGAATCTATTTCTTTGACTGGATTCGTTTTATTATAATGATGAGTAGTATCTTGTTCTAATAATTTATTATGCATATCATTAATTTCATCGAAATCCCATGATATGTACAATAATTTTGGGAAAAAATATTTCACTACGAACCCATTTTGGTTCAACGATTTCATAATATGCAATATGCAATCATTTAATTTGTAAACTGGTAAACCTATCACAAATTCTGGAACTTCAAAATAAATTCTTGATAACTCCTTTTTTGAAGCTGAACGGATCTTATTATGACACCTCTCCAACACATTATCCATACTTCTTGTTCTTGTTTCTTTCCGTCTATTCATTTCTCCATGTAATTCATAAATATTGAGCTTTTTCATAGTCTTTTGTATTTATTACTTAAATGTTTGATTAAAAGAAATTAAAAAAACGAGCCGTAAAAATGTATACAAATTTAGTATTATCGGGAGGTGGTATTCGTGGATTAGCTTTTGTAGGATGTATTGACGTCATCGAAAATAAACCCGAATTCCAATATTTAAAAAATTATATTGGTGCATCTGTTGGTTCTATATTTGCATTGTTCATAGTATGTGGATATTCTTCGAAAGAAATTATTGATTTTATCGAACTGAATTTGTCAAATCCAGAATACACCAGTATAAATTTAAAAAATATGTTTTCATTTTACAAAAATTGTGGTATTGATGATGGTACATGTATTATTAATCTTGTCAAGAAGATTTTGAGGGATAAACATTTTTCTGAAGATATTACTTTTTTAGATATCGCCAAAAAGACTGGTAAGAATTTGATTGTTACTGGGAGTAATATCACTAAACACAAAATGGATTATTTCAATTTAGAAAATACTCCCAATATGCCTATTTATTTAGCTATACGAATAAGTACATGTATACCATTATTATTTACACCAGTGTTATATGAAGATAATTATTATGTCGATGCAGTTATTTACAATAATTTTCCCATTGAGTATTTCAAAAAAGAACCATCGACGACATGTGGTATTGTAATTAGAGATCCCGTGACGGAGTCTAATGAATCAAATAGTAAGAAAACACAACATCCTCCCTTTAAAAATGTTATTGATTTTGTAAATAACATCATATACAGTGTAATGACAAGAGTCGAGGATATCCAAATAGATGATGATTTATTTGTGCCAAAAAAACAATTATATATGATTGAAGTAGAATATACAAATGTAGTAAGATTTAAAGACTTTAAATTAAATATAGATTCAATTATACTTGATAGATTGTACAAATCAGGTAAACAACAAATGCACTCATATCTTAATTCAGATCAATAAATCGTTGTAGACCATCCGCTGTTCTTTCTCCACGATAAACATCTGTATTTTCCTGTCCATTTACATTCTTAACTAAAACTACTGTAGGAAATCCTTTCACATCATGTTTTGCCAGTAATTCTTTCGGGCATTTAGATTCTTCGAGTATTTTAACATCTAAATTTGTATTTTTAACATTATTTTGTTTAAACTTCACAACTTCCGGTTTAAAATTAGTACAATGTGGACACCAATCTGCATAAAAAAACAGAAGAGTTTGTTGTGGTTCAACAAATTTTTCTTTCTTATTACTCAACATTCTATACATACAACGTCCAACAACAATAATTGTTATTACGATTAAAATATACATTAATATCTTGAAATATTTCATTTTTATAATTTGTTTATTTTTTTTTACTATATAATAGATAAAAAATTAAACCTAAACCACTTAAATATATACCTTGTGTATTTATGTATTTTATAATAAATATGGATGATATCATCACATATGATATCGATGACATCTGTCTAAAAAAAAATACATATTATTCGACAAATTTCTATGACAGAACTTATGCACGCTTTAAAGACATTTTAGATAAATATGAATGTTTTTCATCAGTAGAATTTCTGATAAATTGTAAGCAAATACACGATTCCAAATCGAATGTGAGTACATCTACAAATAATCAATATTCAAACACAAATCGTAAACATCATCACAACTATAATAATTCCAATAATCGTATTAATACTAAAAAACAAAACAATATCAGTAGACCTGTTCATCAATTTACATGTGATGATAAAATGTCAAATATTGTTCGAGATTCTCTAAATAAATTGTCAAAGAATAATTACAATAAAATATGTATTAAAATTTATCTCCAATCTGATGTATCTAATATTTCATCGACGATAGATACTATATTATCTACATCTTTTCAGTCAAAAGTTTATAATGACTTATATGTAAGTTTAATATTTTATATTTTTGACAAGACAGTTGAACAAAATATTAAACAAACAATAATTACACAATTCAATTCATGCATAAAATATATGATGTCAATTGAAGCTTATGAAATTGTAGATATCCCGAATGAAACATATGATTATTTCTGTGAACGTGTAAAGAGACATAATAATATTTTGTCAAAATTCAAATCTATTATGTTTATTTTTCAACATGACACTATTCGTGAATTACTTAATATAAAACAAATTGACTTTTGTAATAATGTTATTAACATGATATCAAATGCACATGATTTAAATTTATTGACTTATATTATTGTTATTGAATGTATAAAAGAATGTTTTTCTATAAACAATGAAGTCATTTTTAAATCTTCACAAGATATTCCTTGGAAAAAAATGATTGATTTAAAGAATATAAACCTTGAAATATTAAACGACTTTATTTGGAGAGAATCGGATTCAAATAATTACAAGTTAAAGTTCAAGTGCATAGATTTGAAAGAAACATTAGAAACATATCTCAAAAATGTCACTTGATGTAACAGTTACATTCAATGCATTAATAATTAAAAATCTTGAAACTATATATGATTATCATAAATATATCACTAATAACGCTTGGAAATCTAAAGCATATCTCACTGCAATTAATATTATTAAATCCAATCATAACAATTCAATTACTCATATTGATGATTTGACACAATTTCATTGTCTATCCAAAAATATGATTGAAAAACTATCTTGGATTATCGAAAACAATAAAAATCTACCTGAAGTTGATGATATATGTGATGACCTTCAAAGTATACGATTATTGGCAAGTGTCCATAATATAGGTTCATCTAAAGCTGTAAGTTTAGTAAAAAATGGTATCAAAACTATCGACGAACTTCGTAAAAATACTCATCTCTTAAATGAACTTCAAAAAAATGGTCTCAATTTTCATGAACATATCATGCAACGAATTCCTCGAGATGAAATGCATAAACATAATACATTTATTGAAAAGATAATTGATAAATATCATTGTTTACATACTATTCATTTTGAAATAACTGGTAGCTATCGACGTAATGAAGATACAAGTGGAGACATAGATATTTTATTATGTCCAAAACAAGATTCTAAAAAATCTTCTTCATTATGTCGTGAATTCGTGAATATCCTTCGACAAAACAACTACATACCTGATAATGGAATATTTGCGTCGGGTACAAAAAAGTTTATGGGAATGTGTAAATTAGATGATTTTGATATATATAGACGAATCGATATCATTACGACCACCCCCAAAGAATTTCCTTTTATGTTATTGTATTTTACTGGAAATTCTGAATTCAATGTTAAAATGAGAGAGATTGCAAAATCAAAAGGATTTTTATTGAATGAACAAGGGTTGTTTGATGTAACAAGCAATGTAAATGTAAATAAAGTAGAAGGGAAATTTGACGAAGAACAAGATATATTTAAGTTTCTTGGTATCGAATATGTAGAACCATCAAATCGTTATTTAGAAAACATCGTTTTGTCATGTTAAATCATAACAGTTGACAATTCATACAAGAAGATGATGTTATCCCATCATATTCAAATGAAAAATTTTCGGAAACATCTTCTATACTGTCTTCGTCACTATCATATGCTGTATGTTTTTTACTATTCTTTTTTCTATTTTCTTTGTTGAAGGTGTCTTCCGCCATCAACATACCTTTAACACCTTTTGGATTTCGTATGCTTGCATAATCTATTTTTTCTCCAGATGGTTCATATGAAATATTATCAGTATCAGACTCATTATCAGAATCAGCATATGTTTTAGAGGTAGTTATTTTTTTTGTTGTTTGTTTTGTTTGTTTTGTTTGTTTTGTTTGTTTTGTTTGTTTTGTTTCATTCGATGTTTTTGGTTTTATTTTCCCATTTTTAACATCTTTATCATAATCATATTGGTCGTAAACTTCGTTCGATTCATCTGATACGGGTTTTTGAATGCTGTCGTGCAAACTAGATGCTTTAAAATGTTCCAACATACTGTTCAATTCAGTTGACATATGCATCATATTAGATACAAGTTTCTTCATTTTCTGGAATTCACTCTCATCATTCTCATTGTCGTTTTCCGATGGTTCATTTTTTTTTGTTTCATCAGTTTTTAGTATTCCATTTAATACATTTTTATTTGTGTATGTATTTTCTAATTCATTATCATTAGATTCATTCACTTCGTTCGCTTCATTCACTTCATTCAATTCGTTCGCTTTATTCACTTCATTCATGTCATCGTCAAGTATTGAAAATGATTCCTTCTTAGTCATTTTATTGTAAATATTCGCTGTGCCTATAATTGTACATACTAATATTGACGTATATAACACATATTTTAATATTGTAAACAACATTTTAATTTAATTTAATATAGATAAATAAAAATCATAAAATATATTTTGTATTAAAAAGCTTCATCTTCTATACATTCATTTGGCAAATAATATGACATATTCCACCACTTTACTTGGTCTTTAACTTTACAATCATAATCGTCTGTCGAGACTACAAAGTATATCAATAAAAATGCAAACACAGACATAATTAAACCAAATATATATAAGATGATACTATCTATTGTATTCATTTTATGTAAATTATTATTTACTTGGGGTATTTATATATTTTATATATTTTTATTGTAATAACTTGTTTTTTTTTCAAATGGTCTGTAATATCATTTCGTTCATATCAGCTAATTTTGATACATTAATGAAACCATTAGCTATAGAAATTAAAATGTACTATGATATCGATTCCTCTAATGTTACTAAATGTTTGAATACATGTATTTTATTAATATATTTCTTGTTTCGCAAGAGAGGGATCAAAACTATGACGTATTGTGATACTACCGAAACAAGATATCGTATCGAAAATGGTATAGACAACTCAATTGAATTGATTAACAAATTTGAAAAGCAATTATATATGCGATATTCAAATAAATATTCAATATATTTTTATGTTATGCTTACTGATTCCAAGGAAATGATTAATTATGATAACAATGATATTCCTTATTTTCCTGGTCACACATTTTTAATTGAAAAACTAGATGGAAATAATTTCAAAATATATCAATCTTATATAAATAATTATGATCTTAAAAAATACATGCATCGATATGAATGTAATTCAATAAATGGTATACAAATGAAGTCGATCATAAATACTATAAAATATATTTGTTCAAATAATAATGATTATAAATGGGACGAATCTATTAAAAAGAATTGGAAATATTTAACCGACGTAGATAGCGAAAATTTTTCTGGAACCACTATAAAGGGAATTCATTTCTGTTATAAAAGATTCACCACCAAACAGGCTTTACATAATGTAAACTCAGCGATGAAAAGTATTTTGAGAAATAAATATATAGTAAATAATATGAATATGAAAGATAAAGACGAACTATATAAAATAAATTCAGAGTTAGAATATTATATGTAATTAGATAAATAAAAAATAGATGATAAAAATAACATCAAATGAACCGATTGTATTGCTATTAGATTTGGATCAAACTATCCAAGGAGATGTGACACCTCAACTTATAGAGCATCATTTAATAGGACATTTGAATGAAAATGTAAATATATCTAAAGTGTCATCTAAGAAAACTTTACGACAAAATAAACATGATGTTATCAGCGATATGCGTAATGGTTTACTGAGACCTCACTTCAAACGATTCATTATAAAATTAAAAAAACGTTATAAAAATGTGGAATTTTTCATCTATACCGCTTCCGAAAAAGAATGGGCTAAATATATTGTTAAAATAATAGAGGATACATTAAAAATTAAATTTCAAAAGCGTATATTTACCCGTGATGATTGTTTATATGACAAAGATAGAAAAAAATTTATGAAATCAATTGAACATATATCACCCGATATATTTAAATCTCTAACCAGAAAATACAAACTGAAAAAGGATAGTTTTGGAAAATATCAATTTAAATACATTCATATGATTGACAACAATGATATTTTGAAAGAGCATGAAATGAAACACCTAATTCGTTGTGAAGATTACAACAAAAAAATTGTAATAGATTATTTGCGATCAATCCCAAAGAATATTATTGAAAAACATCATAATGTCATTTGCAAAAGATTGTATGATCGTTCGAGTTCAGATGTTATAGATTTTTACAAAATACATTACAATTTCTTGGCAAATTCTAAAGAACAGGCAGACAAATTTAATAGACTACACTATCGTGGTGATAATTTTTGGATAAAAGCTCAGAAGATTATTAAAAAAACTTATAAATTGACTTAATATATTTAAAACAATCTTATAACTATTTGAATATACATATATACATACAATATATACATACATATAATGGTAACAATATTGTCATTTGATATAGGAATCAAAAATCTTGCATATTGTCTGTTTGAATATAATAATGTTAATGATTTTGATATATTTGAGTGGAATATAATAGATATACGTGATGGTAAGGTAAAATCTACTTTGTATGAACAAAGTGATTTTCTTTTGAAGTCACTAGATACTCTTTTTAGTTTGAAAAGTATAGATTATGTGTTGATTGAGAATCAACCGGTTCTCAAGAATCCGACAATGAAAACAATTCAAATCATAATTTATACATATTTTCGTAATTTGAAAATAAATTGCGAGAAAAAAATAACGGATATTGTACTCGTCAATGCGAACAACAAAGGAAAGTTTGTAGAGATGTTATCATCTTCGACAGAAATTGGTTTACATTTCATAATTCCTTCAAGTGAAGATATACCAAATCGTTACAAAAGAACTAAACAAATATCTATTATAGCAACACAAAAATTATTGGATAAGCAATTAGTTCGAAGTATGCATACATATAGGGACTGTGTAAAATTTTTCGAAGAGTGTAAAAAAAAAGATGATTTATCAGACACATTATTACAGGGGCTTTATTTTTGTAACAAAGTATTGCGTTTTGAATTCACTTAAAGTTTCCTGTTTAATTTTTAACTAACAAATTTGTCCTCAAATAAAGTTTTGATGAATCCTTTCAATTTGATTAAAGATACAAATGTAGATCGTATTACAATACCATCCGATATTAATCCTAATAACAATGTTAATACATACAAAACAAATGACATTAATATACATTCTCCGAAAGGTCCTATGATGAGACCACAATTAGATGTATCTGGTCTGGGTATAGATTTGTTAATGAATAATTCCGCAAAAATGCATTCTGGTTCTGAAAAATCATCGGATGATGGAATGTCAAATCATTCGAGAGAACAATTGAATACTAACAATCAGAGCAACTTATTCGACACATCAGAAGATGATGACGACCACGATGACAATGACGAAAATGATACAGATGATGAATCTGACAACCATTCGGAATCCTCTCCGAAAAAAATGGGAAATAATCCGAATTTTTCTGCGAATCAATCACAAAATACAGGTTATTTTTCGAATGGGATAGGTTCTCCTTATGGCGGTCAAAATGTGTATAGAAGTCCCGAAGATATCGAAAATGAAAAAAAAGATTTGTTGTATCAATTCGAACGAATGGAAAAGAAAGGGCTTAGATTACCAAAAAAATTCACTTTAGGCAACTCTTTAGAGGAAATGAAATTGGAAATGGAACGAATTAAACGAGACCGTGAAGTAGATATGAGTATACAATTTCAACGTAAAATGATGATGGCTTGTGTCACTGGTATCGAGTTTTTGAATACGAAGTTTGACCCAATGGATGCTAAATTAGATGGTTGGTCTGAAAATGTACACGACAGTTTGAATGATTATGATGATATATTTGAAGAATTGCATGAAAAATATAAGAGCAAATCCAAAATGGCTCCAGAACTAAAATTACTAATGACTCTAGGAGGAAGTGCTTTTATGTTTCATCTTACAAAGACGATGTTCAAATCTTCCTTACCAGGAATGGATGAAGTTTTCAAACAAAATCCCGAACTCGTCAGACAGTTTGCGGGAGCTACAGCGAATACAATGGCTAAAAATGATAACACGGGAATGGCGAGTATGTTCTCTGGAATGTTTGGTGGTGGTGGTGGTGGTGGAAACAGTTCATCAAGAATGATGCCCCAGAATGTAAATGTAAATGTACAAAATCATCCTCAACCATCCAATCAAATGAGAGGACCCAGTAATATCAATGATATCATGCAAGATTTAGAATCAAATATTAATGACAATGACCGAATTGAGACCATGAGCACTGCTACACAATCTGAAATTTCGGATTTCAATGACAGTATTCTGGGAGGCGGTGAAAGACGTAGAAAAAATCGTCGACCAGTGAAGAGTATGGACATTTAATTTCAAAAAAAAAATATTTATATTAGAGACCAACTTTTCATTTTATTATTATATATTATTAGAATAACTTATATAGTTAATAAATTTTTTGTATATATAATAAATATTACAATCATGTCAAATATAATTATAGAACACGAAGGCGACGATAGAAGAGATATATATTATTTATTTGATAATTTTGATGTATATTTATATAATTTCTTTAATGATAGCAGAAAACACTCCCCATCATTTTCACAATCTTCTTATCAATATTCTTTTGAATCACCAAACAAAAATAGTAATATATTTTCTCCAAATATATATGAAATTTCAGAAATGAATGAATCAATAGATGATGATAATATTGATAATAATGATAATAATAATGATAATAATAATGATAATAATGATAATGATAATATTGATAATAATAACGATGATAATGTAACGTATTTGTATTTTGACAATTGTGAAAAAGATAAAAAATCTATACAAAATTGTAAATTACTCAATTCAAATATATCGGATGCTATTTCGTTATATGAAAATGAAATAACGAAAGTATCAAAAATAAATGACCATATGGATTCATTGAAACATAAATACAACAAATCTGTAGAATGGATTGACGCAATGAAGAAAAATGTCGAATCGTTCCAATTATTCGCTACAAAATATTTCAAAGATTCAGAAGAAGACTTGTATTCTAAAATCGTTTTTGATATAGAAAACATAACAACCGGAATAAATGATTGTGAAATTTCTTTAAATAATTATGTAAAAAATACAATATCTCATAATAAAATAACATATTCTCATTCAAAAAATTGTGTAAAATGTTTAGATAAGGTATTCTCTATACTTAAACATAATAAATATGCCTGCCCAATTTGTGTGGGAAATGAAATCGAAAACTTTATAGTACCATGTGGTCATACATATTGTTCATCTTGTTCTAATAAATTAAATACCACTTGTTTTGTATGTCGACAACCAATAATCAAAGTGAATCGATTATATATGGATTCAAGCGCTACATGATTCACATATTTTTTCTTCATCCGGAACATTATTTCCACCCTTTACTATATTCGATTTCGATTTTGAAGGGTCTATTGTGAATTGTTGGGTATTAGCTTTCGGTTTTGTCCTCAAATAATACATACCAGTTTTCAATCCTTTTTCCCACGCATAGAAATGCATTAAAGTCAATTTTCGAGGTTCTGGTTCTTCGACGAACAAATTCATACTTTGACTTTGACATATAAATGCACTTCTATCTGAAGCCATATTAATTAACACCTTTTGTTTTATCTCCCATACTGTCTTGTATATATTACGAATATTCTCTGGTATACTGTTTATTGATTGAATTGAACCTTCATTCACAATGATTTCCTCTTTCAGTTCGTTATTCCATAATCCCAAATTAATCAAATCTTTCATCAGATATTTATTCACCACAATAAATTCACCCGCTAAAGTTTTTCTTTTGTATAAATTTGATGTAAACGGTTCGAAACATTCATTGAAACCCATTATTTGAGAAGTACTTGCAGTAGGCATCGGTGCGACCAACAAACTATTCCTAATTCCCCATTCTTTAATATCCTCTCTCAGTTTATCCCAATTCCACAACGAATTGTTCACTTCAACATTCCACATATCAAACTGATATACTCCTCTACTTATTGGACTACCTTCATAACTACTATAACTTCCTCGATATTTACTCAGTTCCATTTCCTCAGGAATTAACCTCAATTTTCTAAACAAGTCATCATATTTTTCACCTCTCATATCTAGATTGTCCAATTCAGTTATCATTTCCGACCTTTTCATAGATATTTCCATGGACTGTTCTAATGCTGCATGGTATATTGTTTCAAATATATGTTTGTTCAACAATAGCGCTTCGTCACTATCAAATGCATTACGCAACATGACAAATACATCCGCAAGTCCCTGTACACCAATACCAATCGGTCTATGTTTCAAATTACTTCTCTTCGCTTTGTCCAATGGATAGAAATTTTTGTCTATGATTTTATTCAGATTCTTCGTAACTATTTTCACAGTACGATGAAGACCTTCGAAATCGAATACCCCTTGTTTCTCATTTACAAATGTCGGTAGACACAAACTTGCCAAATTACATACCGCTACTTCATCCGGAGATGTGTACTCTGTAATTTCACAACAGAGATTACTTGACTTTATTACCCCTAAATTTGATTGATTTGTTTTTCGATTCACTGAATCTTTATACAACATATACGGAGTCCCGGTCTCAATTTGACTATCCAAAATCTTTCTCCACAAAACTTGCGCTTTTATTTGTTTCACATACATACCCTTCTTTTCATATCTCTCATACAGTTCTTTAAACTCTTCTCCAAATGTATCACTCAAACCTTCACATTTATCTGGACACATTAAACTCCATACTCCATCACTTTTTACTCTTTCCATAAACAAATCCGATATCCATAGAGAATAAAATAAATCACGAGCTCTTTCATCCTCATTTCCATGATTCTTTCGCAACTCGAGAAACCCTTCAATATCAGAATGCCATGGCTCCAAATAAATTGCAATACTTCCGTTTCTTCTTCCAGACTGATTTACATATTTTGCAGTACTATTGAAAACCCGCAACATTGGAATAATACCATCAGAAATTCCATTCGTTCCCCGAATATAACTATTCTTTCCTCTTATATTATGAATGTGTATTCCGATCCCCCCCGCATACTTCGATATCAATGCACATTCCTTCAAAGAATCATATATTCCATCAATTGAATCCGCATTCATATTCAACAAAAAACAACTACTACCCTGAGGACGAGGTGTCCCAAAATTAAACAGAGTCGGAGTCGCATGCACAAATCTTTTTAAAGACATACCATCATATGTCTCCAACACCTCACGAATATCATTACCATGAATACCAATCGCAACTCTCATGAACATATGTTGTGGTCTCTCCACAACCTTTCCACTCATCTTCATCAAATATGCTCTCTCCAATGTCTTGAATCCAAAGTAATCAAAGTTGTAGTCTCTTGTATAGTCGATATAAGAATTCAATTTGTATTTATGTTCTTGTACAACCCGATAAACTTCCTCACTTATCAATGATGGTGATTCGTTATACAATATTGTAATCACTTCACTAAATGATGGTGACGTCTTCTTTTGATGGTTGCTAATGATTATTCTCGACGACAATAACCCAAAATCCAAATGATCCGCCAATAGAGAACTACACATCTGTGCTGTCATTTCATCTAACTCACTTGTACTTACTCCATCATATATCCTCGAACAGACCTTCTGTGCGATCTCTGTAGAATTAATTTTCAAATCCGTCGATAATTTCTCAATTCTCATCAACACTTTATCGAAAGACACCTTTTCCTTGTCTCCATTTCTTTTTGTTACATACATATTTACTTATTAATTCAAAGTATCCTATCAATACATTCTCTTAGAATATTTAAGTAAGTTTCAAAAAAATTGAATTTTGTTATAATTTTTTTTCTTATAAATAACCACAACATACAAGATTTTTAAAAAATCTATTATTTACATATTTATATTATGCAGTCTTATTTCCGTTATATCTCAAAATATATCAGACCTGTTAATAATCAGGCAATACAATTAGGTCGATGGAAATTAAAACAATCCAATGACAATACAGAAATCATTAACAATTTCTGGAACAACTCAGACCATTGTGGTGATGTCATTTGCGGAGACCCTATCAAAAATAAACAAATTCTTGAACAAAAACTCAACACAAGTTCCAACAATAATAATACCACCACAAATACATCCACCACACAACCCACAAATACATCCACCACACAACCCACAAATGTTATTAAATCATAATCTTATATAATCTTATATAATTTTATCAAATCATAATATCATATATTCTTTAGATATATCATGTATTTTGTCATTGATTTCATATTTTTTTTAATTTGTTTTTTCATTTTACTATCCAATTCGTCCCACTCATATAATATTTTCGTATAATTATTTTCATGCTCCAGTTTTTTTACTACTATCTTTAAATTGTTCATTGATGCATTTTTTTCATCTTTATCATCATCATAATCCAATATCACATATTTTGTTACTTCTATGTTTTTTATTTGAGGTAACAACAGCTCCACATTATCTCGCAATTTATACGGCTCTTTCCCTTGCTCTCCTATTAGTATTAATCCAACCCCCATTTTATTCAATATATGCGCATACTCCAATATCCCCCAATTATATTTCTTATCGTCATATATCTCTTTGATTTCCTTATTATCATTACTCGACATTCGCATCCAATATTGTATCATATCTTCATCCCAATTCTTTTCCAATGTCTGTAACATACTCTGTTTGATTTCTTCATATTTTGGTAACACAATGTCTTCCACCAATTCACTTCTTATTAAATCATTTAAAATATACCATGTTACATCATTCATATTATCATTTTCACCTTGTTCTTTACTTCGAATAAACAATCTTTTAAACTCACTACTAATCAATTTATTTGCTTTTGTAGTTATGTATTTCGGTTTTATTGAGTCAAATGTATACACATATTTCTCTTTTTTTTTCATTTGAATATCCTGTGTTTCCCGCACTATAATTGGTGACGATTCTAACATAGAATAATGCATTATCAAATCTTCCGTGGAATTTTTAATCACTCTATATGGATTTTTCATTAACTTGTAATGTTCATGTATTTTATTAGTTATTAAGTCTTCCAAACTGAATATAATTTCCTTCTCAATATCTATATTCGGCTCACGATATATTTCTTTCGATAACACCTCAAACCCTTTTACATATACCATTTTTGTCAACTCGTCATTATTTATTTCGTCTTTTTTTAAATCATTCAATACTGTCTTCACATGCTTCAACTTTTCATTTATAGGATATGGATTCATTTTGTGTCTAATCATATTTATTACTTTTACATGTTCCATATTAATAGGATCATTCAATTTTCTAAACAAATCCATTAAATGTTCCTTAAATAATCGATGTTGTCTTTTTTTCTCCATGATAGTCTTGTTCATATCGTCATCTATTTCATAATGAATAAACAAATCGATATTCAAATCATCTTCCTCTACAAATTTATCGTAATCACTTAATTTGAAAATGTTTTCTTTATTTTTATTTATGTCATAAAACACATTATCAGGATATAATCTGTGTATTTTGTCGAGTTTTTCTTCCAATAACTTATCTTTCTCCACTTTTCTCTTTCCCAAAATATTTGTTATATTATCTCGGAAACAAAATGTTATGGTTTCATCTAACAACATATTATCACTTATGTCTTGTTCATCTTCTAATGGAATGAATACTTTTTCATCACATATACCACATACTTTTATATTGTAATTCAACACTACTACAATTTTGTTGAAATCATCATCATCACTATCATCATCACTACCATCATCACTATCTTTATCTTCATTTTCCCTTAATACATCAATAACATCATCTCCATCTAAAATATCTCGTCTTCGCAATTCTTTACATTTTTTCTTATAAATATCCACAAAATCAGATAAACTTCGTTCTTTTATATTGTGTACAAGCGTATATTTTGGATTTGCTGTAACCCCTTCAGAAAATCGTGCAATTGCCTCATAATCATCCTTTATTTTCAATAAAAACACATATTTGTCTGAATTGTTTAATATGTTTCCTTTTCTATATTTTCTACATAACATTGTTATATCATCCTCATCTGTCATATCAAACACAAGATAATTGTGACGATTCGGATTTAACCATTCAAATTTCGTAAGGTCCAACAACTCATCTATATTTTTCACAATTTTATCATCTTTCAAATAATTTTTGAAATTATCAAACGACCAATAAAATAAGAACTCTCTTTCTATTATTTTTTTGTCATTATCCATGTTTCCTTTCACGAAATCACTACTGTTTAATTTCTTTAAATTAGATAAATGTCTATCCAAGTTCATGGAAATTAAATAATCCTTTCCAGTTTTTGATAACATAAAATTTTTAAATGTCATATAATCTTTACTTTCCAGGATCGACTTGTCATTCGGTATATATGTTTTTAATGTATTACCACTATTTAAAGAAATATATTCCCCTAATGTCATATTTTTATGTATAATGGTTATCATATCATCCACCGTATTTATATTGTCATTATTAAGAGTCAATACTAACGAATTCATAAATTTTTGTTTTTTAGTCAATCCAAGTCCCTTTCTCACAAAACAATCTTTATGCTCTTCCTTTACAAACAGACCCGAACAACTATCTATTGTCTTACCATCGTTCATGTAATCATTCAATATATTTGGTAATGTTGCATATCGACCTTCATCAATTGGTATATTTGACACCTTCATCACATATCTTTTAGTTATATCTATACTCTGGTTTGGAGTGTTTGTTGATGTATCATCTTTTATGTTCTTCGCCAACTTTTTACCACAACAAATTGTCTGTAATTTTTTTGGATGTAAACCTGGTTTCATTAACTTAGGGACTTTCACTAATTTTCCAGTTTTATAATCTTCCAAATCTTTCTTATTTACAAGGATTAATGGTGTTTCTTTTTTTGGACATGCACCATTGTTTGCATCTAATTCCTCTCTCGTTAAACTCACCCGACTCACTGGACACCATATTAATGGACATATATAGTAATTTTTCTTCTTAAGTTCGTCTGTTGAACCCACCATATTCTTGAAATCTTTCTTAGGATTACCATAAGAACCTGGATGATTCTCATCAATGTATTTTTTCTCAGATTCATTTATAACCACTGGTTGTCTCCTGTCCACTGCTGGACAACTTCTTGCATAATCCTTGTCTACCTTGTTTTCTATTTTCCCTGTATCATAATTCATTTTCTGACCTTTGTATTTAAAAAGTACCGGATCCGCTTTGTATAGTTCGTCTACAATATGTGTCGTATGATATTTCTTCGTTGACATTATATGTTCGACTGTGAATAAGTCATTTTTTTCTTTTGATTTATCATCTTCAACATCATAATCAACTACATCATCCGGTTCCGTTAATGGATATACATTTCCTACTTCAACTCCACTCAAACTAATTTCCGACTTGTCACTCTTTTGGGACCCGACACTCTTTTGGGACCCGACACTCTTTTGGGACCCGACACTCTTTTGGGACCCGACACTCTTCGGAGACTCGACACTCTTTTGGGACCCGACACTCTTCGGAGACTCGACACTCTTCGGAGACTCGACACTCTTCGGAGACTCGACACTCTTCGGAGACTCGACACTCTTCATTGAATCGAAACTTCTATACGACCCCGCATTTTCATGAATATTTTTCACATCATCACCTGTTATCCCAAGCAATTCATTTATTTCATCTAATGTAGGATTTGGTACATCCATCTCTTTACTCTGACTCTCTTCTATTTTTTCTATTTTTTTCTTCTCATTTTCAGTTACTATCATTTTAACATCATTTTTTGAACATAATAATACTACTAATTTGAGTATACTGTTATGATAATCATCTCTCATAACATCTCTAATAAATACGGTAACTTCATATTGACTTACATAACATTCCACTTTTACAGCATAATTCCTTTTCATCGAATAAAACAAATTGTTGTTGTTGTTCACCATATTCATTTCTAAATTACCTCCATTTCTTTCATATTCGGCTCTGGCTTCATCTATTGTCATATTGAATTCCACCGACATTTTTTCGATTAGGTCTTCAGTCGAAAGATTATAATTCGCTGTTATGAATTTTTCTTTATTTTTCATTTGCTTGAAATTTGATATACGACGATAACCCATGACAAAATTATTTTGTTGTTTATTTTGTGATATCAATGTTAAAAAGGGATGTATACTCAATTTATCAACAATTTTATCGAATTCTAAGGTAGTTTCTCGGAATTTTATTACATTTTTAGTTTTAAATTTAACAGTATTATTTACGGACATATTCGGGATGATTATATCCAAATAATTATCATAGAATTCAAGAACACTATTTATTTTTTCAATATACTTGTCATTTATATGTTTTATGATATTATCGATATTCTTCAATGATAAACCATATCCATCTTTAATTTTAGTCAAATCTACTTTGTAAATTCCATTTTCATTTATTTTAATTATTCCATATGTATTTATGTTGTTATCTTTTACATATTTTGATAAATTTATTTTAATTTCTAATTGTTCCATAGATTCATTTGAATTAAACTTCACAATATCATTCTGGACCTTTAAATCCATATCAACCCATCTAGTGAAATCATCTTCATCTATAATAGAAGATATGTCCCTATTTAATGTCTTACATAAATAATTACTATCCGAACCTTTGAAAACCATATAAGGTATATCTTCATCCACTTGCAAAAAATTAAATATTTTACGAATATTGAAATACAATGGGTCTTTCGTAGATATTGTCCGTATTCTTTCTGAAGATTTTATCGTATAATTACATGTTTCAATTATACACTCAATTTCTTTATCAACTACTTTGCTGTATATAAAATCTTCCATATTTTTTTTAATGCGGTCTGTTTTGTCAATAATACTGTCTGGTAAACTGACATCTTTTTTTGATTCACCATCCAAAGATAAACTGTTAAAATATAAATCTTTAACCTCATTTTTTTCACCTAATGTATTTTCTGACATATATTTATCAATATCACTTTGTAAGACTACAAATATATCATCCATGTCTATATCAAAATTTCCTAAATCACTATAACTATTTTTCATTTTAACAACAGTTGGGTTATTGTAAACAAAATCAATATTCAATGATGCATCAAATGGATTTATTGCAAAAGGTACCTCTAATTTGTTGTCTTTTATCATGTTAAATGAAATCGGTATATATTCATATATCGTATGTTTTCGATAGTGTTTGTTAAATAAATCGATTACATCTTGTATATTAAACAATTTATCGGTATCACCAGTATATAATACATCTTCATCGAGACCCATTGTTTTCATAGACATATTAAAATGTCGATTCAGATCATTCGATTCTATGGTATTTCCATCACTGAACATATTTTTCAAAAACCGATTGAGAAAATAATCTTTAGTTTGTTTCGTAATTTTTCTATGTCCATACAAATATATCTTTTCATGTTTGTCTAATTTCAATATTTTTGTTAGCTTATATTCTATTGTTCGTATAGTATCATCTTTATATAACATGATATCATCGATAATATGTATGTTTTTTTTTGGAATAAGTTCCTCATATTTTTTAACATATTCGGTATTAGTCGGATTTTTTTCTTCACCTCCTCTTATGATATACAACTCATTATCATTTATGTTTTTTTTTACATATATTTTAAATTGAATATCATCTGATAATAATGAACATGATCTGAATCCATTCATTCTTATAATAAAATAATAGTTTTAATAATACTGCTTTTTTATTTTCAAAAAAATTTATATAATTGATGATTTAATTGTTAATCCACAATATTTTACAGGATTTTTTGCATAATTTATTTTCTTATAAATACCATTTTTGACAGCGACCTTTAATAATTTTTTAAAATTCTCCCAAAATATGGGAGGGTGACCTATCTCTTTGGTCATTAAATGACTTATTTCATGAATTGCGACATATTTTAATATATTTAAAGGAACTAATTTGTTGCCACCATCTCTAGATCGTAAACAATAAACAATTTTTTCTCCTTTGTTGACAGAATAAGATGTGAATTTACTATTTTCTGTTCCCTCACTGATATTATTTGGATTGTAATTTTTTTTCAATCTTTTAACATCTTCCGAACCTGGATATTCTTTGTCCATCTCACTAATTAATAATATGATACTCTCATTCAGTTTGGCTAACAAATTTGCCGCATCTTTTTTGTCTGGAAAACTATTTACCAAATATCTTCGTCCATCTAAATCCGACACTACATATTCAACTTCACTATTCTGTGTCTGTATATAAAAAACAATAATTATTGCCATTATTGTTATGACAAATATTTCTGATAAATTCATTTTATTAATAAAAATATGTATTAATATTCCATCAGATAAAGATATTGGACATTACAATATAAATAATGGTTTTGAAATATTGTACAAAAAAAATTGATTTTCCAAAAATGATTATACTTTTTTTAAAAAAAAAATTATTCATATTTAAAAATATATCTCAAATCATTTAATCAATTATTATGAATTCTGTCGAATTCCAAGCCCTGGACTGGAAAGGAGAAGACTTGGAACTCGATAACGATGATTCTGATTATGATGATAGTAAATCAGAATCTTCGGATGATTCCGATTACAAAACTCATATTAAAAAAAACACGCACCGTAGATTTTTAATAAAAGTATTTGGGGTGGATGATGATGGTAATTCAGTAAGTACTAATATTACTGGTTTTACTCCATATTTTTGGATAAAACCTAACAAACCACAAAAAATGTCGAGTATGGATATTTCTCGTATTGAAGATGCATTGAGACACAAATTGCCATATAATTTGAAAGATGACCTGATGAGCTTGAAATCATTTAATAAAAAAGATTTATGGGGATTCAATGACAACACTAAATTTCAATTCATACGACTCGTTTTCAAAAATGTGATGTGTATGAAGATGTGTATAAAATATTTACAATACCCTATATCTATTGGTAAAATGAAAATGAAATTTTCCCTTTATGAAAGCAACATCGAACCACTTATCCGTTTTATGCATTGTAAAAATATAAATCCATCTGGTTGGCTCAAATTACCGAAAGGAAAATATCAACAAAACATGGATGTAAAAGTTACGAAATGTAATAGTGATTTTACAATTAAATGGAGCGATATTGTATCGCTCATTTCCAAAGAAACCATTGCACCGATGTTGATAGCGAGTTTTGATATTGAGTGCACAAGTAGCCATGGGGATTTTCCAGTCGCAATAAAAGGTTATGACAAAGTAGCTCGAGAAATTATCGATTCTTTCAATAATTTAAAGAGAGACAAAGCGAATAGTGTGGAATTGAAAGCATTCATAAAAGACACTCTGTTCCACTTGTTCTCCGACGAGAAACAACCTCATATTGAAAATTGTTATTCTACGATATTCTTCAAAAAACCATTTACTGTTTATCTTAAAGACCGAATATACTCTTATGTAGACGATTTGTTCACGATTCTTAATGGAAGTCTGACTTATCAAAATCATTCCGACAATTTCCACAATCCTCTTAAAGATGAAGATGATACAACGAGATTTAAAAAACAATTCAATTTGTCTGCATCATCTAAGAAACCCCTGTCTTCTGATGAAAATCTTCCTAAACATTCAATATTCGACGATTTAAATGCATTTCTCTGTAAAAACTTTCCACCTATCAAAGGAGACCATATAATTCAAATCGGTACGACTTTTCATCGTTATGGTCGTTCGGAATGTCACTACAAGCACGTGATTACTCTCAATTCTTGCGACCCTATAGATGGAGTCGATGAAATCGTCTGTTGTAACACTGAGACAAATGTGTTATTGGAATGGACAAAACTTATAAACAAGTATGACCCAGATGTCATAACTGGATATAATATATTCGGTTTTGATATGCAGTATATGTATGATCGTTCAAAAGAACTTGAATGTACATCAAAATTCATGCAACTGACAAGATATCGTGAAATTACCCCATATATGCGTGAAAATGAAATGGTCCATAAGCAATTATCATCGTCTGCGTTAGGAGACAATATGTTAAAATTTTTCAATATGGAAGGTCGGGTGATGGTCGATTTGATGAAAGTCATACAAAGAGATCATCGTTTAGATAGTTATAAATTGGATCTCGTAGCTTCTAACTTTCTCCAAGGAAAACTCACATCGATTAAGGTTGATGATACAAATGTGAATGCAATTTGTCACATCGACACAAGCTATGGAATTACAAAACATAGTTATATCTTATTGTCTGTGAATGATGAGCAATTTAAAGTCCTCGTCGAAGATATCGACCATATTAAAAAGGAAGTAGTTATATCTGCA
>ENA-OQVM01001631-OQVM01001631.1-marine-metagenome-genome-assembly--contig:-NODE-1631-length-29044-cov-4.940449_pt1 | contig 29044 bp, 31 predicted proteins | sample MGYA00237776_ERZ505498 | MGnify/ENA primary metagenome ERZ505498 (study PRJEB26159, sample SAMN06265151) | marine metagenome | isolation source: Helgoland LTER site | place: Germany:Helgoland, sampling...
CCCACTTGGCCAAAACTATTGATGGCTTTTATCAGATTTGAAGAACTGTTGTTACCCCAAAAGCCGGTACCTAAAACCAATTTATCCTCATAACAGTCGATACTCTGAATCGTCTGCTGGATAAGCTTTGCTGAGCAATCAGGCTCGGTACACAGTGGCCTCGCCAGTCCAATTACGTCTACCTCGCCACTTTCAATCGCCCGTTCCATGACATCACGGCTGCGAAAACCTCCTGTGATCATCACAGGAATTTGCGCGGACTGTTTGATACGTTCAGCATATTCGATAAAGTAGGCTTCACGTTTGCGAGTGCTTTCTCGCACGTCTGTGGGTTCAACTCCTATTAAGCTTAACTGTTCATAGGTGCCACCTGATATTTCTAGTAAATCGACCCCATCTTCACCCAGCCAGCTAGCGACGGTGATACAATCTTCAAGGCTGAAACCGCCTTTTTGAAAATCTGCTGAGTTGAGTTTTACACCTATGGGAAAGTCAGCACCTACGGCTGCGCGCACACCGACAATAATACGGCGAATAATCCGTGCTCTGTTTTCAAGAGAGCCCCCCCATTGATCCTGACGTTGATTAATTTTAGGTGATAAAAACTGACTGAGTAAATAGCCGTGGGCGCAATGAATTTGCACACCGGTAAAGCCCGCTTCTTTTACTAGTCGAGCCGATGTTATAAAACGCTCAACTACCTGTTCTATATCACTTTGATCCATAGGGCGCGGCCTAGCAAAATTTCCAAGCATAGCTAACTGTACATCTGAAGGGGATAAAGGTTCTGTAGATACCATTTTGGGGCATTGACGACCGGGATGATTAAGCTGCACCCACAGATGGTTACCTCCTGTGGTGCCTTGTTTGGCCCAGGTGCGAAATAGATCCAAGTTTTTATCATCTTCTAACACAACATTTCCAGCCCGTTCGAGGTAACGTCGGTCAACCATCACATTGCCTGTGATATGCAAGCCTGTTCCACCTTGTGACCAAGTTTTATAAAGTTGTATAAGTGCAGGCGTGGGTAGGTCAAACTTGTCAGCAAGACCCTCTGTCATGGCACTTTTACATAAACGATTTGGAAGTACGCTGCCATTTGGTAAGGAAATAGGGGATGCAAGTGGACTGGTCATTTTAGCGTCTTGGTGAAGTCAAATATAGTCTATTGTAAGGCAGATATCGATATAATTACAAATTTCTAATCTCACCGATATCTTAAAAACAAGGTTAAAGTCTGCGGTTGTTCATCTACTACAGTCAGTCGTTACCCACTGCCCATTTGTTGAGTAGGTTTAACGCCTGTTCAGACTATCACTCACAATTCATTGACACATCATTTTAAATCAACAAACCCATTTATCATACCCACATAAAATAGGCACTGGGCTTATTAGAAAAATAAAAAAGCGTTTTGGGCTAATAACCTAGCATGGAACAATATTTATTCAGGATCATTATTGGCCAAAAAAACCTCATGTTTGAGCTTGGAAAATTGACTGAGGTCTAGCGTTGATTTATCTAATCCTGTGGCGTTAAGTAATTTTTTAATTAAATACTTGTTGAATACACTGTTGTGGTTATCTGCCAAGTAATTTTGGGGTAATTCCCATTTTGCATCGTTAATTTCGTGGGTATCTTGAATATTGATTTGGGTGGTTAGCGGGTCAAGTTTACACACTATGTATATGTTGGATTTTCCAAATCGGTAAGGGTGGGTACTGGCCATCCCTAATATAGAACTAAAGGTGGTCTGAATGCCTGTTTCTTCTAGTACTTCCCTGATCACGGCATCTTCAATGGTTTCACCTAATTCAATATGGCCACCGGGTAACTTATAAGTTGTGGCGCCGCGTTCGCGGATCACCAATATTTCACCCTGTGAATTTTGCACTAAACCACCCGCCCCAAGTGAATGTGTGGGAACAAAAGGCACAAAATCTTGTGGTTGAGATTTAAATGTCAGGGTGACTTCGTTGGGTAAACAATTATGAAAAGTGAAGCCCTGGGTGGTGGCTATTGTTATCAAATGAGCTAAATCAATGGGTAGGGTTAACCAGATAACCGCCTTATTCTGTTGCTTGGCATGGCTCAGTAAAGCGTCTAACTGTGGTAAAAAAACCTCTATGTCTTCAGGAATTTGATCGCTGTTGATTATGATACCGTTGAATTTGTTGTACTCAAATGCTAACAAAATTTCTCACTTATAAATAAACGTGTCACTTTTTAGACATTATAGGATAAATGCATATTGTCCGCAGTGTTAAGCTGACGAACTAAGTAAAATATAGGCATAGAATATATTGAGAAAATTAATCAGAACAGGGCAATGTTAATAGTATTAGATATAAAACTGCTCACAATTCATTGAGTGGGTCATCATTGAAAGCTTTGATAACAGAGCAAACTTTTAAGTCAGCTCAATTCGAGCAGGTATTGGTGACAAGCCTAGATAAGCTTTGTGGTGCAGGTGTATGTAGGGTTTAATACTTACCATGGTAAATCTGCAATATTAAATGCATTACCATTATTCCTTGTATTTGGTGTGATTGCCGCTAGTTTGGCCATGTTCATTGCAGGTCGTACTGTGGTGATTATGACCCCAGAAGGGTTTAGAAACTCTAATACAGTGAAGAACTGGTGGTATTTTGTGAATAAATATCAGGTGTGTTGGTTCCCTACTATCCCTACCATCACGTCTGTTTTACTGCTGCAGCCGGATGAAGAAATTGATTTCAGTTGTTTTGAATATGCGGCTTGTGGATCAGCATATTAACCCCTTGAGTTGAAATTATCTTTTCGACGTCGATTTAATTGCAATGTGACTAATGGTTATGGCATGACTGAGTTTCCTTGTTTGATTGCTAAAGTATTACCTGTCTCTGAGATTGTGGAGGTCGCCGTGGGTAAAGGTATAGCAAACACCCGCGTGATTGCAGCAAACTTTCGGCTACAAAATTAGCCGTGTTTGTGCGTTGGTTGAATCGGGCATTATTTTGGTGAAAGATCCTAATATTTTTCAAGGTTATCTGAATGAAAGTGATAATGCGGGTACATGGGTCGAAGGTGGGTGGTTTACGCTTTTGGTTATAGATTCCCAGAATACCTAGTAGGGCCCATGTATTATTCGGATAGCATTGGTTTAGGAAGAAATGTTAATACCATCAGTGAATTTGGCGACACCTGCGGTGAACAATTTTGGGAACCCACCTTATTTATTAAAGCAACTTTTCATAGAAGGAAAATCTTAACTCAGTGGGCCAATGACTAAATAATTTTAAAATGCGTTATGTTGGTCTTATGATATAACGTATTCTTTGTTGATTACATCGAATACCTTTTAGAGGACAAATATGTCAATTCCAAAGACATTACAAAATACATTATCTTTGCCTATCATCAGTGCGCCGATGTTTATTATTTCGGGACCAGAATTAGTTATTGCACAATGTAAAGCCGGTATAGTCGGTTCTTTTCCCGCACTCAATGCTCGCCCAAAATCATTACTTGGTAAGTGGCTTACAACCATCATAACTGAGTTAGGCGCATATCAGGCAGCCAATCCTAAGGCTATCGTTTCACCCTATGCGGTTAATTTAATTGTGCATAAGAGCAATGACCGTTTAGAGGATGATGTGAACACCTGCATCGAATTCAAGGTGCCGATTATTATTACCAGCTTGCGCGCCTTAGATCCTAATTTGGTTGAACGTATTCATGCTTACGGTGGCATCATCTTTCATGATGTTATTAATGTGCGTCATGCCCAAAAAGCCATAGAAGTCGGAGTTGATGGTTTAGTGTTGGTGTGCGCTGGTGCTGGTGGTCATGCGGGAACGTTAAGTCCTTTTGCTTTAGTGAGTGAAATTAAACAATTTTTTGATGGCCCTATTGCGTTATCAGGCTCGATTGCTAATGGTGCCGCTATCTTGTCAGCACAAGCCTTAGGTGCTGATTTTGCGTATATTGGCACGCGCTTTATTGCCAGCAAAGAAGCCAATGCCGAGCAAGCATATAAAACTATGTTGGTTGAAAGTAGCGCTAAAGATATTGTGTATAGTTCATTATTTACGGGTGTGCATGGCAATTATCTTAAACCCAGCATCAGTAATGCAGGCCTGGATCCTGATGATTTAAAACAGGGTGATAAAAACAAAATGAAATTTGGCTCTGAAGGCGGCAGTAAGTCTAAGGCTTGGAAAGATATTTGGGGTGCAGGCCAAGGATTAGGCAGTATTGCTGATGTCACTGATGTGGCTACGATTGTTGCCCGCTTCAAAACAGAATACGACTTGGCACTATACCGTTTAAACGGTCTGAATAATCAATAAGTGCAGTCAGCACTTGTAATTAACTAGTGCAATAAATAGGCGTAATAAATATGGAATCTGAAGAAAACGTACTCATTCACACTGACAGTGGTGTTTTACACATTGGTATTTATCGACCCAAGAAAAAAAATGCTCTAACCCGCTCAATGTATCTTGCTATGGCTAAAGCACTAAAAGACAGTGTGTCTGATGACAGTGTTAAAGTGGTGTTGATCCACGGCACCCAAGATGCGTTTTCAGCAGGTAATGATTTAAACGATTTTAATACTCGTGATTTTGATCAACCTTCACCGGCATCCATTTTATTACGTGAACTAAATCACTTTCCTAAGCCAATTGTCGGGGCGGTATCTGGCGTAGCTGTTGGCATAGGCGTCACTATGCTGCTGCACTTTGACTTGGTTTATGCATCAGACACGTCTTTTAAAATGCCTTTTGTCGATTTAGGTGCTTGCCCTGAGGGCGGCTCAAGTCTGCTTATTCCCTTGTTGGCAGGTCATCGTAAAGCCGCAGAAGTATTAATGCTGGGTGATGCTTTCAATACGCAATCAGCTATTAATATGGGTATTGTCAACCAGCAAATAGACAAATCTGAAGTATTTGAGTTTGCCTTATCTAAAGCAAAAGTATTGGCACTTAAGCCTCAAAATGCGTTGCGAACCACTAAAAGATTACTAAAAGCACCGCAACAGACACTTCTTGGTCAAATTATTGAAGATGAGTTAGTGATTTTTTCTGAGTTACTGCAAAGCGAAGAGTCACAAATCGCAAGAAAAAAAATATAAGCACCAAAATGACACCTTATGCATATAGTGATGCCAGATTGAATATAGAAAAGCTCTGACGTTATGGTTAAACATCAATTTTTAGGACAAGCACAGTCCAACAAACTCTATGCCATTGTTAAAGTGATAGCTTGTGTATAAGGAGTATTTAGATATAGACAATAAAGCATTAATGTTAACAGACAGAAACACAGTGAACATGCACCTATAAGAAGTGTAGTCATTTTAAAGGCTATATAAGTGTTAATTAGTGGTATCAGCCAAATATAAGTCGGTTTATATAAATACGTTTATCATCATAAATCAACAGTCTATAGAGCTGGCTCTACAACAGCAAAAGGCGTTTGTCTCTATTTTAAATTTTGTTAGAAAAGTTAAGTAATATTGTATGACTTTCTCGTCTTCAAGTTTATAAAAGAAGGAGATATATGAAAAGTGACGTTTTATTTTACCTACACTCTTAGACCCAGAATCAGGTCGCCCATGCTTCCTGGACAACAAGCATGAGTCTCATCGCAGAAAAAATATATTCTATTATTGTTACTGCGTCATTTTGTTGTTAATTATGTAACACTCGATCGGGTTGTAGTGTCTTTCAGGGAGTAGTAATAAATATCCCAAAAAATGAAGCCTCATAAAAACGATGGGAAAAGATGTAGATGCGCGCTTAGGCCGCTATTCTCATTTTCTGACTACCCAGCAGGTATGATACCGAAAGGTAGTGCTCAAGGCCGGAAAATGCGCCCTTGGAAAAATCTGGTACGTGGTCATGTATCTTGAAGTCGACTTTCAGAGCCGAGTGGCACTGACGGTAGAAGCGGGCATTTCGCAGGGAACTTAATATCGCCGCATATTGGTAGCCCGCTTTTCGGGAATATTCAATCAGGTGCCCCACAAAGTCTCGTATTAACTGTAGTGAGCGCAAAGCTGGGTCAATCACAAAACGTTCCCACATACAGGAGGCCCCTGGATTGAGTGCTAGATCCCGCAACTGGCCATCCAGTGGAGAACCATTAGCGATACGGGCGCCGCCCACGCAACGACCACCTTGGCGGGCGATTACTATTTCCCCCTGCAGGTCGCGCTCATCTTCGCCACCGTCAAAGTCTGGTAAACCCAGTTCTTTTCGGAAACATTTTTCACGCAGGTCGTAATATTGCTCAAGCAGCATGCTTTCTCGGCATAGTTCGAATGTAATAGACAAGGTAACCACCTCCTGATTAACGAAACACCCACCCCTAATGGTTGGATTGTAGTTATAGCAATTACAAGAACTGGGCCAGAAAAAAATAATCCTTTTAAAACAAGAATGTAAAATAAATGACACGAATTGAAGCTGCTTTAATGTGAAATGTTACCGGTTAGCTGTCTGTGCTAGCCGACAGTGCGAACGGGTATAAAGTAAATAGCTAATAAAAACAGCGAGATGTGATGTCTCTAAAAAGTAACATACGCGATTATTTATCTTTGAACTGCCCAGGATTGAAGTTGTACAGGACGATCACAGCATACTTGAAAAGGGAGAACTCCGGAAAGCTGCAGCAATCAGTGCTTTTGCAGTCATCGTTATTGGTTCTTTACAAAAAAGACTTACTTGGTCGCACTTTACTTTATCCATTAAGGATATTTTTACACAAACCACTTCTATCTTCTTTACTACTGCATCTGCCAATATTTTTGTTGGGTTTGTGCCATTAACTGGCATGGCACCCACATTGGGTGGAATTGTCGAGGATGCAGATGTATCTCTATGGCTATAAATGGTTATGATTGCAGGTGTATATGTGTTGTTGGGGATGTTTCTTGATCCATTAGGTATTATGATGCTTATCCTACCTTTCTTAATACCCATGGTAGATGGTTACGGATTTGATCTGGTTTGGGGTGGTAGTTATAAAATTGCTTGAAATAAGCTTGATTATCCAGCCGGTAGGATTAAATGTGTTTGTTAACGCCAGTATCACTAAACCTTCGGTTGCGTAATATGACGGTTTTATGGGTGAGGCAAGATTTTTAATAATGAATGTTGTAATACTGATTGCGATTATCTTTTTCCAATACTGTCATTGTTATTGCCTAACATTATGATGTAAGTGTCCGAATAGATTAAAGTGTGAAACTGGATGTTAATGTTTGAAACTCACATCAGCATTATGAACCGGCTTTCAAGGGGCTGTTGTTTTATGATTTGTTTGGTTTTTTCACTCATTATTAACAACACCATTACACTCTTAACTGAAAGGAGTCGCCTTAAGGAATGCTAGAGTTTGTGTTCATTATTTTCGCTTTGAGCGAGTAAGACTTAGGTCTCACTTTCAAATAGTATAAGTCTATTGATTGACTCTTGTGCCACCATGGACACATTGAATGCGGCAAGTTGTCAACAACAATAATGGGTAACAAAAGCCACAGCATACGTAGTTAAAACCAAAAATTTGATATCATTTTAATAGATGTATGGGGATCAGAAACTACCAATTATTATCGATTTCATTTGGAGCTGCCCCTTTTTATTCTTATAAATACGAATTTAGGCCGCGATGGGGTAAACGAGAAATTAACCCACCTAAACACACTTACACAATTTTTTACCCTGTCTGTGGAGAATATTATGAAGTATGCAGTAATTGGTACTGGCGCTATTGGTGGTTATTACGGTGGTATGTTGGCCCAGCATGGTACGGATGTGCATTTTTTGCTTCACAGTGATTATCAACACGTCAATGAACAGGGATTACGGATAGATTCTATCAACGGTAACTTCAACGTTAATGTTGACGCATATGCCAAGCCTGAAGATATGCCACTGTGCGATGTTGCCATTGTCGCTTTAAAAACAACGAATAATCATTTGCTTGAAGTGTTGCTGCCTCAGGTCGTAAAACAGACTGGGATTGTCGTGATCATGCAAAACGGCCTTGGAGTGGAGCAGGTCGCCGCAGACATTTTACCCCGAGCGAGCATTATTGGTGGTTTGTGTTTTATTGGTAGCACGAAAATTGGCCCCGGTCATATTAACCATAGTGATTTTGGGATGGTTAATCTGGGGCATTATAAGAAGGACGAATCTGCGGCCGGCATCACTCCAGAGCTTGGGCTGGTTACTGAGGATTTCCTTGCTTGTGGTATTGATGTAAAACCCATTGAAAATTTGTGTTTTTTACGCTGGCAAAAATTGGTTTGGAATGTACCTTTTAACGGACTGTCCGTTGTGCTCAACAGTGGTACGGCTGAACTTCTACGTCAGCATGACACCCGTGAATTAATTAAAGCTATCATGCTAGAAGTGATTGCCGCTGCAAATACTTGTGGGCAGCCCCTTAGTGCCTCACTGGCTGAGTCAATGCTCGTAAATACCGAGACAAATATGCAGGATTACTCGCCCAGTATGAAAGTAGACTATGCACACAATCGACCCTTAGAAATTCATGCTATATACCAATCGATGATCGACCGAGCTGCGCTATCGGGTGCAAACATGAAACTTGCTAAAATGCTTGCTCAGCAGCTACGGTTTTTGAGCCGTGATGAAGAATAATAAAAGTGTGATGAGTTAATAAAAAGCAGCAGGTCAAAATTATAGGATAATGGATAGGCAGTGCAACGGCCCAAAGCGCCAAATGGGTAAAAAGCCTTGGCTCTGTGCTTGGGTTCATTTCAGATAGTTAGCCTACCAGCATGGTCTGAGTTTTAAACATTCGTTCGTTCACATATTCGTTCACACATCCATTCGTTCACACATCCATTCGTTCATACATCCATTCGTTCGCATAGTAAGGTTTAATATTCGCGGTTGCTGAAAATAAAGGCTGTCGCTTAGAATAAAGGCATACCCAGACCTAATCACCCCACGAATAGCAATAACCAATTTTTTGTAGGTATCCAACGCTTGACCGACACCCCCTTTAACAGCATCACAGTTATTCCCCCAATTTTTTCTTTAAAATGCCGCACAAAGAATTTTCATTCTTCTTCTGATAAAACCACTTAATAAGCTCGACCAGCTACTGAAGTGGCTATTGAAATTTTATCACCGATCTCTTTGTTGAAAGTGATGATGTCTTTTAGATCAGTGTTCAACATCAATCATATTCAATCCGGTGCGTTGCGCAATTTCTTTTTTTGCCAAAAAGTAAGTCTATCGGTTCATATGCTCTTAATATATTCAGTCCTATGGTAAGGGCTTCGGAAAACTTACGGTTTACTTCGTCTTTTTTATCTCTTGGTAAACCAGTCAGTGTATTCATAATAAACGACTCAATTGTTTATCACCTTAGGCGTATTGACTTGTTGTAATTGCCGATATGTTATTTAAAAATAATAACCTGATTATTTTATCTATGGCTGTTCCTAAAACCCTATACAGAGCAAAAACTGGGTTTGCTCAGGCGGCAATAAACTTAGTCACTAGACTTAACTGTTGAGCTTAAGTACGTCATGAATACTTTGCTGGCTTTAGATAGGTAATGATTTTTTTTCCATGCCAAGCTCAGTTTAAATTCAATCTTCGGATCAAAGGGAGTGGATGTTATTTGCTTTTCGTTTTCTAAAATACGCGATAGACAGGTGGTAATGCCTACCTCATTTCTAACTAATGACTTTTGTAATTCGATAAGATTCGTTTCCATTCGAATATCTAATGATAAGTGATATTTTTTTGCATATTGACTAACAACTTCTCGTAAAAAATACCCTTCATGAAATAACACTAGAGGCTGCTGGCAAAATTGTGCGAGTGATATGGTTTGTTCAGTGGCTAGGTGATGTGAGCTAACCATGCCAGCAACGACTTCTTCATTTATCAGTTCAGTGTATCGCAGTTGTAGATTTTCTAAATCACCACGTACTAAAGCTAAATCCAATTCACTATTCAGTAACATTTTCTCAAGGGCTGCAGTGCCTTGATCAACTAAGTGGATTTTTATTTTTGGATATTTTGCTGAAATTTGGTCAATATTTTGGGAAAGTAATAAGAGCCCATCATAGAGGACACACCAAAGCGAATCGTGCCTCTCTCTAGCTCTTTTAGTTCTTCTAGCTCTAATTCAACTTGTTTGGCTTGGCTTAATAGTTGAGTAGCCAGTTTGTATAACACTCCACCTTCAGCGGTTAGTAGTGAGTTTTTGTCAGCACGATTAATTAATTTTAACCCCACTTCTTGCTCTAGCTTTTGAATAGCAACGGTTAAAGCCGGTTGTGCAATGCCTACTGCCTGGGCAGCCCGAGTAAAGTTACCTAAAACAGCCAATTGACAGAAATATTCAAGACGTTTCAAATTCATGCAAAACACTTAATAATAAAAAGTTATGAAAAATATAAAAACTATATATTATATTTATTCTTGTTTTAAGCATAGAGTAATCCTATCAGTTAGGTTATTACCTAAAAAAATATAAAAACGGAGCCAATTAATGAGCCAAACATTAACCCCTTTCAACTGGCAAGATCCGATGTTTCTTGATGGCCAACTCACTGAAGAAGAGCGCATGATCCGTGATACCGCTCATGATTATTGCCAACAAAAATTACTTCCTCGTGTACTCGAAGCCAATAGACATGAACACTTCGATCGCGAAATAATGAATGAACTTGGGCAATTAGGACTGTTGGGCGCTACCTTACCTTCACAATACGGAGGCAGTGATGTTAATTATGTCAGTTATGGGTTGGTTGCGCGTGAGGTAGAGCGTGTTGATAGTGGTTATCGCAGCGCCATGAGTGTGCAATCGTCACTGGTGATGCACCCAATATATACTTACGGCACTGAAGCACAACGTATGAAGTATTTGCCTAAACTGGCTTCTGGTGAATGGGTGGGGTGTTTTGGTTTGACTGAGCCTAATTCAGGTAGTGATCCAGCATCCATGACCACCCATGCCAAAAAAGTCGACGGTGGTTATACATTAACCGGCAATAAGATGTGGATCACTAATTCACCCATCGCTGATGTGTTTGTTGTGTGGGGCAAACTCGAAGGTAAAATTCGTGGTTTTGTGCTTGAAAAAGGTATGCTGGGTTTATCTGCACCGAAAATTGAAGGTAAATTTTCTTTACGTGCTTCGATAACGGGAGAAATTGTTATGGATAATGTTTTTGTGCCAGATGCCAATATATTCCCGGAAGTTAAAGGGTTAGCTGGGCCTTTTGGCTGTTTAAATAAAGCCCGTTATGGTATTGCTTGGGGCTCTATAGGCGCGGCAGAATTTTGTTTTAATGCTGCTAGAACTTATACTTTAGATCGTGAACAATTTGGTCGTCCTTTGGCTGCCAATCAGTTAATACAAAAGAAATTGGCTGATATGGCAACTGAAATAACGCTTGGTTTACAGGGCTGCTTACAAATGGGACGTTTGATGGATGCAAATCAATGCCCAGTTGAATTAATTTCTCTCATGAAGCGAAATAACTGTGGAAAGTCTCTGGATATTGCCCGTGTTTCACGTGATATGCATGGTGGCAACGGTATCAGTGATGAATATGGCGTGATACGCCATGTCATGAATTTAGAAGCCGTGAATACCTATGAAGGTACTCATGATGTTCATGCCCTCATTTTAGGCCGCGCCATCACTGATATTCAGGCTTTCTATTAACCACTAACATATAAGCGCACATTAATCTTGTTGATTGAAGCCGTCTAAGTGCGGCTTTGCTTTTGTAACTATGTGTCACAAACCTTACCATTAACCTTAGTGTCATCTCTGGTCGCTGAGCTGTGTGAGTCAACTGAAAACGTTTTCATTTGTTTATAATTTGCGTCAGGTAAACATCAAAGCGATTGGCTTTACCTAACATTTCAATCTGTGGTTTTTTACTTGCCAAAAATGGTGCGCCAGTTGGACGTTTAACCACCACCCGACTTTTCGCCAATGCCAAAGCCGGTGCCAGTAATAGGTCGGCATCTTCGTCTGGGCCAAGTAACTGTTGAAATAATCGCATCTCTTTTTTGACGGCTGCATTTCTTTTTCGATGAGGAAACATAGGATCAAGGTACACCACATCTGGACGTGCCACAGGTGGATTTGTATCTTGCCAACTTTGCAACAGATTCAGTGCTGCTCCATGAAACAAGCACATGTGGTTTGGTACCCAAGCACCTAGTTCCTCATCAGACGAAGCTCGGTCTAGGCCATCTTGAAGTAACGCAGCAACAACGGGAGAGCGTTCGATCATATCAACCACACAACCTAAACTAGCTAACACAAAAGCATCTCGTCCCAAACCTGCTGTGGCATCAAGTACGTGCAAGCTGTTTTTACCTTTTAAGCCAATCGCTTTGGCAATGGCTTCTTTTTTACCGCCGCCATGTAAACGTCTGAACGTCAGCGCATCTGAAGTGAAATCGACTACAATGGCGCCAACTTTGGGTTCGTCTAATTGGCGTAATTCTAAGTGATACGCTTGCTGTAGCAACGCTAAACCTGAGCCGGTGCTTTCACAATAAACGAGTCCCCATTTTGCAGCGGTTTGTTGGGCGAGTATGATTAATTCAGGCGTTGCGTTTGGGGGCACAGTGACTGGGGTGTTATGCAAGAAAGGACTATCCAAAACAGGCTTATGCATGACCAAAATGCTCTTTATTACTTAACCATCGATTCACTATGGCTTGGGCGTTTGATGGGTATTGCAGCCAAAGATGGTTAGCAATATTCTGTATTTGGGGGATAAGCTCCGCATCACGGATCAAGTCAGCTATTTTTAAATCGGCTAAACCCTTTTGTTTGGTGCCTAGCAACTCACCCGGGCCACGAATTTCCAGATCTTGTTGGGCAATATAAAAGCCATCGTTAGACTCTCTGAGCACGGCTAAACGCTTGTTAGCCGTTTTAGATAGGGGATTTTGATACATCAAGACACAATGGCTTTCTACTGAGCCGCGTCCTACGCGCCCGCGTAATTGGTGCAATTGTGCTAGCCCTAAACGTTCTGGATTTTCGATAATCATCAGGCTAGCATTAGGCACATCGACACCCACTTCAATCACAGTGGTTGCTACTAATAAGTCCAGCTCACCGGCTTTAAAGTCTGCCATTATTTGTTGTTTTTCATTGGATTTAAGTCTGCCATGCACTAAGCCAACCTTAAGTTCTGGTAGTGCTGTTCGCAATAAAACCGCGGTATCCTCGGCAGCTTGGCTTTGCAAAAATTCAGATTCGTCAATTAAAGTACAGACCCAGTAGGTTTGCCTACCTTGCTCAACGCTGACATTACGCACTCTTGTAATGACTTCATCGCGGCGAGTATCTGGTAAAACAACCGTTTTGACAGGTGTTCTGCCAGGCGGTAACTCGTCAATGACTGAGGTGTCTAAATCAGCGTAGGCGGTCATAGCCAAGGTACGAGGAATCGGGGTGGCGGTCATAATTAATTGATGGGGAAATGCTCCTTGAGATTCACCCTTTTCACGCAGCGCTAAACGTTGGTGCACTCCAAAGCGGTGCTGTTCATCCACTATTACCAAGGCTAAAGAAGAGAACGTGACCGCTTCTTGAAAAATAGCATGAGTGCCTACCAACATTTTCACTTCATTATTGGCTAATTGAGCTAACACCTTTTCTCTGACTTTTCCTTTTAATTTCCCTGCTAACCAACCTACTTCGATGCCTAATGGTTCAAACCACTGTCGAAAATTATTAAAATGTTGCTCGGCTAATAGCTCAGTGGGTGCCATCAGTCCCACCTGATAACCTGCGCCAATGGCAGACAATGCCGCCATGGCGGCTACTAGAGTTTTACCCGATCCTACATCGCCTTGTACCAAGCGCATCATAGGGCAATGTTGTTGCATATCGTTTTGTATATCCGCTACTACACGCTGTTGTGCGCCTGTAGGTTTAAAGGGTAAGTTTTTTAAAAACTGGTTAAGCAAGTCAGTACTAGGTTTGATTGGATACGTCGCTTGCTGCTTACTTTGCTGGCGGACTTTCAATACACTTAGGTGGTGGGCTAGTAGCTCTTCCATAATCAAACGTTGTTGAGCGGGGTGTTTACCTTCTTCAAATAATGACAGTGTTACGTCGGAGGGGGGTCTGTGGACAAGATGTAACGCATCAACTAACGAAATTTGTTGTTGATATAAGCCTTCTGGTAAGAGTTCCGCTAACCCGCCTTTGTTCAATAACTTAAGTGCTTGCTCAGTTAAATTTCGTAGTGTGATTTGTTTGATGCCTTCAGTGGCAGGATAAACCGGCGTGAGTGATTCTTGCATGGCCTGGGGATTATCGAGATTAATCGATTTATATTCTGGGTGTATGATCTCAAGACCATATTTACCCGCTTTGACTTCACCAAAACAGCGAATGGTGGTGCCTATTTCAAGATTGTTTTTTTGCGCGGCTGAAAAATGGAAAAAACGTAAAGTGACAGTCCCCGTTCCATCGCTGAGCCGCAAAACTAACATTCGTTTGCGACCAAACTGGATATCACACGACATGACCTCACCTTGAATACTGGTATGTAAGTGAGGTTGTAAATCTGATATTGGATAAATGCGAGTGCGGTCTTCGTATCTATGAGGTAAGTGAAACAGCAAGTCTTGCACAGAAACAATGGCCAGCTTCGCTAGTTTTTCTGCTGCTTTGGCGCCCACACCTTTTAATTCAGTGACTGATGTTTGGGCTAGACCTTTCATAACCAAGACCCCAGATGTGTTAAGTCATACTTATAGAAAGGTGTAGTCACAATAGCTAACAAATATAGGTCCGGGTCATAACAAGTTCATAGGGTTGAGTATACTCGAAGATTTAACAACATTACGCAAGGTTTAGCGAGTCGAATGGCATCGACCCGATAACAAATAGCCCTAGGATAATTTTTAAATGCTAATATCCGCTAACTGTATTTTTTTCCACCATATTTTATCTGCGTCAATATGGCCGTTTGTGTCGATATGCGGATAAGGTAACCCTTTTCGGTCACATACTTCTCGTAATTTAGGGAAACCACCTTCAAACAGCATCTTTTGGCAGGCTTTTTCTGTTAACTGCTGGATATTGTACATACCTGCTAATTGTCTCTGTCGCTGGGCTTCATACAAGATAAGTGCTGCCGCCACTGACACATTCAGCGATTGCACCATGCCAACCATAGGAATAATGATATCTTGGTCAGCGGCTGCTATGGCTTCTTGCGTTGCGCCATGTTTTTCTTGGCCCAGAATGATGGCAGTAGGCAAGGTGTAGTCGATGTCACGAAAATCTACTGCATTTTCAGATAAGTTTGTTACCAGCACCTGCATTTTTTGTGTTTTTAAATGGCTTACCGCGTCCTCAATACATAAATGTTCTTTGGTATACACCCAGTTTTCGCTGCCCATAGCCGTACTTTTGCGGATGTCTGGTTTTTTATCCCACACGGCATGCACTTCATACACACCTACAGCATCACAGCTGCGCACAATGGCAGAGACATTGTGCGGTTTGTGGAGCTGTTCTAAACACAACGTTAAACTAGGTTGACGCAAACTGAGAAAATCCCTGATCCGAGCATAACGCTCAGGGGACATAAAGGCTTCTGCTGACATTATAAATCCTGTATAAATGTTAGGTAAATATTTACTCAGGCAGCTCCATCACACCGTCTATTTCAATTTGTACGCCCTTAGGTAAAGCGCTGACTTGCACAGCAGCTCTAGCAGGATAAGGCTGTTTGAAATACTGACTCATGATTTCATTTACGGTAGCAAAATTAGATAAATCGGTGAGGAATATATTCACTTTTGCAAGATGATCGGTTGTGCCGCCAGCAGCATTGCATACAGCTTGCACATTTTTGAATACCTGATGGGCTTGTTCGGTAAAGTCTTCGGATATGACTAACATAGTTTCTGGTACTAAGGGAATTTGCCCAGAAAGATAGACTGTGGTGCCGCTCTTAATCGCTTGGCTATAAGTGCCAATAGCTTGTGGGGCCTTGTCGGTATAAATAACGGACTTAGACATATATAGTGACCTTTTCTATTGGTAGATGGGTGATTGAATTAAGGGTTGCCCTAATTCTGCTTGGCTTGACTATGCCTGGATACTCGCTGTACTTCTGGCATGATACGGATTTTACGCATAACGTTGGCTAATTGCAGACGATTTTTAATGGTTAGCTCAATATCAATATAATAAACGTTACTTTCTTTCTCTTCGGTTTGTAATCCAACAATATTTGAACCACAACTCGCAACAGTGCTGGTTAATGTTGCTAAGGTACCTTGATGATTAATTAGCTCAATGCGCAGCGCAGCGTGAAAATTACCGTGCACATCATTTCCCCATTGCATGACTAAAACTCGATGAGGCTCTTCTCGACTGAGTTTGCGAATGTTACTGCAACCAGTTTGATGAATAGTCATGCCTTTTCCTGGACTTAATACGGCAACAATTTCATCGTCAGGGATAGGATGACAGCAGCGCGAGTAGGAAACCAATAAACCTTCGGTGCCACGGATCGCAATCTTACTTTGTTTATCAGATAAGTCTGTATTTTCACCTAATAATCGTCTTGCTACAATTGCGCTAAGCTCATTTCCTAGGCCAATGTTTGCCAGTAGTTCAGCAAAACTACTATGTTTGGTTTCGAGCACAACGCGATCAATATCTGCTTGCAAGAGTGTATCTAGTTTCACTTTGCCTAAAGCATGCCTGAGTAAGCGATTACCCATGACTTCCGCTTCTTCAAACCGTTGATTTTTCAAATAATGTCGTATATGTGAACGTGCTTTGGCGCTGACGACAAAATTTAACCAATTAGCATTGGGTTTGGCTCTGGGAGAGGTAATGATTTCAACTGTTTGGCCATTTTCCAATGGTTTACTCAGTGAAAATGTACGCCTTTCTACTTTTACCCCCACACAAGAGTTGCCCACATCAGTATGTACCGCATAGGCAAAATCGACTGCTGTTGCGCCAAGAGGTAACTCAATGATCCTACCATCTGGTGTAAAAACATAAATTTCGTCTGGAAATAGATCTGTTTTCACATTCTCTATGAATTCAAAAGAAGAACTGGCGCTATGTTGTAACTCAATCAGAGACTGCATCCATTTCCGGGCACGGACTTGTGCAGCGGTATCACTGCTGTCTTTGGAGTCTTTATAGACCCAGTGAGCGGCCACACCCTTATCAGCCATATGATCCATGTCGTTGGTACGGATCTGAATTTCTACCGGAATACCGTGCGGACCAATTAAGGATGTGTGCAATGATTGATAGCCATTAGTTCTAGGGATAGCGATATAATCTTTAAAACGACTCTCGATAGGTTTGTATAAGCCATGCATAGCACCTAATGCCCGATAACAGTGATCTATCGAGTCTACTACCACCCGAAAAGCATAAATATCCATGACTTCGTTGAACATCAATTCTTTATTTTTCATCTTACGATAAATCGAGTACAGATGTTTTTCGCGCCCGGTGACAGTGGCATTTATTTTAACGGCAGCCAAACGTGTTTCAACTTCTTTGCGGGTATTTTCGATGACTTCTTTGCGGTTACCACGGGCTTGTTTCACAGCGCTGCCTAATGCGCGATGACGCATTGGGTACATCGCTTGAAAACCTAAGTCTTCTAGCTCATTTTTAACCTGGTGAATACCTAAGCGGTGGGCTATCGGCGCATATATTTCTAATGTTTCGCGGGCAATACGACGACGTTTATCTGGGCGTAATGAACCCAAGGTGCGCATGTTATGAGTGCGATCGGCCAGTTTGATGAGAATGACACGAATATCTTGGACCATGGCCATCATCATTTTACGAAAATTTTCTGCTTGGGCTTCTTGAGTGCTACTGAAGTGAATTTTTTCTAGCTTACTAACCCCTTCAACCAGATCGCCTACTGTTTCACCAAACTGTTCACTCAAATCTTCTTTGTTGTGATGAGTATCTTCTATCACGTCATGTAGTAAAGCCGCCATTAAGGTTTCATGGTCAAGGCGCATGTCAGCTAAGATGCCAGCTACAGCAACAGGATGGGTAATGTAGGGGTCACCACTTGAACGCATTTGTCCACTGTGTGCATCTCTGGCAACAATAAATGCACGCTGAGTGTCAGCCACCTTATTAGGCGGTAGATATGCTTCTAGCTTTTGTTTTAAACCTTCAAAAAGATACACACTAAACGCTTATAAAATAAATAATAAACTAAGAATACGGGGAATTTAGCGGGAAGCCAACGGCTAAACATCAGATTGATGAAAAGCCGCTTAAATTGAGCGTTTTATTGCTCTTGCAGAATGTTTGCTACAGAAGCAAATTCAGCCTGATCATGTGCTTGTTGATCGCGAATACCTTCAGCTTCTAACGTATCAGCATTCACTAAACCTAGTTCTATTTCCCGTAATGCAATTACTGTAGGCTTATCTGTGCCACGTTCTACTAAGGGTTCTTTACCTTCAATAGCAATTTGGCGTGCACGACGAGCAGCAACTAAAACCAAATCAAATCGGTTGCCAATTTTATCTACAGCATCTTCAACTGTTACGCGGGCCATGATGATCTCCGTCGGGTGTAATATGAAAAAATAGGTCGCGTAGTATACTGGTTAATACAGCAGTTTAAAAGCAATAATATCCATCAATACTTATATGAATAGCAATTACGATCCTAATAAATTATTAAATAATTGCTGATGGCGAATAATTTGTTTTTCTTTGCGTAAACGGCGAGTGGTCACTATCGCGTCTAGCTCAGACAATGCCGCAGTAAAATTATCATTCACAACCACAAAATCAAACTCATGATAATGGGAAATTTCAGTAACAGCTTTGATCATGCGTTGCTCAATAACCTCAGGTGAGTCTTGTCCCCGCTGTGTTAAACGTCTTTTTAGTTCATCTTTTGAAGGTGGTGCAACAAAAATGGTCGCGGTATCGGGTATTTGTGCTTTGACCTGCCTTGCTCCTTGCCAATCAATATCCAGGAAAACATCTATGCCTTGTCGCAAAGTGTTTTCTATGACGACCTTAGAAGTACCATAATAATGGCCAAACACTTCCGCATGTTCGAAAAAAGCACCTTGCTCAATCAATGATTCGAATTCTGTGTGGTCAACAAAATGATAATGCACACCGTCAATTTCTCTGGGGCGTGGTGCCCTTGTGGTATGAGAAACAGATACTTGCATAGCATTATTATGGTCATCTGTAGATAGGTGTCTTTCTAATAGGGCTTTAATTAAGCTAGATTTTCCGGCTCCAGATGGCGCCGCCAAAATAAATAAATTTCCAAGAGTTTGAGGCATTTTTTTATCTTTTAATAATTAATTATTATGTTGCGATCGATTTGCAATGTTAGCATATTCTAATTGTATGCAATATGGCGCAGTGTATTGGTAATAAAACAATCATTAAATTCCACAGCCAGATTATCAAATAGGTGAAGCAACATGAAAGATAGCCAATATCATCAAATGAGTGATGACTTGTTAATTAACATTGAAGAAATGCTCGACGAGTGTGAAGTCGATATCGATTATGAGTCAGCCAGCAGTATATTAACCATGATTTTTCTGAACGGTACCAAAATCATCATCAATAAACAGCCACCTTTACAGCAATTATGGGTAGCGACTAAGTTTAATGGCCATCATTTTAACTTTCAAGATGAGCAATGGATAGATGAACGCACAGGTGTAGAGTTTTGGTCGTTTTTAGATAACGCGGTTTCCAAGCAAGCTGAACAAGCCATTACTCTCAAAAAATAGCCCTAAAAAAATAAGCCCATATAACCCAGCGAGATAATGTCAATGAGCGAACAAACTTTACCTTATGTTGAAGTCAATCCTAAAAGTAAAGCAAGAGCCACAGTCATCTGGCTCCATGGCTTAGGCGACTCTGGTAATGGTTTTGCCCCCATTGTACCTGATCTAAAATTACCTGATGAACTAGGTATTAGGTTTGTTTTCCCCCATGCTCCTACACGTCCTGTCACCATCAATAATGGTATGTTGATGCGTGCTTGGTATGATATTACCAGCTTAGATTTTAATAACAGGGCAGATAGCCAAGGTGTAAAAGAATCATCGGAACTGGTCGCCAATCTAATTGAAAAAGAAATTTCTCAAGGTATACCAGCAAATAAAATTGTCTTAGCGGGTTTTTCTCAAGGTGGAGTGATTGCCTTGCATCTGGGCACTCGTTACGAAAAAACCTTGGCCGGTGTGATGTCTATGTCTAGCTATATGAGTGAGTCAGAAAAACTCATTGACGAGGGGCACTCAGCAAATAAAAATACGCCGATTTTTGTTGCCCATGGTACCCATGACGATGTTGTGCCTATCTTTATGGGCAATACTGCGTTTAAAGTGTTAAAAAGTAACGGTTATCAAGCTACTTGGCATGAATATGCGATGCAACATAACGTGTGTATGCAACAGTTAAATGATATTTCAGCTTGGTTACAAGAAAAATTATGTGAGTAGATGTAAAGGCCTTTCAATTTCTATGGCGCTTTTCAAGCCAATAAAAGCTATCCTGACATTACTGACGCAAGCAAATTCCAAAGTAATTAGCGGTGCTTTTAAAGCTAGAAGCCCGTTAACCCTAGCTTTTTTTTGCCTGCATAAATGTCCAAAGTAAGTACCTAAAGCATTCAATAGAACAACTGGGCAACACCATGAAAAAACTCACTCAACTATTGATTATTTTAACGTTAGGTTTGTTGAGCCAATTTTTATCTGCACAAGTTGAACGTAGTCAACAGAGCCGCAGTATAGAAAACAAACGCCCACCGATATCCTTAAAGGTTTTGTGCAGGGTCAAAATAACGAAATAAAACGTATTTATTTTTTCACACAAATCACTGGACTAGGAAATAAGCAAATTATTCACCGTTGGTTGCATGAAGGAGAAGAAAAAGCGGCAGTAACTTTGAATATAGGCGCTGATAACTGGCGCACCTATTCGAGTAAACGTGTTCCGAAATACTGGCAAGGGCAATGGCAAGTTCAGGTATGGCAAAGTGACTTAATGCTAATTAGTCACCACTTTGAGGTAAGTTATTCGGATTAGGCATTAATATTAGTAGCACCATATGTTTTGTGACACTTAAAAGGTGTTGGTGCTGTGAATTAGCACTGTGCAAAAAGGTGATTGGTATTGTGACACCTTATTTTAGCAAGCCGCACATAATATTTTAGCAAGCCGCACATAATGTTAGGCAAAAATGAAAACCAACATTTATCGCCAATACACTGCTTTAAAATAGTTATATAAAACAGTCGCATTAATCCAGAATTAGCCGCTCTGTTTCAGAATATATCGGTAAAGTCTGGGGCTTATATTTACTGGTCTTGGTTATAGCAGTCACAAAAACACACAACGCAAAAAGCAGTAAGCCATTAGCTGCTCCTTTTGTCGAAGTCTTTTCTGTGTTAAATGGTGCAGTTAACATGGTTAAAACGGTATCCCTCACTATTACTGGGCTCTTTTTAACTTGACTCGAAATATGTCTTTAGCCAAGCTCTCACACGACTTATGTTTCTGATAACATAGTCAGTGTCATTATTTGTTCAGGAAATTTCATGTCAAAACGCATTATCCGTATCGCCACGCGCAAAAGTGCCTTAGCGTTATGGCAAGCAGAGTTCGTTAAAGCGGCGTTACTTAACGCCCATAATAATTTGCAGGTTGATCTTGTGCCTATGAGTACTCAGGGCGACAAGATTTTAGACACCCCTTTGGCTAAAATCGGTGGCAAAGGTTTGTTTATTAAAGAGCTAGAAGTCGCAATGACTGAAGGTCGTGCGGATATTGCTGTGCATTCTATGAAAGACGTACCTGTTGCTTTTCCTGACGGGTTTGGCCTTCACGCTATTTGTGAACGTGAAAATCCTTTTGATGCCTTTGTGTCTAATCACTTCAATTCACTCGAAGCGTTACCACTTAATGCAGTGGTAGGCACATCCAGTTTGAGACGTCAGTGTCAATTACGTAAAGTCAGACCTGATTTGGTGATCAAAGATTTACGGGGTAATGTGAATACCCGATTGGCGAAGCTAGATGCAGGCGAATATGACGCCATTGTGTTGGCTGCGGCAGGCTTGATCCGATTGGGTATGCGTGAGCGGATCCAATCTGAGATGCAGGCTGAATTATCACTTCCCGCTGTGGGGCAGGGGGCAGTGGGTATTGAATGTCGCAATGATGATGCAGACTTGATTGCGCTATTAGCCCCCTTGAATCACTTTGAAACATTCATTAGGGTCAAGGCTGAAAGAGCTATGAACGCCAAATTAAATGGTGGTTGCCAAGTGCCTATTGGTAGTTTTGCCGAGTTAGATGGTCAACATATAACGTTACGGGGTTTGGTAGGGTCGGTGGATGGTAAAGTGATGTTGTATGCCCAGCACACTGACGTGCTAGACAATGCTGAGAAGCTGGGCGAATATGTCGCAGAATTATTGCTTGCCCAAGGGGCAGAGGAGATCCTCAGTGCTTTGCAAGCCGATTAGTCTGTGACATTTCTACTCCTTAGGCCTCAAGCTAAATGCCAAGCCAGTGCACAAGCATTTAGTTATGCAGGATTATCTGCAGTTGCTTGCGGGTTAATTGATACTGTTGTGGATGATGATGCAATTGGCCAATTACCTACCAAAATAGCTGGTTTGCATAGCCATGATGGTGAAAAGATTTATGTGATAGTAACCAGTACAGTGGCTGCTGAGCAATGTGTGTTGATGAAAAACCAATGGCCACAAAACGTGTGTTTTTTTGCTGTGGGAGCCAGTACTGGAAATATATTACAAAAAGCAGGCCTTGCGGTTACGGTTCCTAAGGAAGCCAGAACTGAAGGACTGCTTGCCCTCCCTCAACTTACCCAAGTTGTGAATCAAAGTATTATTATTATGAAAGGTTTTGGCGGCAGAGAATTACTGCGCGACGTTTTGATCAACCGGGGTGCAAAAGTGGCAGAGTGGGAAGTGTATAAACGCGTCAAACTCGACTCCCCCGTTTTCACACAAGACTGGCGTACAAAGCAAATTCGTTGCATTATTGCTACTAGTGGTGAGGTTATTCAAGCGGCTTTAGAATATTTTGAAGCGAGTTGGCTTCAGACCGTAAACTGGATAGTCGTTAGCCAACGAACCGCAGACATTGCATCGCAACTGGGTGTAACCCAGATTGACGTTAGCCGTGATGCTAGTGATCAGGCACTTATTCAATGCGCACAGCAGTGGGTTACCCGCGCAAGACATTCTTCGGAGTATTAAATGGCAGACAGTCAGGACAAATTAACCCCGTCAGATGTGGCAAAGCTAGCAGAGTTGGAAAAATCATTAGCTAAAGAAAAGGCGGTTAGTCCCTTAACAAAAAAAAAGCATGCCTCAGCAACAGGCCACAAAAATGTTGAGGAACAGTCAACAACACCTGCTGATTTATTAAACAAAGAAACAAGCTATCAAAGCAGTAAAAGTACTGCGTCTTTGAGTCCACGTAGGCCCGCTACTGAATCTAAAGTGAAAACCGGGGTATTGTGGTTTTTCACTATGATTAACTTATTATTACTGGCCGCCATTATTGGCGCGGGTTACTGGGCATGGCTTGGGTGGCAAACACAAAGCCAACAACACACTGATGCCTTAGCTGCACAGGATACGAGTATAGCTGAGCAGCAAACGCGTATGGTTCAACAGCAAATGAAGATTTCTGAATCTATTGCCTCCAACCAACTGGAAAAAGCTGGTCTAGAACAACAAAACCAAGCATTACAAGCCAGTATCCAAAGTGTGATTGAACAACTTCAACTTACCAGTGCACAAGTGAAAACCAATCAGCGTAACTTGGCCGATGTATCGGGTCGTAGACCTGCGGATTGGTTATTGGCCGAGGCTGATTTCCTGATACGTATGGCAGGGCGCAAACTCTGGTTAGAGCATGATGTCAAAACCGCCATTATGATGTTGCAATCTGCTGATAGTCGTATTCAAGATTTAGACGACCCTAGTTTGTTACCTTTACGTGCAAAACTCGCAGAGGACTTACAAGCCCTGCAGCAAATTAATCCAGTATCAACTAGCTCTATCGCATTAGCCTTAGGTGCCATGCTAAAACAAGTAGATAACCTACCCTTAGCTTTCTTTAAAAAGCCTGAAGTTGAAGCAATGGATGAAACCGTCACAGAGTCTATTGATGATTGGCGCTCAAACTTAGCACGCAACTGGCAACGGGCCACGCAACACTTTTTTAGTTTTAAAAAGGTGACGACCGACATCAAACCTTTTATGTCTGAGCAACAACAATGGTTATCCAAAGAGCAGCTCAAGTTTGCGTTGCATCAAGCGAAAATTGCAGTGCTACAAGAAAATTCAACACTTTATCAGCAGTCACTACAAACCGCTTTTGGAATATTAATTGAATCATTTGACACTGAAAAAGACAGTGTTGCTCAATTTACTGACAGCTTAAGCAACTTACAAAGGACTGACTTTGAAAGCGCGTATCCTAATCAGTTTACTGTCACTCCTTTACTGCAAGATATCATAGAACAACGCTTAAATAGCCGTTTTATAAACGGAAATAACTAACTATGAGTCATCTAATTAGAATTTTTTTGGTCCTGGTTATCTTGCTGATTGGCGTCGTCATTGCCGCAATGATTTTCGACGATAGTGGTTATGTCATGGTCGAATTCAATGGCTGGGTAGTGGAGATGAATGTCTGGTCACTTAGCTTATCGTTCATTGTAATATTTGTCGGTTTAATGCTAACCAACTTATTGGTTAAAGCCTCTTTGGTTGCGGCTTCTGGATCGAAAAGTTGGTTAGGTCAATGGGGTAACCGTAAAAAGCAAAACGCTTTTACTGCTGGTTTGATAGCCTTGGCTGAAAAAAATTATCTGATGGCCAGAAAAAATTTCCAGAAGATTGAAAATGAAGATTTCGATGGGATTAATTTGTTAGCCGCAGCAGAAGCTGAAATGCAACTGGGGCAACCTTTACTGGCTAAACGTTATTGGCGTTTGGCTGCAACCTATGAAAAATCTATCTTGGCAGCTAACTTGTGTTTAATTCGTGATGCGTTGCAACACTATCAGTCACATGAAGCAATCACACTTATACAAAGCCTAAATGAGAAACAGCAAGCCCAAACAGTTGTATTAAAACTGTGGGCACAAGCACTGGGCCAAGCAGGTAAATGGCAAGAGTTAAAAGATAAGTTAAAAGGCTGGAAAAAAGCGTTAGGCAATGATTACGACCCTTTAATGCAGCAGGCGTCAAAAGGACACTTTGCAGAAATTGCCAGTAAAGAAGGGGCTGGTCAGCTAAAACAAAACTGGAAATCGTTACCCCGAAACACACGCCAAGATCCTGCGCAGCAAGCAGCTTATATACAGCAACTTATTGACCAAGGCATGCATGGGGATGCGGAGCTTGCTCTGGTGGAATACCAAAAATCTGCACCTCATCCACTCCTGATCCCTATGTTCAAATTACTTACATTGCCCAACCCCACACCAGCCATTAAAATACTAGAAAACTGGCTGAAACAAGATGGTTTAAATGTCGAACTACTCTCCGCTTTAGGGCATATTGCGTTTAACGCAAACGACAAATTGTTAGCAGAAAAAGCGTTAGCTAAGGCAATTAAGTTAGGTAATCGACAAGAAGATTTAGTTTTAATGGCAAACATAAAAGAGTCGCAAGACTTTCCACAACAAGCGCTGCAGTTGTATAAGCAGAGTATGCAAGCTAATGAAGATTAACCGATGGTTAAATTGTTGCAGTTAAATAAATATACTTTTGCTGGTACTCAGCTTAAAAAAATATGCAGTTGTGTATTTTTATTTGTCCTATCGTGTCGGTTACATAGTGCGCAACCTATAACATCACCTGAAACGTTAACACCACCTGACACGTCACCTGTGTTTGAGCTGGTCACGTTAGGTGATGCTGGTGGTATTCAAGATGGTAATCTGAGTGCTTTTTTATTACGTGCCTTATCAGAACCCAATTATATTGCCTTAGATGCTGGCACCTTAGTCAATGGTATCAACGTTGCTTTGTCCAATAACGCTTTCGAAGCCTTGCCAGTCATAACAGATAAAACCTTATCTGCCCCTGGTAACATTTTACATCACCACATCAAAGGTTATTTGATTAGCCATGGTCACCTCGACCACGTGGCAGGCCTATTGATTGCTTCACCTGATGACAATGAAAAACCCATTTATGCGCTCAAGTCCGTCAATCAAACTATGAGCGATACCTACTTCAATTGGCAAGCCTGGGCGAATTTCACAGATAGAGGCACACCACCACTTTTAAATAAATACCAAGTCATTGACTTAGCACCCCAGCAAAGTTTACGTTTGAAAAATACCCAGCTACAAGTGACAGCATTCAGCCTAAGCCATCCTCTTGAGTCCACCGCGTTTGTAATTGAATACCAAGATAATTTGTTTGTTTACTTTGGCGACACAGGCCCAGATGAAGTTGAGGAACAAGGGAAACTCGCCACGGTTTGGCGTTATCTAGCCAAGCAAATGCAAACGAAAAAGCTTAAAGGATTAGTGATAGAAGTGTCATTCGATAATCGGCAAACTGATCATCTACTATTTGGTCACCTTACACCAAAATGGTTAATGTCAGAACTTACTTACTTTTATTCGTTGGTTGACAACAAACAACAATTTCAGAATATTCAAGTCATCATCAGCCATATTAAATACAGTCTAAAAAGTGGTCTTGATCCTAGAGATAAAATTCAACAAGAGCTGCAACAAGGCAATACGTTAGGCTTCAACTTTATACTGGCAAAACAGGGACAAAGAATCATATTTTAATTGAGGTAAGTATATTATTTTCAATATGTTATTAAAAAATGAAATAATTCAGATGTTAAAAACATCCGGGATTATTTTAATTAAGTTTTAAGTATTAAATGATGAGAGATATAGGACGCTGATGTTAGCTTGGTTTTATCAGGCAAGCCCATAATAAAAGCAAATAACAGTGGCAAAAGTGACATAATTCTTTAAAATCAGCCCTCGCTTATTCAAGCTTAGTGGGTGTTTCAAACGTGGCGTCTGATGTTGACTGGTCACAAACATCATCCATGATGATGGGTACCCCAACTTGACACCTTTGCCGAGTTGAGCAGTCGGCGCGTTGATGCAGCTAAACAGACCGAAGGGATCCCTATAACAGCTATAAAAAGCGCAGTCTTTTAAAGGCAGACACGATTTTATATGCACCCGTAGCTCAGTTGGATAGAGTATCGGCCTCCGAAGCCGAGGGTCGCGCGTTCGAATCGCGCCGGGTGCACCACTTTTCTAATTATTTGGTTCTAAATAATTTTATCTTGTTACGAAAAATATATTAAGCAGATTTTCAAGTTAGATGTCTGGTTAAGTTATTGAGCAAAGCGTTGTATTAGCTGTATTTTTAGGAACAAGGCACCGATGTGATAAATCCCCCTTCCGGCATTGTTAAAAAACAACGGTAAAGGTAAAATGACAAACAGAAAAACACAGGCAACGTCTAGTTGAATTGTATGCACAAGGTTAACTTTATATTTTATGGACCATTTTGAGCTATTGGGGGTCACCAGAGCCTCCTCGACCACCGAAATTAAAAAATCGTATCGAAAACTGGCCAATCAATATCATCCCGATAGAAATGATGCAGCAGAGGCAAAAGAACAGTTTCAATTAATCCAAAAGGCGTACGAAGTCATTGTCGATCCTCAAAAGCGCTCTTTATACATTAAGAGCCATTACACTATTATCACCGACCCAAGAGAAATCGCAGATTCTTTTTGGCACAATGCCTTGCTATAGGAAGCCATTAAATGTCATTTGAAACACCCATACCTTCTTATCTATCTGATGACTTTTCTATGTATTTAGAAAATATGGAGTCGTTGACTGACCCAGAAAACCCTGAACTGTTGAGTAATTATTTAAAGGTTTTGTCAGCTCAATTAACTTCAAACAGCTCGGTTTTTAATGGCCTAGTCGACCAATTGGCCATGGCCATTACCCGCAGCGTCAGAATAGATTCAAAAAATCTCGCTAAGTTAGATGTCTCTCAGCAACCCGCATGGGATGACGTTAAACCTTTTGTGGGTGTACATGCTGATGCCAGAGCCACGATTACAGAATTAATGAATCATTCACAGGATGAGTTGAAAACGGCAGTGCTGATCATTCATTTTTATAATACTTATGATGCCACCCCTTTACCTGCTTTACCCCAGGACGTGGAAGTTGACGATGACACAGAGCAACCCTATGCAACCTACGGCTATGATGAATAATATTAAATTATTTTTGAGGAATTCCAATTGACTAGTAAAGCACTGATTCTCGCCACCGATATTACGGAACAAGCCCAACAAAGCGGCAGACGTGCGGGTACCTCCTTAGAACAAATTGCATCGGAGCAGGGCGATAACGCGATGTTAGCGGTATTTGCTGAAATGGATATCTTAACCGTGGCTAAAATTGTGCGCGAGCATGATGCGACTATACCCTCTATTGCGACTTGGCTGATGGATGCGGATTCCATTAAAAAATTATTAAATGTCGAACCTTCATATTGGCAAAATTTGGATGAAGAGTCGTTATTTTGTGCACAAACCGAAGCCCACAGTTTGCTCGCACAAATATTTCTGTCTTATGAAGATGATGAAAAACAACGAGAAATCCTCAAGGCTATTGTTGGAGATGATTTTGGCTTGTTGTATTTATCACTGCCTTTTATCGGTCATGATTTTTCTGAGCTCGAATACGATGAAGAACCTGTGTCTGGCAGCATTGAAGAGTTGCTTCTGAAAATAAAAAATCTTGATGAAGAATCGTACTGTGAAGTGATGACTGTGAGCACTAATGGCACTTTGGACAATATAGAAGCGGCCTTAAAAAACAATGCTAATAAACAAAGAGTGACGGCTGTGGAAATGGACACAGACGATATGTTTGCCCCTCTATAAGATGA
>ENA-OQVM01001635-OQVM01001635.1-marine-metagenome-genome-assembly--contig:-NODE-1635-length-28968-cov-13.307085_pt1 | contig 28968 bp, 19 predicted proteins | sample MGYA00237776_ERZ505498 | MGnify/ENA primary metagenome ERZ505498 (study PRJEB26159, sample SAMN06265151) | marine metagenome | isolation source: Helgoland LTER site | place: Germany:Helgoland, sampling...
GCTGAATTGGGAGCTAGAACTGGTGAGTGTTGCAAACCCAAAGTCATAATTCAGGGTTAAATTATAAATATCATTATCGACATCAATATCAGTTCCTGGTGTTGGCAAAACGTTACGCTCAACCACACGATAAAAGCTAGTGCCATCTGTGTCCCTTCTTATATTGGCGTCATTTCTAGCACCTGAGTCACTTCTATATCGGATGAGCATCCCACTCACTTCAAGGTTATCTGACGCCTGCCATAACCCTTTAATCCGAAGATTGACTGCCTGAGTGTCATTGACGTCTTTTTTTTCCGACTCTGGCTGGTCAATCCAACCGCCAACATCTTTATAGCCAGTAACAACACGAAAAGCCAGCCGGTCATCGATCACTGGCACATTAATGATACCACTCACCTCACTACTCGTATCACCGTCCTTTGTTGAATAGGCTGAGGTCGTCATCTCACCTTCAACTTCGTTAAAAACAGGGTTTTTAGTAATATAACGGATAGTTCCGCCTATGGACCCCTGACCATAAAGGGTACCCTGAGGCCCTCTTAATACCTCCAACCTTTGAACATCAATCGGTTGTATGACTGATTGCAAAGTCTGGCTTGTACTCAATGGTATCTCGTCAAGATATATCCCTACCAGAGGAGATGATCCCAAACGATTACTGACACCTCTTATTGAAACTATATTAGAGCCTTCATCGAACGACAGTACTGATAAGTTGGGCACTGCTAATGATAGATCTTTTAGACTATTGATTCTCAGATCCTTGATCTTTTCTTCCCCCAACGCCTCAATACTAATCGGCACATCAATCAACCTCTGCTCCCTCTTCTGCGCCGTAACCACAACCTCCTCCAACAACCACCCCAACTCATCCCCACCAACATCCTCCTGCGCCATAACCCCAGACGCCCCACTCCCAACAAAAAACGCTATCGTTGACGCTAGAATATTTTTCTTTGTACTCTTCATATTTCTTCTCCCCTCTAAAGAATCAAAAGCGCTATCCGATAAAAATATCGTAATAGCCCCCTTCTCGGAGAGACCGCTAGCAAGCCCTGTGTCGCGTAACATAATATCTAACGCATCTAATACAGTGTGTCGCCCTACTACCGCTTGGGTAGTACGCGACTCAGCAAGATCGTAAGGAAAAAGAAACTCGGTAGATGTTTGCTCGGATAATTGCCTGAACGCTTCTACGGCATTCATGGACGGAACCCTAACCAAATATTGCTTTTGATGCTTGTGATTAAATAAAGCTGAATCAGCACCCGCAACTTTCAATGGCAAAAATAACCCAACAAAAATTAAAAGCATTAATATCGCTTTAAATTTGCCTATACACCTTTGAACCTTTCCCATACGAGTCGCCGTTCACTGCAATAACATTCAGGATTATTGCGGCCTCGTATTAGATAAGACGCAGCCGCTTACTTTTACCGACACTAATTTTTATTGTTTATTACTTTATTTTTTTCGCTGAAGAAATTTCCACTCGCTCATAACCCAAACGCGTTACCTTTAAGTCAAAGTTGGCTTCTAAGGCATCAAATAAGGCCGTGGTGCTTTCTATGCTGAAGCGACCACCAATGCGCACGGTCTTTAATTCTGGGTCAACAATGTCTATAGACAAGGTGGTGTAGCGACTAATTTCTTTAACCACTTCTTCTAATGAGGCACCGCTAAATACTAATAAACCCGAACGCCAGGCACCCCTGCGCACTAATTCATCTTCGGCTACCTGCTTAATACTATCGAGCTGGTTAGGCGCATCAACCACCGATTTATGCGCAACCAATATGGTGGTTTCTTGCCCGGCTTCCAATACCCCTAACTCATCAACCGGTATCGCTAAATAATATTCTTCTGATAATGCACTGACTAAGCTTGAACCTTTTAGATCCGCTGGCTTGACTTCGTCTATTGATGCTGATGACGGCATTGATGTTGATGTTGATAATGCTAGCGGCGCACTGTTCTCAACTAATACGGCTAGCGAAACACTGCCCTCACTCACCACAACATCGACATCTTGATTGTCTTGAAACAGCACGGTAAAGGCCGTGCCCACCGCTTGCACACGCCCTCGACCGGCATAAACGCTAAAGGGCCGCGACTGATCTTTGGCTACTTCAAAATGCACTTCGCCTTGCAGTAGCTTAATGTTGCGATAGCCTTCGCTAAAGTCGACTTTGACCTGGCTATTGGTATTAAGATAAAGCTTTGAACCATCAGGTAGCTCTAGCGTGCGCTGCTGCCCAACCGCTGTGCTATAGGCAACATTGACTGTGTCACTGCCCCACCCTATAAAATTACTGATTAATGCCACGCAAAAAACAGTGGCTGCCACAGTACCTAACCATTGGAAACCGCCAAACCCACCATGTGATTCTTTACTTGTTTTATCTGCATCTGAATTAGCCGTGTTTGAATTAACTGGTTCTGACTTAGATAAAGCCGCATCAGCACATAAACGATACAGTGGAATCGGTAATGCCGCGAGCGATTGATCACTCCAAAACTCATTGAGTGCGGTTAATTCATCACGATGCGCTGGGCTGGTGTTAAGCCACTCTCTAAGCTGCTGCAATTCATTAGTCTCGAGCAAGCGATCGTTATCCAAACGAATAATCCACTCGGCGGCTTCGGCGGCTATCTGTTCGCGATTCGGAAAATCCACCACTTTGTTTTTTCTGCTATTCATTCTATCCAGCCTATCCATTACTTTGCCTCCTCCTGTTGGAGATTGGCCACGCGGGCTTTAGGAGTGCTAAGCTCATCGCTTACACCTACTTCCCGCAATTGTGTTCGGCATCGGAGCATACCTTTTTGCAAATGGCGCTCTACGGTTCTAACGGTAATATTTAAGCGCTCTGCAATTTCTTTATGCGGCAGACCATGTACTTTTCTTAACAGGTATACACGCCGACATTGCGGGGGCAGCTTATCGACCGCGCTGCAGTAATGTTCTAAATGCTCTAGGGCTACTACTTCTTCTTCGGTGGTGTGTGACTCAGCTTCAGGCATGGCCTGACACTCTTCCATATAGTCGGTTACGCGCCGGGCTTTACTGCGCAATTCACTAAGGGCAATATTTTTGGCTATGGTAAATATAAGGGTTTTAGGGTGCTCAACTTCAGAATCTTGTTCAACTTTAAACGCGCGGATATAGGCTTCTTGGGCGATATCTTCGATGTCTTGATCACGATTGATATAACGATGTAAAAACGATTTGAGAAAACGGCTATGCTCCAAAAAAGCGTCCGTCACCGCCGAAAGGCGCGGGGCGCGTTTTGCTTTTTTATTGTTGCCAAATTTACTCATACACAAAATGCCTGTGTGTTTAAGCGCTGTTAATGGCGCGCTGTTGATAACGACGTATTGGGGTCATTAACAGCTTTTTAATGCTGCGTTAGTTCTACCCTATTAATATAAGACGCACTAACTGAGTAAAACCGACAGCTTTAGTGAAAAACTAATTATCTGAATGGTTTTTTGGACAGTGGTTTTGGCTAGCAGTTTCTTTTTTAGGAGGGTTCTTGAGTGTAATGAGATAACGAGATTAAGGAGAATTCGAATGTAATGAGATAACGAGATTAGGAAGCTTCGAGTGTAATGGGCAGAATGTAAATGATAGGTCTGACTGTGTAGAACTGAATAACGCCTAGCTTAGGGCTGCACACGCTCGCTGCAGCCCCTTCTATATTAATCCGATCAATCAGTTTAATCCGCTATTGCCGGTAATATATAGGTTCCCATAATTTCATCAGCCTGCGCGCCATATAACTGAAACTGTGAGTAGTTACCTTGGGTCATCACGATAACCATATTCTGTTCAGGGAATATATTAATATATTGTCCGCCATCACCTTCAGCTGAAATATACGAAATGCCATCAAGGGTTCGATGCCAGAAAAAATAACCATAATCACCCGCAAAAGAAGCGACCTGAACGGTTGATACATCTTCTACCCACTGCGCTGGAATAACTTGCTCGCCAGCCCATACACCATTATTTAAATAAGTGACACCCACTTTTAGCATATCGCGCGGACGCATGTGCATGCGCGCCCCACCCTCTGGAATGCCATCAGGTTGCGAAATCCAATTGTAATCAGTAATACCTAGCTTGCTATAAAAGTTAATATCCGCCCAATCACGAATACCACCATCAACCGTATTGTCTAAACCTTTTAACAGCATATTTGGGCTTGCACTGTTATATTTCCACGCAGTTCCAGGCCCTGCATTATCACGAGTTAATAAGAACTCAGTAAAATCGGTAGACTTCCACAACAATGAAAGATCATTACTACTCCACTCTTCCCAGGTAAACCCTAACTGCATGTTAAGCATATTAGCTATGGATAACGCAGCTTTATTGGGGTCCGTAAAATAACTTGATTGGTCAGGCAGTAACGTTGATATTTTATCATCAACTTCAAGGTCATAAGCATCAAGTGCAATACCTGTAATCGTTGAAGTAAGCGCTTTATTTACAGAGGCAACATAATGCTTATCGGTACGTGTCCACTGCTTATCCGGACGCGATTGATCGATTGCGATATTATCTTCAAAGCGAATAAAGTGATCATTACCGGTGTTATATTCTTCTAACACCAGCGCACCGTCTTTATAAATAAGTAAGCTGTGCAGCTCTTGATAACCTTGACTTTGATTCTGCAAAACAACTTTTTGCATAAGCTGGTTAATCAACGCAGTATCAAAGCCCACTTCGCTTAACGCTTTACTTTCTAAACCGTCATCGATTTGTGCTGGCGTAAAATATTCATAAGAATTATTAGCAATTAACTCAACAGAAATCTCGCTATTTAACTCAACATTAATTTCTCTTGATCGATAATTATCGGACAAAATGGATACGGTTAAATAGTCCTGTGCAAACGGTAAGTCCTCTCTTAACGGGATATAATAGCGCCCGTCAGAATCTGTTTGCACCGTGGTATTGTTAAATAACAAGGTCACTTCGGCATTCGCAACGGCTATGCTCGAGAATACTGAGTCAACAAGCTGACCGGTAATATAATCAACCGGCGTACCAAACAAGACACCTTGAGTCAGATAATAATCTTTATAATCATTACCTGCCGCTGTATTAATATCCGCAAAGTTCTGGGCGGTATTTTCATTGCTACGCAACAAGCTGGTAAATGTACCCGAAACACCTTCACTCCAAGTACCTATAACAATCTGACCTTCACTCGTCAAAACGGCCGTAATTTCTCCCTCTTCAATATCGCGATATACCGTACAAGTATTTCCGCTTGTCACTATCTCGTCACAAAGTTGAGGTCTTACGCCATTAAACGGGGCGTCAGCCAATTTCACTATAGACCCTTGAGCCAGCAAGCCCACACCATCAACACCGCCAGCTTGTGCAAAGCTATTAACTAGCCTTAGCAACAAACCACCATTGGCCGTATAAAAGCCTTCTAATTCTAAACCTGATCCGATAAAAGTGATTGGCGATAAACGGCCATTATCTGCAACGGTAATTTCATTAGAACTAAGGTTTATTGTTTCTGTTGCTGATACCACTAACGGCAAGGCAATGTCGCTAAAAGCTGAAACCGCTTTGCTAATAGTTCCTGACAAAGTTAACGCTGTACCATCGGCGTTGAAGGTTGCCACAGCACCTACATAGGTCGTCGCATTTAAGGTTACGTTAGACGACTCAATCACTAAGCCTTGCAAATCAAATGTCGCATGCGCTAAGTTTGCATTGGTCACGCCAGCGCCTAGTTTAACGCCGTACATGCGCGATGCCGGATCACCTACAGTGAATAAATCACCTTCGCTATCGGTAAAGCCATAACTTGGCTCACCATCAATCGTTACAGTTACCGCACCCGATGGGCTTACCGAATACGAAATAGCTTCAGGTAACTCGATTGAGAAGCTCACAGCACCATCGCTAGCACTCAGGCCTGAGTTATAGCTACTGCCATCATTCAAGGTCGCAGCTCCAGAACCATCGGCAGTAAATAAACCCACGACACTCGTCAAGTTCACAAGCTCTTCAATATCTAGCGTTTCTTCATCGTCTCCATAAACTGTATCGAGAATCACCAAGCCATAATCGGCATTTAAATCCGAGTTACTGGAGTTACCATCGGCAAATGATAAAACACTTAACGCTTGCTCTTGAACGCTAGCCAGCGTTGTTGATACCCCATTTAAGGTAGCTCGACCAGAACCGATAAAGTTATGCTTACCCCAGGCAGTTAAATTGACTGCTGTGGCTTCATCAGTAAAAGACAGCACCCCGTTAGACAGTGATACTGTATTCGCTAAAGCATCATCCGTAACGGTTGTATACGTTAACAACGGTGTTGGTGCAGAAAAATCAGTGCCTGTATAGCTCACCGACTCTTCGGTTGTGCCATAAGTCGCGCGCACATCAAAGGTACCCATACCCGCTTCATCACTACCCAAATCTAAAGTCGTTGAATCAACACCTATACCAATATCAATAGTGCCATCAGACTGGGTAACCGTCTCACCCACTACTGCGGCTTTGTATGCAGCAGGACCGCTACTTAATTGATTATAGAAAAAATCGAAATGGTAAATTGAATCAGAATTTAATGGCTCAGGATCGTTAGCATTCGCTAAAGTATCACCGTCGATATCTGCATCACAGACATCACCGGTATCATCCGCGTCAGTATCTAACTGATCTGCGTTAGCAATCTCAGGACAGTTATCGACATCATTATCAATGCCGTCACTGTCGCTATCGTTAGTCGTAGCACTATCACAAGCATCACCCGCGCCATTATCATTGCTATCTAACTGATTTTGATTCGCAATAGTTGGACAGTTATCAATATCGCCACTAATGCCATCACCATCGATATCATTGTCTGCATCATTCGGAAAAGTATCACAGGCATCACCTGTATTATCAGCGTCGGTGTCTAACTGATTCGCGTTAGTATCTGCTGGACAGTTATCGATATCACCGCTTATGCCATCGTTATCAGCATCATTGTCTGCATCATTCGGAAAGGCATCACAGGCATCACCAATATCATCAGAGTCAATGTCTAACTGATTTGCGTTGGTATCTGCTGGACAGTTATCAACGTTATTATCAACACCATCACCGTCAGTATCATTGTCATTAATATTGTCACAGGCATCGCCCGCACCATCATTGTCGGTATCTAACTGACTAGGGTTAGCCGTGGCTGGACAGTTATCTTGATCGACATCTAACAACCCGCTGCTATCAACGCCATCACTATCAGGGTCAGACGCTAACAGAGGATTCTCGCTATCAACATCATCAACGTTTTTCACACCATCGGCATCAGAATCAATCACACCAACCGGCGCCTCATCATCAACTGCAGCATTAACTGGGTAATTAACCAAGCCTATAGCGTCTGCATCAAGCAACTCTGCAATCGAAGCGACCGAGACACGAGACATCACATCAATCACATTCAAATTTTGTATCGCTGCAATCACATCTGCATTATTAAGAATGCCATCAGCTGCATCATTAGTCAGCACAACAAAATCAAGTGCTTCATTTTCAACAATAAAAGCTAAGGCTTCAATAGCACCACGATATTGCGCAACCGCTTCTTGGCTATCAGCTGACGCTGTATTTTCGTCAAGTATCGGGGGAACGCTAAAGATATCGATATCCGCAGCCATACCAAAACCAAAGAATGCTTTTGCAGCAGCTTGCGCATTGGCTAAATTACCTAGAACAGTAACAGCATCACTTTCACCATTACTGGCTATTGCCACTGCAACAGTGGTTAACGGCGAGGCATAAAAACGCGCATCAGCAACAGCATAAGCAAGCTCTGTCACAATGGTTTTCACTTCAGTGATAACCGGCTTTTCTCCGGTTGATAAATCAATAGTTGCGTTATTGGCGGTAACCACCACCATAAAAGGACCATCACCGGCATCGGATATTAGCGCCAAATTATCTGCTAATGCTGTGTCTGCATTCGTGGTCGCTGGCGCTGCCAATAAATTATCAGCGGTATCTGAATCAGAGATATAAGCTTGCAAGTCATAGACTGCAACATCGGCTCCTGCCATTGGACCATCAATACCAAACACGCTAATCGTGTCGACCTCTTCAGGCTCTGATGTAGTAGTGAGCGATACGCCCCTACCACAAGCCGTTAAAAGCAGAGACAGCAATAAGATCATTAACAATTGAGGAGTAAAGAGAGCGCGCATAAGAGTAACCTTAACTATTATTTTTTTAGCTAGAACAATGGAATAAAATTAAATACAAACCAGACATTCAAATAGCAGAATAAAAACCACTACTTATACTGATGTGTAAAACGAACTGTTTTTTATATCACTCAATTATTTAAAAAATTTTAAATTAATCAAGACTGGCTTTAAAGAAGCTACAAATTTTTTATATTTTTAGTACACAAATGAAAAGAATAAGCTGTGTAACCGCCAATCAAAAAGCGATAATCTAGCGCTTATATTACAACTCTATGCATCTTATCATCAAGCGACACTATTATTGACTTCAGCTTACAGGAACCGTCTTTTATGGCTATCAGAACAAGATAAGTGATGGTGTAAATACGCTGGATGCGCCATTTCTGTAGAAAAACAATCGAAATAACGCCATGATATACGGAACGATTGTTACCGACGGTATATTATTCATGGATAAAGGCTAATAGGGATTAAATACTGCGCAGAAGCATGGGGCTAAACTGGAAATAAAATTGACTAAAACCCATCCGGCAAGCTCAACACTGGCTCTGCCAATGCCGACACTAACTCTTTTAACTCGAGAATATGTTCAGACCAATAACGCTCAGTATTAAACCAAGGAAAGCTTGCAGGAAACGCAGGGTCATGCCAGCGCTTAGCTAACCAAGCGCTGTAGTTAAGCACACGTAAAGCTCGCATTGGCTCTATCAATCTTAGCTCTGCTGTGTTGAACGGATAAAAGGCTTCATAGCCTTCAATAATTTCACTTAACTGACGCTGCTTATTTGAAGTATCACCCGATAATAACATCCATAAATCTTGAATCGCAGGCCCTGTCATCGCATCATCAAAATCCACAAAGTGCGGCCTATCATCACGCCATAAAACGTTACCTGGATGGCAATCACCATGCAGGCTAATCGCCTTAAAGTCATCCGACTCAGGATTCGCTTTCTCAATGGCTAATAACAATTCTTTCGAAATAGATTTATAAGCCGCGCGTAAATCATTAGGAATAAAATTGTTATCTAACAAATACGCTACGCTGTCATGGCCAAACGCTTTAACGCGTAAATCAATACGATGCTGAAATGGATAGCTCGCCCCCACCGCATGAATACGACCAATAAATTGACCCAGCTGATAAAGATGATCTAAGTTATCGAGCTCTGGCGCTCGCCCACCTTGGCGCGGATAGATCGAAAAATAAAAGTTATTAAACTTAGCTAACGTTGGTGTCTCGCCCTCTTGAATAACCAGCGGCGGCACAACAGGAATATCTAAATCATACAGTTTTTGAGTAAAGACATGCTCTTCGACAATCTGCGCCACCGTCCAACGATCAGGACGATAAAACTTAACAATAACGGGCTCGCCTTCATCAATGCCTACTTGATAAACACGGTTTTCATAGCTGTTTAATGCCAAAATACGTGCGTCGGATAAACGCCCGGTTGATTCAACGGCATCAATTACGACATCTGGCGTTAGCAGCTGATACGGATGATCCTCAACCGAAGGCGGCGCTGCCTCAGTAATATCCTCATCTAACGAGGATATTAAGTTACCACGATTATCATCGTCGTGATCATCACCATAGTCATCGTCGTTATTGCCATCATGATTATTGTCATGCTCATTATTAATGTCATGCTCATTATTAATAGCCACGTGCTGCCACCCTATGCTTTTGCATTCCACGGTTCTTATCAGACAGCTCACGGCTTTTTCCAGACAGCTCACGGTGCTTTCCAGATAGCTCACGGCTCTTTCCAGACAGCTCACGGCTGCTCTCTAACAACTCACATAACTGCTGTGCGCCTTCTAAAATTCTAGGTGCGTGTCGTACTAAGCTATCGGTTTGCAGAAAATTCACTTGCTTATTTTGTACCGCAGTAATCATTGGCCAGCGCTGCCAATGCGCTAATTCACTGGCGTCTTGATTATTCGATCCACTACTAAAAATAACTTCAGGGTTAGCCGCAATCACTGATTCAATACTGACCCTGGGCGCAATTTCTGGCAATGCTGAAAATACATTTTTACCGCCACACAATTCAATGGCGGCATTCATAACATGATCGCCATTCAGTGTTTGCATAGGCTCTTGCCAAACCTGATAAAACACCGACACCGTTTCTTTGTGACTATAAGTTGCTTGTAATTGATTCAACGTTTTTCGATAACGCGCACTCGCTGCTTCTGCCTCTTTGTTTAAACCTGTCAAACGACCCATATCTCGCAATAATTCTTCAATATCGTCTAGAGTATGCGGCTCAGAAGCGTAAACCGTTAAGCCTAGTGATCGCAGCTTAGCAATAGCGTCCACACCAAAACCTGACTGCCAAACCATAACTAAATCTGGCGCTAAATTGACGATCATTTCATAATTAATAATATTGTGAGAAGCCACGCGAGGAATGGCTTTTGCCGCGTCGGGATAATCTGAATACTCGGACGCAGCTAAAATATAATCGCCTGCATCAATCGCATAAAGACTCTCAACCAAGTTGGGCCCCAACACCACTAAGCGCTTAGCTGGAGTCGATAAACTTATCCGCACGTCCATATCATCAAAAACAGCATCAGCCAAAACCGTATTCGCCATTAATAAGCTATACAAACATATCGCCAACCGTTTAATTAAAAGCATACGCTAAACCTCAGGTATCACGAGTGGTTTTGCTGTTTTAGGATGAGCAATAATATCAACCTCAATGTCGTAAACCTGCTTAATCATCGCCTCGGTTATCACTTCACTAACGCTATCAAACGCGATTAAATGCCCAGCTTTTAATAGGGCAATTTTATCGGCATAAGTCGCTGCTAAATTAACATCATGCAAGGCAATAAAAATCGTTAGACCTTTAGCCGCTAACTGCTGTAACAAATTCATCAACAAGGTTTGATGCGGCATATCTAATGCGGCAATGGGCTCATCTAACAACAAAACACTGTTGTCATAAACATCTAATTGCGGGCTGCATATTAACTGGCTCAACACTCTAGCTAATTGAGTGCGTTGTTTTTCACCGCCCGATAGTGCGGTATAAGGTCGTTGAGCTAAATCACGAATATGCAAAAGATCCATCAAATTATGGATAATCGCTCGATCACAAAGCTGCCCATCACTATGCGGGTAACGCCCCATAGCTACTACATCTTCAACCACAAATGGAAAGTTAAGCCCCGATTGCTGCGGCAATACCGCCACTTTTTGTGCAAGAGACGGTGGTGTAAAAGATTGAATATCGGCACCATTAAGTAATACTCGACCACGACTACAAGCCATCACACTACTGGCGCAATGCAGCAATGATGTTTTACCCGCGCCATTGGGCCCTAACAGTGCTGTTATTGTTCCTGCTTGCAAGGCTAAGCTAATATCACTTAACACCTCAACACCGTCTCGATTTAGCGATACGGCATCAAATATTATTCTGCTCTCTTGGCCCTCTTGGCTCTCTTGGCTTTGTTGACTATGTATCATATTAATACATACCATAATCACGACGCTGCCGTAACAAGATAATAAAGAGTGGCGCACCTAATAACGCGGTGATAACTCCCACGGGCATTTCGGCTGGCGACAAAACAATTCGCGCCACAATATCGGCAGCTACTAACAACAACCCACCGGCTAGAGCAGAGTAAGGTAATAAGCGTCGATGACCAGGACCGATAAGCATCCGTAACATATGCGGCACGACTAAACCGACAAAGCCAATTACACCCGCTAGAGCAACGGAAGAAGCAACTGCAAAAGCGACGATCACCACCAATGACCATTTAATACGCTGCACATCAACACCTAAGTGCCGCGCTTCAGATTCGCCCAATAACATGGCATCGAGTTGTCGAGCAAAACGCATCAATAAAAGCACCGCGGGTATTATAATACAGGCCGCTAATATCACGCGTCGATCACTAGCGGCATCAAGGCCGCCCATATTCCATAAACTAATACGGCGCATGGTTTCATTATCGGTCATATAAGCCAACAAACTATTACCCGCGCCTGCCAATGCGGTAATCGCAATACCCACTAACAGCATAGTCGCTACTGATGTCTGGCTAGAAGATAAGTGGTCGCTCGACCCTGTTGATAAACGATAAACGATCAATGCCGCTAACAAGCCGCCAATAAAAGCACCTGTTACCAATATCGATAAACCACCCCACTGCTCAACATCGGTGAACAAATTTAATCCGCCGCCGCCAATAAGTACCACTGCAACACTGGCACCCAGTGAAGCGCCACTGGTGACACCAATAATAGAAGGGTCGGCCAAGGGGTTGCGAAATAAACCTTGCATCGCTGCGCCGGATATTGCCAACCCTGCCCCCACTAGCCACGCTAATAAGGTTCTAGGTAAACGAATATCAGCAATTATCGTATGTAAGCCAGCCATAGCTGGATCTAGGCCGGTTGTATCAGTAAAAGCATCAGTAAAAAGAAAAGGCAGTATTTGCAGCAGTTGCTGGCTATCAATTGGCACTGGGCCAACACTTAAACCTAACAACAGCATTACTGGAGTGAACAAACACAATATCCACCCGACTAAACCAAAGCCTGAATCCGCACTCGACATCATTAAAAATCAACGCCTTTACGCGCCTTAATGCCATCGTTAAATGCGTGCTTAACGTCTTTAACTTCCGATACGGTATCCATAATAGCTTGTAGCTTAGCACCACCACCGCGACCGGTAACAACAACACTTTGATGCTCGGGTCGATTCTTTAATGCCGACAACACTTCATCTTCATCTAAGTAATCATAGGCCAGCATATAGGTGAGTTCGTCCAACACGACTAAATAAACACTGTCATCAGCCAATAAGGCTTTTGATATTTCCCAAGTCTTTTTCGCAGCAGCAATATCGCCACTACGATCTTGTGTATCCCATGTAAAGCCCGTACCCATTTGATAGAACACAACATTCGGGTCTTGCTCTTGCAAGTAACGTTCTTTCAAATAAATTTCTTCACCCGATAACATTTCGCCTTTAATAAATTGCACCACGCCAACTTTATAGCCATAACCCAAGGCGCGCATAACCATACCAAATGCAGAGCTAGACTTACCTTTGCCATTGCCAGTCAATAAAATAGCTACGCCTCGCTCTTCATCTGCGGCAGCAACTGTCGCATCAACATTTGCCTTTTGTTTTTCCATGGCTTTTTTGTGCTTGGTATCGCGACGCTGCTCACTGCTGTCAGAGCCATTCAGCTCAGGTTGTTCACTCATATTTAGTTCTACCGTGATTATGCAAATTTGCCCCTGCAGCATAACCAATTTTGCTGTTTATGCATAACTGTGCATGGGGGGCAGCTCGATTCTTAACTTGCAGCTCACAAGGTGCCGTGATAGTGTGCGCCACGATTTATTTAAACCTTGTTGACAGGTGCCTAGCTGAATGCCTTATCGCTCATTTAAACGTGATAAGACGCAGGTTAGGCTTAAACGGGAAGTTCGGTAAATACTTCAACTGCTTCTAATCAGTGCGCCCTCTCATCTCTGGGCACACATAAAAAGATACAGCAGTAGAAAAGCCCGACGCTGCCCCCGCAACGGTAAGTGAATAAAGTGCGTTTAAGCTCAGGCTTACTCGCCCTATCACCAGCCCGGAACCGGCCTCCGACAAATAGCAACCATCGCGGAGGGCGATATGGAATTGCACATTAGGTGTCTTGATGTCATTCACATCAAGCATTGTGTATTGGTATCTCAGCACCAATTATTCCTGTTATCTCAAACCGCCATTGAGCAACCGCAAAACGCATTAAGCGTTTTGTAAAGCTGTGCGCTCAAGGCGTTTTAACAGGGAGAAATTGCGTCTGCAATCGACTACCCAGTCAATAACACCTTGCCATTTAATGGCAAGCGCCTTCGGCTACCTGGCTGCTTTACTGGCCGCTACTTTAACCATTTACCTAACAACCTTTAGCGCATCCACTTTGGCATCGACGAACGCGACAGTTAACCCACCAGAAATAGAAGAAATTATTGTCACGGGCCTCAAACAAAGGCCATTACTAGACCTACCCCGAAGCGCAACAGTGATTACCGCAAAGGATATCGCCTTGTCTGGCGCCCGCAATATTACTGAGCTGTTAGCACAACAGGCCAATATTGTTTCGAAGTCATTCAGTGGCAACAGTAAATTCACCTCAATCGATATACGCGGCTCAGGTGATACTAGCGTCAGCAATATTTTAATACTCGTAGATGGTATTAGTATTAATGCACCCGATCTTTCAGGACCGGATTTTTCGATATTGGCTTTATCCCAAATCAAACGTATAGAGATTATTCGTGGTGGTAATAGTGTGCGTTACGGCAGTGGCGCTTCGCATGGGGTCATTAACATTCTCACCTTAGAGGCAGATGAAGGTCTAAAAGGATTAATTAAATTAGATGGCGGCAGCTTTAATACGCAGTCTCAGCAAGCGACAGTGTCTATTACCGATAAAAACCAAAGCCTAACGGCCTTTACAAGACGATCGGCCAGCGACGGCTATCGACAGCATAATAAAATGGACGGTCAAGATTTTTTACTTAGCTATCACGCAAATGTCAGCGATCGCTGGTCAATAAATACGAAAAGCTACATTCATAATGATAGCTATGAGCTACCAGGCGGACTCGATCGTAACATGCTTGCTAGCGGCCTAGCAGATCGCCGAGACGGTAGTATCCAAAGTGGTGCAGAAGGTGAAACAGAAGATAAATCGCAGCTTATAAAAGCCTCGTTTCAAGCAAGCAATGCACTCAAAATATCAAGTACTCTTCACTATCGAGAACGTAAAAATCAATTTATCTTTGGAGAGAGTTTTAGCAGCACTGAAAACCAGAATCTCGATAAGATAACTCAACGTTCTTTATTAGGCGAAATTGTTGCTGAATGGCATTCACCTAACGATATATCTTTTGTGACTGCTGGTTATGAAAAAAATAACGGCGATTACTCAAGAACAAATGGTGGCCAACAAAAAATTAATGGTGAGATAAATAGCGGAAAATTGAGTGGCGAAGGCTATTTTATCTATTCAACCATCATTGTTAAAAACAATTTAACACTTGGTTTTGGTCATCGTAAGGGAGTAAGCACCAAGCTATTAAAACAAGACAAACTTGTTAATGATGAAACCTCAACCCTCTGTGAGAGCACAACACAATCAACAGGCATGGCGCCTCCCTTTGATGTCATAACGTTTAAAAGTAATTGCCCTTTAATTATTAGTCAACTTAACCACAATGAGAGTCGCTGGAAAAACGAGGCCTATGAAGCCAATCTTGTGTATGCCATAAATGCATCTACCAACCTATACACTAGCTATGCCGAGACTTTTCGTAACCCGAACATTGATGAGCTGGCACTATCGCCCCCAGACCTTGCTCCGCAAACCGCCGACCGCTACGAAGCCGGTATAAAACATGCCACACAGCGCTTCGCTATTGATATCGGTTATTTTCACTTTCGTTCGAATCAAGAAATTTTATTTCGCTCATCGAATAATTCTTTTGGTATCAATACCAACAGTTCATCTCTTATTACTCGTCAAGGTGGAGAGCTACAACTGAGAGTCTTACTCAGCGACTCTCTCGAGTTTAACGGTAACGCCGGCTATAACGATGCAATCTCTGACCTAAAAAGTAGAATCCCGCTGGTACCCTTTATTACGGCTGCAGCTAATTTGAGCTGGCAACCCACTCCATTGATTAATAGTCGTATTTCAATACGGCATACGGGTGCCAGAGAAGATGGCAATAGCCATTTAAACAATATGGGTATCACTACCTATCAAAAGCTAGCAAGCCACACAGTGGTTGATGCCAGCATTCGCTTTTCCCAAGCTATCGAAAGCAGCACACAAGACGCGAGAACATTATTATTTTCGCTGGGTATAAACAATCTATTTAATAAAAAATATTCAGACATCGCCTATAGCAACAGCATTTACCCTGCTCCAACACGAAATATCTTTGGCAGTGTTTCTTATGCGTTTTAATTTTAAAACAATTTAATCATTATAAAAATCAAGCCATCAATCATTTTTTGCTGGCCAATAATTAGATAAAAAAATATTTATGTCTATAAAAAACAGTTTTACATTAGTACTCAGTCTACTTTTAAGCGTTTCAGTTTATGGCGGACCTTTTCCGCCGGCTGCCGGCTTACCTGGCTCAACAGCTATTGCCGCTAACGATCCTGCTATTGCTGGCTGGGCGACGGCTTATAGCGATTACGTTATTGGCGATAACGTTGATTTACAATTTCAAACACCTAATTTAGCCTTAGGCCCTGCGGGCAACTCCAATGGCAATAATAACGGCTTTGTTTTTGATATCGTCTCACTTGGAGAGAATGGCAGCATCAGCTTAAGCTTTGCCGAGCCCATTACCAATGGTGATGGAGCAGACTTTTTAGTCTTCGAAAATAGTTTTTCAGATAGCTTTTTAGAATTAGCCTTTGTCGAAGTATCATCAAACGGAATCGACTTTGTTCGCTTTGATAATATTTCATTAACACCTGATTCTATTGGTGCATTTGGCAATATCGATACCACTAATATTTTAGGATATGGCGGAAAATATCGTGGTGGTTTTGGTACGCCTTTTGACCTACAAGACTTAGACGAAAAAATATTACTTCATCCATCGTTAAATATTAATTACATCACTCATATTCGCATTGTCGATATTAATGGCAATGGCACGCACTCCGACAGTCTAGCTGCACCCGCTGGTCCTAATCCTATATATGACCCCTCTCCCTCTTTTGGTAGCGCTGGCTTTGATCTTGATGCCGTAGCCGTGATGCATTTTTACCAACAAGATTTTGAAGCCAATGTTCCATTACCTTTTTTCAGCTTAGTTTTATTAAGCTTAATGCTTATCAATATTCGTTATTTCAATGGACGTAAACAGTCAGAGTCCTAGGCACATAACAAAAGACACATAACAAAAGGCACATAACAAAAGACATATAGCAAAAAACATATAGCAAAAAATTACGTCAATACTGACACAACACTTTTTAAACACTTATTAATATTAATAATTAGGAAAACCACTATGAAAAATCTGTCTTCACTCCCTAAAAAAGTCGCATTAGCCACTGTCTTAATAGCTTCTGCACAATCTCAAGCGGCCATCATTACCTTTGATGACAACGCACTAGCCTCTGACACCTTTTTTGCACCGGAAGATAACGTCAGCTTTATTAGCGGCGGCACTAGCTTTAACCATAGCTGGAACAACGATTGGGCGTGCTGCTGGGGGAACTTCACTTACTCCAACAAACAAGACACAACAACGATTGGCTACACCAATGATCGCAGCGCCATTACAGGAACAGGTGTAGGTACTGGGCAAGATAATTACGCCGTTTCTTACAGTAACGCAAGCATCAACTTTGCTGGCGCCACTCAAGTGGAATCTGCCTTTATCACTAACACTACTTACGCTTACTTAGCCATAAAAAATGGCGAAGATGGTTTTGGTGGCGTTAAAGGCCCTTTCGAAGCCGGTGACTTTTTTAACTTAACAATAAATGGTCTTGATCAAAGCGAAAACATCATCAGTACATTTGATTTCGCTTTGGCCGACGGCAGTGACGTGGTTGATAGCTGGACATTGGTTGATTTCAGCAGCCTTGGGACAGTCTATGGCTTATCATTTAGCTATAGCTCGTCAGATGTTGGTGAATATGGCATAAACACGCCCACTTACTTCGCGATAGACAATATTGATATTCAAGCGGTACCTGTACCTGCCTCAGCTTTATTGTTTTTATCGGCACTCACTGGCTTAGCTATTAGAAAAGCACGTAGCTAAAACGGTCTATGACAAGCGCGTATGGCAATGGCTTTAATTCGCCTTTTATTTGCATTTAAGTAAATACGCGCTTTGTCACCACCAATCCTAATAGGCTTTGGCGACACTAACAGTCATCATTGTTGATGACGTTCGCTATCCTACGCCCGCCCTCCTCACTCCAATAACAATTCATCAACAACCGACATCACAATGACCATCATTGCAGCAATAATGTTAGCCATAAACTTCATACCACTAAATGAAGAGCTTGACTTAATATTGCACAAAAAAAGATCTTAACCATTTGTGAGGTGTTAAGTTTTAAATTAATGGTTAGAATGTCTGGCTTTATGTACGTTTCGTCTGTTCGGGCGCCACCTAGCCGAGCAGAATTCAGTACAATTGATGTTATAAGCTTGGATCGTGTTCAAATTGGCAAATGACGCAGGCAATTGCAGGCAATATAGTCGCGCCGTTAGTCACGATTTCTTTACAAAAAATAAATTGGAACTCTATGAAAACTCTATCTGATATTGGTTTAATTGGCCTTGCTGTTATGGGTGAAAACCTTGTTTTAAACATGGCCAGCAAAGGATATACCGTTACCGCGTTTAACCGCTCTACCGATAAAGTCGAGAATTTCGTTAATGGTCGAGCCAAAGGCGAATCCATCCGCGGCGCCTACTCCATAGAAGAACTCGTCCAATCGCTGGCTAAGCCGCGTAAAATCATGATTATGGTGAAGTCCGGCGCCCCCGTTGATGCCACTATCGAGCAATTGCTTCCTCTTTTAGATAAAGGCGACATCATTATTGATGGCGGCAATACACACTTCCCCGATACGATTCGACGCGAAAAGTACTGTGCCGAACAAGGTATTCACTTTGTCGGTGCGGGCGTGTCTGGCGGTGAAGAAGGCGCATTAAAAGGCCCATCCATTATGCCTGGCGGCTCGGCTGAAGCCTGGGCAGGCGTTAAACCTATATTTCAAGACATTTCTGCCAAAGTCGATGATGGCGCACCTTGCTGTGATTATGTGGGCGAAAATGGCGCAGGTCACTTTGTCAAAATGGTCCATAACGGCATCGAATACGGCGATATGCAGCTACTGTGTGAAGCCTACCAAATTATGAAAGACGTGCTGGGTATGTCAGCCGATGAAATGCATGAAGTCTTTAAAGCCTGGAACACCACTGAGCTCGATAGTTATTTAGTTGAAATTACCCGTGACATCCTCTCTTATAAAGACGAAGACGGATCACCACTGGTAGAAAGCATTCTTGATACCGCTGGCCAAAAAGGTACTGGCAAATGGACCGGCGTAGTCGCGTTAGATTTAGGCGTACCACTCACACTTATTGCCGAATCGGTATTTGCTCGTTGTATTTCCGCGTTAAAAGAAGAGCGTGTTGAAGCCGCTAAAGTCATTACTGGCCCAGCCAAACATTTTGACGGTGACAAAGCCGCCTTTATCGAAGATTTACGTCAGGCTGTATTGGCCGCAAAAATCGTCTCTTATGCGCAGGGTTATACTTTAATGCGCGAAGCCGCCAAAGAGTTTAACTGGAACCTTAACTACGGTGGCATTGCGCTTATGTGGCGTGGTGGCTGCATTATTCGCTCAGCCTTCTTAGGCAAAATTAAAGAAGCATTTGATAAAAACCCAGAATTGAATAACTTATTATTAGACGATTATTTTAAAGATACCGTGGTTAACTCTCAGCAAGGCTGGAGAAATGTCGTGGTTAACGCTGTTACCAACGGCGTGCCCGCACCTTGCTTAACCGCTGCATTGAACTACTTTGATGGCTATCGTACAGCGCGCTTACCGGCCAACTTACTGCAAGCTCAGCGTGATTACTTTGGTGCTCATACCTATGAGCGAACTGATAAGCCAAGAGGCGAGTTCTTTCACACTAACTGGACAGGACGTGGCGGAAATACCTCGTCTTCGACTTATAACGCTTAAGGCTCTCAATCTATCCAGATTAAGGCTATCTATAAAGCTAAAGGCTTTTTATAACGTTTAAAACACCCAAGCGCTCCAAACAAAAGCCTGTTGCCGTAATAGCAACAGGCTTTTTTTAATTGTAGTGTCAGCATTCAGAGTTCAAAATTCACCTAAGCACCTTAGAAGCAAGCTTTTTGACGGCGCCAGCGCCCAAAACGGATAGCACCACTCTAGCGTCTAGCATCTAAAGAGACTCATCCGTTACCTGTAAAGCTTTAATCCTAACGTTAACGGTTGCAGTGGCGCTAACCTTCATAGCTTCGGGCATAAAACTATGCGCAATCAAGTCTGTTATTTTTTTCTGATGACTGTTTAGCTTATTAATAAAACTCCTTACCGGCTTTTCTGGCAAAGACAATCGACGGCCAAGCTCAAGAAAATCATAGCCAGTATAGTAGCCGTAATATGTGAACCGCTCAGAAAAATATTCATCACTTTCTTTGTCAACCGCCTCATCAGATTTTTCATGAAAAAGGCCATCGCCGTCTTTATCAAGTAATAAGCCAAGCGCCAATAAACCCATCCCAGTCGTTTCTTCTGCAGCAGTTTTAAAAGCATCACAAAACAGGCAGTCGTAATTAGGTGTTAACTTATCGTAGTGATGCCCGGTGTTGCCAGCAAGGCGTTGAACACTGAAATTTTTCAAATGTAAATCATCATTACCCATCATGTAAGCCAGCATAACGCGGCGAACAAAATCCAATACTGCGGCCTGCTTACCTCCGGTAACTTCCTGAATCCGCTTACCTGCTTCCTCATAAGTCAGACTGTATTTATCATCACTGGGAAGGTCAAAGCACTGCACAAGATCTTCCTGATGCAACTTAGCGCCACCGTCACCCCGATCAAAACGCTTAGTGATATAAGCCAACTCCCCACCATCGAAACTCACTAAACCGCAGCGCGCCGTATCTATACCTAACAATTGACTGACCTGCATCGCAGCATGTTCGTTTTCAGCCGCATAGGGATAGCTTTCGGGGCTAGGCTTCAAGATATACTCACCGCCCTCCGCCACTGCTATTAAGGTGTGCTGCTCACTTTCTTTTAAAGACAGTTTTTGTTGCACACCTGAAATAGACATACCCTGAATATGCTGCCGACTACTTTGAAAAAATTCTGCACGAGAAAAAGGCAGGCAAGGATTAACCTTCGTGCTACCAAATACGTTTTTGAAAGCAGCGTTATGGTAGCCCTCTCGGACTTGTTGGCCACGCAATTTTTTTAAACTGATTTTGCAATAGTTTGTCACTTTACTTTACCCTTGGAATCCGTCTGCGGAATAACTGTCACCGCCCCAATTAAATCTCGGCCATTGGCCAGCAGCAAACCAAAGCGATCACTTTCATCGATTTTCTGCTCCTGTGATTGCAACTGTCGCAACCAGCCTTCCGACACAAGGTTTTCAAAAAAACCGGGCAAGTGATCACTGTTAAAGGGGGCTTCCTGTAGAGGCAATTGATACGCCACAGGAATACCTCCTGCCAAGTAATTTGAATCGTAGACAAACCGGTAAGCTGCACCAGTTTCAGTTAGCGTGCCAGCTAATCGGCCTTCATAATAAACGTGGGCTTTACGTGTGACTTTATTAAGCTTCATTTTATTAACCTTCACTTTATTAGCCAACCCACAAAGTCATACCCAGAGCATCCGTGACGTTTTTCAAACTGTCCAAACGAACACTGGGATGGCCTTGTTCAATTTTGTTTAAGGTTACATAAGCCACACCCGACAGATCACAAAGGTCATTCAAGGTAAGACCCTGTCTCTTTCTCTCCTCACGAATACGCGAACCCACCTCATCAATGGATGAAAAATTCGTAGAAACCCGACTCAAAGAGACCTCTTTTTGAGCCTGAATAAAGCGAGCACGAACCCCCTCTAGCAGAGCATCAATGTCAGCGGGAGCGGTGTTTTCGATATTTTTAGGCATATAAAATGCAACCTTTTTAGTAATTTAATACATTAAAGCATATATTAATAGCTATAAATACGCCAAATCATATATTCACTAAAAAATATATGCATATTGTATTTTATAGCGTATATTTTTTTAGTGACAATCAGTCACTGAAACCTCTTAGACTAAAGCCTCTTAAGCTGAAGTCCGTTAAAGCCCTCTTAAGAGAGAGTCGCTTAAGAGAGACGCTTGAGAAAGATACAATATTGGATATTACTTAGCGCAAACAAATATCGACACAATATGAATTCATGTGGCTTGAAAAACATCCCAAGCAACCCTCTTCGCCATCAAGCCAAACAGCTTAGAACCAGACTTGGGCGTATCGCCGACCAATAACAATTTATTCGCCTCACGCTCCTTTTCAAAAAGCCAGCCCGCTCTGATTATTTACAATCCGCCGCCTTTCAGCCTGTGCAAAGCCTCTCGCTTAAATTACAATCCTCCCCCTACTTTTAACTGCATTATTGGTTCCATCCTCGCTTATGACTGCTTCCGAACAAACATCCGCTGTTTCAGAACATACACCAATGATGCGTCAGTACTTAAAGATTAAGGCGCAGCACCCCAACGATCTGGTTTTTTACCGCATGGGTGACTTTTACGAGCTCTTTTTTGATGATGCCAAGCGCGCCTCTGAAGTACTCGATTTAACCCTCACCGCGCGCGGCAAATCCGGCGGTAACCCAATTCCTATGGCAGGCATTCCCTACCATTCTGCCGATGGCTATTTAGCCAAGTGCGTTAAAGCAGGCTTATCCGTTGCTATCTGTGAGCAAGTTGGCGACCCCGCCACCAGCAAAGGCCCGGTTGATAGACAAGTACAACGCGTTATTACCCCAGGCACATTAAGCGATGAAGCCTTAATGGATGCCAAGCGCGAGCCATTACTGGTTTGTGTCTATCGTCAGAATCAAACCTATGGCCTAGCATGGCTGGCCATGGCCAGTGGTAAATTTTCTATTAGCCAAACTCACTCGCTAGCCGATTTAAAAGCCGAACTGCTGCAATTAGACGGCGCCGAGTTATTAACCTCTGACCGCGCCATAATTCCCGTCGATGCGATAGATCCATCAATCGTGAGAGAGCGACCCGAATGGGAATTTGATGCCGACACCGCCTTTAAAGAATTAACCCGACAATTTGGCACCCGCGATTTATCCGCCTTTGGTGCCGACCCGTTTCCTGTTGCGGTTTGTGCAGCGGGTGCATTAATACAATATGCACGTTCGACACAGTCCGGCGCATTGCCGCATATTAAAGCGTTAAGTGTAGAAAATCGCAGTGACTACCTTTGCATTGATGGCGCCAGCCGACGTAATTTAGAACTCGATAAAAACTTAAACGGTGATGAAGCCAATACCTTACTTGCCGTTTTAGATACGGCATCGACTGCCATGGGCAGTCGCTTAATGCGGCAATGGTTAGCCAAACCATTAAACCAAATAACACCGATACTTAGTCGCCAACAAGCCATAGCAGCACTATTGCAAAACTATGCCTTTGAATCGGTACGCACAGCCTTAAAACCGATTGGTGATATGCAGCGCATTTTAACGCGCATCAGTTTACGTTCGGCAAGACCACGAGACTTAACCCGACTGTGCGACTCGCTTAATGCTCTTCCGGAATTAAACCGTATCATGGCAGAGAGTCATGATGATGAAATAGATCGCATCACCACCCGTATAGGCGTATTCCCTGAGCAGTCAGAACTATTGACGCACGCCTTACAAGACAACCCACCCATGACCATTCGTGATGGTGGTGTTATAGCCAACGGCTACGATGCAGAGCTTGATGAGTTTCGTGCACTGAGCACTAACGCCTCGGATTTTTTAATTCAACTAGAACAACGTGAACGTGAAAAAACCGGTATTAACACTTTAAAAGTAGGTTATAACCGCGTGCATGGTTACTTTATTGAAATTAGCCGCGCGCAATCGGCCAATGCGCCAGTAGAATATACGCGCAGACAAACTTTAAAGAACGCCGAACGCTTTATTACGCCAGAATTAAAAGTATTTGAAGACAAAGCCTTAAGCGCACAAAGCAAGGCACTGGCACGCGAAAAGTTCTTATATGAACAATTAATTGAAACGCTGAATGAACAACTGCCACTGCTGCAATCAAGCGCCGAAGCTATTGCTGAAATAGATGTTTTAGCCACGCTTACCGAACGGGCCGACAGCCTTAACTGGTGTGCACCCAAATTAGAACAACGTGCAGGCATCGTCATTAAGCAAGGTCGCCATCCAGTTGTTGAGCATGTATCAAGCGAACCGTTTATCCCTAACGATTTACATATGGATGAACAGCGCCGCATGTTAATAATTACTGGCCCTAACATGGGCGGTAAATCGACTTATATGCGACAGGTCGCGCTAATCACCGTACTCGCTCATATGGGCAGCTATGTCCCTGCGGAATCTGTGACTCTAGGGATTGTTGATCAAGTGTTTACTCGTATAGGCTCTTCTGACGATTTAGCCGGTGGCCGCTCAACCTTTATGGTGGAGATGTCCGAGACTGCGCACATATTGCATCATGCAACGACACGTAGCTTAGTGTTAATGGATGAAATTGGTCGCGGCACCAGCACCTTTGATGGTTTATCACTAGCATGGGCCTGCGCGCATCATTTAGCTGAAAAGTTAAAGGCCTTCACCTTATTTGCCACGCATTACTTTGAGCTAACCAGCCTGCCAGATACATTAACTGATATTGCCAACGTGCATCTTGATGCCACCGAATACGGTGATGATATTGTCTTTATGCATACAGTCAAAGATGGGCCAGCAAATCAAAGCTACGGAATTCAAGTAGCCAAGCTAGCCGGCATTCCTAACGATGTTCTACAGTTTGCCAGCCATAAGCTGAGTGAATTAGAAGCCGCAAGCCTAGCTAGCGACAGCATGGCACCAGCGGTCGTAGATAACAGCAAAGCGAACACCCCGCTTTCTCAACCGCAGCCATCGCCTCAGCCTGATTTATTTGCGCGACCTGATAATCGATTACAGGAAGCACTGACGGCATTGAATTTAGATAATATGACGCCAAGAGATGCGCTAGATGCCCTTTATGAGCTAAAAGCTAAGCTGTAGTCGCTAAAAAATTAACATCTAACGCCGTGTAGAAAGCTATTCAAGCTTTAAGACTGCAAGCCCAGATTTTCTCGATGAGTGAAGTCAAAGTGGATAGCGCTTCGTCATAGGTTGGTTTTTTCTGCGCATAAACTAACGGGCCAAGAAAATGCTCATACTGCTGCCGATACTCATTTTGATGACTCAATGCAAGCAGCGCTGAGCGCATCTCATTTTCAGGGTCATCCAAAAATGCTTTGTGTTTATTTTTAAACTGCTTACCATCACTAACAATCGCCGCTCGTACATGACGTACAAAATCTTCTCCCAAAATAATTTCTGTATTAATAATATGTAAATCATATAAGTGACGAATAAGCGCATCATCAAACCACTCTGTAACACCTCGAAGACTGGCAGCGGTTCTGCGCAATAGGGAGACGAGCTTTTCGGCAGAGGTATGCATAACATCAACACAAGAGAACGAACTCACCTCAGGTTCATTGTCCATCACTTGATTAATCAATGATGTAATCGGCTTATCTTCACGAGTACATTGATAATTACAGAAAGTCAGCTCAATTTTAATAACGGGACGCAAAGCATCACTTACATCAAAAATCACAGGGTAAGTAAGTTCGAGTTCAATAAAATGATTTTCGTTGAGTGCAGTTTCACGACTAATAATAAAGGCACCGCCTTTACACAGCTCTCCCACATCCTGCTTAAGATGACTTAGTTCTCCGCGAAGCGCAGATCTACTTAGCTGTTGACCCCGCTCTGTCAACAGCACCTTAAAATCAACATCCTCAGACATTCGCTGCAAACTAGAAAACGTTTTTGAAAGGCAGGTGCCACCAGCAAAGACAAGTTCAAAGTTATGCGACCGATAGGCAGCCAGAAGTGACAATACCTGAACCACGTGAAAATCCTTTTCAACCAGAGACGGCTCATTGACACCTAACACTGCAGAAACATCTTCAATAAGCTTTCTTGTTACTTCCATGTATTTACCCTATTTACGATTTAGCTTTTTACTACTTCGATTAATATTACTTTGATTGATACCGCAAAGATTGATTACCGAATCCAATTTTACGATTTAAACGACCCTGAACCACCACCTCGGCATTAGCCGATATCTGCATGGTATTGCCATCATTGTACTGCCCCTCCAAATCACTAGGAGCCCATTGATAGCCTAGGCGCGTCAATGCTGCACGAGAAGCCGCCTTAAATCCTCCGGCCACGTCTATAGTTGGTTGACCCGTCACCATTGAAGGACGAGCCCGAGTATAAAGACCCTTGCCAATACGAACCAATTGCCCAGCATTAATCAACTGTTTCAGCGCCCGACCAACCTGATCATAACCACCCAAATCGGCAAAATCAGAACGTAAAAGCACCTCTTTTTTAGAGCGCTTTATACGCAAGACAACTTTCTGTTTGAGAGAACTATTTTTCATTGGAGCAGGACCTTGTTTTCAAGGTTAAATGTTAATCTAGTTTAGATGAACATACAAATACAAAAACACGACACTGAATTTGTACAACTGTATGATTTAAATATATTTAATTGATTAATTTAATATTAAGTTGTCGTATTATTGTAACTACTTTTTATCAAATATGAAGAATCGTTCCAGCGCCATACTTTAAAATAAATGCTAACAGCACTAAACAAGCTAAATACGGGCGCAAGCAACAACCCTCTTAATTAACGCAATATGTCGCTATCGGCTGAATATATTCGCTATCGGCAGATAAAAAGCCGCAATACGGGTTTTCCGCGAAAAGCAGCCATGGTAGACTCCGCGCTCGATTTTATGGCGCCCTGACGGTGAATTATCAGTTAGATGCAGGTGCGGCCAAAAATACAGAACAGCATTAACAGGAGAGAAAGACCACAATGACTTTTGTTGTAGGCGAAAATTGCATTAAATGTAAACATACCGATTGCGTAGAAGTATGTCCGGTAGATTGTTTCTACGAAGGGCCCAACTTCTTAGTTATCCATCCTGATGAGTGTATTGATTGCGCGCTTTGTGAGCCTGAGTGCCCTGCCGATGCTATTTTCTCTGAAGATGAGCTTCCTGAAGATCAACAGGTATTTCTTGAGCTCAATGAAGAGCTCGCAGAGAAATGGCCGAATATCACTGAAATGAAACCAGCGCCTGCGGATGCTGAAGAGTGGAATGGTGTACCGGATAAATTGAAATTGCTTGAACGTTAAGTTTTTTAGCCATGTAAAAAGCGTTTAAAAAACCGCATTTTTTAATGCGGTTTTTTTATGGGTAAAGGTTTAATAGCAAGTTACAAAAAAGATGGGCGTGGGTGTAGGTATTGATGTATCTGTTAAGCAAAGATCAAGTCATTTTTTACTGTGCAGACGCCTCTATCTGACCCTGATGATTTTCATTCATTGGGCCATACTTTCATTAAAAGGTGTGCCAACTCCGGTGTCGAGATACGCTTTTAGACTACTGACAAAAAATAAATCCCAACCCGCCTCACAAAGCCCAAAGCAATGTAGCTCTGGTGTTAATCCTCTGTGAGTAAAGTGAATATCGGTATGATCGCCATTTGGTACAATCGCCCATAGCAAGGTTGTGCCGAGCCATTCACGTTTTGCGGTATACGATTGACTGTCGAACTCATGGTAAGCTTCAACGCATTCCAGTTCGACTTGTTCATTGGGCTTAAGTACTGTTGCTTCTAACGTCCAATACGTAACCAGTGGCGGAAACGTAAATTTAAGCCGATCACCCATCTGTTTAAATACACTGCCTCCGGCTGTTGTCCACCACTGCTCAAAGTCCTCCGTCAATGCACGATAAATGATTTCCGGTGATGCCTTTACGCTAATGGTCCGTGTATAGTTTTTCTCAGTCATAACTTATTCTCCTCTCCTTTATTTATCCAGCAATAGTTATCCAGCAATAGTTATCCAGCAATAGTTACCCAGCAATGATCAGCTTAATAAACGCCTAGCTAACATTTTTTTTACCTTACTTGTCGGCGCCTGCTGTATTGCTTGCTCAGCATTTTTTTTAGCGTTATCAAAATCTCCACAACGGCGCTGTAAATCGGCTAAAACGGCGTACCAATGATAGGTTCGCAGCAACCAATTGGGTGCATCTGAAGAAAGCAATAAAGCCAGAGCCGAGTCTGCGCTTTGCCATTCAGCCGTTACAATAACCCTATTTAAAAAATGCAATGGTGACGGAGCAATGCGCTCCAATAACTGATAAGAAGCCACAATTTTATGCCACGCCGTTTTCTCAAAGGAAGCCGATAAACAATGCTCTGCTGCAATATTCGCTTCAACATGGTAGCGAGAAATCGTTTGCCCTTGTGCGGACCGTTCTAAACAAACTAAGCCCATTGCTATAAGCCGATGGTCCCATAATGTTCTATCTTGCTGCTCGAGTAGCACTAAGCCGCCATCACCCTGCCTAGACTTTATTCTAGCAAGATTAAAATACATCAAGGCCAATAGTGCTGCACTTTCTGGAACATCCCCTAAACGGCTATCAACGAGTAATTTTGTTAGTCGGATTGACTCTGCACATAAATCTTGACGTATTGCATTATCAATATGAGAAGATAAATAACCTTCAGTAAAAAGCAAATACAAAATACGATGAACCAATGGAAGTCGAGTGTTAATCTCATTCTCAGTTAATGTTTCAATCTGTAATGACTGTTTTTTTAAGAACTGCTTGGCGCGACTAAAGCGTTTGTAGACATTCGCTTCACTAATAAATAATCGCAATGCTATTTCTCGGACATTAAAACCACATAAGCTTTTTAGGGTAAAGACAAGCTGCGACTCTACCGGTAGCTCTTCATG
>ENA-OQVM01001637-OQVM01001637.1-marine-metagenome-genome-assembly--contig:-NODE-1637-length-28941-cov-19.665258_pt1 | contig 28941 bp, 30 predicted proteins | sample MGYA00237776_ERZ505498 | MGnify/ENA primary metagenome ERZ505498 (study PRJEB26159, sample SAMN06265151) | marine metagenome | isolation source: Helgoland LTER site | place: Germany:Helgoland, sampling...
CTGGAGGTACCACAAAATTATCCCGTAACTCATTTATAAACAATGATTTACGGGTTTTTTGGTTTTTAGAGTTGCTCTAAAGGTTGCTCGGGAGGTATAAAAAGATAACTGTAAAGGGGTTATATTACACACCTTAAGTTTAGTTATTAATGACTTAAGTAAAGTATGAAACAACGAATTAAACATTGCGCCATTTGTAAAGTAGATTTCCCTACGATGTATCGCATACAATATAAAAACCCGAAGTAATGGGTATTTGTTTGTAAAAAGTGTCTTATTGACGTTAAAAAGGATAATACTAACTACACATATGGGGGTACTTGGAAACGATGATGTAACTTACTTCAATTTAAAAGTAAGGTAGATAAGTTTACTTTTATAGAGTTTAAGTGATATAATTAAGTAAAACACTTTTTTCTGTAAATTTTTCGCCTTCAAAAATATACTCTTTTGCAATTTTTAACCCTGCTAAGCTGAAGACAAAACTCTCAAATACATAAAAGGTTGTAGTATCAATTTTCAAGAAATAGATGCTTCTTTTAAAATCTGATTCTATGAGTTTACACGTTTCTCCTAATCTGGGGATTCTTGGTTTTTCACGTTTCCGCCTATTTGGTATGAAATCCCAATGAAACAATCCTAAAGTTGTAATCTCTTTTATTGTGTCAAATTTATATTGTAGTAGCTATTTTTTCATTAATGGTATTATAAATACAGGGAGTTCAATTTCTGGATTCGTTACACTATTGATTTTAAATGCTCATAGATCATCACCATCGCTAAGGTATCTAACTCGCAATAACGTTTTAATGCGTCTGATATGTCTTGTCTTTCTTTTTCAGACATATCGGTATATTGTATCTTACCATAAGCTGTAAGTGCAGCGCCTCCATCATCGATATTTTCTATATCAGATAATCTGGTCTCAATCTCGTCTTGACTTATATTTTCAAACACTGGTGGCAAGGTTTTGTAAGGACTAATAATTTTGTTCTCTTGCTTTGTTAGCCAAACATGATCATCCGGAAGATTTTTACTGCTTACCGCAATGTTCCCGATGGATCTACTATATTTATTTTGAATAAACTTGCTTGAATTCAACACTGCAGGCAGCACTTTTTTAATGGAATTTGAACCAAAAGTATGTGGATTATAGTAGTAATTAACAACCACCTTACAAAGGTCAACCATATCTCGTGTACCCTGGTTTTGTTTTCTTAGTGGCATTATCCAAGGGTCTGGATTGCCTTTTGTAGGATGGCTAATAGATTCAATAAATGAAATAAGTGATTCTTTATTAGGGTCATCACTCGCTTTTAATTGAGTTCTAATGGCATTTAGTATAGTATTTTCGTGGGTCGCAAATTTAAAAATAGTCCCTTCATCTTCTGATAAGGCTTGTTGTAAAGATTCAACAAATTCAAAATTTGGAAACTCGCCAGCAGTTGAGTTAATATATTGGTTGGCATGTTCTATACGGCCATCTTCATAATAAATATGATGTGAAAACTGAAAGGCTATTTGCTCATAGGGTTTACGCCCCGTATGGAACGGTAGTGGCACTGTAGATGTTTCAAAATCTATAAAATGAAGTGGATATACCCAAGTATTCATTTCGGATTTTAAACCTTCTATATCAACAAACTCAGTAAAGTCATTGTCGCGTTCTTTTTCAATTTGTAACCATTGGCGCTCTGTACGGCTAAGTTTTCCGGCCGCCTCTTTGTATTTAATATCTTCTGGTGTGAGCTGTGATTTAAATAACTTGCCTTGCTCCATTAATTTTGGATCTTTTAAATCCCAAATATTAAAAATAGTGGGGTTTTTAAAATCCTGGTCTGTCCATTGGTATTGTGTTTTAAAACAATGCTCAAATCCAGATTGTTTTATCTTACCTTTCTCACTATCGTCTTTTTTAAATTCACATTTTTTACAAGCCGAAAATTGAGCAGGCCAGTTTGGATAATAATTTTGCATGCGAATCTCTGATAATAACTTTACAGCTTCATGAAAGTTTAAATTATCATAATACGTATAATCTCCATTATGTATTTTTGAAACCACTTCAGATAAGTTTTCTTGATGTAATATATTTTCACCCAGCTGGCTTATATCATCAATTTTAACCTTTACACCGGTTCGGTTATTAGGGTCTTTTTTGACTCTAAAAAACTGATTTAATCCATCTACAGTTGCAGATTTTGTTTTATCAACCAAGCATAAATATGGAGTAATTGTATAGGTAGGTAAACAAAGTTTTGTAACATAGGTTTGAAAAGCCAAATCAAAAAGATAAGGCTTCCAGCTGCTCACTATTTTTTTTGACTTTCCCACAAAATTGTAGTTTTCGCTTGGGTCAAGAGATTTTGCCTTAACTTCTATGAGCTGAATATGAGTCCCTTTTTTGACAAGAACATCTGTTCTTATGAATAAATCATCGATATAAAAAGCGGCTTCATAGATTACCACATTTTCTTGCTTTAGAAGCTCAGATGTTTGGTCTGCCAAATCTTGGTAGTCGTAGTTTTTTCTATCCTCTGGATCTTCTATTAAGACACCACCAGGATATTGTAAACGCGCATATTCTTCTACTTGAAAACCACCGCTGGCAAGGGCTTGTAAAAAAGGATCATTATTTTTTACATTATGATACACTTCTTTATTATTTGAAAAATAAAGTTTGTTTGGGCACTCTAAGCCTTGTTTAAATCGTGATTTTGACAGTGCTTTCATAGTAAATGTTTTATAACTGAACTCCAATCTGGGGAGTTTTCTGAGCCAAAATGAATCCACTCGCCTTCAAAATATTTTGCTCCGTTATTGGATGAGCCTAATACTTCAATTTTTAGTCTTTATTAATGTTGTTAGCTTACGTTTTTATTTTATTTCTTCAATTATTTCGTCGAGACCTTCGTAACCCATTTGTCCATTTCCAAAAAATGGAGTTAAAAATACTTTTATATCATCCTTCAAGATTCCCATTTTACATTCTTTCGAAGTGTCAATTTTATGAAATTGAACATTAAAATCGTTAAAGAATTTTTCAAATTCTTTCCAATTCCTTTTCCCGTAACATATAATTACCGATGCTGAGAAATCGGTTGAATTTATTAGATTTTGGAACTTCTTTTTTCTTTTTAGAAGAATCGATTCTCTGTAATCTTTTTTTGATTTGTATTGAGGAATTATTTTGGTATAAGATTCATTTTTAGTTCCCCAAATTTTATCACTATCACATGGAATTGGAAAAAGCTCTGTAAGTAAAGTTTCACCCTTTTCATTTGATGTACCCAATCTGTTATTCTGATATTCTCTCAATAATTGTCGTCTATTATCCAAAATTTCTTTCTTACTATGTCCTTTGTATCTAAGCATTAGATATGACATATACATCCAAACTTTTTGAAGTTTTACAGAGTGTTTTTCGTTTTCGTTGTGGTAATCAGTTTTTTTAAGATTATCTAAATGGAATCTTTTACAATCAAGGTATTCGTATTTATCCATACTGAATCTCATTTTTAGATTTTCGTAACCACCACCTGCTTCTTCAATTCCAAAAAAAATGATTTCTGCATTTAGTTTTCCATATCCTATAAATCCTTCTAAAACTTCTAATTGTTTGTCAGTTATTTGATTGTTCATTTTTTTAAATATTAGAATCTCTAAAATCTTCTGCGAGCCTCAGATAGTCGTATCCCATATCCAAACCTGCATCTAAGAAGTGTATCCCGTTAATAGAACAAAATCCCCCATCCATTTCGTAATCGTGAATGTTATAACCAATAATTTTCAAGATATTAATAACTATATCGGAGACAAAGTCTTCATCTTCTGTGTCTTGAAATACTTTTTTGTAATCCTTAACATTATTAGCAACTATGAATTCTGCTATTTCTTCTGATTGTGCGTTATCAACGCTTCCTAATAACGTCAAAACAAATAAAGAAGCAAAGTGGTTATTAAAATCATCTTGATCGTATTCATTTGCCACCTTATGAACAACCGTTTCTCCACTTGCTATAATATCATGCCAATCATATCCATGTTCGACGGCTATATCCCAATTAAAATAAATATCAAAGTCCTGCATAGTTATAGAATCACCATCAGAATCAACTCCCTTAATTTGGGTAAATAAAAATAAATACCCGCCATACTTAGGGCAATTACTAGAAGTAATTTCTTTCAGATTGTCATATAGTCCTTCTATTTTTTTGCATTCACTTTCATTCTCCCAGTCAAAGTGATTAAATAACTCACTAGTAACAAGTTCAAAATCAAGAACATCGTCATAATTCTGATGTTTAAAGTATTCTGTATATTTTTCTATCTTTTCTGATAAATCACTTGATTTAGATATAACGTAACCCAAATTTTCAGCACACGTTATAAAATCAGCAATATTTTCACCCCATTGGTTGGACACCACCACATGCATACCATTATTAATACTTAATGGTTCTTTCATGTTAAACCTTTTTGGATCTTTCACTTCAGATTCTTTCATTATTAAGCCCTTAGTACCTTGTATTTCATCTGGAAATACTTTTTGAAGCTCTTCAAAACTTGACTTATTTTTACTTGTCCAATCTTTGATAACTTCATAAACTAATTTTCTTTTATTAAAATTATCTCCTAAACCCTCTACGTTGTACTTTGTGTAATCTCTTGCCATTTTTATTTAAGCTTTATATAATATTAGATTTTAAATAAACAATTATTTATCTTAAATATTAGTACAGGTTTAGTACTTTTGATAAATGGAGTTAAAATTAAAAAAAATTAAAGAAAATAAAATTGGTTTTAAGATTACAAGCCTTAGCGAGAGCAAAAGATTGAGTGAAATAATACTAATCTCTCATGACTTAAATCTAAACTACAATACAATAAGACGTTTTTTTGGAGTTGTTAAAAGTGTTAAAGCAAGCAATCATACATTAGATACTTTAGCAATATTTAATGGCTACAAAAATTATAATGACTTTTTAATAAATTTTGGATTACAAGATAAATGGAAAACAGAACTTCTAATAATTGACTTAATACACGAAAAAAGTGATAAAGAACTTTTAAAATTCATCAATGAAAAAATTCATTTAGAAAGAGATTTTTATCTAAAATTTATTCAAATTATTAGGGAACTAATCTTAATTAAAAATTATAAATTATTAGTTAAAATTTTCAAACTTAAACAAACACAAAAAATATATTTCTCCTTTGATGATCTTATACTAATTGGCTTGTCTATTGGAAAATTACTAAAAAAAATAAACTTAGAGAATACTGAATCTCATAAACTATTACTCTTAAAAAACTTTCAAGATTTAGTTATTACAATAAACGTAGATTATAGTAATTTAAACACTTATTATGAAAAGGTAATTAGTTTGATTTATAAAAAGAGTAAAAGAAAGGATCTTTTAGAATTCTGTAAAGGAGTATTAAATGTAAACATCTATCTACAAAATAAGAAAAATCAGCAATTTTATACATTAACATATAATGATAATTTTCACCCTATCTTAAAAAGTAGAATCTACTCACAACATATTCTAAAAAACAAAATAGACATAATAAATACATTGGAGAATTACTTTATTTTAAATAAAAAAGAAGATGAACTACCCATAGAATATTTTTTCGAAATTATATTTTCTTCAATTCTTACAAAAAATTTTAAAGTGATGGATTGGATTATAAAAAAAGTTAATTCTCAAAGGAATTATAATCAATTTTTCAAGTTTGAACATTATCAAAATTTCATATTTATGAAACTTTTATTTCATAGAAAAAATAACGACTCCTTGAGTATCGATAACATATTAGAATATTTCACTTTTAATGATTTTAATAGGTCATATAAAGGGGTTATTGATCAATATATTTATATTTTTAAACACCATACAAATAATTTTAATAAAGAAAATAATTACTTAGATCTTTACTTAAAAAATTCAGAAAAAATGAATCTCCCCCTTTTTACAAAAAAATATCTTCTAACTTATTTTGATTAGGGTTCTGACACATCTACAAAAAAAGAAATAATCAAATCTAAAACAACTCACGCAACCAGTCGTGAGTTGTTATACACATCTTCTTTTCGATACAGTACCCTACCTCCAATTTTTAGTGGATTTAAGACCCCATCTCTTCTCCAGTTGTTCAATGTTTGAACCGTTACATTTAAGACCTTAGAGACTTCATTTCGGGTTAAATATTCGGTGTCCTCACCAGTAATTGTCAACCTATTTAATGGGTTTCCAATAGCGAGAATACAGGTTGCTCGAGAGGTTGCTCCGCAGGTTTAAATCCTTGTTATTTAGTTTGATTTCTTTATACTATTTTATCATGATTTTATCATTATACCGTTGATTTTCATGTACTTATAGAAAACACGTAAAATAAAGTAAAACCTAAAACTTCCTGGAGGTACCACAAAATAATCCCGTAACTCATTTATAAACAATGATGTACGGGTTTTTTGGTTTTTAGAGTTGCTTCAAAGGTTGCTCGGGAGGTATAAATAGATAAAGGGAAAAGGGTTATATTACACTCCAAAAGTTAAGTTATTAATGACTTAAGTGAATTATGAAACAACGAATTAAACATTGTGAATTTTGTAAAGTAGATTTCCCTACGATGTACCGAGTGAAATATAAAAACGCAAAAGAATAGTTTTTACTTATACAATATACGATAAGAACAACATAATATAAATAATTCTAATACTAATCCTCTAACTCTCTTGCTTTAGAAAGAGCAGTTGCCACTAACCCTGCAGGTATCGTAACTAAGCCGACCCCAATCATGAGTACGAAAAAAGTAAATATTTTACCACCAAGAGTTATCGGATATACGTCTCCATAACCAACAGTAGTTAGTGTTATTATTGACCACCAAGCACTATGAAAAATTGATTTAAATACTTCAGGTTGTGCTTCATTTTCAAAAAAATAAATTCCTGCAGATGTTATAAAAATCAAAATTAATGTAACAATAAAAAATAATAAAATTTCTTCTTTCACTATTATATAGGCATTCCTAAATCTATTAATAGCTTTATTATATCGCAGCAGTTTAAAAGCTCTAAAGACTCTAAATATCCTAAAAACTCTAAGAAAACGTAAGTCTAAAAATTTATTAATAAAAAAAGGAAAAATTGATAACAAATCTATAATACCATAAAAACTAAAAATATACTTAAACGGTTTAGAAGATACATATACTCTCAATAAATATTCAATAGAAAAAATTATAATACTGATATTTTCAAAAATATTTAAAAATTCTCTAAATTTTTCTGATAAATCTGGTAAAGTATCCAATGAAAATGACACAAGAGATAATATAATAAGAATCTGAATAAAAAAATCAAAGTATCTTCCCTTTTTAGTAGTGTTGTCCTCAACTATGAGACTCATTTTTTTTTTAATTTTCATTATTTATATTTTTAAATTATGAGTTTACATTAATAGCAAATAGCTTGTAAGTCGTTTTTAATTTGCTGATAAATAAGAGGAAATTATAGTTTTAAAAGAAAAAGCACCGAAAAAATAACTGAGGAAATCATTATTATAATTACTGAAAAGCAACCTAAACAACCATCGTCGAAGATGTTCTCAAAAATTTTAACAAACCCTTTGATGAAATTATAGATACCTCGTAATACAAATTTAATAGATTGATAAATTAACTTTAAAAATGACGGACCTGTAATTAATGGCTCATTAATTTTAGTAACTTTCTTTTTGCGTACTTTTGAATTTGGAACATCTATATTCTGAGATTTTTCGAGTATTTTAGCATCGATAATCATCTCAAGTTCATCAAGTTGAACTCCATATCCTCTAGCTTTTTCTATTAATATTACTTTTTCCTTATTTGAGATAACATCATCCATTAATGCTAGTTCTATTAATCTTTCTAATTCTTTTTTATTGTTACATTTATTTTAATTTGTAAATGATTTTAAATGCTCATAAATCATAACCATTGCTAAAGTATCGAGTTCGCAATATTTCAATAATCCTTTTGTAATTGTATTTCTTTCATGATTTTGTTTTTTAATTAAATTTTTTAGAAGCGCTGCTTATACTTAACTCGTTATTTGTTGTACTATATATTCCATCAATTGACTGTAGTTCTCTTTTAATTCTGAATACGCATTGTATTCAATAATTAAATCTTTATCCTTAGATATATAGATGTTTTCACTTTCCTGTAAATTATACGTTGATTTTATATTTTCAAATAAAGATGAAACCTTTCCAGTGTTTTTCTTTACCCAAATTTTCATTCCAAGTGCTTTCTTAGAAGGATTTGAGGAGTATATAAGTATTTTTTTACCTCTTCCTACACGGGTCTCATCATTAAAAGATGACCCAGTTTTCGCAAATGATATTCTGTATTTAGTATTGTTTTTTTCAACATCACTTAGCGGAGACCATAAAGCAGCATAATTTTTAACAGCTTGATCCGTAAATCCTTCTTCAGCAAGTTGTAAAAGCTTCGTTTGTACGCCATCAAAAATAGTTTTGTTACCTACTTTTTGTACCGCTTGTTTTGTTTCAACATCATCGTCAACGCTTGTAATAGATGCGAATGTCATAGCTGTTTCTAATTCATCTTCTAGTGTGTCTTTATATTTGTTTCGCAACAAATTAAGTAATTCTAAAACTGAGAATGCACGTGCTCTTAGATATGAATCAGTTTGACAAGCTCCCCAGGTTACCTGTTCCCACTCCTCATCAATAAGGTCAGATTCTCCAAACTTTTTTATTTTTTCTTGAACTTCATCCCATTCCACACCAAATTTATTTCCAAAGCCTTTGTTCCATTCTGGAAAATTAGGTTTCTGAGACAGCAATCTAAAAATCTTAGGATATGAAATTTGAATTCCTAAAACAGCAAACAACATAAAGTCATCTCCTTTGGGTTGCTCTTCATCTACTTCAATTTCTTTTAAGTGGTTGATTAAACTAAAAGCATTTAAATACCGCTTTAAACTCCTAGGATTGTATCCAATACTATATTTAACAGCTTTTACATACAATTCTTTTTCCTCCTCTAGAATATCTGTTCCGAGATCTTTTAGTTTTTCAACTAAAAAATTTTCAATATCATAAGTACCAATTGGCATCGAAAATGGAACCTGAATAATCTTATCAAAAAACGAACGAAACTCTCGTTCATTTTCATCTGTTTTAGGGCCAAATTTACTTTCCAATCCTTTGACTACAATGTCATAATCAATAGCTAGTATAAACACACAATTTGGAATGTCAAAAATATTTTTAAGGGCTTCCAAAACCTCCACAGCATCGCCAGGTGGAATACGATCTAAATCATCTACAAAAAAGACAACTTTTTCTATTTTATTTTTAGGATCTTCTATTAAATCTGTTATTAAACCTGCAATTAATGCTTTAATTTCTGCAACTTCTGCTGAAGCCTTTTGGTTGCTTCCTCCAATAGCTGCAGCACCTTTTACATCCATTCCTGTTTGTTTTGCCACAATCTGATTTGCCAAACCTCCTAAAAAACGTGCTGCAGATTTAAACCTCTCTTCTGTATCATCTTTCAATGTCCAAATATCTCTACTCTTGCACGATTCTTTCAATTTTTCTAACATCCCCCTCAATACACCAGGAGTGGTTTCATTTGCATTACGAAATAAACTATACTCCCAAGTATTTACCCAAGAGCAGGCAATGTTTTTCTCATTAAAATCTTCAAGAAGAAGTGACATTAGAGACGTTTTTCCCGTTCCCCACTCCCCTTGTAGCCCAACAGTAATTGGGGTGTCACTTCTAATAATAAAATTTGAAAGTGCTAAACTATACTTTTCAACCTTTAAAAGATCTTGATTTAACGTGGTAATCGGTTTATCTGTAATTGAGCTCATTTATGAATATTTATTAGTTTAATTAAAATTATTTTAAATTTTTATAATATTATTTTATATTGGTATTATATTTTAAGTTCTATCCTAATAGTAATGCTTTTATCTATTGACTTTGTTAACTGCTGTGCTGTACTAAATTGTATTAAGTCGATATTACCAAAATTAAGATCCCACTGAAAACTCATAGCATAAGAGAGTTTACCTTGGTCATCTATCATCATATTCTCTGTATTAATAATGGTTTGAGCTAAAGCAAATGGACCAAATAATAGAAGTAATAAAAGAAAATTATAAATTTTTGCTTTGGTTTTTTTTATGAAATATTAAATAATTAAAATAATCAAAAATAATTTATATCAACGTTTTTAAATGTTCGTATATCATCACCATTGCGAGGGTATCTAATTCACAGTATTTAAATAACGATTTTTTAACACTATCTCGCTCTTTCTTAGACATGTCAACAAATTGGAGTTTTGAATATGCTGTAAGTGCTGCACCACCATCTGATATGGTGTCTAATCCAGAGATGAAATGTTCTAACTCTTCTTTACCAAATTGATTAAAAATAGGTGGTAACAATTTATAAGGATTGATTACTATTTGATCTTTAATTTGAATCCATAAATGCTGGTCATCAAAATTTATGCTTGTAAGATTTATCTCAGAAATTGGTTTGGAGTATTTGTTTTTTAAAAAATTACAGGAATTTAAAATAGCCGGTAACACTGCCTTGATGGAATTTGAACCTTTAGTAAGTGGGTTGTAATAATAATCAAGAATAATTAATCTTAGGTCCACCATCGGTCTTTTAGGCACCCAATGATCTGTTTCTTTTGATCGTGGGGTAGTGATGGTTTTTATAAAACGTATAAGTTCACCTTTTTCAAAGTAATCACTAAAATTTAATTGATCCTTTATCGCATTTAAGATACTGTTTTCATGTGTTGCAAATCGAAAAATAGTACCCTGGTCATTATCTAATGATTTTTTAAGTGCTGCAACAAATTTGAAATTTGGAAATTCACCAGGATTCGCATTAATGTATTCAGAAACATGTTCTATAGTTCCATCCGCATGGCACATATGATGTGAGAACTGAAAAGCGACCTGTTCGTAAGGGTGTCTCCCTTTATTGAAAGGTAAGGCTACGGCGCTTGTTTCAAAATCTATAAAATGTAATGGAAACACCCATTTATCCATTTCTTTTTTTAATCCTTCACGCTCAACAAAAGGCTCAGGGTTTATTTCCAGTCTTTTTTGTACTTGAACCCAGCGACGTTCTCTAGAACTCATTGCGTCGGGCTCGTCAATAACCTTAAAGTCCTCCTTTTTTAATTCGTTTAAAAACAATCGATTTTCTTCTAAAAGTTTTTGGCCCCGAAAATTCCATATTTCAAAAACATTTGGTCGAGTAAAATCTGTTTCTATCCAGTTATGTTGCTTTGAAAAACAAAACTCAAAACCGGATTTAAATCCTGCTTTTTTTGAATCTGCATCAATTTTAAATTCACAAGATTTACATCTGCTGTAATTGGTTGGCCAATTCAAGTAGGAATGATTTTGATAGCTATTCCTAAGAAGTGGTACTGCCTTAGAAAAACATAAATCATCTGAATATTGATACTCGTCAGCAATGATTGCATTTACAATTTCTGTAACATTTACTTCTGAAAGGACCGATGTTTTTTGTACTTCTTCTGCCGAAATTTTAACTTCAACATCTTTACGAATATCGCCATTATCTGGTAAGCGAAACATTTGATTCAAGCCATCAATAGTTGCAACCTTAGATTTATCAGCCATTAAAAAATATGCTTCGAAATGTAACTCTGGAATACATTTTTTTGCCACGTAAGTCTGAAATGCAATATCAAATAAGTAGGGCCTCCAGCTGCTTCGAATATCGCCGCGTGTGCCAATAAAAGTACCAATCTGGGTTGAATCAAAAGACTTAGCTTTAACTTCAATTAGGCGCACATGGTTGCCTTTTTTAACCAAAATATCTGTCATCACAAAGAGTCCGTCATACAAAAAAGCAGCCTCATAAATAATAACTTCATCTTGGTTTAATAATTCGAGAGTTTGTTTGTAAGCTTTCTCATAGGCTCCATAGGGAGCATCAACAAAATGCCCACCTGGATATGACAAACGTGCAAGGGCTTCGACCTGAAACCCACCTTCTGCCAAGGTTGCTAAAAACGTATTGTTGTCTTCTTTATTTTTAAAGGATTTATCTCCGCTAAAGTAGAGTTTATTAGGGCAAGAAAGCCCTGTTTTAAAACGTGATTTTGATAAAACTTTCATAATACTTCAACTTGTGATCAATAAATTATTTTATTTTAACCTCTTAATTCTCTCTCTACAACGCTTTATATCTTCTCGATAATCTTTGCTTTTTTCTCGGCACTTAGAAATTTTATCTCTTTCTCTTTGAAGATCTCTTGAATAACGATCCCAATCTCTCTTTTTTTGCGCACGTATACTATGTTTTTGCGCTGTGGAGTTAGCGGTTGTTAGACGTCGAGAATAAGTTTCAGCATCTCGGCTTTTTCGTATCCTAATCTTCGCCATATCCTCTCTACAAAGCGCAATGCTTGATTTCTGACGGTCAATATCTCTTTTGTAGCCTTCAATTTGACGTTTAATGCTCTCTTTACTCATATCATATAATTTTTAAAGATTATAAATTATTGGATTGGATGCACCCCTCTTTTTTTTATGTGCTACTGATTTATTAATATAAAGATTTCTAACTTTATTTGATGCAACCTGTCCATCAAATCCGTAGCCTACGTAGGTTTGCCCTGATTTTTTTGATCCTGGGTTATATTGTCTTTCTATTGCGTACCATTTATTTACCTCAAAAACTTCAACAATCAAGCCTTTATACTCACTCAATACATATTTTATTTGACGAGCTCTAGGGTCTTTCATACGCCAACGCTCTTTCGTTGCTATATAGATCTTATCAGTTCCTGAGGTATTTTTATAGGACCCATTAATATTAATTATAATTGTAGTGTTAGGGATTGAATTTAGTGGTAAGGCATTATACTTACGTTTCACTTCTTCAGATGACATCAATCCATTTTCGATTGAATTCATACCCCCTTGGATATTTCCACTAACAAAGTCATTAAAAGTAGGTATAAACCTAAAAGTATCAATTAAAGCAGCTTCAATTTGAAAGGCTGTTTTTTCATTAAGTCCATGGCGAACAATAACATGCTCAACGGATTTGTGTTTTTTTAAAATGGATTGGATATGATCTAACTTTTCTGTTCCTACTTTTCCATCTTTTGCATCCATCAAATGATTAAAAACACGGTTACCAATCCCTTTTCCTACATAAAATGGTGTTTTTGTATCGGGATTAATAAGAAGATAGACGTAACTTTTTAATTCTTTTTTTGTTTTTTCGTCAAACATTATCTATATTCTCTAATTATTTTTTCAATTTTTTTCGCATCAGAGATTGAAAAATTCTCTGCTCTAATACCTCTAGAGCCTTTGCTTGAAATGATTACCGTTGAATTTATTAATCGACGATCAACCTTAACATAAGAAATATCTGAAAAAGACAGAAAAGCTCGGTCAACTCCAATAAGGTATTTATTTCGTTTCAAAAAAGTTACTCCGTCTTGATTTATATTTAACCTGTCTGGAGTAAAAACATTCCCACCCAAAATAAGTTTTGAAGAAAATTCATAAGAGAATGTTTTTTTAGCTTGAGTGTAGTTATAATCGTTAACTGATTTGTTGCCACAACTTGGGCAAAAATTTTCATTTCCTGTTAATGTATATCCACACGATGAACAAAACCCCATATAATAAATTATTATAGACGTGAGGCTTTACCTAGGGTCAAATCATTATCAACAAGTGAGTTTGCAGACTTGTCTTTGATTTGAACCTTCACCCCATAGGTGTTTTCAAACAAATCCTCTACATCACCAACCTTCATACTGCCTTTAATTTTAACATCCTCCTTTGAAGTCGTTTCAACCTTTTTAGTTGTTTTTTTGTTAAGAGCAGCCAGTGTCAAATCACCATCAGCAATCATATTTCCTTTGTAAAAAACCAAAGAAAGATTAAATGATGATTTAAAATCTTTTGAAATTGTTTTTAATTTTTTGTTTGGCGCAATTGAAAATTCCGCATTATTAAAATGATCTTTTATTGAATTGAATATTCCCATGATTTATTATTTAATTTTAATTCCAAATATCTTTTTTACAGCCTGCTGCTTCTTTTTCTCTGTTTAAAACCGTTAGGGTTTTTGAATCACCTGAACTTGTCGTATAGTAACTTTTTCCATCAGATTCCGTGAAACATATTTGAACATAAAGACCAAAGATTTCATCAAATTCTCTTTCAATTGTTTTCACATTTTTACGACCTGTGAATGATATTTTACCTGAACCTGTTTTTTCTCTTACCTCCGAAAGTGTTTTTTCGATATCTAATCCATAAATAGTCTCTCCTTTTTCTGCTTTTGCGGCCATATTTGAAGAAAGTAACTTAATTCTTATATAAGGGAAATGTTCATTGAACTGTTTCATTAGTGTTTTTAATTTTTTGGAACCAGTTGTTGTTACTTCCCTTGCCATAGTATTTTTACTGAAAAAAACCAACAGAAATAAATTTTCTGTTGGTTAATAGGTTACAATTATATTATAATTTCCCTGCTTGTGTTAGCGTCATGCTATTCTCAGCTAATTTTGTGTCATCAGCATTAGATATTTGAGTTTTAATGCCAAATGTTTCCATAAAATAACGCTCTACATTTTCAACACGACTTCTAGCGCCAAGATCTAAATCTCCGCCAGCACTATCTGTTTTAGATAATTCACTGATTTTTATTTTATTATCAGCAAATTGATTCCCTTTGTAAATTCGAATATTACAGTTAAACTGTTCTGTAAATTGTCTCTTAATACTTTGTACTGAACTTGATTTTGTCACTCTAATTGTTGCCATTCTTAATTTGATTATTAATTGTTCCTACTCTTTGGTTTTTCAGATTACACCTGTTTTTAATTGTTTTTTTTGTGAATTAGTAAGTTTTTCTAATGTTCTCATTGTTTATTATATCTAAACTCCTATTAAAAATTAACAATATAATTTATAATGGAAATTGAATGATTTTAAAACTACTATCAATTAACTCAACTATTTTTTCTTAAAAATATTAAATCCTATTTAAGAAATTAGTACAAGTTTAGTACTTTTACTAAATGGGGTTAAAATTAAAAGAAATTACAGAAAAGAAAATTGGTTTTAATATCACAAACCTTAGCGATAGCAAAAGATTAAGTGAAATAATGCTAATTACACATGACCTAAGTCTAAACTACAATACAATAAGACGTTTTTTTGGAGTTGTTAAAAGTGTCAAAGCAAGTAATTACACTTTAGATACCTTAGCAATATTTAACGGCTATAAAAGCTATAATGACTTTTTAATAAAATTTGGATTACAATTTCAATGGAAAACAGAACTTCTAGTAATTGATTTAATACATGAAAAAAGAAATAAAAAACTTTTAAAATTCATCAATAAAGAAATTCATTTAAAAAATGAATTTTATATAATATTTATTCAAATTATTAGGGAACTAATATTAATTAAAAATTACAAATTATTAGTTAAAATTTTCAAACTTAAACAAACAAAACAAATATATTTCTCCTTTGATTCTCTTATACTAATTGGAATGTCTATTGGAAAATTATTAAAAAAAATAAACTTTGAGGATACTGAATATCATAAACTATTATTGTTAAAAAACTTTCAAGATTTAGTTATTACAATAAACGTAGATTATAGTTATTTAAACACTTATTATGAACAGGTTATTAGTTTGATTTATAAAAATAGTAAAAGAAAGGATATTTTAGAATTCTGTAAAGGAGTATTAAATGTAAAAATGTACCTAGAAAACAAAAAAAAGGAGAATTTTTATACATTAATCTATGATGATAATTTTCATCCAATCTTAAAAAGTAGAATCTGCTCACAACATATTTTAAAAGACAAAAAAAATATAATAAATATATTAGAGGATTACTTTAATTTAAATAAACAAGAAGATAAAATAGCTCTAGAATATTTATTTGAAATTATATTTACTTCAATTATTACAAAAAATTTTAGAGTAATGGGTTGGATTATAAAAAAAGTTAATTATGAAAAGAAATTTGATCAATTTTTCGAGCTTGAACATTATCAAAATTTTATATTTATGAAACTTTTATATCATAGAAAAAATAACGACTCCTTGAGTATCGATAAAATATTAAAATATTTCACTTTTAATGGTTTTAATAGATCATATAAAGGGGTTATTAATCAATATGTTTATATTTTAAAACACCATACAAACAATTTTAATAAAGAAAATAATTACTTAGATCTATACTTAAAAAATTCTAAAAAAATGAACCTTCCCCTTTTCACAAAAAAACATCTTCTGACTTATTTTGATTAGGGTTCTGACACATCTACAAAAAAAGAAATAATCAAATCCAAAATAACTCACGCAACCAGTCGTGAGTTACTATACACATCTTCTTTTCTATACAACACCCTACCTCCAATTTTTAGTGGATTTAAGACCCCTTCTCTTCTCCAGTTATTCAATGTTTGAACTGTTACATTTAAGACCTTAGAGACTTCATTTCGGGTTAAATATTCGGTATCTTCACCAGAAATTGTCAACCTGTTTAAAGGGTTTCCAATAGCGAGAATGCCAGTTGCTCGAGAGGTTGCTCCGCAGGTTTAAATCCTTGTTATTTCGTTTGATTTCTCTATACTATTGTATCATGATTTAGTCATTATACTGTTGATTTTCATTGAGTTATATAAAAACAAGTGAAATGAGGTAAAACCTAAAATTTCCTGGAGGTACCACATTTAACACCCATAACACACTGAATATTAGTTAGTTATGAGTTTTTTTGTACCCAAAAACTAATCCGTATACCCATAGGTATACCTATTATTGGTTCTTTTTCGTATATTTGGTACTCAATGTATACCTAATATGATTATACTTTTAGTACCACATTTTAGAAAATCAAAAGAACTTTATGAAGATGATGAGGAGGTAAATATTCTTATTAGAGTTTCAATTGGTGGAAATAAGATGAACATATCTACGGGTATAAAAGTTAGAATTCAAGATTGGAATCAAGATTGGAAAAAAACTCATAAAAAAAATCCAATCAGAGAATCAATCGGAAATCAAAAAAAACGGAAATTAAGAGAAGAAAATAAACAGAAGAATTTAATTTTAAAATCAAAACTTAAAGAAGTATCTGATATTGTTTTTGAGATTGAAAGAAGTGGAGGGATTCCTACAACTGATTTGATAAAAACTTACTTAAGAACTGATAATATTCAGAAGAAAAAGAAATCTCTTTCTGACGTTCACTTTTCAATACTACTTGAAAAATACTATAATTGGATTACATCTGAAGAATATAAAATACTAACTCAAAATTCAGATTCCTACATAAGGAGTGTGGTAGGTTCATTGAAAGATTTAATACGTTTTTCTAATGTTTATGAACAAAGAGAAAGGATTCAATTAACAACAGAAGATATCGACACCACCTTCGTTACTGGATTAATTAAGTTTTGTGATAAAAGAGGTTTACAACCCTCCACGATAAAAAAAAGATTGAAGGTGTTAGTCTCTTTTAGTAAATGGGTTGGAGAAAAAATTGGGATTTCCTTTACAATACAAATCCCCAAAAAAGTATTTACTGATATTGAAAAAGAAATTATCTTCTTAACTCGTGATGAAATAATTCAATTAGTGAATTTTAAGGATTTTGATTATTCAAACGAAAACCACCTCAGTTATAAGAGTAAAGGTACCTTACATTATATGAATAGTGTAACTCCCAAGAGAAAAAAGGAATACTCAATTGTAACATCTTATGAGGTTTATAAAGACATGTTATTGTTTTTATGTGGAACCGGAATGAGGTTCGGTGATTTAATAAAACTTAGAGTGGATGATAAAGAATTTGATTCTAAAAATAGATTGAAAGGTGAAATTAAATATCAATCTGAAAAAACTGAAAGAATCACTAGAGTTCCATTGAACAGATTAACCATGAATATTTTTAACAAGTATTCTAATGGTAAGGGTAAAGAAGATTATTTATTCCCTCGTACAAACCAAGGAAATTCCATTTCCAACACTAAGTTTAATAAACATATTAAAGAGATATGTAAAGAAATTGGATTGAATAGAGGTGTGAAATCTCCTCAGTACAACCTTGATAGAACCATTGTAAAAGGAACGGATATATCTATCAATTTATTTGAAAAAGTTTCTTCTCATATTGGAAGAAAATCTTTTATCAGAGAACAAATTGAAAGAGGAACTCCTCCAAGAGTAATTATGAGTATGACTGGTCATAAATCTCAAAAGGTATTTGATGGTTATTACAATATCTTAAAAGGTGATAGAATGAAGAATAATGATAAAATATTCAGTACTGAACTTAAAGAAGTTACTTCCGATAATTCTTCTGGAATATCAAAACATCAAGAGGAACAGTTAACTAAATACAAATCTCTTTTCGATAGTGGATTACTTCCAAAAGAAGTTTACTTAGAAGAAGTAAGAAAGGTAATTGGATAATTAATAGGAAGATTGTTAATACACTCACAGTTATTAATAATTTAACAGATTTTAAATTTAAAATAAGAAAGATTACTTTTACAAAAAACCAAGAAAGAAAAAAATGAAACTATTCAGATTAAATAAAAAGAACCTAGATGAGGTAAAACAAATTCCATTTAAATTAGAAAAGGATATCCAATCATTAGTGGAAGTAAATGTTGAATCTGTATTTAATTTGAAGTTTATCCAATCTGAATTATCTGTAGATAAGTACAGAATTGATACATTATGTTTTGATGAAGAGAATAACTCATTTGTAATTGTTGAATATAAAAAAGGTAAAAGTTATTCCGTAATAGACCAAGGATATACATACCTTCAATTACTTCTAAACAATAAATCAGATTTCTTATTAGTACTATCTCAATATTTTAATAAAGTTCTAAGAATGGAAGATGTTGATTGGTCTCAATCTCGAATAATATTTGTTTCACCATCATTCAACTCTTATCAAAAAGATAGTGTAAATTTTAAGGGTTTACCATTTGAACTATGGGAGATTAAAAGGTATTCAAATGATACTGTTGTTTTAAATGAACATCGTTCAAACTCTAAAGAAAGTATTGAAACTTTGAATCCAACAACTAATTCAACTATTTCTCAAGTAAGTAAAGAAGTTAAAGTTGTAGATGAAGAATTCCATACATCAAAGACAAACCAAACTTTAGTGGATAAGTGGAACGAAATTAAAGAAGAAGTTTCTAATCTTGATGATGTAGAAATTACTCCTAAAAATGACTACATAAGTTTAATGTTGAATGGAAAAACATTATGTTATCTAATTTTCAGGAAGAATTCAATTTCATTAGACATGAATAGAGGTAACGTAAAACCTGATGGTTCAAAGTCAAAAAACTATTTTGATTTGGATGACCCTAAGAAAATTTCTAAAGAAGGTTCATGGGAATGGAAATCTGGAACAAAAGGGACAATATATAAAATCACTATTGATAAAAATACAGATTTAGAATATCTTATGTTTTTAATTAAACAGAAATATAAAAACCTTTCAAATTAGTATATCTAAAGAAATATGAAATTCATAAAAAATAAATTATATAAACGTAGGGAACTTCATGATGAATTTGGTGGAAACAGACAATCGGGTATATGTCCTAGTAGTGTACAACCAATAATTTTCATTTTCTCAGGAAATTCTGGTGGTCAGTATGGATACGAAGATGGTTGGGACAATGAAAATATTTTCAGATATAGTGGGGAAGGACAAATTGGTGATATGGAATTCACAAGGGGAAATAAATCGATTCTAAATCATAAAGAGGATGGAAAGAATATATACTTATTTGAAAAAACACAACAATCTGGTTATTGGAAATTTATTGATGAATTAGTCTTTGTGAGTTATGATTATTACCCTACAACAGACAGAAATGGAAATAAAAGAAGTGGAATTAAGTTTAATCTTATCAGAACTACAGAAATTGAAAAATATCAAAATACCTCAAATACAACTATTGAAGAGTTTAAACACTCTGAACCTAATGTTACAGAACGTAAAGGAATGGTTACATCCCGAGTTGGACAAGGTTTATATAGAGAAAAAATTATAAAAAAATGGAATAAAACATGTCCTATCACAAAATGTAAAATTCTAACCATTCTCATTTCTTCTCATATAAAATCATGGAAAGAATCAGATAGTCAGGAAAGGTTAGATGTTGAAAATGGTATCCTTCTTTCTCCAAATGTTGATTCACTATTCGACAAACATCTAATCTCTTTTTCAGATAATGGACAAATGTTATTGTCTGATAAAATATCTAATGAGATATTAAAAGAATTGGGAATAGATAGGAATGTACTCCTAACAGTTACAAATGGTATGAAGAAATATCTTAAAAGACACAGAGAAATCTTTCACAAATAATATGATAGATGTAGTTTGTGGAGTTGTTAATCACAATGATAAGATTTTAATTACTCAAAGGGGTGACGATAAAAATTATGGTAAATGGGAGTTCCCTGGTGGTAAAGTTAAAAAGAACGAAAAACCTTTTGTTTCAATCAAGAGGGAATTGTTTGAAGAGTTAGGATTAATCGTAAAACCAATTAAAGAAATCATAAGGTATACTTATAAAAAATTCAACTTAATATTCATTTTATGTGAATCATTGAACCCAGAAGAAATACAACTAACTGAACATCTGGATTACTTTTGGATACGTAAAACAGAATTTTCCAAATTTCAGTTTCTAGAGGGAGATATAAGTTTTATTCAAAATTATTTATTAAATAAATAAGAGTACTAAAGTTAATCTATCAATATTCTTCAGTAAAAAAATTGACTCCGATAAAATAACGGGTCAGACCTACTTTTTAATAAAAAGTATTTCTCTAAGTTACAAGAAACCTCCCCTTCACTTCCCTTTAATTTACAATAAAAAATGTTCCACATAATTGAGAAATCTTCTAGATATTTAAAACATTTAATTGTTCGATTAAAAGGGTATAATAAAAATTCCCAATTTTAGAGTATACTTCATTTTACTAATCTCATTTTGTGAATTTACACTCAATATGGTTGTATATATTAATATATTTTCGTAAATTAAGGGTATAAAACAAGTAATCCTAATATTGCGAATTATGAAAGTATTTCTATCGAGAGTTTCAACTGATGAACAAAGTGAATTAAGACAGATTCAGAATGTAGAGGGATTTGATAAGGTTATCATTGATAAATGTAGTGGATTAATTCCTCTATGGGAACGACCAAACATTATTAAAAACAAAATTAAGAAGTTAGTTGATAACGGAACTATCAAACATATTGAGGTTCACTCAATTGATAGATTAGGAAGGGATACACTTTCTGTATTATCTGTATGGAAGGAACTAACTGATAAAGGGGTAAGAGTTGTTTGTAGAAATCCAAACTTCCAAAACTTAAATGATGATGGTGAGAGAGATTACTTCTCAGAATTATTATTGAATATCTTATCTACAATGAGTTCTTTTGAAAAATCAATGATTAAAACTCGTCAAATGGAGGGTATTAGAATCACTCAAAAGATAAATCCTCAAAAGTATAGTGGAAGAAAACAAAACACTAAGGAATCTACTCTTAAATTCCTCACCAAACACTCTAAGGTAGTTGAATACTTGGAGAAAGGAATGAAGGGTATTGAAGTTTCTAAATTGTGTGATGTTTCTCTAAATACAATCACTAAGGTTAAAAAGAAACTTCAACTTAAAGAAAATGTATATGAGTAAAAAGAAAAAACAAAATAGAAAAATCAGAGATAGTTATGGAACTATTACTCTGAAAGAATTAATTGATAGAGGTGAGTGTTCTCCATTTCATCACTTGAGTGATGGAAATTATATCGGAGGGTTAACAATACCTAATTCAACTGGAATTAATTAAACCAAATATGGAAACAAAAAGAATAATTAAAAAATATAACATTAGTGAAGATGAACTTAATTCACTTCGTAGATTTTGTGAAATAATAATTGATTTTAAAGAAAATAAGAAAGAACGAACTTTACATACTAATCATTTCAAATAAATAATCTATCACTCTGATTCTTATTGGTTCCTAGAACCTCTTTAAAAAGAAAAACCCCCACCATTACTGATGAGGGAGTTCCCCAATTTACAATAAAACTAAAAAAAACCTATTAAGGGATAAGTTCAACCTATTTCTTAAACCTTCTTAATAACTTAACACCATTGTGTTTTTAATTTTCCCAAATTGATTCTAATTGATTTTTCCGTTTCCTCTTCAATATCATATCTCCACACAGAATATTCGTATGAATCATTACCAACTCCCACAACGTGAGATTCCAAAACAATAGTATTATGATTTACTATTACTTCATCGGTAATATCAAAATCCTAAGAGAAAAATTGGTTCTTTTTAATTTTTCGTTCCTCTTAAAATTGTTATGATACCATTCTATATTCTGATGTGTAAAGTAAAGATTTCAATTCCCCTAATTGATTTCTCATAGAGTAAAAATGTTCACGGGAGGTTTTAAAATATCCTATTGGTTTAATGTATTTAGGTTCTATATGATTTTGATTTATTACTGAATGGAGTGGTGAAGTAAACTCATTAATTTCCTCAGAAGTAATATCACTTTTAATTCCCTTTGGGTCAATTTCTAAAACTACAATAGGTAAGTTTTTAACCCCCATACCTAATTGACTGTAACCAATTTGATTCCATATCAATGGTGATTCACTTTCAATAGTCCAGATTTTATTTGAATTCCCCATCGAGGTCATTCGATTTACGTCTTTACTTTTAATACCCTCTTTAAGGATTTTATTATAATTTTTTGGAGAGGTCAAGTGATAAAACTTCCCTTTACTTCCAAAAATTCTAAACATCTCTGAATTGTATTTTATTTTATTATCTAAAGTATGATGTAAATCTTTAATTTCACTACCGTTATTTAGAAGTGGTACTCCATAATTGACCCAATTATTTTTGACTATCTTTTCCATCTTATCACTAAAGAAATCATAAGATTTATCTACTAATGACCTTTTTAATTTTGTTTTCACCATTCCTAATTCAATTTCAGGAAGGATATTTCGTTTCACTGATAAAATAGTTGAATTTCTTTTTTTCCAATTTTTACCTCTATTATAACTCATAATTTTTCTTTTATTTAGTTCCGATTCTCACTTAATAGAGGTGGAGAACCTTAACCTCTCAAACTTTCTTACACTACTAGTATAATCCTAGATTACCAGATGTCAACATCTCAACTAAAAGTTAGGTAATTTTTATACCTTTATATTACTATTAAAATGAAAATCCGATGGATGATAAATACCGAATAAAAAAAGTTGGAGATGGTTGGGAGTTCCTTCCAGAAGAGGAAAGAGATAGGAAAAGGAAATATGAAAATCTGACAATCAAAATCAAAAGAAGAGAGAAGAAGATTGAGAGAATGAAGATTCAAATGAAAAAGGAGAAGGAAGAACTTAGAGAGTGGAAAGGGGAAATGAGGAAAGGATTTAATGAGATGGTTAAATACCACAAAACCCTTACTCCTACATTTTCTACATCCATTAGTAAAAACCCTAAAAACAAACAAAAAGATAACCTAAGTGGTAATTTTAAAACTAGAGGAAATCGTAGTTGGACGATAACTGTAAGACTTGTTGGGAAAAGAAAACCAATCTACTTAGGTACGATGGAAAAGGTTGGTGAGATGATTGATTTGATTGAAGGTAAAAGTGAATTTTGGAGTAAAAAAAGAGTTGATACTAATTACAAACACGAACTTCAAACGATTAAAAAAATTGAAGATTTAGTATATCCATTAATCAAAAGAGATTTGATTAAATGTTTAGAATCTGAAGGTAGTTTAGAACCTTTTATGGATAGTACTGTAAGAGGTATGGATTACTTAAATGAATTGTATTTGAACTCTGAGTTCTATGAAGAACCAAAGGTTAAAGAAAAGAAAGAATCAAAAGGATTCTTCTTAGGTTATCTTCAAAATGGTAAACCAATTTATGGTAAGAAGAAATCTAAAAAAGAAAAAGGTAATGAGGAGGGTAAATAAACTGTAATAATTGGTATCATATTCAATAATTTAAAGTATCACATCCATCAACAAAGAAACCTTATTTCACAAACTGATATAGTAATCACAATTCTTTTATTCTTCATAGTATATCAAATTGTGATTCAATCTTATTTTGATACTGTAGTTATTTTTGAATTACACTAAGGTGTGATTTTGTTTCATTTGATTTTCCCACTCTAATAAATCCGTTTTCCTGATGTATTTTTTATGAGATGATATTTCTATTATAGGTAAATCAAACCTTCTTCTCCATTCCTCTATGGTGGTTCTATTTACATTATACATCTTCATTAATTGTTGTTTGGTTATTCTTTCTTCCATTCTTTCTCTTCTTCTTTTTTTAATAGTTCTTTAAATAGTTTTTGATATCCTTCTTTATCTTTTTTTATTCGATAAGGTTCTAATTCATTTGAGAATTTGTTAACCAGTTTTGATTTTCTGATTAACTCATCTGTAAACTCTTTTGGATTATCTTTTATCCATTGTATAGATTTAGAATCTAATTTACTTTGTTTCATTATCTATCAGTTTTATATAAATAGTATCAACTTTTAGTTTTAAATAAAAAGTTATAATTTTATTCAAACTTTTTAATTATTTGAACACTTCAGTATTGGATACACCAATCCCCTTTAAGAGTTTTACCTCCTTTTTTATTTAATTCTAAATTTCCTCAGACCAGTTCGATTGAATCACCCATATCTGATTTATAGTAGAACCATTTTTGATACTATCGGAGAAACCTCTTCCATTATGTATAGATGTTATTTCAATCTTATAGAATACTATCTGACTTCTAACCCATTAACTATTCCTCAAAACCCTCGTAGGTTTAATATCTATTTTTTCCTTTGTCAATTTTTAGAATAAGAGGATGAAAATATTTACTATTTTTGTTTAGAATCATATATTTAAACTTAAAATATGGAGTTAATAGAGTATTTCAATTCAAATAAAGACAATAAGTTTTTAGTAAGTAAAGAGGAAATCCATTCAAAAATGAATAAACTGTTTACAATTAGTGTTTTTAAGGTTCTTAAGAACCAAATTGAGGAAGTTGTCATAAATGATGAAATTCTTTTTGGACTAGAGGAGACATCATCAGGTATACTTTTCTTTGAAAAATATTTTATTATTTGTGGTGGGAATTCAGGATTAAAGAAGTTTGATTATCGTTTATTTGATGAAATTACCCTTAGACCGAAAACCTTTACAAAAAAGGGTTGTTATTTGTTAAACGGAGAACAATTACTCGGACTTGGAACAACTAAAGATGATTTCATAAACTCTTTTAATGATTTGAAGAAAATTATTTCTAATATGGAATTTGATACATCTAAACATAGACATCATTTAACTCAACACAGGTCTACTAATTTGACTGGATTAGGGGGGGTTAAAAATATGATTGAACGATTTGGTGAAAGAGAAATGAGACCATGGGAAATTGAAGAAATTCAAAAAGAGTTCAGTTTGGATATAGTTGATTTAAGTGAACTTACAGTACTTATTTCTGAAGAGGAAAAGGAAATAGTAAAAAAAGAGAAGGGTCAAGAATACCTTCAGAAATTCATTAGACTTAAAAAGTATGTTTCACAAATTAGAGAAAATCTTTTAAATGATTTAGTGATTGGGAAAGAGGACGAGTGGATGATAAAATCTAATCTTTTAAGACATTTGGAGAAACTTGAAAGAGAAAATGAACAATTGAAACTGTTAAACAACATTTCAATCTATCTAATATCAAACTTTATTAATGATAAATTGGTTGATTTTTATGAAATTTATGAAGAGTTGGATAAATCCGGAATTTTTAATTCTAATTATGAAAACAGGATAATTGAAGAGTTAGGTTCCATTAATGATGGTTTAAGAAAAATTAATAATAAACTCACATATCTAAATGTTATGACTACATACAATACATTTCAATTAAGGAGTATAAAAAAGAAATTAAAATAGGTTTCCCCCAACACCAGTATACTCCTACCAAGTTATTTTTGGAACTCTTTTAATTCCAATTCTCTTTTTAATTCTTGTTGTTTGATTTGAGATACTTCAATCACTTTCTTTTTTAGTAGATATCCGAAAACAGATGGAACATTTATTAATCTTCTGTTCTTCCATTTAACTCATTAGAGAACTCTTTAGGATTATCTTTTATCCATTGTATAGATTCAGAATCTAATTTACTTTGTTTCATTATCTATCAGTTTTATATAAATAGTATCAACCTTTAGTTTTAAATAAAAGGTTGTAATCTTTTTTTCAAACTTTTTAAATTGTTTGAATACTTAAAATATTTCACAATTAGATATAAAGAGTCCATTAGGGAATTATTCCCTTTATTGAAAACTTTACCATTTTTCAGTTGAATCTAACAAATACCCCAACAACGATTCTTCCTATATGTATTTTTACGAGTTCATACCTTTCTTCCTTTACCTCTCGGAACACTAATGAATGGTTTTACCTATCGGTGAGTATTGTTCATTATCGGATTCTTCCTCCTGTGTCAGGTGTAGTTCTCGGTAGATTAAGTATTTCTTAAAGTAATCTACAACTCAGTAGAACAATGTGTTCTGAGTATAAGTATTACAAAGTGAAGGAAAACGTAAAAAAGGTGAATAATTGGTTAAAATGGTAAAAAACACACTTCCTTAAAGAAAATATTTTCTTATTACTTAGATTAATAGGAAGATAAAAGTTTTTAAGGGTAAGAAAAATACATTATTTTTATCTACTGAGTCAGTAAAACGAGTTCGTTAATCTTACCAATATGAAAGAAAAAATTGGATTACTTTATCGTGTTTCCTCCCAAATTCAAGAAACTGATGGAGGTTCTTTGGATACTCAAAGAGAAATGGGTAAAAGAATGAGTAAAAAATTAGGTTTTAATTACATGGAATTTGATGAGGGAGTTCAAAGTTCATTTAATGTTGAAATTAACTTTCGTCCAAAAGTTGTAGAACTACTTACCGAGATTCAAAAACCAAAGGGAATTAGAAAGGTTTGGGTATTCAATACTGATAGGTTAGGTAGATATTCTAATTCCTGGAACACTATTCTTAAAGTATTTTTAGATTACGGAGTTGAAGTGTATGTTGGAGAAGGTCATAAACCCTATGATTTATCAAATTTAACCGATAAACTTACATTAGGAGTATTATCCCTTATATCTCAGTATGATAATGAATTACGGAGAATGAGAAGTATAATGGGGAAAAGAAACTCTCTTAAAAGTGGGAACACCTATTTAGGTTCAACCATTCCATTTGGTTATTCTGTTGAAGATAAAAAACTGGTTAAAAACAAAACTGAAAGTAACTATGTGAAAGAGATTTTCAAAATGTATAATCAAGGTGATTCTACAATGGATATCAAGGTTTTTTTAGATAAACAACCTGATATAAAACCAAGAAAAACAAAGTTTGGATGGAATTTAGGAACTATTCAAAAGATGTTGAGAAACCAACTTTACATTGGAGTTCAAAAATGGAGATGGGAAGAAAAACTTCCCAATGGTGAATCAACTTTAATTGAAGAGATTGAAATTAAAACCCCGAAACTCATAGATAAAAAAATATATGATGAGGTTCAGAAAAAATTGGATTCTCGTATAAGAAATAACACCCCAAAAGAAAACAGATTTATGTTAAGGGGGATATTAAAATGTTCAGTTTGTGGTTTAATGTTATCTGAAAGGGAACAAAAAAACCCAATGTATTATGGAAGATGTAGGGAATATAGTTGGAAATACAACAAAGAGAAATTCAAATTTGATGATTGTGGATTAACAAAAGGATTAAGAACCTCTTCAACTGATAAAGTTGTTTTAGATAAGGTGTTATCAACTCTTCAAAATTCTAAAACAATTCGTGAGGAATACAAGAAAAAGAATTTAACACCAAAGTGGGAAGATGAAAAGGTAAATAAAAAGAACCTTAAAAAATTAAGAGTTTATATAAATGAAACTGAAAAGGAAATTGATAGGTATAATGATGAGATAATTCAAATAGAATTTGATATTAGGATTGGTAATTTAACTCAGAAGATTGGTGAAAAATTGAGAGAAAAATTTAATTTAATCATATCAGAAAATCAGAAGAAGTTGAACTCATATAAAAAAGAAGAGGTTCTTCTTTCTGATACAAAGGGTTGGATTAGTTGGATAGATAGAATGAATAAAGAATTAGAAAAAGTTCCAAACTATAACCTATCAAAGAAAACTACCTTTTTAAGAGAAAATATAGAAAGGATTGATGTTCGGTATGATTCAAGTTCAAAATCACATAAAATGGATATCTCCTTTAACAAACCAATCATTGGAGATAAGATGATATACAAAAACTCCAAAGATGATAAAGGGTTCAAGGATTATGAAATTATTACTGGTTATAAAAATGTAAAAGTAGAAGTTCCGATTGATGAAAAAAGAAATACATTAAGTTTAAATGATAGAATTAAATTAAACTCGTTAATTTTGGAACTTAAAGAAAATAGGAATTTATCTCATTCAGAAGTTTGTGACGAATTAAATAAAAAAGGGTTAAGAACTCCAACAAATAAGAAGTGGGATAAACCTAAACTCTCTTCCTATTACAACTATATTAAGAAACAATACAAGTTGGGAAAGGAATAAGGGGTAAGATTAACGAACACAAAAAATTAACCTATCACGGTAGAGTAATTATTTTTCCTTTCAAAATAAAAAAATCCAGCTGTATAGCTGGATTTTTTAGTTATAATTTGTCG
>ENA-OQVM01001638-OQVM01001638.1-marine-metagenome-genome-assembly--contig:-NODE-1638-length-28934-cov-6.597013_pt1 | contig 28934 bp, 19 predicted proteins | sample MGYA00237776_ERZ505498 | MGnify/ENA primary metagenome ERZ505498 (study PRJEB26159, sample SAMN06265151) | marine metagenome | isolation source: Helgoland LTER site | place: Germany:Helgoland, sampling...
ATAGTTTGTTCCCAGATGCCGTTTTCATTGAGCTTTAATTGGCCGAGATCATAAGCGTATCTCATTCGCATGGCTTCATAACCAATCCAGACATCAAGGAAGTTATTACTGGCGTTGAGGAGGTCATTAAGGGCATTGACCAGGTCTCTGGCGGTCGTGGCACCAAACTTAGCACTTCTACCAGGTTGGGGGGGCTCATCCAGTCGCAAGCGGGCAAGGTCAACCTGAGCAATGGCTCCGCGAACTGCTGCCCGGTTTAGTTCAAAATTTAGCTCATAGAGATTAGATAAGCGCAGGTGCTCCCGAAAAGCCCGAAGCAGGGTGTCTTCGAAAGCGAGGTAGGATCTGCGGGACTGCTGGTAGCGGATAAGAGCTTCTTTGTAACGGTTTCGCTCCCGAATCTTGGCAAGGGGGGTATCCAATTCAAGCCCCACACTCCAGCTACTTTCATCGGATTTAAATTGGCCTGCCTTCATCGAGTCCGAGCCCAAGTCACCAGATAAGACGAGGTCAAGATCTGTCCTCAGGTCATCCCTAGCCAGATCGGCTGCTCGCCATACATCAACCAGTGCTGCACGGTTGTTTTTTGCATCCATGCGGTGATTGGATGCAGCCTGGGAATCCGTGGCAGGAGCGATTTCTTTTTTTTCCAAAACGATGGATTCCAGCCTGGCTGAAGCTTGGGTCAGAGAGAGTTCCAACAGAGTGCCGGAAAATTCATTCACAATGAAGGCAAGTTTGCTACGAGCATTTTTGAGAGTTTGTTGGGAGGAGTTCTGCTTCCATTCCCCCATCTTATCCTCAAATCCTCTTAAGGATATGGACAATGACTGGATGGTTGCATTCAAGTCACTCCATAATTTGTCGATATCCTGATCCCGAAAGGCATCTAGGCTCATGCCAAGTTCGAGAAGGTCCGACCGCTTTCGCAGATTTTTGTATCCTTTTTTACGGGCGGGGATGACTTGCTTGAAGGCATTAATATCTTCCTCCAGCTGACGGAAGCACTCTCTGGCCTTCGGTAAAATGAGGTTGGCTTGATTATGAAGAGTGGAAAGGGATTCTAAGTTTTGCGAGTTTTGGGGATCGCGAACCTGCGAGAGAATCAAGTTGGTTTGCTCCTGTAGCGCCACAACTTTGGGATCCGTAAAACGAAAGTGCTCGATGTAAACATCAAGCACGGAAACTCCCAGATCCGGTGGCAGTCCAAGAAAGATTTTAAATCCATCCATTCTGTTCTCAAAAGATGACTTGGCCGCAAGAAGACGGCTCTGTCCGTTGTAAAGAGCCTGCCTAGCCTGGTCCACCTGCAGGCGGTTGCCTATCCGCCCGGCCTCAAAAGCAGCCTGAAGCTGTGATAGACTATCGTTGAGCTTGGCCACATTGGCTTCCTGGTTGCGGATGCTTTGAATTTCCTGAATCAGTCCAAGGAATCCGGATACTGCCGTAGAAGGCGGGGGCACGAGTGAGATGTTAGTTCCCGTACCTACGCGTCCGGATGGATTTGTACCAATCGCAACATCGAGGAAAAAGCCCTGCCTGAATTGTTCGAGTTTTCGTGCATTGGCGAGCAAGGATCTTTCACTTTGGGTTAGGCTTTCGAGAAAAATTCTCCGACTGGCTCCCCGCAGTAAAGGCTGGGTAATGGAAAGACTAGCCAGGGATCCACCTAGGGTAATATCCCCACTGCTTAGATCCATGCTTAGGCGGTTGGCGAGGGAGGCTGTCCAGTTTGCTCCACTACCGGCAAGTCCTTGTAGCCCGGCTGAGGTTCTTGATTCAAAAGTAGATGGATCTTCCTTACCTTTCCATGTTGCCTCTCCGCGAAGTTTGGCAAAGGGCATAGGACCAAGACGGAAACGTTCATAGGTAACATCAAGAGCAGATAAATAAAGTGCCTCCTTTTGTTTCTGGAAATCTCTGGAGTGAAGCAAAGCCAGTTCCATCGATTTATTCAGATCAAGCAACAAGGATTTACCTTTTTCCACGGGCAGTGAGTCCTTCCATTCCTTTGGTTCGGGATTAACGGAATCATTACCATCTTCATAGGCACCACCCTTTTGAATTCGCTCGGTTAGGAGTCGTGAGTCTTTATCGTCCGGCGGTGGGTCGGGTAATTCGGAGTCGTCCGGGTAAGCCATTCTTGAATCTGCGGCGGGAGACCACTCAAAACTAGGCACATCTTTGAGGAGTTTACGAACTTCCAAATCCGCGGTTTGGGGATCAATTTTTTGAGCACAAGAAAAAGCAAGGCAGCAAAAAGCAGGTCCTGCCAGTGCTCGAATAATTCGAATCTGTACTCCTTTTTTTCTCATTAGTTGAAATCTTGTTCTATTCCTTAGGGGGAATCAAAGAAAACCTAGCTGAATTAGAAAAATTTACAGAGGAAAGGCTTCATGAATGACCAGGCATTGGGGTAAAGAATCCTTTATTTCTCTGGCACCACCTTCAGTGATTTGCGTGGCGTATAGATGAAGCTCTTTAAGCCTCTTCATTCGGGAAAGATCGGCCACGCACTCGTCTGATATAATAAGATCATGTAGCCAGAGTTTGGATAGTTTGGGTAAGTTTGAAATCATTTTGACCGTCTTATCAGTAACTCTGGTTTCTCCAAGATAAAGCTCTTCGAGCATAGTCAGGTTTGCCAAGTGAGGAGCGGACCTATCGGTGATCTGATTGCCCCGCAAACCCAAGTAGGACAGTTGTTTCATCTGGCCAATATGAAGCATCGCTTGATCAGTGATTCCAGTTTGGCCTAAGGGTAGAAGTCTAATACTTTTGGATCGGGAAACGATGTGGGCACCTGAGTCTCCAATCTTTGTTAGATAAAGGTTTAGCCAAGCCAACTTGGGCATGTTAGAAATACTTACAAGATCCTCTTCGCTAACCTGAGTACGCTCTAGGCTTAGATCGGTAATTTCTTGGCAGGATTTAAGAATACTCAGTTCACCGGGCAGAAACTTTGCTTTATTAAGATGAACCTCTACTAAAACTCCTCTCTTAAAAAAGGTTCTGCCGCCCCAGCTTTCAACCTTTTCCTTAATGATTTTGTTCTGAGCAAAGGAATAAAGTGGGAAGAGAATAAACAGAATAAGCCAGCGGTATTCCACTGAAGCGGGTGATTTGAATAAAAAAGTCAAAGCATACGGACAGCCAACCGCACCGCTGCTTTCAGGCTGTCTGGGTCGGCCTTTCCCTGCCAGGCAATATCGAGGGCGGTGCCATGATCAACGGATGTACGGATGATGGGCAGCCCAAGGGTGACATTAACCGCTTCATCAAAAGCAAGTGCTTTCACTGGAATTAAGGCCTGATCGTGAAACATGCAAATATAGGCGTCCACTGTTTCCCTACGTTTAGGTGTAAAAGCGGTGTCGGGTGGGAGCGGGCCAACGATGTCGGCCCCTTCGGCACGAGCCCGTTCGATCGCGGGGATAATAATTGCTTCCTCCTCGCCCCGGCCGAACAGTCCTTTCTCACCGGCATGGGGGTTCAGTCCGCAAACTGCCAGTTTGGGCTCCCGACCCAAAAGATTACGGTGAGCCTCACGGGTAAGGGAAATGACTTGGTTGATCCGTTCAACGGAGAGCAGGCCGGGTACTTCATAATAACCGACATGTACAGTCACGAGAGAGCAACTGATTGTTTCTGAAAAGAAAGCCATGCAAAAATCAGTGGTGCCCGTACGCTCGGCAAAAATTTCGGTATGTCCGGGCTGGGTGATGCCTGCTGCCTGCATGGCCTCCTTGTTTGCTGGACAGGTCACCACGGCGTCGACTCTACCGGCGAGACAGGCATCGATTGCGGATACTACGTATTCATAAGTTGCCCGCCCGGTATGGGCTTCGGCTATGCCGGGATTGAGTTCGTTGGGTTTAAGAATAGATAAATCAATGATTCCAGATGGTGAGGAATCGGTAATTTCTTCCAACTGAATAGCAGAACAATTCAGTGGCTTGCCCGTTTGGTGGGCACATGCTTGCAAGATTGTGAGATCTCCAAAGATTACGGGTTGGCATCTATCTAAAATTTCAGGAGCGTTTAACAGATCCAGGCAGATCTCCGGACCGACTCCTGCTGGGTCGCCCATGGTCACTGCTATTTTCGGTTTAGGCATGATATAGGAGGTAATTCTTTCAAGTTACCTAAGTTGGGTCGATGATCTTTTTAGGCCGCCACCCAGGAGTTAATTTGGTTTGGCCAGAGTCTTATCTGATCAGGCCCTAATCCTTTTTCCATTTAAAATTGGCAAATACCACCTTGGTAATATCTGCCCCAGATTTGGGTTTGAGGCTGATGGTTCCGACCTCTGACCAATCCTTCAACTTTGTTCCATGGACATTGGTAAGTAGGCCGGGGCTAAGGGCCATGCTCTGCCAGTCATTGGAAGCGGTAATCTCGATATCAGATGCGTGCCGTGTGTTTGTGCTCAGAGTTAGGCTTTGGGGTTGGGTGCAATAAAACATAAATTCGAGATTCGCACCCTTGGGAGCTTTCCATTTGGGGTCACCAAACTGAGAACTGGAGGTTCCATGGTGTTTGTTAAGTGGGCGAAACCCCTGAATGCCGCCAACCCCTTCAGCTGGGGCCGCATCTTTCCAAAGACTGGCCCCTCCGGGCAATTCCTCGGATGGTTGATCCGTGGCAACTGCCCGGCCAAGGTCGGAGGGTATAACTGCTTCGAAATCTGAAGATATGACCGTGTTATTTTCATAACGAATATTGGCGTATGAAAACAAGTAATCCTTGGTGTTAAGCACAGGCAGCTTCGCGACCCATTGGTTACCAACCCGTTTGGACTGAACATCTCTCCAAAAGCGGGCGATGTTATTTGCAGTTTTTACGCATTGGTAGACCTGTACCTCCTTAATCTTCTCAGAGTTTGCAGGACTTAGGTGAAGTTCGGGCACGCCATCCTGCCCCAGTTTGATTTCGGATGTAGGGCGGGCCGGCCAAATGTGCGAGTCTCCCCGGACATGTTTTTCCAGCCATACTTTGCAGTTATCTCCCAATTTTTCGGTATTGTGATGTCCTCGTGCCTGAACGGCGAAGTCCCAGGGCACACCGGGCTTGAAATCCTTGAAGGTGTCGCACCCCCGTTCGTGCCCCCCGTGGTGATCGTTGGATCCATTGAGCCAAAGACTGGCGGCTTGAATGTATGGGGCATGAGCTTGTGGAGCGAGGCCAGTAAGGAAGAGCTTTTGTCCGGGAGTCTGGGGGATTTCTTTTTGCGGTTGATCAAACTTCCAAATCGCCCGGTCGCGGTAGTAATTGATCCACCCGATGCCAAAGTAAGCGACTACCGCCTTCACCCGTTTATCCATAGCCAAGTTCCACATGATGGTTCCCCCATAAGAGTAGCCCTTGGCTCCAATGCGGGATGGATCGACTTCCTTTTGGGTGAGCAAATAACTGAGCACGCGGCGCTGGATCGCATTCCACAGGTAATGCGAAGTAGCCTTGGGGTCGGTGGTCTGGCTGCCGTCAGGCATTTTATCGTAAATTAGAGTATATCCTTTCTCCTTGGCATCCATGTGGCCATGGCCCAGTTCTGGGGGATACTTGGTGTGATGAGGGCGTTTGGTGAGGCCCGAATAGTCATGTGAAATTACTGCCCACCCATCATTTACATATTGCTTATCAATCGATGGTCCACCCATCCAACCATGTGTGTTCATCAATCCGGGCACATTTTTTGACCCTTCCTTGACTGCGTACTTACAGAACACACGAACTTCGACCTCATTGACATAAGCGGAAATGTAGGCGTGCTTTTCATAGATTCCTTTTACGGTCTTTTCGTAAATGATTTCCTCTTTGAAACTACCCGCGTCCGGATCAAAATCTTCCCAGACCATCGGAGGGGTGGGGATGCCTGCATGAAGGAAGTCGCTATGAAAGAGACTAATCGTTATACAAAATAAGGAGCTAAAGGTACGGGTGATCATCAAGCCCGTCATAAAAAACCTGCACATGCCTGTTCGCAATGCTGATATTTTGCCAAAGTGGAATCTTTTTTAATGGTCCTGAAATCAGGCCAAACAAAAACGCCGTATCACTACGGCGTTCTTGATAAAAACAAACTAAAACTGAAACAAACTGACAAAAGTCATAAGGTAAGACGGGAGAAGTTTGGAAAACGTTCGAAAAAAAGAAAACTTTTTTTCAAAAACATGAAACTTAAACAATGGAAATATCCCGCTTGCTTAGATTCTATCAATCATTAAGCGGGAAATAAATACTTTATCTTCTTGGTTCATTTTTTTTCTATCTATGACCAAACTTCTGTAAATTCCCCATTTGGGCCGAACAAAAGAAAAGCCCTTTTGCCAAGTTTTCATAATCTTTATGGATCGTGTAATCGAAATGCTTTGGTCAAGTGAGCTGATTGAGAACGAAATATTCCCTTCGTTTGCATATTTAATTTTACATTCACAAAGTAGCCATTTCCCAAGACAGTCTTTCCAATTGGCGAGGAATTGTCTTTCGGTTCTATTTTCTTCCCATAACTGTACCTGAAGCTGGGGCTTCCCTCCATCCACTACTCCGGAAAGAGTAAGCAGAGGATTGTTGATATTATCAGAGCCGGCTGGTTTGAGTTGAAAGAAATGACAGAAGTTTTTGGTGATCTGAAAACCGTCATCGATTCGAAAGTACCACCTGTATCGAAAAGACTGGTTCTCTTGTGCCTTTAGTATATCGGGGGAGCCCACATATCCCTTGATTTCATTGCGTTGTCTTGCTTTATGTGGAGGCCATTGTTTATCCCTGTCTCCATCGAGGTCTCTATGTATATAGAAAACAAAAGCACTTTCCACCTGATCATCTTTGATGATTTGAATGTGTTCAAAGTCTTGATGGTTTCCAGAAAAAAGGCCTGGGCTTTCAATTGAATATTTCCCGAAAACCTTTTGTACTTGTTCAATAGCAGATTTGGTTGAACGGTGGTTAGGATGTAATTCGATCTGAGAGGAAGAAGTTGCTTCCGACCACAAAAAACAGGGCAGGAAAGTGATCATTATATGGATCAATAGAGATAACTTCCTTAACATGAGTTATTTATTTATCAGTGATTCCTCAGAGTATACGACCCTAAAGGGCATTTTCGGTGCGAACTTCAGTATAGGTTTTTTGCAATAATGTTTATAAATCTACCAGTGTGTATGCGGAAAATTTGACCAAACAAAAACACCGCATCTCTGCGGTGTTCTTGGGCTTTTGAAACACAAACTTAAACTAAAACAAACTGACGAAAGTCATAAGGTAAGACGCCCCTAACTTGAAAAGTGTTCAAAAAAAATGAAAATATTTTTCATCTTTTTTACAAAAGCATCGTAAAGCCCAATATTTATCTTGGTTTTAGGGCGAAATAAAAAGTGAAAAAAGTATTTCGGAATACAATCGATGCCCAAAATCATTGGGGTGATTCACATTATTTCCGCTGAGATCAGAAAAATTTTTACGGGTTAATAATTTTTCCCACGGAGTGGTGATATCGGCAAGGATGATATTGGGCCGAATGATGTCTTTCAAAGCTTCACGAAAGCCGGGGATTTTGGTGGGGTCTCTCCAGTCAGGATTATTGTTCATGCCCGAAACAAAGATCATATCCGTTTGAGGGATTTCTTTTTGCAAATGGGTGAGGATTTCGAGGTTTGTTCTTTGAAATTGTTCGAATGAAACAGGGTCGTTCATCCCAAAAGCAATAATGACCAGGTCAGGTTTTTCTGCGATCACCCGGTCCAGTTGTTTCAACCCCCAAACGGCGGTACGGCCCGCCACTCCGAGATTGCTCAAGGTCACTTGTGCAGGGAAGGTTTCGTCGAGCAAGCGGGCAAACCCTTCTGCATATGACGGTTGGTTACGAGGTGCCTGCGTCTTGGCAAACCCGGAAGCGTTGTACCCCTCGGTGATACTATCTCCCAGGGTCACCACCTTGAAGGATTGAGAAGAATTTAATTTTTCCAGAGAGCGGGGCAGGGTGGCTGAACCCGGTTGTACCAAATCAGGCCACGATTGATTGTGAGAATAACTGACCAGGGTTTGCAGGTCATGAAAAAACCTGCCTTCACCGTGCAAGACACCACCCAGGCTTCTTGGCTTGCCTGGTCCAGGCCTCATCTCCTGAGCTGTCTTGGATGGAATTCTGGAATGATCCGTCAGTCTGATTGTACGACTGCCTTTTTCCCATGTGTAATCTTTCCCCGCTTCGTAAACAAAAGAGTCTCCAGCCCGGGTTAGGAAAGGCATGGAGGTTGGGGTGAAGATGAGGCGACCACTGCGGTTGCCTTCCTCTCCAATAAAAAGAACGGGCTCATCCACCATCTTCTTCGATAGCCAAAAGGGAGTGTGGTTAGCTCCGGTATCCGCAACTGCCAAACAGTTCAAAAGAAAGGCGATGCAGAAAAAAACCTTCATTAATTAGGAGTCTCCTAACGAATGAATGGTATTTTGTATTTCACCGGCAATTTTTCTTCCGTTTTCTCCAAGGAATTCATAGCGGATGGACATTTGCCAACAGGGTGCAATATCCGGTATTTCAATCCTCAGTGTCTTGCCATCTTCTGATATTGAGGTGTTCGAGACTGCGAGCTCTTTTTCATCAAACTTGGGAGAACCATAGTTTTTTGTTCTTTTGAGAGCCCATGTGCTTACTTTTGCTTGAGGATTGTTGTTACTGGAAATTGGATCTGAAAAAGTAATTTCCACTGCTTTTTTCAAAGCCCGCATAGATACAGGCATGTGCATGGGCTCACCCGTTGCCCGCAATCGATAGAACCCGCCGGGAAGAGGTTGCGAGGACGCCCAGGCTGACATCCCGCACAGGTAGAGATGGCTGTTTTGGGGGTGAAAACGACCACGCATGATTCCGGTGGGGAAATCGGCGATAGGTAGACGGACCATCCCTCCCTGTAATTGTCCGTTGAGATTCTCATGAGGAACCACCTCCACCCGGCCTTGTCCGTAGGAAAGGTGGATCAGTTTACCCTGAAGGGCCCCCCATTTTGGGCTATCCACCCAAAGGAGTTCGGCCGGGGAACGGTCAAATTTTTTGTGAGCCCAGCAGAGGGGCTGTTCCATGGCTGAGTCCGAGGAGTCATTCGGAGCTCCATACCCGTACATATTTCCGTAAAACTTTCCTTTCCCGGGAATCACATGGTTGATCCGGTTTTGTGGATTCCAGTGGCCTTCCTGATCGGTTACGAAAAAGGTGCCGTCCGGGTTGCGGCATACTCCGTTAGCAGCCCGAAAGCCATGGGCGAGTACTTCACTGCTTTTGCCATCAGCCGTTACCTTGATCAGAGTGCCATGATGAGGGATAAGCTGAGGGCGGGCATGCCTCGCACTCTTGGCGTAATAGAAATTACCCTGTTCATCTGTCTGCAGCCCCATCGCAAATTCATGGAAATGCTCGGTTACCTGATGGTCCGAATTAAATGCTTCGTAAAAATCAGTTTCTTCATCCCCGTTTAAATCAACCAGGCGAACAATTTGATCCCGGCAGGAAACAAAGACTTCTCCATTCCTGATTTTGATGCCCAATGGTTGAAATAATCCGGCAGCAATTCTTTTCCACTCCACCGACTTGCGGGATTCATCGGCTATGCCATCCACTTTCCAGACATCCCCGTCCCAAAAACAAAGGTATGCACTTTTACCATCGGGAGAGAAGTCCAGTCCGCTAGCCCGCAGTCGTGCATTCCATGGATTGTCAACCGGTAGGGTGAACTCGTCAGACTGGAAAGCCCCATCCTGTTTTCCCCTTACAATGGTGGCCTTCAAAATGTCGGGCCATTGCGTAACTATACCACCATGGGCAGGGCTGTGACTTAGTTTATCTTTGAGAATATTATAAAATTTAAGCTTCGCGGGGATGGGTTCGCTCTCAGTTCCATCAGCAAGCAGAACTAATTGGAGAGGAGTTTGTTCCGGCAATAAGCGAATCACTTGTTCCCCAGGTCTTCCTTGCTCAGTGAGAATTTTTACATTTGCACGGATGGATTTACCCGGGGTGCGAAACACAAGTGCCTTCTCGCTTTTCCCAATATTCAAGTGGCGAATAAAGGTTCCGGCATCCGATAAAGCATGCATCTCACTAACTCTCACCTCCCCGACTTGATAATAAAGCACCGCCTGATTGTTAAACTTAAATAGCCCATGGTATTGGCACCAACTTTTGGGCAGGGGACCGTAATAATTTCCGTCGGATGCCTGAAAGCGAAGGTCTTCAAATTTACCGGTTTCCGGATTGGCCCAACCTGGGCCGTCGGCACATTCGAGGAAGGGTTCGCCAATGGTACGCGGACGGATCGCATGTTGCCCGTCAAAGTTGATTCCCCGCCAGTCAATAAATCCATTTCCTCTCCAGACTCCGGCTACCCGCAAGGTGTCGTGTTCGAAGGCTGACCAGGTATGGCCCTTGGCAATGCCACCTGGGCCGGGGTCGAGGCGCTGGGCAATTCCCTTGTAGGCGAGGTTGTTTGTCGCTCCAACCCCGTAGTTTCTGACTTTTTGTTCCTGGGTGTCAGCAATCTCAAAGGTACCCATTAAAAAATTTCCGTAGTCCATTTCCTCCCAGAGTTTTCTTTTCTCCGGAGCGGGTCCGAGATCTCGTCCTTTGGGAAGTTGGCTTAAGTATTCCTGGTTCACCTTAAAGTATTCCGCAGGGTTTTGTTTTTTTAAGTATGTCTCCTGAATGTAGTGGATCACTGCGTATTTTTCCCGGGGCTTGAGCATGGCTTGCGGGGCCATCATCCGCCATCCACGAGTCAGGGTGAGGTACATGGTATATGGATCTTTTCCGTGCTGAAATTTCCCGTCCCAAAAACCCAAGGCATTGGGCACAGAACCCGGGGTGTTCGGGGTGCCGTGGCAACTCGCACAGTTTTGTTGGTAGACGGACTTACCCAGTTTTAATACGCTTTTGGATGTATCTCGAATCAGTCTGGCGTGATCGATTTTGGCCTCGTATTCAGGCAAGGCCTCTTCCGGTAAGAGCATTTGGCCCGGCGGGAGGTCCTGAGCGTAAATAAATAGAGGTACAAGTAATAGAGCGAGTATGATCTGCATGAAGGATTAGATCAGACCTAAAGAGAAATCTTCAGGCAATCGAAAAGACTGACTTGCCGATAGCTTATCTATGGAAGCACGAGTTTATTTTGCCGGAATGCGGATTAAATTTTTTGAAAGATTTTTTATCTGTCCAAATTTTTCAGACGGATGTCTTTGTACTCCACATGCATATCCTGCCCACCGTGGAGTTGCAGGCCAAAAAAACCCTTGGTCCGACCAGGGTCTTTTTTTAATTCTGTGCTCAGAATACCATTGATAAGAACGGATACATTTTTGCCGCCTGCATGAATTTCCAGATCTGACCATTCTCCTGGTAGATATTTTCGTTCCTTAATTACTTGCTGATCAGGCCTGGCAACCCATGCCCGTCCCCCTGTTTCATACAAACCACCAGTATTCTGAGTGCGGTCGATTTCCGCCTGAAATCCATAGGCTCTGATTGGGGTATTACGGTTCTCGGCACGGAAGTAAAATCCACTGTTTCCCTGTAATATTCGGAACTTTGCCCGAAGAATGAAATCGGAATATTCTTTCTCGGAAAACAGGATGCCATGCCGTTTGTCCACTTTCTGGCTGGTTCCTAATAATACTCCATCTTTTACTTCCCACTTTCCGCCAGGAGATGCCCTCCAGCCTTTGAGGGTTTTGCCATCAAATAAGGAGAAGAACTCGCACTTGGTTTCACCAAAGCAAAACCAGGCAGTCACAAAGAATAAACAGAGGTGATATTTCACGGAGCCGCTTTCACCGTAAGAATCCCCTGCATCATTCGCCAGTGCCCGGGGAAGGTGCAGAGGTAGGGATAGTCACCTGGCTGATCCGGTGCCTCAAATTCGATTTCTTGGGATTTATTGGGGGATAACAGCTTGGAAGATACCAGGATTTTGTCACTTTCGGGAATGTAGCCCTTTTGAAAGCCATCCGCGGTGGAGGCCATTTTATCCGCAAGTTCTCCAATTTCCTCGGCACTGCCTGGTTTCCCTAGCAACCAGTTGTGGAGCATGACATCCGGATTAGAAAAAATAAGTGTTACTTTGGTGCCTGCCTGAACTTGCAATCTTTTGGGAGCAAACTGAAGTTCGGGAGCCGCCTGAACCCGGAGGATGTTACCTGCCTTGGCCATTTCCTGTTGGTGTTCTTTATCGGCTTTTCTTAATTGATCTAGGTTTGTTAAATATTGTGCATCAGGCAAAGGGTTGCCCAAGGGGTCATAGACATAGACAGCAGGCATGAACCTAGCTGCCCTCCTACCTTTGAGGAAAACGAACTCAAAGACATTTAAACCGCTGCGTAATTCCACATTGATTTGCTGATCTCCACTCCAAAGTGAGTTCTGGCTAAATTTTAATATGCCATTCAGGTATACTTCCAAGTTCTTGTGGTTGACCCCGATGGTAGCGGATTGGGCCTTATCTGAATAAATAAAGGAACGAAAGAATCCAGTACCGGGTAACTTTGATTTACCAATCTGATATTCAACTGGATTGGTTTTGTTTTTATCCTCGTATCCAATCCATTGAGTTAGTTGTGAGCTTTTAGAAACCTCCAGTACTGGCACACTACTGCCCTTCAACGGTTCCGTACCTAAATCCAGATAGGTAAGCGAGTTTTTTACATCTGGATTTTTTGTATTGATGCCCGTTATAGAACTCTCAACTTCAGGCATGTGCGGGCGCAAGTGAGCCACCGCATTAATTACTTCCATGAGCACGCGTGGGTGTGCATCTTTGGCAAAGGTAGTGAGCATCTCTTTTGTGTTACTAATTCGGTCTGCCTGTAAGCGTAGGGTGCGAACTGCTGCTCCGCGAAAAAGGTAGGACTTAGATTTAGCTAGTTGTTCAATCAAGTCGGAACGTGCCTGCCCCAGTCCTTCGCATACAAAAATGCTTTCGAGCATAGCCTGTTCGAAATTATCCGCTTTGGGATCAAATGCTTTGATCCATTGATCAATAGCCGAAATGGCCTTCTTGCCATGTTTCCTCAGTTCAATCCGGGTATGGTGGCGGATAAGATTTTGCGGGTGTACCAAGAGTTTGCATAAATCGTTTAGAGTCGCACCTTCTATTTTTGGCCACTCTTTAACGATGGGCTTACCGGTATGTACGACCCGCCAGATACGTCCATAATCATGATCCCAGTGAGGATCTCTCATCGGGTGCTGGGCATGCCCAATGATTGGACTGGAAAAGTCAGAAATATAGAGTGCCCCATCCATTCCAAACTCGAGATCAGCTGGTCGGAAGGCAGCATTGGGTGAGCTTAAAATTGTTTGGTAACTCTTTTGCTTAAACATGCCACGGTCGGTGTTAAGAATAGTAAGATTAACCGCATATCGACCAAGCAGTGAGGCAGAGGCGATGCCATTCTGGTATTCGTCTGGGAAGTTTGTGCTAGAAATAGATGAGGTTCCGCAACCTTTGCCATAGCTAGTGATTCGAGCATAGGCATAGGGCATGTATCCTCCCAACGGAGTCCAGATCAAGGAAGTGCCATCATAGACATCGCCATCTCCATACATTTGAAAAGTATTTCCCCATCGATCAAAGGTGATATTCCAGGGGTTGGGTGTTGTATGCTGCCACTCTGTATTGATTCTTCCTGTAGCGGGATCTAGGCGGTAGGTAGTTGAGTCTATTCCACGGTGGACTCCAAAGGGGGTTTCCAGTTGGGAGCGGTGAAAGACTCCGTCACAAAACAAAATATCTCCATGAGGATCAGTTGCGATCATCCCGCCATGGTGGGAGTCAGTTACATCAATTCCCCGAAGGAGCTCGTGCTGCCAGTCCGCACGGTCGTCCCCATCTTCATCCCGCATTAACAGCAGGCGTGGTTGTTCCGATACAATCACTCCCTGATGATGAAAGGCGATCCCGTCCAGTGCATCGAGGTTTTCCGCAAAAGTTGTGCACTTATCGGCTTTGCCGTCCCTATCCGTGTCTTCGAGGATGATTAACTTATCTTCAGGAGAGAGACCAGGAACTGTATGCGGAAAGGATGGCATCGTTACCACCCATAATCTCCCTTTGGCATCAAAAGCCATTTGTACGGGGTTACGTAATTCTGGGAATTGCTCCTCGGAAGCAAATAGATTAACGGCATAACCATCGGCCACGGTAAATTCAGCCATGGCATCCGTAGGCGGTTTAATGATACCTGTACGCTTACCATCATCGTGCCCTTTTCCAGGTGGCATCGGATCAAGTGAAGGTCTTTCCAAATTAGCGAATTTTAATTTCGGTTCAGCTGCCATTCGGTGCACGATCTCCTCGGTGAGTTCGATCATTTTATGATACCTGGGTATTTCCCCGGCATATTCATAAGGCCTTGCCCTTACCCCAAAATAGACTACCGCGTTCTTCGGGCGTACCACTTCGGCTACCCGGTTATGTTTGGCCGAGGCAGCCTGGCGAACCTCGTGGATGTGATTTTCGGAAGCGGGTTTTGAATTTTTTACACCTAAATACCCAAGCAGTTCCTGGGCAATGATGGAGCCAATTTGTTTGTTTCCTAAGTCATTTAAATGGATGCCGTTTTCAGTTAACCGACTGCTCGAATTGAGGGTGGGGGAGAAGAGATCGATAAAGAAAGCCTGGTTTTTTTGGGCCAGTCTGGAGATAGCGTTGTGGTAAAGTTTTAGGTTCTCATTGAGGTCGGAAACGGGGTGCTGGGCAGCAGTGGGAGACAAGAGCACAAACTTTGCCTTTGGGTGAGTTTTTGCGAGTTGTTGGATGTGGCTTTGGTAATCACGCTTAAATTGAGGCAGTCCCTCGGCTCCATGAAAGGCTTCGTTCATGCCATATCCCAGAACGAGCACATTGGAGGGCCACTGCTTGATTAGGTTTTTCATGTGCTTTGGGTATCCCTCAAGTCGTAGGCGGTTACCCACTTCATCTCCGGTCCAGGCTAGGCTCCTAATTTTTAGGCCCTTCCCGGATGTGGCAATTTGCAGGCGTGCTTCCATGCCCCCATATTCGAGAAGACGCTCGATCATAGAGTTCCCGTAAAAGAGGAGGGCAGGGCTTTCTGTAGACACAGATTCAACCTCTTCTGCCGCATGAGAGAGCAGGGGTAAGCTTATCTGAAAAAGTACAACAAAGCTAATTAAGTATCGTGGTAATAGCATGTGAAAAATTAGGGCAATGGTTTCGTCTGAGCTGAAAAAGGAATTAATTCGGGTTAAGGTACAAATCATTATTTTAATCTAGTTATTTCAATCCTATACTGCCAAATATTGCGTAAAATATCTGTTGCCTTACGATATTAAGGCGATTGAGTGCTGATCATTTAAAGCCTTCCAGTTAGGGTTATATGGGAGTTTTGGATCGGGCTAAATCTAGGAATTTAACCCTCGGATATTACTTCGCCATTGATTGATTTGATTCAGCATAGCAATCTAACAAACATGAATATACAGAAATTCAAAATTCTTTTATCCTCGCTCATGCTAGTTGCTTGCTCCTCGGTCTGGGCAAAGTCTAACTTCTCACGCCAAACCATCGACTTAGGAGTCGTAGTGACCGATGCGAAAAAGTCCATAGCCTTTTATAAAGATGTAATCGGCTTTCAGGAAGTACCCGGTTTTGAAGTGAAGGGGAAGTTTCCCAAGGCAGTCGGACTGACCGATGGGTCCAGCCTCAATGTCCATGTTTTGGTACTGGGGGAAGAGGAGTCAGCGACCAAGTTGAAAGTGATGCAGGTGGATTCCAAAAAGCCTGCCCGCAACATTGATCAACCATACATCCATACCGTTGCCGGGTTTTCTTACCTTACCATATTTGTGGAGGATGTGGATCTAGTCATGGCCAATGCCAAGAAGCATGGTTGCGAGGCTTATGCCAAGAGCCCACAGATTCTGCCCAAGGGTTTCCCACAAGATTTGTGTTTGTTGATGCTCAAGGACCCGGACGGTAACTTTGTGGAAATCGTGGGTCCAAACACCAAGTCTTTGCAGAAAAAGAAGTAACTACTTTTTTCCTACAACTTGGAGGTTCCACCAGGAGTTAAGTTGTTTGGTCAGCTCTTCTACTTTCTTAGGATGGAGGGTAGACACATTAGTACTCTCTAATGGATCTTTCGTGAGATCAAAGAGTTCCACTTTTTCCTGAGGTATTCCAATTTGCCAGCCCATGGATTTGAGCTTTTCGTGAGGTTCCGTCCATCGAGTCAGTTTCCAGTTTTGCTCTACTATTGATCGTGCACGGAGAGCGGTTTCCGGGCGGTCAACATCGAGCATATCATGAGTGAAATTTTCGAGGAAGATGGACTTTCTTTTTTTGACTGCCTTGGGATTTAATAGATCAATCCCGCTCATCCTCTCATCCGGTTTTATGCCGCAGGCTTTTAGAATAGTGGGCACAAGGTCGAGGTTACTGGCAAGCTCGGTGGAATTGATTAGAGGAGAAATTTTAGCGGGCCATCGAAACATGATCGGCGTACGAACACCTTGCTCGTAGGGGGATGCTTTAACGGAGCCTCTCTTTCCATCCAACCTTCCCCAGCCATTGTCGCATGCATAAACCACCAGGGTATTGTCAGACAATTTCAGATTATCCAGATCATCAAGCAATTGTCCGCAACTTTGATCAAACCATTCGCACATCGCATAATATTTTGCCTGTCCGCCTGCTCCGATGTCACGGTATTTTTTTTCTAAATCGGCTGGGGGATTGTGCGGGGTGTGAGGGAGGAATGGAGCGTACCAAATAAAGAACGGTTTTTCCTTTCCCTTGGCTTCACGGAGGAAGTCGGATATGGGCTTCATAGTATCCCGGCCAATACTTAGGGAGTAGGCGGACCCATGCCTTTGGGTAGCTCCCATATCATGGGTGAAACCGGAATATTTAGGATGTGCATGCCAGTACTTACCGGTGTGTAAGCTGATGTATCCATGCTTGGCCAGCAGCTTGGGCAACTGGGGCGAGTTTTTGAATTTATCAATCCATGGCTGCCGGCTGATTCCCTTGAGCGGGTCATTCCCCGTGGTTCCGTGCTCATGGGGGTAGAGACCGGTAAGCATTGTGGTCAGTGAGGAACTGCATAGGGCAGTGGTTACATAGCCACGGTCATATCGTAAGCTTTGAGAGGCGAGCCGGTCGAGGTTTGGAGTTTCGATCATTTCGTGCCCCATAAATCCATAGTCTGCGTATCCTTGGTCATCACTAAGGATCATTACCACATTGGGCAGGTCTTCTGGCTTCGCCCACGAATAAATTCTTCCGCAAAGTAAAAAGAAAATGAAGGCTAATATGCTGGAGTTCATAAAATTGAATTTAATGGGGCATTGAAGGAAAGCTCTATGCTAAGAGTTTTTTTACTACATGCCCATGAACATCTGAGAGTCGGGTGGGGGCATAATTTCGTCCTCCTCTTCCGATTCGATCCGCCAAAAGATTTCACTTTCCTCAGGATCACCCGGTGTGATCGCACGGTATCCCCCGAGGTCGGCAAAAGCACCCTCTTCCGTGTCCAATCTCAGATCGGCTGCCCGGTCTTCTGGATCTGGGCCATGGCAGGCATAACATTTATCCGCCAAAATAGGTCGGACATGATCATTAAAGCTAATCGAAAGAGCTTCAGTATCCTTGCCCGTTGCCCCGAAGACTGGAAGTCCTCCAAGCAGGGGCAATAGCCACCGCAGCATCATGCAATCAATTTTTTGACGGCGTGGTGTTGTTCCACACCGGTGAGCCGGAAATCAAGCCCCTGGAAGCGGAAGGACAATTGGGTATGATCAATTCCCAAGAGTTGGAGAATGGTGGCCTGCAGATCGTGAACATGTACTGGGTCCTCAGTCACATGGAAGCCAAGTTCATCGGTCTGCCCCAGGGTGATCCCCGGTTTGATCCCTCCACCTGCCATCCACATAGTAAAGGCTTGTGGGTGATGATCGCGCCCGCCACTACGGTTCAATGCGGCACTGGCTTCGACCATGGGAGTGCGTCCAAATTCTCCTCCCCAGACGACCAGAGTGTCATCGAGCATGCCTCTGCGTTTTAAATCCTGAACGAGGGCCGCACTTGCCTGATCGACCAACTTTGCTTGGTTTTTTACATTTCCTTCCACATCATTGTGTGCATCCCAACCAGCGTGGTAGAGTTGTATAAACCGGGTTCCGCGCTCCGCAAGGCGACGGGCAAGGAGGCAGTTGCTGGCAAAGTCCGACTTGCCTTTTTTCACGCCATAAAGATCTAGTGTTTCCTGGCTCTCCTGAGCAAAATCCATCAATTCGGGTGCTCGTGCCTGCATCCGATAGGCCATTTCGTAGGCCTCGATCCGGGCATTGATCTCTGGGTCGCCCATACGGTTCAAGGAATTCCGGTTCAACTTATTGAGCAGATCAAGGGTTTGCCGCTGAGCAGTCCGGTCAATCCCCTTGGGGTTGGAGACATGGAGGATAGGATCAGCCCCCTGGCGGAAGGGAATACCCTGATGTTCGGAGGGTAGAAATCCGGAACCCCAGAGAGCAGAACCACCGCTCAAAACACCATTGCTTTGTAAGACCACGAATCCAGGGAGGTCGTCCGCCTCACTGCCGATTCCGTAACTTAACCACGATCCCATACTGGCTCGGCCGGGGATGCCGCTGCCCGTGCTCATGAAGAGTTGGGCGGGGGCATGGTTGAAGTGATCGGTCTTCATTGATTTTATGAAGGTCAAATCATCGGCAATTTTGGAAAGGTAGGGCAGGCGGTCGGATAGCTCAGCACCGGACTGGCCATGTTTGGCGAATGGGAAGCGAGGCCCAAGCACCGCAGCATCGGGCTGGATGAAGGCATAGCGCTGTCCCTTAATTACGGAAGGGGGGATGGGCTTGCCCTCGATCTCTGCAAGTTTTGGCTTATTGTCAAAGAGTTCCAACTGGCTGGGTGCACCGGCCATAAACAAAAAGATGACCCGCTTGGCTTTTGTTGGGAAACGCATGAAACCGGGGTTGCCCATTGCTCCAAAACTTTCTTTGGCGAGCATGGAGGCGAGGGCGATCTTGCCCAGTCCAATTCCACAGTCTTCAAAAAAGTGTCTTCGGGTGCGATGTAGGAGTGGATTTGTGATCATGGCTTGGTGATGGATTCGTCTAAATTCATAATAGCCCGGGCGAGCAAAACTTTGCCTGCCCAAATAGCATCAGCTTTTGAATCATTGGTGACATCGACCGGTTTGAGCTGTCCTTTTTGGAGTCGGTCAATTTGTTGCTCGAGGTAGTCTTGCAGGACCTTACTTTCTTCCTCAGATGGTGGGCGGGTAAGGAACCTGCGGAACAATTCATTTACTGGGTCTTTGCTCGTTTGATGGACAAGTTTGCCAGCCTCACGGGCGAGTTCGACATACATTTCATCGTTGAGCAGAGTGAGGGCTTGCAGAGGGGTATTGCTACGGTCGCGTTTGGCGAGGCAATTTTCTCCTGAGGTTCCATCAAAGGTCATAAACCCCGCAAAGGGTGCGGTCCGCTTGATGAAAGTATAGACGGAGCGGCGGAAGCGATCTTCCCCCTTGGATACATTCCATGCCTGGTTGCCAAAGGCATGGGAGAGAACAGTTTTGGGTTGGGGCGGGTAAACCCCAGGCCCGTACATTTTGGAGGAGAGTTTCCCACTGGCATGGAGCATGTGATCGCGGATTAATTCTCCACTTAATCTTAAGCGGGGGCCGCGTGCCAGCAAACGGTTCTGTGGATCTTTCTCCAGAAGCTCGGGAGAGGCAGTGGAGCTTTGCTTGTAGGTGGCACTGGTCACAATTTGTCGGTGGAGCTTCTTCAATGACATGCCCTGTTTTCTAAATCCCACCGCCAACCAATCGAGTAGTTCGGGGTGGTCTGGCGCTGGTGCCTGGGTACCAAAATCTCCACTGGTTCGAATCAGGCCAAAGCCGAAGAGGGAACGCCAAGCTCGGTTAACGGTTACCCGGTCTCCAATGGGATTGTCCTGACTCACTAACCAGCGGGCAAATTCCAATCGGTTGGTGGGCATCTTGGTATTTTTGCTGAGAAGAATCTCGGGGATTTTGGGATGCACTTCATGCTTGGGACTGGTGTACTCTCCACGATGGCGCAGGTAAGTGGGGCGGGGGTTATCCGCCGGGCGCTCCTGCATGACCAGTGACCTGCGGTTATTGGGAAGTTGTTTGCGCAGGGCATGAAGCTCAGAAAGTTCGTTCGATTTTAGGGGGATGTTTTTCCAGGGAGCATCACCTGCTTTTCCGGCAATGGTAGATTCCTGGCCATCGCTTAGACCCTTGGTCTTCCAATCATTACCTTCTGGTTCCTGTTCAGAAAATTTCCATGATTGATCCGTTACATGGGATTGTCTTTTACCCTCCGCAGAAATGATTTCCAATTGGGCAATTAAGGCTCCCGGTCCCCCATTATTGGTAGCTTTCACCGAAAGGATGTTGTTTCCTTCCTTGAAGTGACTGGAGACATTTACGGACACAGGTTCGTACCATAGAGAATTTGAGGCCACTTTTTTCCCATTGATGAAAAACTCGGACTCATCATCACAAGTATAGACCAAACGGGCAGATCGTGGTTTCTTTTTTAAGTCGATAGTCTTGGTGAAATAGAGGGTTTGTTTAATTTTGTTATTTTTGTCATCCCAGATCCATTTGGCATGACCATCAAATGCCTGAACATTCTTTTTACTGTAAAATACTTTTTCGAGGTATGTACTTTTAAGCAGTTGAAGGTCATCAGAGTTTAGATCTTTTTTGGTGGCTAATAGATCCTCTATCTTGGCACCCAGTTTTTGTACCTTTGGGCGATTAGATGCAGAGGTGGCAGATATGCGGAACCTGCCAAGACTGGCGACAAAGTGCCTCTCGAAAAGGAGGGAAAGAGAAAAAGATTGGTTGGCAGGTATGGGTTCAGCAAGGGGGAGGATAATATGTTGTTCCTCGCCAACACCGGCACTCCACCCAGATGAACCCTCTTTATCTATCGTTTTGTCTGCACCATGCCCATTGCTTGCAACTGGCTTTTGTATCTCAACTTCCTGACCATCGTTTAGCAGAACATCTATTTCACTTAGAAAGAAGAGTCCTTTTCTACCCTCATAGTAAGACCGCCCAGGGCCAAGATCAGGTAAACGCTTGTCGGTCATCGTTTCGATCCTAAGGGCAGTGATCGGTTCCTTTGTGGTGAAGTTTAGATCGTAGACATCACGCTTGGTGAAATCACCGGATGCGAAAAGCGAACCGTCCTCCATACTTTCCAGATTGGGTAGGTTGGTTTTCCATGCAGTGGGTTGAAGGATATTCCATGCAGTCGCCTCCTTTTGCAGATTCTTTTTCCAGGCTTGGAAGGTTTGATCAAAATCATGATGACGCCCCATCAATTCTTGGATCTTTTCTTCAATCTGTTTTTCCACTTCTGCTTTCCGTTTTAATTGTCCATCGGTGTAGAGAAGAAGGTCGGGTTCCTCCACATTGTCGAGGAGGGCCATGATGCCAAAATATTCATCATGGGTAATGGGGTCGTATTTATGGGTGTGGCACTGGGCACATCCGGTGGTTAAACCCATCCACACTGTTCCGGTTGTGGCCACTCGATCAACTGCAGCATAGAAACGATACTCCAGAGGGTCGATTCCCCCTTCCTCATTTAATTGTGTATTACGGTGAAATCCAGTGGCAATTTTTTGGTCTTGGGTGGCACCGGGAAGCATGTCACCTGCAAGCTGTTCGATGGTAAACTGGTCATAAGGCATATCCTCGTTGAGGGCACGGATCACCCAGTCTCGGTATTGCCAAATTTCTCTGGGTCGGTCTTTCTCATAGCCATTGGTATCGGCATAACGGGCGAGGTCGAGCCATTCACGGGCCCACTTTTCTCCGTAGTGAGAAGATGCCATCAGTTGATCAACCAATCTTTCGTAGGCATCCACGCGGTCGTCTTTTACAAAGCGATCTGTTTGCTCGGGAGTGGGAGGTAGACCGATGAGGTCGAGATAAAGCCGCCGCACCAGGGCGTAAGGGTCGGCAGGTGCAGAAGGATCGAGTCCGTTTTTCTCCAGGTTTTTCAGAATAAAGGCATCGATGGGGTTGTTTCCCCACTTGGCTGCATTGACCAGGGTGGTGGACGCTTGAGGCGGTTCAAAAGCCCAATGCTTGGCATACTCTGCACCCTCGGCAATCCATTGGTCGAGCAGGTCTTTTTCCTCCTTGGTTAATGAGGCATGAGATTCGGGTGGTGGCATAATCTCATCGGGATCATCGGAGCGGATGCGGTAGTGAAATTCACTGTCCTCGACTACTCCCGGTACGATGGCCTCGTTTTCCAAAGCATCTTCCCGGATATCCAACCGTAGTTTTGCTTTCCTTCCTTCTTCATCTGGTCCGTGGCAGGCGTAACACTTACTGGCAAGCAGGGGGCGGATGTCCTGGTTAAAATCAACTGAAGCAATGCAGGTTATACAGCAGCCCAAAAAGGCAAAAAACAAGGTAATGGCTTTCACATATAGTATAATGTCGCAAATGATCGGTTTCTTACCACTTAAATCACTAAATAAAGATACAAATTCTTATTCAGGTTACAAATTTACTCTTTTAAAATTTTGCTGTCTTGCTCCTTAAAACTTCAAAGGGCGACCATTCAAGTTCGCCCGCCATTTTTGTTATAAACTTAATTTGTTAGTAATTCTTTGAATTGAATTACTTTTTCATTCCAAAGATTTTCGAGTTTACTTTTTAATTTGGGCATCTTCTTAGAAAGGTCATTTGATTCGGCTCGGTCTTTACTCAAATCGTACAAGGCCCATGGGTCATTTTTGGCGGCAACAAGTTTGAAATTGCCTTGCCTGATCGCACGGTTACCCGCGTGCATCCACCAAATAGATTCTCTCGGGATGACGCGATCGTCCAAGAAGGACGGAACCAAACTTTTACCCGGGGCCTTTGGAATAGGCGTCCCTTTCCATGATTTTGGTTTTTCTACTCCAGCTAATTCCAGAATGGTAGGTACGATATCGATCACATGCCCGGGGGAATGTCTTAGCTCTCCTTTGGCCTTTATTCCATCTGGCCAATGAGCGATGAGGGGCGTGCTGATCCCTCCTTCGTGCACCCAGGTTTTATGCCGGCGGAAAGGAGTGTTGGAAGCGCTGGAGAATCCAGGTCCTAAGCATAAGTAGGTTTTCTCACTACCCATAGGGGCATCGGGTTCGTGTCCGCCTCCGCGCACCATGATCTCGGCACTGGCCCCGTTATCTGAAGCAAAAAAGATCAGGGTGTTATCGTAGTCTCCCATCTTTTTAAGTTGTTGAATGACCCGCCCGATTTCTTGATCCACCCGGTCGATCATCGCGGCATGGATGGCCATTTTGGTGGCCTGGAAACGCTTCTGCTTATCGGTGAGGGAATCCCATGCAAGAGGGCGGTTTACTTCTCCAGTCCCTAAGCGCTTGATCGCTTTAGGGAAGGCATAAGGTGGGCCGACTTCCGGTTCAAGTGCGGAGAGTGAGGTTTTGTGCAGGCCGATTTTCTTTTGTTTGGCAAATCGTTCTTCCCTTAGTTTATCCCATCCGCTCAGGTAACGATCCTGATATTTGGCAATATCTTCGGGCTTTGCATGCAAGGGGAAGTGAGGAGCAATAAAGGCCAGATAATGGAAGAATGGATTGTTGCTGTGGTTTTGCTGGTGATCCTCCAAGAACTCAATTGCATGATCGGCAGTGGCAGTGGTGGAGTAATAATCCCTCTTCAACGTGGTTGGGTTATACTTTTTGTCATCGAGTAAATTAGCATTGTGGCTGAAAAAGCCGTCTTGATTGGTGACATGCCATGAGCGATCGAAACCATTAGTTAGAACCTTGCCGTCAATATGCCATTTCCCGCTGTGATAATTTCTGTATCCGGGAGGGCGGAGGATTTCGGGTAGAAGAGGGGCCCATTTGGGGCGTTGCCCATGTCCACCTCCCTTAATTCCAGGAAGACTGTCCCGTTTGATTTGTTGAGCGTAATAACCAGTAAGCAGAGATCCGCGAGTGGGCCAGCACCTGCCCGTGTTGTAGAATTGAGTATAGCGTAGACCGTTAGCGGCAAGGTTGTCCAGGTTAGGCGTTTCAATCTCACTGCCATAACAGCCCAGGTCGGAATACCCCATATCGTCGACCAGAATCATCAAGATGTTTGGTGTTTCTTTTCCGAAAACACTAAAAGTGAAAAAGAACAAGGCGGTTTTTAAAATGGTTATTTTTCCCATGGTTAAAATTAAATAGGTAAAGTTAAAAAAAGTTGAGTTCCTGAGGAAATTTTCATTCCCACCTTTTAACTACTTTGCGCTCCTTAACCGGCCACCAATTATCGATTTTAGCGACGAGTTTTGCCACTACATTCGGGTTTTGTTCGGCCAGGTTATTTTCCTCTTTTGGATCTTTCAGTAGATTAAAAAGTTGAGGGCGTTTTTCATCGCGTGGATGGGTAGTTTTGTGTCGATTAACCTCCCCGTCATAGGTTAGCAAAAGTTTCCACTTTCCTTCAATGGTCCATCGGAAGAGGAGTGAGTCTTCAGGGTTTTCGATATCTGCAATATCATGGGCAAAACTTTCACCAAAGATTCTCTTTCGTTCGATCGTCTTCCCTGTCTTTAAATTTTCGAGAAGATTTACCCCAGGCAATCTTTTCGGTGTGCGGGCTCCGGTTGCTGCCAGAACAGTGGGAAAGAGATCGATGGAGGATACCACATCCTTGCGTCTTCCGTTCTTCAGGTTCCCGTTTGGCCAGGAGAGCATAATGGGCGTGCGGATACCTCCCTCGTAGGGGGTTTGTTTGGAGCGGGGTGCGTAGGCTGATTTGTCGGTTCGGTTGATCCAACCATTGTCAGTCACATAGACAATGAGAGTGTCATCTCGCAGGTTTCTTTCTTCCAAAATGTCAATGAGTTGGCCACAGGTTTCATCAAACCAAGTACAGTTCGCATAGTACTTGGCGATGGGTAAGGGGAGACCAAGATCTCTGTAAGGCTTGAGCAGGCGCTCCGGTGGGTTGTGTGGCGTGTGAGGAAGAAAGACTCCGTACCATAAGAAGAAGGTTTTTTTTTCTTTCATTGAATAATCCACAAACTCTTCGATGGGTTGCAGGCCTTCCCGTCCGATCCTTAGGCCGTCATCTCCATGGCGTCCACCTGGTTGAGGAAAACCACGGGTCATTCCATGAGAGAATCCGCCGTGTTTGAAATTCCCCTCCCACCATTTTCCGCTTTGATGGCTGAGGTACCCTTTTTTTCCAAGCAGGTCAGGGAGAGTGTCGAAACGATCCAGGTAGGAGATGAGTTGAGCCTTTGCCTGCTTTTGTACCTTCGTGGATTGGTAGCTTTTGGGTGATGGGTCATTCCCTGTAATACCGTGCCTGTGAGCGTACTGCCCATTGACCAGAGTGACGAGCGAAGGTCGGCAGAGAGCGGTGGGAACATACCCCCGTTCGAATAGTACGCTTTCGTTGGCGAGTTTATCCAAGTGAGGAGTTTTAATTTGCGGGTGTCCCATGAAACCGTAATCAGTCCAGGCCTGATCATCCGAAAGAATGTAGAGAATATTGGGCGATTTTTGAGCAGATACCCAGAGGGTTGAACCAAATACAAAGAGTAAGCTAATGAGTTTTTTCATAGGGAACAGAACTGTATGAGGAGATAAATTTTAAACTATTTGGCGAAGAGTTGATGATTCGATTGAACAACTGCAACTAAGTTAGCCATCAAATCAAGAATATCTTCTTTGTCTATGGTGTTTAAAAGTCCTGGAGGCATCATGTAAATCGTTCATTATTTTTCCATATCCCATAGATTTTTGCCTTCCTGTTAATTAATTTATTGAATGACTGCCCATAATTCAGCCTCGGGAATGGAAAAAGAACCCATGATTTTTTCTTCCATGTGTGTCTTGAGTTTGTTGAGTGCTTTTTTCTCTGGGCCGGAGAATTCTTCGGTAGCAAATAGAGGCCACTTGGGTTGACCCCAGTAGGTTTGATCGTAGGAAGCACCTTCCTGCTCAATCAAAAGCAGGCTTGAGGTTTTGTTGCCCTGGGACTCCCCAAAGAGCAGGTCGATTTGCACGGGGGTATCTCCGCTCTCAAACCATGGACCTGAGGCAAATCCTGCCCGTGCGTTGAGGCAAGGAAAGGAGGGATGGTTGTTTCGTGGAACATTCGTTTCGGTGCGGAACGAGGAGTCATAGCGCGATCCCTCAAAGACCGGCTCTCCATTGACCGCAACCAGTAGGTTGTTATCCGCATATCCCCAGAAGCGGTATTTTCCTTTCTGGGGGGCTTTCACTTTTCCCTGGTACCAGGCAATCCAACCATTGTTTTCCGAGTAGGGCACCAAGCCTGTTCGTTGGGGGAATAGATCATAGGTACCTGCGATCCCCCGAAAGCGAATGGGGTTTCCTTTTTTTAGTTTATTCAGGCAGGTCAGGTCGGAAAACTTGGATTGTACAAGAGGGAGGAGTTTCCGGCTGATCGGACTGTCTTCAGGGGCGGGGTTGGGGATCTGTGCATCCTTAGGGAAACCAATTATGGAGCCAAGCAGGGTTCCCAATTTGGTTCCTTGAATATCTTTTTTAACCTCGGGTACTCCACTGGGTCTTGTACTGTGTGGTGAGACTTCTCCGTTACGGTTAAAATTAGCCAGTCCCCCCTCGGTCATGAGGCGGGAGCCTTTTCCATCTCGTTCCCCCACCGCAATCTCGCCGTCGAGCACGAGGACGCGGGATCCCAGGCTGCTTGCCTGAACCACAAAACTGGTTCCGAGGTCGACGAATTTTCTTTCCATCGTATCGACCACAAAACCAATCCCCTGAGGTGGGACCACCAGTTTAATTTCTCCTTCGTTTAGAAATAAACGGTTATGATCAATGACGGTCATTTGCAGGGGACCTTTTCCAATGAGGTGCACGCCACTTTCCTGAAAGGCAACCTCGACCAAGCCATCATTGAATTGAAATTGTTCACCCTTTCGAAATTCAAAGTCTTTCTGCACGGACGAGTCGGATCCTTCATACCGAAGTAGCCGTGCGACTCCATCAGGCATTTGTTTTTCCGAGGGGATAACAAAAGCAAAAACGAGGGTTGCTGCCATCGCCAGCCAGGCAAAACTTGGTCGGGTGAGGAGCGCCAACCAAGGCTTCCTTGGTTTGTTTGAAACCTGGCCTAAGATTCTATCCTCGAATGATAGAGGGCTTTCCTGAGCACTGCTTAAAATTTCTTCTAATTCCAGCCACCTCGGTTCACCAGACTGAGCGGCCCGAATCAGCCCAGCCATTTCAATTTCTTCGGCAACCTCGGCACGCAATGATTGATCATGACCGAGACGGTCGAGGAGTTCTTTTCTTCTCTTCGGGGAAATGTTTAGAGTGCCGTGCCAGGCAGAGAGGATATCCAAGTAGTCGGGGTCGTGAGAAAAGTTTTTCATGATCGGGTGGGGGAAGGTGTTTGGTTCATGCATTTACGCAGGGCGATATGGGCACGATGACGAAGTTGATAAACGGCATTGGCTTGGAGGTTTAGCTGCTTGGCGAGGATGGAAATTTTTTCTCCATCCAATCCAGACCGAATGACTTTTCTTAAGTTGTCAGGAAGTTTGGTAATGCAATCTAGAAGCTTGGGGATTCTAGATTCATCCACTTCTTCATGAGCAACTTTGAGCTCGGCCTGGATGGATTCGGCAATGTCATGCCTGAACTTTTCCATCACTGTGGCCCGGTTTCCATTTTTGCGCCAATGGTTGTTAAGTAAAAATTGAGCGATGCTCATCAGCCAGGCCCGGAAGTTGGTGCCCAGTTCATAATCTTCAAGCTTTTCATAGGCTTTAACAAATGTGTCTTGAGCGAGATCTTCCGCATCGGCCAGATGGTAGACTCGGGCGGCGAGAAAGCCTCTTACTAGCAAGCCGTACTCAGAAACAATAAGACGATAGGCATCTTTGTTCCCGCTTAGTACTTGGGAAACAGTAGGGTTTGGGTCAAAACGTGGAGTATTGTTTTGCATACATCCTCCTTATGTTGCTTGGGGAGAGTTTCTTACAACTAGTATGGGAGCGAGATTCTCTTGTTCCATTTAATCATAAAACAACTGTTAGCTTTTCTTAAAAAGTGCCGGAAAAACTGACTTTAAATCCAAGGTGTCTTCCATTTGATGTTGTAGTTGGATCAGTCTGGGAAAAAGCTTTTGAGCTAACTGATCGCCCTTTGGGGAACCGACAAGATCGTTTATTTCTAATGGGTCTTCAGTGAGGTCATAAATGCGATACGCTTTGGCTTTGGGGTATACAATCAATTTTTTGTTGTCCAGGGTGATTGACCTTTGTGCATCTAAGTACGCTCCATAAATTTCTTTATGTTTTGAGGAAAATTTTATCCCCTTTGCCAATGGTAAAAGGTTTTGAAATTGAACTTGTTTTGGTTTCTCGAAGTCGGCAATCGCTAAGGTGGTTGGCATGACATCCTGTAAATAAATGGGGTCGCGGATGACTCGGTCTTTGGGAATACCTGGCCCAGTTATGATAAAGGGCACTCTGGTGCTGTGCTCGTACAAGTTTTGTTTCCCAATTAGACCGTGATGTCCGACTGAGAGTCCATGGTCTGCGGTAAAGAAGATGTAGGTATTATCGGCTTGTCCGGATTTTTTTAAAGCTTTGAGGATTCGTCCAATTTGATCATCCATATGGGTGACGATGGAGAAATATTCTTTGCGATGTACTTTTACTGCTTCTTTGGTTCTTGGATAAGGAACTAAGTTTTCGTCACGAAGAGAAGGGGGGCAACTCATAGCCTGATTGTGAGGATAGGATGGGAGGAAGCTTTTGGGTACGCTTATTTTATCAAGTGGGTATTTATCCAAATATTCCTTGGGAGATTGCCTGGGGTCGTGCGGAGCATTGA
>ENA-OQVM01001641-OQVM01001641.1-marine-metagenome-genome-assembly--contig:-NODE-1641-length-28875-cov-7.174977_pt1 | contig 28875 bp, 30 predicted proteins | sample MGYA00237776_ERZ505498 | MGnify/ENA primary metagenome ERZ505498 (study PRJEB26159, sample SAMN06265151) | marine metagenome | isolation source: Helgoland LTER site | place: Germany:Helgoland, sampling...
GACGAGGTTGATGCTTTGCTCTCGCGGGCCTTGCTGATCGGCATTTCCGCTGGATTGGTCATGATCGTGGCCCAGGTCGCCATCTTCCAAGGGGCATTCTGGATTTCACCGGCCAGTGCCGAGGTGGAAACATTGGCGCGCGAGTATATGGCAATCCGGATTTGGTCTGCGCCTGCGACGATTGCGCTATATGGCATCACCGGCTGGTTAATCGCACAAGAACGCACGCGGGCTGTCTTGGTCATTCAGGTGGGTATGAACGGTGCGAATATCGCATTGAGCTTTTACCTTGGTCTCGAACTTGGCTGGGGCGTTCAAGGTGTTGCATGGGCCACGTTCATAGCGGAATGGGGCGGGTTGGCCTTGGGCCTGTGGTTCTGTCGGGGCGTGTTTTTGCGGGCGGCGTGGCTATCTGCGGCGCGTGTCTTTGATGTGGTCCGGCTAAAGCATATGGCTTTGGTGAACTCTGATATCCTGATCCGCTCTGTTTTGTTGCAGGCAATTTTTGTCAGCTTTCTGTTCTTCGGGTCCGACTTTGGCGATGTGCAATTGGCGGCCAATCAAATCCTCATGCAGTTTTTGCAGGTCACGGCCTATGCATTGGATGGGTTTGCCTTTTCCGCCGAAGCGCTGGTTGGCCAGGCGCTGGGCGCACGCGCAAGGGCGGCTTTGCGGCGCAGCGCGATATTAAGCAGCCTTTGGGGCGGGATCGTCTGCGCGATGCTGGCATTGTGCTTTGCGCTCTTTGGTGCATGGATCATAGATACCATGACGACTTCGGCTGAGGTGCGCGAAGTTGCCCGCATCTATCTACCCTACATGGTCGCCGCCCCGATCGTCGGGGTCGCTGCGTGGATGTTCGACGGTATTTTCATTGGCGCGACCCGTACGAAAGACATGCGCAATATGATGATCATCTCGGCCGTGATCTATTTCTTAACGGTCCTCCCACTGATGGCTGTGTTTGAAAACCACGGGCTCTGGATTGCGCTCTTGCTGAACTTTGTGGTGCGCGGGGTAACACTGGGGTGGAAATATCCGGGGTTAGAGGCAGAGGCCGACAAGCCAAGCTCACGTCCAGTCGCTGCGGCCTGATCCGACGGCATCTGCAACATTCGTAAAGCCATCACGTGCCAGAAGGTCATCCAGACCGCGCACGATGTCGCCTGCCAATGAAATTCCGCCATAAACGAGCGCCGTATAAAGCTGAACCGCCGAGGCCCCTGCGCGGATTTTTTGATAGGCTTGCTCTGCGCTGCCTACACCACCGACGCCGATGATCGGCAAGTCCGTCAGCCCGGCAAGCTGCGCCAGAACACGTGTGGATTTCTCAAAGAGCGGCTGGCCCGACAGACCACCCATTTCGGCCTTGTGCGGGCCATGCAAGCCATCGCGGTCAAGTGTCGTGTTCGTGGCTATGATGGCCGAGATGCCAGACGCGTTCGCGACCTCGGCGACTTCTCCAATCTCATCCACTGACAAGTCGGGGGCGATCTTCAGAAAGACGGGGATTGGATGGGCCAATGCGGCCCGCGCCTCCATCACACCGGCAAGCAGGGCGGCAAGCGCTGCTTTTCCCTGCAAGTCACGCAGCTTTTCGGTGTTGGGCGAAGAGACATTCACAGTGGCGAAATCGACGGCAGGCCCACAACGGGTCAGGACGGTGGCAAAGTCCTTGGCCTTGTCAGCACTGTCTTTATTCGCACCGAGGTTCAGGCCGATGACAGCACCCTTAGGGCGGCCAGATAGCCTATCGGCAATCTGGTCCATCCCGTCGTTGTTGAACCCAAACCGGTTGATCGCTGCTTGATCTGTAGTCAGGCGAAACAAGCGTGGCTTGGGGTTGCCGGGTTGGGGGCGGGGGGTCGCAGCACCCACCTCAAGAAAGCCAAAGCCGGTTTTGGCCAACGCATCCAGCGCCGTCGCGTTCTTGTCGAAACCAGCGGCAAGCCCCACTGGGTTAGGCATATCAAGACCTGCAATACGCGTTTTTAACCTGTCCGAAGTCACCGGCCCAGTGCGCGGACCCAAGCCCATGTTCAGAGCCTTCAGCGCCAAACCATGCGCGGTCTCAGGATCAATCCTGCGCAGAGCTGTCAGTCCGACTTTCTCCAGCGCTCTCATGCCAAAACCGGAAACTGATGCAATCCGTCGTGCAATGGCAACGGCTGCGCCCAAACCACATCCTCCATCCGCAGCTTACGATAGAGATGCGGGAACAGAACATCTTTGCGGGCTGGCTCCCATTTCAGCGGGTCCAACCCTTCGGTTTCAATTGCCAAAAGAAAGAGACCTGCGGCGCCTGTAAAATACTTGGCGGCAGTTTCTGCGACAGTCTCGGCTGTCGAGAAATGGATATAGCCGTCGGCGACATCAATTGGTGCACCAACAGTTTCGCCCTCGGCCTGCATAGCGGCCCATTCATCGGCCCGGAATATTTTATAGATCAACATGACCGTGTGATGGCCCTTGTCTAATAAATGGTCAAGCGCCCGCAATCGCGCAGGTGACGTAAGGACCAGTTTGCGAACCACTTATTCAATTTGACTCTCTGAATTCGCCTCGCCAAGCTGTTGTCATTCCAACCTTGGGGGACTTGATCCAATGATTTCACGTATAATGACGACAACCTGTACGCTGGCCATGATGGGCAGCATGGCAGCGGCGGACTATTCGCTGACGATCCTACACACCAACGACTTTCACGCGCGTTTTGAGCCGATCAGCCGCTTCGACAGTGGCTGTTCTGCGGAAGACAACGCCGAAGGCAAATGCTTTGGCGGTACCGCCCGTCTGGTCACTGCGATTGCGGATGCGCGCGCACGGACCAATAACTCGATTCTTGTGGATGGCGGCGACCAGTTTCAGGGGACGCTGTTCTATACATATTATAAAGGTGCTGCTGCCGCGGAATTCATGAACCAACTGGGTTACGACGGTATGACCGTCGGCAACCACGAGTTTGATGACGGTCCCGAGGTCCTGAAGGGCTTTATGGATTCGGTGCAATTTCCAGTACTGATGTCGAACGCGGATGTGTCGAACGAGCCGCTCTTGGCTGACACCCTGATGAAATCCACAGTGATTGAGCGTGGTGGCGAACAGATTGGCATGATCGGTCTAACACCTGAGGACACGCATGAGCTTGCAAGCCCTGGCCCGAACGTGACTTTCTCTGATCCGATTGCTGCGGTGCAAGCCGAAGTCGACAAGCTGACAGCAATGGGTGTGAACAAGATCGTTGTTCTTTCACACTCAGGTTACAATGTTGATTTGGATGTCGCTGCGAACACTACAGGTGTCGACGTCATCGTCGGCGGCCACACAAATACGCTGTTGGGTGACGATGATGACGCGGCAGGCCCATACCCCACAATGGTTGGTGATACAGCCATTGTGCAGGCCTATGCCTATGGTAAATTCCTTGGCGAATTGAATGTCACGTTTGACGACAACGGCGTCATCACTGAAGCAGCCGGCGCACCATTGCTGATTGATGCCTCAGTGGCGGAAGACGAAGCAACCGTTGCCCGTGTGGCAGAGCTTGCCGTTCCGCTCGAAGAAATCCGTCAAAGGGTCGTGGCTGAAACTGCGGCTTCGATCGAGGGTGACCGTTCGGTATGTCGGGCGATGGAATGTGAAATGGGCAACCTGATTGCAGACGCAATGCTGGATCGCGTCGCTGATCAGGGTATCCAAATCGCATTCCAGAACTCTGGTGGTATCCGCGCATCTATTGACGCAGGCGAAGTGACAATGGGCGAAGTGCTGACTGTGCTTCCTTTCCAGAACACACTGTCGACTTTCCAAGTGACAGGTGCAGCAATGATCGATGCACTTGAAAACGGTGCAAGCCAGCACGAAGACGGCTCTGGCCGTTTTCCGCAAGTGTCGGGCATGTCGTTCACGGTTGATCTGAGCCAAGAGCCTGGTTCGCGCATCAGCGATATCATGGTTGGCGGCGCGGCCATCGACCCTGATGCGGTCTATGGTGTTGTGTCCAACAACTTTGTCCGCAACGGCGGTGACGGCTACAGCATGTTCGAAGACGCGATGAATGCTTATGACTTTGGCCCAGACTTGGCTGATGTCACAGCTGAATTCATTGCGGCAAATGCGCCCTACCAGCCCTACACCGATGGCCGCATCACGATGAAGTAAGCCTATCCAAGGCTAGTGTTCAGCGCGCCACGGGATATCTCGTGGCGCGCTTTCTTTTTCGGGCGACGGCATTTGCAAATGCTTTCGATGACAGATCATTGCGTCGGAAAATGCAGGTCGCGGCACGAGAGGCAGGACTACCTCGAAAAGCTCGTTCTTCCTAGGCAGGCTAAGACAAGCACTACCTGATTTCTGGGAGTTCCCCCAAGCCCTAGGGCTAGCTACTTGCAGGTGCGAAGCCGACAATCAATTGCCGCAGCCCAAGCGCTGCTCCTGCAAAAATGGCAGCAAATGTCACAGGGGCGCTGAACGCCAGTAACGAAAACGCGGACAAGCCTTGCCCGATGCTGCATCCGACCGCAATGACAGCACCAATCCCCATGAGTGCGGCCCCCAAAATTTGTCGCCGCAGCTCTCTGGGGTCTTCGCAGGCTTCCCAACGGAAATGGCCTTTGATCAGGCTGCCCAAGAATGCGCCCACCCAAACCCCAGCGACAGATCCGATACCAAAGGACAATGTTTGCCCCGAAGCGGTCATGCCATAGATGATGACTTCACCAACCGGCGCGGAGAAGGTGTGGGACACCACTGGCAATTCGTCAAAGCCAGTTTCATGAATATAATGCATGCCCGCCCAAGCACTGATGACAGAGGCGCCGACGGCAATGGCCCATAAGATTGAAGACTTGTTGGTTCGCAAGTTGCGACCAGAGAGGGCAAGAGCGACGATCGACAGGCCAATCGCTATGCCAATCGCTGAGACAGGTATTCCGGTCATCCCGCCAAGCGCGTGCGCGATTCCCGGAAGCGCCGGACCACTTGGCTCTGATGGGAAGAGTGCCACCCGCGCCCAAGCAAACGGGCCCGATATGGTCGCATAAGCGCTTATCCCCATGACGAGCACGATGACGAAAGATCTCAGATCACCACCGCCCAAGCGCGCGAGCGCACCGTATCCGCAGTTACCAGCCATCGCCATGCCATATCCGAAAAGTCCACCGCCGATGATGCTGGCTAAAGGCATCCACCGCAGTGAGAGGTAGAAGGAGTTTGATGGGTCAAACCAGCCAAACGCCACGAGGCTGAAACTGCCAACGACCGCTGAGCCGATCGCAAGTGCCCACATCCGTAATCGCAGATCACTGCCACCATAGAGGTAATCCTCGATCGCGCCCAATGTGCAAAATCTGCCAAGTCGCGCTGCCAGACCAAGCAATACGCCACCAAACAAACCGACTAACGCAGCAGCATTCGCTTCGCCCAATGCGTCGAGCATTCGTATCCCTCCCAGTTGTGTCGACCAGAAACGCCTCCCCGCGCCGCTGATCAGTCAGTCTTGCAGAATAACTCGTAGACTAGCCCAATGATTTTCCGAGATTTGTCATCGGTCAAGCTGTAATAGATCGTTTTGCCTTCGCGCCGCGGTCGGACTAGCCCTTCCAGCCTCAGGCGTCCGAGTTGCTGGGATACAGCCGCCTGACGGGCTGACAAAAGCGTCTCTAACTCGGTCACGGATTTCTCGCCATTGACCAAATGGCACAAGATCATCAATCGACCTTCGTGGCTAATTGCCTTCAGGTAGTTGGTAGCGATCGTTGCGTTGTCCATCATTTGGTCAAGATGGTCATCGTCAATGGCTTGGTCGAAAACAGGAAACGTCATAAGCTGGTCTGGCCTTATTGGTCCACGTGATGCCGGTTGTATTTATACATCTTCAACTAGGGTCAAAGCAAACTTCGCGCAACCCGTTAGGTAGCGGGACATTATATGGTCCAAATGGGTGAAACTCAGCTATTTGCTGGTTTTCACTTCAAAAGGTATCCCCTCTTTCTCAAGCATTTGGCCGAGCAGCCCCCAAAAGAAATGTTCTTCGGGATAGCCTTCGATGCGGCTTCGCTCAACGCCGTCGAAGAGCAAAATGAATGTGGGCGTAAAGTTCACGCGACGCGCAAGTGTGATGTCGTCCGGTATCGCTTCCAGAATGTTGATCCGGCGGAGCGGGGCTGCTTGCCCTTCAGACGTTTTAGGGTAGATCGGGCCGATTTCGCTGTTCCAGCGCGCGCACCAGATGCATCCGGGTTCTTCGGCCATAACCAGCGCTGCTTCCGCGGATGCTGGGCTAGCAGAAAGCATCAATGCCAGTGGCATTGCCAACAGCGAAGATAACAAAGCAGTGGTCAAACGAATAAACATTCAATAATCTTAATATGAATTCACGCTGCGATCAAGGACGTACATTTATGCTGGATATAAGTTATCTTGGGGCTGCGATTGCAGGATTGCTATCGTTCTTCACCCCCTGCGTCCTGCCGATGGTCCCTTTTTACCTGTGCTATATGGCCGGCATGTCCATGAATGAGCTGCGCTCGGATACCGCTATCAGTGCCACCGTGCAAAGGCGCTTGGTTGTTTCGGCAGTGTTCTTTGCATTCGGAGTGACAACCATCTTTGTTCTTTTGGGGATGGGTGCCACAGCCGTTGGTCAGACTTTTGGCGCATGGCGAGATACATTGCGCTACGTCGCAGCAGCGGTCTTGCTGTTGTTCGGATTGCATTTTTTGGGTGTTGTCAAAGTGCCGCTGCTTTACCGAGAGGCAAAGATTGAGAGCACCGCCGCACCGTCAACCATCCTGGGAGCCTATCTGATGGGGCTTGCTTTTGGCTTTGGCTGGACGCCTTGCGTTGGTCCGGCCCTCGCGGCGATCTTAATGGTTGCAAGTGGGATGGGTGACATTTGGCAGGGTGGTCTGTTGTTGCTGATCTACGGCCTTTCAATGACAGCGCCATTCGTGATCGCCGCACTCTTTGCGCGCCCATTCCTCGGCTGGCTGCAGCGCAACCGCCGATACCTTGGGCAGGTAGAGCGCGTGATGGGGGTTATGTTGATTGTCTTCGCAGTGCTGATCGCGACGAACTCCGTCAACTACATCGCCCAATGGATGATTGAAGTCATGCCCGCCTTTGGAAACCTCGGATAGGAGACTAACCAATGATTTTTCGCCGAACATTGATTGCAGCAGCACTTGTTTGTGCCTTCCCCGCTTTTGCGGCCACTCTGGGAGATGACGGACTGCACAAGGCCGATTGGATGAGAGAGACCTTCAAGGATCTGCGTGAAGATCTTGAAGAAGCAAACGCGGAAGGGAAGCGGTTGTTGGTGATCATAGAGCAGCGCGGATGCATTTATTGCACCAAGATGCATGAGGAAGTTTTTCCAACACCAGAGATCGCCGCGGCACTCAATGACATGTATTTCGTGGTTCAGATCAACATGTTCGGGGACATTGAAGTGACCGATTTCGATGGCACGACCTTGCCCGAAAAAGAGATGGTTCGGCGATGGAATGCGCTCTTCACACCGACCATGATGTTCTTTCCAAATGAAGTTGCTGAAGATGCCACGGCGACCGAAGCAGCGGTCGCTGTCATGCCGGGCGCATTTGGACGCTGGACGACTCTGAACCTGCTGAACTGGATCGTCGAAGAAGGGTACAATGGTGAAGAATCTTTCCAGAAGTATCATGCAAGGATCATCCAAGAGCGGGGAATTATTGAATGAATTCAAGGCAAAACTTGCAAACATTCAAATAGTTGATTTTATTGTTGCGACTCCTAGTTTGTGTGGGCTACGGTATACCGAAGATGTTTATGGTTCAGGGAGGGATCATGAAGCGTATACTAAGCACATGTGCAGTTATGGCTGTAGCAACAGTAGCATTCTCAGAGGGCGTAGCGCCTGATAATGTTAATTATAGCGAATATGGTGAAGTCGAGGTGTCCCTTTCCGGGGTGCCTGGTGATGCCGCAGCCGGTCTTGAGATTATGGTTGCACGCGGCAAGGGCAACTGCATTGCCTGCCACCAGGTGACAGCACTCGATGAATATCCATTCCACGGTGAAGTCGGCCCGACATTGGACGGCGTGGGTGAGTACCGCACAGCGGCGGAACTTCGTGGCATCGTTGCAAATGCTAAGATGACCTACGAAGGCACCATCATGCCCGCCTTCTACCGGACCAGCGGTTTTACCAGACCGGGCAATGCCTTCACGGGCAAGGCGGCCGAGGGCGAGCTTGCGCCTTTGTTGACGGCTCAAGAAATTGAAGACGTCGTCGCCTACCTTCTGACTTTGAAAGACTGATCTGTTCTCAACAGACGCCTAGGAGAAAAAAATGAAACTTACACGCAGACATACGCTTATGATGGCGTTTGGCTCCGCGGTTGCAGCAATGCTGCCTGTGCGGGCCTTTGCAGCCCTTGAAGATGACATCACCGCCTTTACAGGCGGTGCAGATGTCGGTTCCGAGGGCATTACTTTGATCGCGCCTGAAATCGCCGAGAATGGCAATACCGTGCCGATTGAGGTGAACGCACCCGGCGCTGAGGCAATCATCGTGTTCGCAGCAGGCAATCCAACGCCTGCCGTTGCGACATTCAACTTTGGGCCGCTTGCGGCTTCGCAGTCCGCTGCGACCCGTATTCGTCTTGCCGGTACGCAAGATGTGATTGCGATCGCGCGCATGCCCGACGGCAGCTTTGTGCAGGCTAGTCAGGAAGTAAAAGTCACCATCGGCGGCTGCGGCGGCTGAGTGAAGGAAAGATAAAATGGCAGAAAATGTAAAACCGCGCGTCCGTGTCCCACGTGATGCAACCGCTGGCGAAGAGATCACGATTAAGACGCTGATCAGCCACACAATGGAATCTGGACAACGCAAAGATGGTGATGGCAACGCCATCCCGCGTTCAATCATCAATCGTTTCACTTGCGCCTTTAACGGCGAGATTGTGATCGACGTGACGCTAGAGCCAGCAATTTCGACAAACCCGTATTTTGAGTTTCAGGCGATTGTGCCCGAAAGCGGGACGTTCGAGTTTACTTGGTACGACGATGACGGCGACGTCTACACGGACAGTAAAGACATCGCGGTCAGCTAAAGACAGCGCCAACGCCAGGGAGGGCCACGGACTATGAACTCAATGCTTAAAACATGTGCTGCAACGGTTGCGATTATTGCTGCAAGTGCTGTCTTTGCTGACGAAGAAGCCAATCTCGTCGTCAACGAAGAAATCGAAATCACAGTACGTACGGATGCACCTGCGCACTCTGAAAACCTGAGCACGATCTACTCTGGTTGGGTGTTCCGTTCAGACGAAACGCAGTCCTTACAAATGGATGACTTTGAAAACCCGGGCATGATCTTTGTTGACGATGCAATCGAGGCATGGAATGCCGTCGAGGGCACCGAAGGCAATTCCTGTGCATCCTGTCACGGTGAGCCTGAAAGCATGGCAGGTGTTCGCGCTGTCTATCCCAAGTGGAACGATGAAGCCGAAGAAGTTCGGACAATGGCAATGCAGATCAACGGCTGCCGGACTGAACAGATGGGCGCCGAAGAGTGGAAGTACGACAAGACTGACATGTTAAACATGGAGGCTTTGCTTGCCTCTGTTTCACGTGGAATGCCTGTTGACGTGGCGATTGACGGTCCAGTCCAAGCGATCTGGGAGATGGGTCGCGACCTATATTATACCCGCACTGGTCAGCTGGATCTTTCATGCGCCAATTGCCACGAAGACAACTATGGCAACAACATTCGTGCAGATCACCTGAGCCAAGGCCAGATCAACGGCTTCCCAACATATCGTTTGAAGAATGCCAAGTTGAATGGGGTTCAGTCCCGTTTCCGCGGATGTGTTCGTGATACGCGCGCCGAGACCTACGCTGTTAATTCTGAAGAGTTTATCGCCCTTGAGCTTTACGTGGCGTCTCGCGGAAATGGATTGTCGGTCGAAGGGCCTTCTGTCCGAAACTAAACCTCCCTGAGTGGCCCGTACCTTTCAAAAGAGGGTGCGGGCTTTTCTTTCTTTCTAAACATTCATAATTTGGAATGTGAACGCCATCAAATAGGATAAACCAGATGATATCTCGTAGGGACTTTTTGCAGGCCAGCATGGCAGCATCCGCGATTGTAGGTGCATCGGGGTTCGGTAACTGGGGTAAGCTGGCGGCACAGCAGGCACTTAACCAGAGCGATCTGCTGCAGTTTGACACCTTCGGCAATGTGTCCTTGATCCACGTTACTGACATTCATGCCCAGTTGAAGCCAATTTGGTTCCGTGAGCCTCAAATCAATATTGGTGTCGGCACCAACAATGGCCAGGTGCCGCATATAACGGGTGCAGATTTTCGCAAGTTATACGGCATCAATGACGGGAGCGCGTCACACTATGCGCTGACCTATGATGATTTCGCGGCGCTGGGGCAAGCTTACGGCAAAATGGGAGGAATGGATCGGGTCGCGACTGTCGTGAACAGTATCCGCGCTGACCGTCCTGACGCCCTGCTGTTGGATGGGGGTGACACATGGCACGGCTCCTACACCTGCTACAAAACCCAAGGACAGGATGTCGTGAATGTCATGAACCTGTTGAAGCCGGATGCGATGACGTTCCACTGGGAGTTCACGCTGGGTTCGGATCGCGTACGCGACATTGTCGGCGATCTGCCGTTTGCCGCCCTTGGCCAAAACATCTTTGATGCAGAATGGGACGAACCCGCCGAGGATTTCGCGCCCTACAAATTCTATGAAAGTGGCGGCGTCAAAATTGCCGTTATCGGGCAAGCCTTTCCCTACATGCCTATTGCCAATCCCGGTTGGATGTTCCCAGAGTACTCATTCGGTATTCGTGATCAGCGCATGCAGGAAATGGTCGATGAGGTCCGCGGGCAGGGGGCTGAATTGGTTGTTTGTCTGTCTCACAATGGGTTCGACGTCGACAAGAAAATGGTAGAACGCGTCAATGGAATTGATGTGATCTTGGCTGGTCACACGCATGATGCATTGCCGGAGCCTGTCCTGATCGGCGACACGATTGTTGTTGCATCTGGGTCGAATGGCAAATTTGTTAGCCGGGTCGATCTTGATGTACGTGACGGCCGGATGATGGGTTTCCGTCATAAACTCATTCCCATATTTGCGGATGTGATTGAACCCGATGCGCAGGTTGCTGCTGCAATTGATGCAGAACGCGCGCCGTTTCTAGATGAGTTAACAGAAGTCCTCGGCAAGACCTCTGATGACACGCTTTTGTATCGACGTGGCAATTTCAATGGATCGTGGGACGATCTGATCTGCGAAGCCCTCATTCAAGAACGTGATGCAGATATCGCAATGTCGCCAGGGGTGCGTTGGGGACCGTCCATTATGCCCGGCCAAGATATCACGCGCGAAGACCTCTTTAATGTGACGTCCATGAGTTATCCGAACGCATATCGGACTGAAATGACAGGTGAATTCATTCACACCATCATGGAAGACGTAGCGGACAACCTGTTCAATACCGACCCCTATTATCAGCAGGGCGGCGACATGGTGCGTGTTGGCGGCATGGGCTACCGGATCGACATCAACAAGCCGATTGGCGAGCGGATCAGCAATATGACGTTGTTGAAAACCGGCGAAGCGATTGACCCCGCAAAAACCTATGTGGTCGCGGGGTGGGCGTCTGTAAATGAGGGCACAGAAGGGCCACCAATTTGGGATGTGGTCGAAAATCACATTCGAAATCGTGGCACCGTGCAGGTGGGAACAAACGATAGCGTTCAAGTCGTGGGCGCTTAGGAGACAATGGCAATGGATGAATTCTTTAAACCTTCCAGACGTTCATTCCTGCGCGGAAGTGCGGCGATTGCAGCAGGTTCTGTCGCGGGTGCTGCGTCTGCTCAGGAAGCTGATCCGCTCATCACCGAGTTGCAGGACTGGGCTTCCTACACTGGTGTTGGCGTAGACGAGACGCCTTATGGCTTGCCCATCCGCTTTGAAAGCGACGTGGTGCGCCGCAATGTTGAATGGCTGACGGCCTCGCCTATTTCATCGATCAACTTTACACCTATTCATGCGCTAGAAGGCACGATCACACCACAAGGGTGTGCATTTGAACGTCATCATTCCGGTGCAATTGAGCTGACCAAGGACGACTACCGTTTGATGATAAACGGGTTGGTCGATAAGCCTTTGGTCTTCACATACAGCGATCTGGAGCGTCTCCCGCGCGAAAACCATGTGTATTTCTGCGAATGTGCGGCCAATACCGGCATGGAATGGGCAGGGGCACAATTGAACGGTGCCCAGTTTACGCATGGTATGATCCACAACATGGAATACACCGGCGTTCCACTGCGTACATTGCTGCGCGAAGCTGGTCTCGAAACCGCTGGCGACTTGTCCGACAAGTGGGTGTACGTCGAAGGGGCGGATGCATCGTCCAATGGTCGTTCTATTCCGATGGAAAAGGCGTTAGATGACGTCTTGGTTGCTTTCAAAGCCAACGGCGAAGCGCTGCGGATGGAGCATGGTTATCCAGTTCGTCTGGTCGTGCCCGGCTGGGAAGGCAACCTGTGGGTCAAATGGCTGCGGCGCATTGAAGTTACTGACATGGCTGTTGGTAGCCGCGAAGAAACGTCGAAGTACACCGATGTTTACGAGGACGGTACGGCACGTAAATGGACATGGGTCATGGATGCGAAATCTGTGATCACCTCACCGAGCCCGCAAATGCCTATCACCCATGGCGCAGGTCCACTTGTCATTTCTGGTCTCGCTTGGTCCGGTCACGGGCAGATCACCCGCGTGGATGTCTCTAAGGATGGAGGTATCACATGGGAAACGGCACGTTTGGGAAAGCAGGGCGACACCAAAGCGCTAACACGGTTCTATCTGGACACTGATTGGACCGGCGACCCCATGCTCTTGCAGTCACGCGCAATGGACGAAACCGGATATGTGCAGCCCACGAAAAACCAACTCCGCGAAGTCCGCGGCGAAAACGCCGTTTACCACAACAACTGCATTCAAACTTGGTTTGTGAACGAAGAAGGGATCGCCGAGAATGTCGAAGTCTCCTAATCTTTTTATTCCTGCGGCAGGCGGGACAGTCCTGATTCTTGGTTTGGCTTATGGCATCTCGTCACGCGAGTATGGTGCGGCAACTATTGAGTCTCTTGAGACCCGCGTAGAGCAGGTTGAAGCGAATGCCGCAGTGGCAAGCGCTACAGCGCAGGAGAAAGCGGAGGAAGCTGCGCGACTTCAGTCTGAAATTGAACAACTGGCAATGACCGCTGCAACAGGTACTAACCTAACGCAACCAGCGCCTTCGATTGAAGGCACCTACGGACTTGGTCGTATGGCCGTCGAAGAAGAGATCGCTGCATGGGATGTCGATGTTCTGCCCGATGGGCGGGGCCTGCCGGAGGGGCGCGGTGACGTCTACACAGGTGAGGAAGTGTTCGTCGAAAAATGCGCATCCTGTCATGGTGACTTTGCCGAAGGCGTCGGCAATTGGCCTGTTCTTGCCGGCGGATTTGATACGCTGGCAGACAAAGACCCAGTCAAAACCGTCGGTTCATACTGGCCGCATTTGTCTACTGCATGGGATTATATCAATCGCTCAATGCCATTTGGCGAAGCTGGCACGCTGACGGCCGACGAGACTTACGCAATCGTGGCCTACATCATGTATTCCAACGACATGGTCGATGACGATTTTGAGTTGAGCCACGAGAATTTCACAGACGTAGAGATGCACAACAGCGATGGCTTTGTCGTCGATGACCGACCTGAACTTGAATATGCACAGTGGCGTGCTGAACCCTGCATGACAAACTGCAAACCGACAGTTGAGATTACGATGCGTGCGACGTTCTTGGACGTCACCCCGGAAGGCGGTGGTGAGTCTGTGATGAACCACGCATCTGCTGATGAGAGCCCTGTTTTTTCGACCTCAGCTGATGCGTCAAATGAAGACGTCGCCGATGGTGGCGCTAATGGTGTTGATCCAGCATTGATTGCGGCGGGTGAAGGCGCGTTTCGCCAGTGTAAGACCTGCCACGAAGTTGGTGAGGGCGCGAGCAACCGGACTGGGCCAGCCTTGAACGGCATGGTCGGTCGCACAATCGGTACGGTCGATGGGTTCCGCTATTCCGGCGTGTTCCAAGAAGCTTCCGCAGCTGGAACAGTATGGACAGAGGAAAGCCTTGCGGCATTTCTTGCTGATCCTCGTGGCATGATGGCCGGGACGAGGATGTCGTTCAGAGGCGTGCGCGACGAAGCCGATATCGCTGCGCTGATTGCCTACATCCAGAGCTTTGATGAGTAATGCGGGGTAGGCTCGCCTTCTTGGTATTTGTGTCGATTGCCGGTCTCGCCTACGGCGAGGTTGGCGGCGATCCCGAGAACGGTGAACGTCTCTTCAATCAATGCAGCGGTTGCCACCAGGTTGGACAAGGTGCGGTTGACCGGATCGGTCCACACCTGAATAACATCTTTGATCGCAAAGCAGGGGCGGCGGAAGGCTATCGATATTCGGATAGCTTGCAACGCGCCGCTGCTGGTGGGCTTACGTGGAATTATGAATCCCTCGACAGTTTTGTTGAAAACCCGAGCATGCTTGTATCCAGAACGCGTATGAGCTTCCGGGGACTGAGCGACCAGCAGGATCGCGATGACCTGCTTGCTTATCTACGTCAGTTCTCGGCGAGCCCTGAGAATATTCCTGAAGCAGCGCCGACTGCCGCGGCAGTGGACCATGAAGTGGCGCCTGAGATCCTCGCGATCGTTGGGGACCCCGCATATGGTGAGTATCTTTCAGGTGAATGCACGTCTTGCCACCAGGTAAGCGGTGCCGGCGATGGCATTCCATCGATCACAAACTGGCCGATTGATGATTTCGTCACTGCAATGCACGCCTACAAAACCGGCGTTCGCACCCATCCGGTTATGCAAATGATGGCAGGGAGACTGTCAGACGAGGAGATAGCGGCTTTGGCCGCATATTTCGAAAGCATCCAATGAGCGATGCACAAAGGGAGGAATACAAATGACATTTGATAGAAGAACTTTCTTGGGTTCAGCGGCCATAACCGCTGGTCTGCTTGCAGCACCTATGGTGCGTGCGCAAGGCAAACCACGCGTTGTGATCGTTGGCGGCGGCGCAGGTGGTGCGACAGCGGCCCGCTATATTGCGAAAGATAGCAATGGTGAAATTGACGTAACCTTGGTTGAACCAACACGTACATATTACACTTGCTTCTTTTCGAACCTGTACCTTGGTGGGTTCCGCAGCATGCAGTCGCTTGGCCACAGCTATGGCACGTTGGCTGCGGAATATGGGATCAACGTGGTACATGACTGGGCTGTCGGCGTAGATCGTGATGCAAAAACCGTCACATTGGCTGGCGGTGCCAGCTTGCCATACGACCGCTTGATCCTGTCTCCGGGTATCGATTTCGTTGATGGCGCTGTTGAAGGCTGGGACCTGTCAGCGCAAAACGCAATGCCGCACGCCTACAAAGCTGGTTCGCAGACTGAGCTTCTCAAGGCGCAGATCATGGCGATGCCACAGGGTGGCACCTATGCGATGGTTGCTCCGCCAAACCCCTACCGCTGCCCACCAGGCCCATACGAGCGTGTCTCAATGGTCGCGCACCTGCTGAAGCAGACAAACCCAACCGCGAAGATCTTGATTGCTGATCCGAAAGAGAATTTCTCAAAGCAGGGTTTGTTTGAAGAGGGTTGGAACGACAAATACGCCGGTATGGTCGAACGCATTGGCCCTGATTTCGGGGGTGCGGATGTCGCAGTTGATCCTGCCGCAATGACTTTGTCGATTGATGGCGACGTAAATAACGTTGACGTTTGCAACGTCATCCCAGCGATGAAAGCTGGTCGGATCGCTGAGATCGCAGGCATCACTGATGGGAACTGGGCACCTGTGAATGCTGCGGATATGTCCTCTAAGATGGATGATAGTATCCACGTCTTGGGTGATGCAGCAGCGCAGGGCGACATGCCAAAATCTGGCTTCTCGGCCAATAGCCAAGCCAAGGTTTGCGCCAACGCAGTCCGCGGTGCGCTAACAGGTTCGACAGTGTTCCCTGCACGCTTTGCCAATACCTGCTGGTCGCTGATTGATACCAACGATGGCGTGAAAGTTGGTGCCACCTATGAGGCAACCGATGAGAAGATCGCCAAAGTCGACGGATTTGTAAGCCAGACGGGCGAAAGCGATGACGTGCGTGAAGCGACTTATCAAGAATCCATTGGTTGGTACGAAGGTATAACGGCCGACATGTTTGGCTAATTCAAAGCGGGCATTGATTTGTGTCAGGGCCCGCTTCTCTCCGATCGGGTATTCTGGGCACTATGGAGGAACTAAAATGAAACAGTTTTCTATTTGCGCACTTCTTGGGGTTTTGGCGTTGCCTGTGGCAGCTCAAGATGCAGTGACCTACCCGTTTGAGGGAAGCTTCGACGATGCGACCTTTTCGGTCGAAAGTGCGATTATCGGGCGAGGTTTGGTTATTGATTACGTTAGTCACACCGGCGACATGCTGAACCGGACCGCGGCTGATGTTGGCAGTGATAAAATGCTCTATGAGGGCGCAGATATCTTTTTGTTCTGCTCCGCACAGCTGTCTCGTGAAGTCATGGAGGCGGATCCGATGAACATCGCGTATTGCCCCTATGGCATTTTCGTTACCGAGCGGGACGGCGAAGTATTGGTTGGTCACCGTTCCTATCCGGACGGTGAAATGCAAAAAGTTCAAACGCTGCTGACTGAGATCATTCAAGACGCAATTGACGGCTAAGGAAGACGATGGATTACGACGGTTTTTTTGCGAAGACACTTGGGAAATTGCAGGACGAAGGCAACTATCGTGTCTTTGCTGACCTCGAACGGCATAGAGGCAATTTCCCGACCGCCACCAATCACGGCGACCAAACGCGTGATGTGACGATCTGGTGCTCGAATGACTATTTGGGCATGGGCCAGCATCCTGACGTGATTTCTGCGATGCACACTGCGCTTGATAAAGTTGGCGCAGGGGCAGGTGGGACGCGCAATATTTCCGGCACGACCCATCACCATGTTCTTCTTGAAGCGGAACTGGCGGATTTGCACGGCAAAGAGGCCGCGTTGTTGTTCACCAGTGGATATGTCTCCAACTGGGCCGCTCTAAGCACTTTAGCCAGCGAGATACCTGATTGCCTCGTCTTGTCGGATGCCCTCAATCACGCGAGTATGATTGAGGGCATTCGCCATTCCAAAGCAGAACGTCAGATTTGGCGTCACAACGATTTGGAACATCTTGAAGAATTGCTTGCCGCGCAGCCAATTGACCGTCCAAAGCTAGTGGCCTTTGAAAGCGTCTATTCGATGGACGGTGACATCGCGCCAATCGCTGCGATTTGCGATCTGGCTGAAAAATATAACGCGATGACTTATCTAGACGAAGTGCACGCGGTGGGTCTCTATGGCCCTCGCGGTGGCGGCATCGCCGAGCGTGAAGGACTGATGGACCGGCTGACGGTTATTGAAGGCACCTTAGGCAAAGCCTTTGGCGTGATGGGCGGATATATTGCGGCGTCAGCGAACCTCTGTGACTTTATCCGTTCATTCGCGAGTGGTTTTATCTTTACGACGGCCTTGCCGCCAGCTGTTGCCGCTGGTGCGACGGCATCGATCAAGCATCTGAAGACCAGCCAGACCGAAAGGGACGCGCAAAAGGCCAAAGTGTCTGAAGTGCGCGCGCGGCTTGAGGCGATTGGCATCCCGCACAATGACAACCCCAGCCACATTATTCCCGTGATGGTTGGCGATCCGGTCAAGTGCAAATACTTGTCCGATATCTTGATGAGCGACTACGGGATCTACATTCAACCCATCAATTACCCAACGGTTCCGAAAGGAACAGAGCGACTAAGGATCACCCCTTCGCCGGTTCATTCGGCTGCGGACATTGACCACCTCGTGTCTGCACTAGAGACGTTGTGGACCCAATGTCAGCTTGCGCGCATTCCAATGGCCGCCCAATAGCATTGACCCAAATCAAAGCGGTTTTTGCAAAGGTCGTTACGTCCCGTCTGAGTGAGAAGGGCGCGCCGATGTTGGAAGACTTGATTGATACCTATGGAAACGGTTCCATCCTCGCAGCTCTCGGTAGCTTTGTAGGTGTAGTCTTTGGCGCAGCCGCTCAACATTCGCGCTTTTGCCTGCGGGCGGCGACTGCCGAAGTGGCCGACGGGCGGCTTGGTCCGCGCCTTTCGATTTGGTTGATTGCTTTCTCGGCGGCGGTCCTGAGCGTCCAACTTTTAATCTTTCGAGGCCTCTTGGATGTTTCTGAAAGCCGTCAATTGGCGACGACCGGCAGTATGTCTGGGGCGATCATTGGGGGGCTGATGTTTGGCGTGGGTATGATCCTTGCGCGCGGTTGCGCAAGCAGATTGCTTGTTCTTTCAGCGACCGGAAACCTGAGGGCCATCGTGACCGGCCTTGTGCTTACGCTTGTCGCACAATCGGCTTTACGTGGTGCGCTCGCACCTGCACGCGAAAGCCTTGCGGCGCTTTGGACAGTCCCGGGTGGCGCTGCGCGCGATCTATTGATCCAACTTGGTGCGACATCGGCCATAGTGGCCTTTGTATCTGCGATCGCTCTGATCGGCGCATTGGTTCATGCACGCCGAAACAGCGTACAAATGAGCCACATCATTGGGGCATTGGGTGTCGGGATCGCAGTATCATTGGGATGGTTGGGCACCTATACGGTGGCAATGAATTCATTTGATGTTGTTGCGATTTCATCGGTTACATTTACCGGTCCCTCGACGGATACGCTCATGGGGCTAGTGAATAGCACGCAACTGCCTTTGGGATTTGGCGTGGGGCTTGTGCCGGGTGTCTTCGTCGGGGCAGGTGTTATGGCCTTGCTCACTGGTGAGGCCAAGATCCAGCGTTTCGATCCGGATACTCCAATGGAGGTCTATTTGGTCGGCGCCGCATTGATGGGTTTTGGAAGTATGCTGGCAGGAGGCTGTGCTGTTGGTGCCGGGATGTCAGGTGGTGCAGTCTTTGCACTGACGGCTTGGGTTGCTGTGGGCTGTATGTGGGTGGGTGCGATGGCGACACATCGATTGATGCACCGCCATTCACCTGTCATGGCCTAAAGCTATTCGAACTCCATTTGTTCGTACACGCGACCTGCGTTCTTCGTTGCAAGCTCTTCGAATGTATCAAGATGTGCATAGGGCGATTGGTCGACATAATAGGCCTCGGCCAATCCGCCCCCTTCATCCAGATGTGCGCCGATCTGGGCACGCAAGTATTCCAGATAGCCTTTCGTATAGCGCCGCACTTGGTCCATGTTTGTCGGATGGCCGTGGCCAGGGATCACATAAGTGGCGTTCAATGCTTCGAATTCATTGTCCCATGTCTCAAGCCAGTCCAGCGTATAAGTGTCCTCGAAGATGGGGAGCATCCGTTCATGGAACGCCATGTCGCCCGCGATGACGAGGTCCTGATTTGGCAGCCAGACAACCACATCTCCGGCACTGTGTGATGGGCCAAGATAGCGGACTTCGATGCGGTATTCCCCAAGCTCCACGATATAGTCTTCGCGAAACGTCTCGGTCGGGCCTTGCAGAAAAGTGCCTTCTGCTTTTTCGCGGTTCAGCTGTTGCATACCTTCAAGAATGCGGAATCCGCGCTCTTCAAATTCCGACGCGGCATCTTCATGAGCGATGATAGGGACGTTCTGTTCTGCCCAATAGGAATTACCAAGCATGGCATGGCCTTGCCCGTTTTCATTCACGACCAAGACAACAGGCTGATCCGTCATTGTTCTGATTTCGTCGTGTAGGGCCTTGGCCAAGACATAGGCGCCACCGCCGTTCACGACCACGACACCTTCACCTGTGATGATGAAGCTAAGGTTATTGTTGTGGCCACTGTTTTCATAAGTCGGAGGCGCGGTTGCGCCAATGGCGCTATAGACGCCGGGGATAAATTCAACTGGCGCACTATAGAGCGCAGATCCCGGATACTGATCGGCGATGTTTTCGTTTGCAAAAGCAGGCAAGGCGCAGACAATCGCGAGTACAGCGGCCACCCGGATCACGACTGCTCTCCTACAAAGTAGAATCCATCACCCCGACGTTCGACCCGACCCAATCCGCCATCTGGCAAATGAAAGCCAACAAGCCGCATTTGCGATTGGCTGAGCTGTTCCAGTAAAGAAACACGGGTTTCAGCGGCAAGTTCTGCGTTCTGGTCAGACCCCGACAGCCATGTCGGCTGCGCGAATGCAATGTGATGATTAACGATACTATCGCCAACAATCAGTACACTTTCGCTGCCGATCTGAACCTCAAATGACATGTGGCCGGGTGTGTGCCCGGGGGTCAGTCGCGATAGGACGCCTGGCAAGATCTCTTGATCATCTTCAAAAAGGGAAATCTGTTCGCTCAGCAAGCCGAGCCGGTTCTTTGCACCAACAGCAAATGTGACACGGCCTTGATCAATCGTCGAAACCGTATCGGGATCAGTCCAATAGTCCCACTCTGACCGGCCAATGTGGTAGGCTGCATCAGGGAACATCAAGTCGCCGAAGTCATCCAATACACCCCAAAGATGGTCAGGATGCGCGTGGGTAAAGACAACATCTGTCACATCGAACGGATTAACCCCCAACGCATCAAAGGCATCAAGCAATTTACCCGCGGTTGGCATGAATTCCTGACCTGCTCCGACGTCAAATAAAACCGTCCTGTCACCGGTTCTTAAGAGCGTGACGTTGCAATCCGGCGTCAGAGTATCGCCGGTTAATCCGTATTCTTCCAAGATAGCGCCAGCGCCCGGTGGTGGCATTTCACCCAAGGCAAAACTCTTTGGCAGCACCAAGTTTCCATCACTAAGCGTGTCTAGTCTGATGTCGCCCAACTCGAGCGAAGATTGCGCCCAAGCCATTGGAGCGAGCGCACACGAAAGCCCTGCAATCGAAGAGCCTTTGATCATCTGCCGTCTGGAAAACTTCATGATAAATCCTCATATTCCATTTCTTGAATGATATCATGAAGACATAAATTGGAAAGGGTTCTCTCATTCAATTTTCGGGGTGGGGTTTGCTGTTGCTACGTGTATGCAAAACACGAATATGAATGACTATCGAATGGCGACACAGCGACGTTATCTTCGATATTCGGGGTTCTTATCCTGTTTGGCAGCGAAGCGGGGAGGCTTCATGAATACTGGAGATTGGCCATTTTGCATTTAAGCTGGCGCTTTTTGTAGCGGTATTTTGAAGTATTGTTCCGATTGCGCGCACATCCTTCCGAAATGCCCGCTGGATGCAAACTGCTGACATCACCGTGACGATTCAGCTAGTTCGGGTCGGCCTGGCCTTCGGACCGTTGGCGTGGTCCTTCGTCGTCTGCGAAGAACCGATAAGGAAATTGCACCGAAGTTGGTCTTTGGATGCATCGCGACATTGAGCTTTAACTACTTCACTCAATGCCGCAGCTATGATGCATCCTGCCAGAGGTATCGATCTACAAGTTCAGCAATCGCCACAACTCAAGCAACGCGGCATCGGATAATTCGCGGCCCTCAGTCAAGACAGATAGACTTTCATTGGCGGATATTTGGGCTTCAACCGCATTTTCCCGTGCTAAAGCATAGTTATCTGCCGCGGTAGTCACTGCACCCTCGTACCCTCCATCTGGAAATTCGGCGAGGACTTCTTCTTCAGTCAATCCAATCAGGCGTTGATACTCAGAATACGCTTGGTCTTGAATCGCTATAACCTCAGAAAAAGATTCTTGTTCCATTTTGAAGATATAGAGTTTACCGGGCATGCTGTTGGGTGATGCGTTGGCAAGTGCATTTCCATTTGCATGGGCAGCATTTAGACCGCGCAGCTCGCGTGCAAGATGGCCCACACCGTTGTTGCCGGAACGTTCGCGATTTGCAGAGCCGGTATCTCTAATGTTGCGATTGGCACGGCCGTTTCCGTTTCCGTTTCCGCCGCGCTCCGCAAAAGCAGCTGTAGTTGATGCCGTGAAGACAGCGGTTGTTGTCATTGTAAGCGTAAGTGCAATGCATGCTGTCTTAGCAATCGTTCCTGACTTAAAGATCATCCTGTTTCTTCCTTTATCATTCATAGTTCGCTGATCTTGGTATGCGAATGGATATGAACGACCGCTGAATGACTTGTTGGTCTTGGTTCATGCTGGCCTTTCATAAGCTATTTCTTGCTCATGAAATCAAAGGCACTTCTGAATGTTCTTGTGATCGGTTCGGCATTCTGGACTTCAGCGATGGGTGCAATGCTGAACAGCTTGTCATGACCTCTATTGCCAACTGCCAGTTGTTCATCGCCTGTTGCAAAGGCCTGACGTCGGAGTAGCATCCGCGATGTTCGAAGTATTAACGTAACGTTAACGCCCCGTTTTGAGGTCATTCATTGTTTCTGTGTCAAATTGCATCGGTCAACCAGTAACCTGTCTCGAGTAGCAACAGTCATTCGTAATCAATGGAAGAAGATGTATGTCTGGGACAAACATTAAGATCCGGAAAGAACGGATCAGCAATGAAGTGCATCAAAGTAAACACATTAAGTGGACCGGTTCGGAGAAACCTAATAGCCTAAGTGAATCGCCGTTCCCAAGTGTCGAAAGCGTTCTTGGCGACATCGAAGAATGCTTTAATGCACGTAAATTTTTTGCTCAAAGGCAATCATAATCGCTCATGAAGGCGCCCAATTGAAATGCCCACCATTTTGAGACCTGCGCTATTGGCTTCAGCCTTGGCTTTAATTCCGTTCGGCGCTGCAGCTGACGTGTTGGAGCTATCGCAGGGACAATTGCGCCAGCTCGTGCAGCAGCAGCAGGTGTTGCGAGCCGAGACGATAGCAACAACGGCTATTGCAGGGTTTGGTGGCGACGTAATAGATATGCGCGGCTTTCTTTCAGAAGGCAGAATGACATACCGTCTGCTGCTTCAGCGCGAAGATGGGTCGGTTGTTGAGCTTCTCTTCAATGGCACGGATGGGCGACGTATTTCTCACAGCAGTCAAATGGGTCAGGTCGTCGCTTCTGAAGCGCGGGCCAACAGTGGTGCGCGGAACAGGCCAACCAACGCCAATTCGGGTAACAACGGCAACTCAGGCAACAACGGAAACTCGGGTAACAACGGCAACTCGGGTAACAACGGCAACTCGGGTAACAACGGCAACTCGGGTTCTAATGGCAACTCGGGCAGTAACGGTAACTCAGGTTCCAATGGGAACAAAGGCAACTAAGGTGATTGCCGCAGTTCATGTTGTTTTGGCCGGGAGAAGCGCTAAGATACCCCAGCTTTCTGTTGTTCAGTCCTAATTTGATCAGCTTTACGCCTCGAGGAATAATACATGCGTATATTGGTTGCTGAAGACGACACTGAACTGGCTCATCAGATAAAGCATTCCTTGACGAGCGAAGGGCACGCTGTAGATCTGGTCTCTGACGGAGAGGAAGCTGGTTTTCTTGGTGAGACAGAGCCTTACGATCTTATCGTTTTGGATCTTGGCCTTCCGAAACAAGATGGCATTACCGTCCTCAAAGCGTGGCGTGACGCGGGCATCAACACCTCTATTCTTATTTTGACAGCACGAGATGGATGGGCAGACCGCGTTGATGGTCTTGACGCTGGCGCTGATGATTACCTGACCAAACCATTTCACATCCCCGAATTGATTGCGCGTGTGCGCGCGCTGCTTCGGCGAAATTCAACGCAACGCAATCCTGTATTTCAGAAAAACGGTGTCAGATTTGATAGCAGGAGTGGCAGAGTAAGCCTGAATGGCATGCCAGTGACTTTGACGGCACCAGAGACAGCCGTGCTGTCTTATTTGTTTCACAACGCGAACCGCCCGATCACAAGTGCGGAACTTTCGGAGCATATTTACGAATATGGCGATGACCGCGATTCAAACACGATTGCGGTTTTTGTGACACGACTACGCAAGAAGCTGGGAAATGATCTAATTGAAACAGAACGTGGTCGCGGCTATTCGATCCAGCTTGTCGCGTGAAGTCACTTCGTCAACGGGCTGTTGCGGGCGGTGCCATTTGGGCGTCGATTGTTGTATTGGCCGGTACCAACGCAGTTGGCAGCTACCTTGAAGGCCTTACTCTGTCGCGCTTCGACGAATTGTTGGCGGCCAGGCACACCCAAATTGTTGTCGCATTGGCAAACACGGGTGGCGATAGTGACGCAATGCCTAGCCAGTTTATTGATCCTGTTTATCAGCGGCCTTTTTCTGGCAACTATTGGCAAGCAACCAGCAACGACGGGCGCATCGTCGTATCTCGATCGCTTGCAGATACCTTATTGTCGGTAACCCCTGCACCCGAGGTCAATTCGAGCATCCAAAATATCGATGGCCCTTCCAACCAAAGGTTGAGAGCACTTTCGCGTCAAGCAATGCTTGATGACGGTTCAGTTTGGCTTGTCAGTGTAGCAACATCTACAAAGTCTCTGGAAGCAGATCAGGCAGAACTCCGGCGCAGATTGAATATTTCATTTGCGCTTGTCGGTTTGCTTGCAACAGCAGGCGCCTTGCTGCTTGTTTTGTTTACGCTAAGGCCGTTGTTACAACTGCGCAAAGACATCATCGCACGCAAGGATCAGGACGGTCTGCTGCCAGTTGATGACTATCCGCAAGAGGTGCAGCCACTTGTCGAAGACATCAACGAGCTATTGGAGCGAAACAAAGACATTCTGGATCGATCACGACGACAGACAGTCGATCTTGCCCATGCGTTGAAAACCCCGTCGGCAGTTCTGCGCAATGAGTTGTTCGGACTTCAACAAGAGGGAATGAAGGTACAGGGGGGCATCAATGCCCTAGACAGATTAGATGCCCAACTCAAACGCGCATTTGCTCGCATGAAGGCGTCTCAAGATAGCGCTCTGGAAAGAGCCACTACAAGTCTGGATATCAGCTTCTCAAGATTAGGACGCGCCTTCGCTGCTTTGGCAAGAAATCAAAAGCGGCATATTATCATGGAAATACATCCAAACTTGCACGTGAAAATCAACCAGATCGATCTTGAAGAGATCGTCGGTAATTTGTTGGATAACGCGCTTAAGTGGTCATCAAGCACGATTAAATTGAGCGCAGAGCCAGCCGCTGAGTGGGTTAAGATAATGGTCGAGGACGACGGTCCTGGTGTATCGGAAGAGAATAGGGATCTTCCTTTTGTCAGTGGCCAGCGTTTGGATGAATCTAAACCCGGCACTGGGCTGGGTTTGGCCATTGCTGCTGATCTCGTGGCTGCATATCAAGGAAAAATTGAAATCTCTCAGTCTCCGACACTGGGTGGTGCAATGATTGTTCTCGCTTTGCGAAGAAAAGTTGATTCAGGATGACCTGAGAAACACGATCCAATCTAGATCTGGCCGTCGACGAATTCGTACCAGCACAAGCCAAAAAACTGTTGCAAGCAGAGTGGAGTATTTGGTTTAACGCACTTCATTCATGCAAAATGTGCCTGTTCGCTGTAAAGCTTCCAGGTCAAATAGCCTCAGGTTTCCTCCAAGTAATTGGTTTCAATACGAACACTTGCCGGGCCAACGGGAACTATTTTCAACAAGCCATTCAGGCGCTGTTCATGTTGGATCGCGTATAATCGTTAATGAATGATGTAGGATGTCTGGCGCACTGCATTTTCATTCATTCCCGCTGCGGCCGCAATGGCAACATGCGTCGCACTGAATATTATGAATGCCTTCCTCTGCAAGGCAATATTATTTACGAGGTGAACTGATATGAACCTATCGAAAGTTATTGTTTTTGCGATTTTTGCATTTGGTCTTGGCACCGCAAGCTACGCTCAGGATGAGTGTAGAGGGGGAGCTTTGATCGATAACTATTGGGAAAATGGTGTCGAGGACTGTATTTCAGCAGATAGACAAGATAACGGATGGGGAAATGGTGACCAAGAGGCGCCGGGCGGCTCTCTTGAGAACAACAATGCCGAAAACCATGAGGGTGTTGTTGGCTCCGATGGCACTGATGACGGTAATGTCACAAATTCTAGCGGAAACGCCCCTCCCGGACGAAACAAGTAAACTGGCGAAATTCGCCAAATCACCTAAACCAACGCCGCCCCATTGGGGCGGCGCTTTTTTCTTGAAAGAGCAGTGTTAGATTGACGGATCAAATAGTTGCGGGGTTCCTTTAGCTTGCGCCAACGTCAGTATTCAAGGTTCGCTGCGTAACGCTTAACTGTATCTCGAAAGATGCGCAGATAAGGTCTTTTTCGACCCGTTGCTTCCAACGGAACACTTGCTAGTACCTTTCAGAAAATCCTCAAAGCGGACCATCGCGGCAAAGTATCCGAACGACTTCTCTGAGCCGCTTATTCGAGTGCAGACGGGAGTCTGTCCAACAAATTTTCGCGGGTTCAGCCCCCCTCCCCAATCCAATAGTTCTTCCCATTTACCCGACAAGCCGCTCGCTTCCTTCTCTTGCCCCTAAGTAGCTTAAAACGATGTCATTTCAAAAATGGTTTGAGTTGATCGATATGGACAAGCGGAGTTTGAGCGAACGGGATAAACTACGTTGATTAGGACAAATTGTGTCTTCATCTCGCGCCAGCAGTTTGCATCCAGCAGGCATTTCACAGGGATACACCGGCAATCGTCGCACCCGATAAATGGACAACAGACCTCTTTCAAATTTGTGGCTTAGTGATATAATTCAATAAACTGAATATGAGGATATATCATGAAGTTTTCCAGACGGCAGATGATCAAAGGTACTTCGTTGGCTGCGCTATCACTTGGTGTTCCTCCAACAGCTTGGGCGCAAACATCACTAGCAATGGGCGACACCAGACTGGACACGCTAAGCGATGGCAACCTTGTGCTGCCAAAGAGTTTCACTTTGGGTGAAACGCCGCCTGAAGGTGCTGATGCAATTCTGGCTGAGTACGGCATAACTGGCGACACTCTGACACCGGATTGCAACGTTACACTCTTGCGGTCCGGTGATCGCACTGTGTTGTTTGATGTCGGTGCAGGCCAAGAATTTATGCCAACAGCGGGCAAACTACTGGATGCATTCGATGCATTGGATGTTGACCCTTTCGATGTAACTGATGTGGTGTTTACCCATGCGCATCCTGACCATCTTTGGGGTGTGCTGGATGACTTCGGCGACTTGATGTTCCCCGATGCGGCTTACCATATCGGCCGGTCCGAGTGGGACTATTGGACCGATCCCGACACCGTTTCGACGATTAACCAAGGCCGTGTGACATTTGCGGTCGGTGCTAAGAACCGTCTGGGTCTGCTGGCCGAACAGATTTCTCTTTTCGACGATGATCAGGAGATTTTGCCTGGGGTCTTGTCACGACTGACCGCTGGGCACACGCCCGGACACATGTCGTTTGAGGCCCAAGTGGGCAGCGAAAGCGTGATGATCGTCGGCGACAGCATCGTAAATCATCACATTGCATTCGCGCAGCCAACATGGATGTCGGGATCTGATCAAGACGCACCACTGGCCGCCCAAACACGTGTTTCGTTACTGGACCAGCTGAGCCAGTCTCAAATGCGTCTTATCGGCTTCCATTTACCGAATGGCGGATTGGGCCGTGTCGAGCGCCGTGGCGATGGCTTCTTTTTCGTAGGAGAAGAGACTTGATCCGGCTGGTACCACTGTTGGTGATCCTTTGCGCCTCGCATGCGGCTGCGAACGAAAACATCGCTGACCAATATCCAGGGTCCGCGCTTTATAGTGCCCCGGTTGAGTTTATCCCCGGAGTTTACAGTGCGATCGGCGCCACAGCGCCCCCAACCTACGAAAACAGCGGCCACAACAACAACCTCAGTTTCATCATCTCGGGCGAAGGTGTCGTTGTGGTGAATGGAGGCGGCGCATACGTATTGGCCGCGGCGCTCCACGATGAAATCAAGAAGCTGACGGAGCAACCCGTTGTCTTGGTTGTGAATGAAAACGGGCAAGGCCATGCGATGCTTGGCAATTCTTATTGGGCAGAGCAAGGCGTCCCGATCATTGCACATGAAGACGCTGCTGCAGAATTTGAAGAGCGTGGTTTCCGCATTCTCGAAGGCATGCAAAGACTCAATCTTGAGAAAGCGGAAGGCACTTTTTTACAAGGGCCAACAGAGACATTTAGCGAAGATTATGTAGTAGAACTTGGCGCGTATCGCATTGAAGTCCGCTATCTTGGCCCATCGCACAGCGCCGGAGATGTGGTTGTCTGGCTGCCAAACCAAGACCTCGTTATTGCGGGCGACATGGCGTTTCACGAACGTATGCTGCCAATCTTCGAGGACACCTACACATTGGACTGGCTAGAAACATGGGACAATGAATTCGAAGCATTGGACGCTACTTACGTGATCCCCGGTCACGGTCACCCCACCAACATGGACCAAGTGCGGCGTTATACCAAAGGCTATCTGGAATACTTGCGGGCCCAGATCGGCGCACATCTTGATGCAGGCGGTGGGCTGGCCGAGGCTTACTACGTCGATCAATCGCCGTACGCACATTTAGATACGTTCGAGGAACTCGCCACGAAGAACGCCGGTCGCGTGTACGAACAGATGGAGTTTGAATAGATTTAGGCGACAGCACTTGAGCGGAGATGCACCAACCGATGCGTCACCATCGCGCCAACCCACATGCAGCCCACTGCAACCCATGCAGTCAGGGCAAAAATAGCGCCACCTGACATGCCTGCACCGACCGCACAGCCACCTGCCAACATGCTGCCAAAACCCATGAGCGCGGCCCCGACCAGATAGACCTCCATCGGTGTGTCCGGACCGAACCGCTGGATCTTGGCCTCACCTGCTAGAAGAGCCG
>ENA-OQVM01001643-OQVM01001643.1-marine-metagenome-genome-assembly--contig:-NODE-1643-length-28861-cov-17.969011_pt1 | contig 28861 bp, 29 predicted proteins | sample MGYA00237776_ERZ505498 | MGnify/ENA primary metagenome ERZ505498 (study PRJEB26159, sample SAMN06265151) | marine metagenome | isolation source: Helgoland LTER site | place: Germany:Helgoland, sampling...
CTACGTAGCTCAGCTGGTTAGAGCACAGCATTCATAATGCTGGGGTCGGTGGTTCAAGTCCACCCGTAGCTACCATAATAATCAGATATTTACATCAATCGTCGTAGATGCCTTTTTATCTAGGTAAGCACTGGGTAAGCAAACAAAGCGACTCAACATCTATTACAAATATCAAAATCAGACAAACTTCCATCCGTTGACGGACTCACTTACCGTCATATTAATTCAATGGTCGAAAACTTAGTATCTAGGGTCGTTGTTCTCATAATGCTTGTAAATAGGACCACTATGTTTGCAGCTTATTATGTAATTTACATAAAAGGAACCTTACTGTGCTAGTGGGTGTACTGCCGGGGGTGGGGTCTGCGTCCGCTTGACACGCGAGGTTACAATACAGGCTTTAGCCCTTCACGGAGGCCCCAAATATGCAGATCAAACGGTATCTGGACGATCGAGAGGTGCTGGTTGGCGATAGGTTATTTGACGCTCAAGGTCGCTCCTATGCGCTTGTAGAGCAATCTGGTAGTGAGTTAGTTGTCACAGCGGGAGACGGCCATCCTACCCGGTTTAAGCCCAATGAGCTGGGGTGCTACGTTATTCACGTAAACAGGACCGAACGAGGGCTGGCTAAAGAGCGACCTCGTGATTACTGGGCAGATTAGCGTGTGGTCCTTAACCACCCTCCTCACTCGTGGGACACTCATGGGACACTGCCAGCCAAGTCGACACAATAACTGACAATTGACGACATTAAATAAGGTGTTTCCATTTAGTAGCTTAACTATCGCTGGCAGTTGTGGTTAGTTGGGAGAATTAGTAAGCGAGGGACTCATAATCCGTTTGTCCGAGGTTCGAGTCCTCGTGGGCCCACCATTTTCCCATAGATTTCATCGAGTTATGATTTGGAGCGACGGACTATGAGCTTTTATAGTCCGTTGGCCCATGCATAGTCCACAGAAAACTTCCCCTCGCCACCCGACGACTCGACGCACCCGACGCCAGGTCATGGGGCTCATGATGTATGGGCCGGCGACGGGTCGTCGGGAGCGTCGTGTTTACGTAAGAGTTATTGCGGCCTGCTGGCGAAGCCCCTCAGATTAAATCGATGGTAGAGCCACACTGAATATTGAATGATCGCGGGCCGGAATCTCTGGCGATTTTACAATTTCGATTGTGTCATGGACTAAATACTGGAAGATTGTTGGTTAACTTGTCAGGACCAACTTAGGCACCAGTGCCTACATCGCGAACTTTGGCAGTGCTATCACAATGTCGTCTTTGTCGATCTTGTCGTCGCGCAGGAATTTATGAATGGTTTCTGTCACGTCTGGAGAAACCATAAAGAGATTGTGTCCAGCATTGGCCACCATCACATGGGTCAGATTAGTAAGGCCCCGGGTCGCTTCCTGTTGTTCTTCTATATAAGTTCTACCGTCCAATGTTCCCGTCAGCAGCAAGGTTGGCACAGAACTGCGGGGAAACACGCGGAATTCATCCCCCAAATCCAGCTCTGGAAATAAATCGGCTAATTGCGGCATCGGAAAGTTAAGAGCCAGTAGACTGCGTGACCGATTCCTTAATTTAATCAATGAGTTACAAGTACAAAATCAGAGTGTGCTAAGAAGTGTGCTAAAAATTAGGTGATCGTAACTCGTTAATATCGAATTAATACGGAGATTTCTACCTAATCAATGACCCTTAAAGCTTGAGCCTGTAGCACTTACAGGGTTATGGTACTCAAAGTTGTACAAAATTCTTAAAAGATTTGCTTCAAAATGAAGAACCTAATTAAATCAAGTGCTCTACTATCCGTAGCATTCGCCGGACTTCTGCTGTCATTGTCCGTGCAGGCTGCTGCCCTTGAAGCGGAGCTCTCAAAAGTGACACTATTTGTCGAAGGCATGATGAAAAGCCGCGGCGGTGTCACTTGAATGAGCTGACCCGATAGTGTCGTAGCAGCTCTGTCAGAGTTGCCTGGAATACAAGAAGATAACATCGATGTAAATCTGGACCGGGATGCGTTCACGGTGGGTTACGATGCGTCTTTGGTCACCCTCGATTCTATGTATGAGGCGATTAGAGAGCTTGGTTACTCGCCAGGATTGCAAGCACCTGAATCTTCAGATACTTCCTCTGCTGATGATACCGAATCTTCACCTATTGATTCCGCGCTATCCGCTGCTTCACAAACCGACAAACTCGTTCTCGTCGATTTTTCTGCAGAATGGTGTGCAGCCTGTAAAGTACTCGAAGCGCAGGTATTTACCGATGCTTCGGTAATCGAAGCGCTACAAAATTATGTCTTTGTTGAAGTTGATACTGACACGTTTCCGGAAAGCTCTAAAACCTATAATGTCGTCGGGATGCCAACATTGGTCGTTCTGAGTGCTAGTGGGGAAGAGTTGTATCGAAATGTCGGGCTGATTACGCCTGAAGAGTTCAGTCAAAAACTCAATGAACTAACCGTTAAATAGACTTTCTATCAACGGGCACTCTGGTACATCCTCTTTACTGCAAGAACTAATTGTTTTAACAAGAGCCGCTTCCATTCGCTGAAGGTGATCAATTTTACTCTGCACCGAAAGCAGATGTTGCGTCGCCATCTGTTCCACTTCATTGCATGATACGGCATTGCGATCGACCAAACTGAGCAAGCTTTTGAGGTCATCGATAGTAAATCCAAGTTCACGCCCCCTCTGAACGAAATGCAGCCGCTCTTTATGTATTTCGCTATATTCCCGATAGCCGTTTGCAGCACGACGAGGCTCGGGAATAAGTCCAATCTTTTCGTAATATCTGATAGTTTCGGCATTACACCCACTGGTTGCTGCGAGTTCGCCTCTCTTCATTTTCCACCCTCTATATGACGTTTTGCTGATGATCAAATATTTGTAATTATCACTTGACCCTGTATTGGCTACAGGGTTTATGGTCTCTTCAATCGCGGTATTGGTCAACTGCAGACCGCGAAAAATGGAGAGAAAATTGAATCACTATCACGATAGCGCCGAGATTCACTCGAGTCAGAGTGCCAGTAATAACCGTGAAAAGTTGTTTGCGACAGGGAGTGTTATCGGTGCACTGGTTGCATCGTCTTGCTGCATTGTGCCGCTGATTTTGGTATCGCTGGGAATTTCCGGCACATGGATTGGTAGCCTGACCGCGCTGGAACCCTATAAACCAATTTTCCTCACAGTGACAGGATTGGTGTTGGCGGCTGGTTTCTGGCACGTCTACTTCAAGCCGAAACCGGTCTGCGAGGACGAGAGCTATTGCGCACGTCCGGTGTCAGGGCTGGTTACTCAATCTGCACTCTGGATTGCTACCGTAATTGCACTGCTATCGGCATCTATAAATTTCTGGGCCCCACTATTCTACTAATTGGAGTTAAAATTATGAAACGTATACTCGTTACTATTTCAGCATTGACTATTCTTGCGATCAGCGGCGTTTCCGCGCTAGCACTAATGCCTGGACAACAGGGAGACAACAACACCAGCGCTCAAGTAGTTGCGGAAGAAAAAACCGCCAATTTTAACGTGGAAAATATGACTTGCGCGATGTGCCCGATAACTGTTCGTAAGGCGATGGAGCAGGTTAACGGAGTGAAATCAGTTGTGGTGGATTACGACACAAAGATAGCCACTGTAGTGTTCGATCCAGCTATTGCAACGCCTGTACAAATAGGCTCTGCGTCAGCTAATGCAGGTTATCCTGCCACACCTGCTTCATAATTGCTGGGTGAACGATCGAATACTTTTTCGCCTTGGCATAACAGGAACTGTGATAGCAGCTTTATGCTGCTTCACGCCTGTGCTTGTCATTTTATTGGGTGTCGTTGGACTGTCAGCGCTTGCTGGCTACCTCGATTTCGTGCTGTTCCCAGCGTTAGCGTTTTTTCTAGTCCTTACAGCTTTTGCTTTACTGAAATTAAAGCGAAGCGAGTAAGAACTAAACGCCAACACTGAATAGCAAAAGGATGTTTGTTACCAGGATTCCATTTTATGAAGGATACTAACCCAGATTTGTTTGTCGTCGGTGCGGGATCTGCCGGATTTTCCGCTGCAATTACGGCAGCAGAGACTGGCGCAACCGTAGTTATTGCTGGAAATGGCACCATAGGGGGAACCTGTGTCAATGTAGGCTGTGTTCCGTCAAAAAATCTAATTCGCGCAATGGAATCTATTCAGTGTGCCAAGGATGCAAGCCGTTTCGATGGAGTGGAAGGAGCTGGTAGCGTTGTCGACTGGAAGGCTCTAATTCTTCAGAAACAGCAACTGGTCGATGACTTGCGCAAAGCCAAGTATGAAGACCTGCTTCCTCAGTATCCAAATATTTCATTAGTTTCAGGGCTGGCGCAATTCACTGGAAACACCGCTACTGAACTGATGGTCGAGGGAAAAGTATATCAACCCAAAAAAGTGATTATAGCTACCGGCTCAGCATCTGCTCTACCGCCAATCAATGGGATCCAAAGTATCTCGGCTTTGGATAGTACTCAAGCGCTGGAATTGGAGAGTTTGCCCGATTCGCTAATGGTTATCGGTGGCGGCGTCATTGGCTGCGAACTAGGGCAAATGTTTTCCCGGGCCGGCGTAAAAGTCACAATCTGCTGTCGTAGCCGATTACTTCCCGAGTCAGACCCACTAGTCAGTAAAGTGCTGGGTGATCAGTTTCGCAAAGAAGGGATTACTGTCTGTGAGGGTGTTGGCTATCAGGAAATTAGGCAGGAAGGGAACATCGTCAAGCTGACTTGCCAAACTAAAGAAGGTAATCAAACTATCGCAGCTAAACGTGTGCTGGCAGCATCTGGTAGAAAGCCCAATGTAAGATCACTGCATTTGGAAAAAGCGGGTATAGAAATCAATGCGATGGGTGGCATAAAAGTTAACTCTTTCATGCAAACAACAAATAGCGAAGTGTATGCGGCTGGTGACGTTACTGGCTCAGATATGTTTGTTTACATGGCAGCGTATGGCGCCAAACTGGCCGCCAGGAATACGCTGCATGGCAACACCGATATCTATAGCAATGAAACGATGCCTTCTGTGGTATTCACAGATCCACAGTTTGCAGCAGTTGGGTTGACAGAATCTCAGGCGATTGCTAATGGGTTAGTTGTAGGAACCAGCACTATCAGCCTCGACAATGTTCCGCGATTTATCACTTCCAGAAATCCTCAAGGATTCATTAAGTTGGTGGCCGATAGCAGTACGAAAAGGATTCTAGGGGCGACTATTTTGGCGCCTGAGGCTGGAGATAGCATTCAAACGATCGTTATGGCGTTAAAAGCCGGACTCACAACAGTCGAACTTGGGGAAATGCTTTTTCCCTATCTGACAGCAGTTGAAGGGCTTAAGTTAGCCGCACAAGGATTTAGTAAAGACGTGAGTAAGCTGTCGTGTTGTGCGGGCTAGTGATGTTAACGTATTTTTTGGTTTAAAATTTGTAAAATACTAATTGATGTTGAACACTTTTAGATCAAAGTTGTTCATATCCGGTAGTACCTATTACCGGAAATGCTAGTTGGGAACTATTTTATTTAGCTCGGAGACTAATTCTTTCAATGTCCGAATTACTTTAGTTTGATACTTGTCTCCTACGCTTCGAAACAAATGAGTCATTGCCCTATCCGCTCTGAATACATCAACATATGGTAAGTACATTGCGTGAGCTATATCTCCAAAATCGCTTGAAAGCAGCTTCGTACGATTCTTAGTAATCAATTGCTCAGTATATGCTGGCATGATTTCTACAAGTATGTCTAACGATGGAAAGGTTCCTAGTTCCGCTGATTCGCATAATCGCATGAAATTTGAATGGGTGATATTTCGTTTGCAAAAATCATGTTTATAGTTCGACCAGCAATCCTTCAGCATCTTCTGCCTAAGATTGGAAAAATCGAGTCCATATTCATCTGCAATCTCTTTTCTGCTCCGATGGATTCCGCATTCCTTGTCCGACTTCTCAATTTTGTCCGCTAATGATACTAGTTGTTTTGCGTAATCTATGAATGAGACTCCTCCTTTTCTTAGCCACTGAAACTTCGACAATCCATCTTCTACTTGATCTATAGTGAACTCTGCGAGGTTTGCAGGGTCGGCACCATTTTCAAGTAAGTAGTCTTGCAATTCTCTGTAGGAAATTTTCCCTACGAGATGCTTTCTAAGCATTTCTGCAGGCTTCGTTTTGTCTAGAAAAGCGAATTTTTCGATAACAGCAGCATCCATACCTTTGGTGAAAGCGAGACCTTCGCTGGTAAAATTTCCGTTCCTAATAAAGCGTTTCAGCTTTTTCCTTAGACTCTTTCTTTCCGTTGGGTCGGGGTGACGATTGATCTCAGTTCTGATCCTCTCGGTCACATCTTTGGCTAATTCTGCCTTAAAGTTTTGAAATGACCCTGCTTTAGGTGGATACCAGTGTGACCTGTCGTTATATGCATAATTTGGGAATTCTATTCTAGAATCTTTGCCAGCTAATGCGACTAAGCAGTCATGAAATAGCAAGATGTCGTTGTAAATAAGACACTTTTTCCCGCAAAGCGTCCGCAAGACTTTTGCTCTACCTATTGCATAGTGCTGATGTTCCTTTTCGGTATGAATCAATTCTGCGATCGTAACGTTTGAGTACCTTACTTCTATTGCTTTCTTGTCTACCAGGCTCTTGAGAGATTCCAGCTCAGCAGAGTACTGGTCAGAAGACAGATTAGAGTAGTCGCTACTGTCTAAGTAGATTTGAAGAGGTGGGGTGTTTTCCATTGGCAGATAATACTGGGTTTGTTTGTTGCGGTCGATTCTGATAGACAAGATCTAAGCAACATTAGTTCACACTTACTAAACTACTAGTATTGGCCCTTAATACTAACGATTCAGCGTATAGTAGAGGCTGAGGCGGTGTTCGTACACTTAATGAGCAAACAATAGGTGAATATTGGGTGCGTCCTTGCTTAACTTGAGGATTCATTGGACGATGACTCATTCCGCGCAGTCTGCCATCCTTCATCATGGTTCAACTTCAGGAGAACTGATCAATGAAAATCACAGCAACACTTTCACTCGTGGCCGCACTCTCATTGTTCTCGGGAGTCGCCATCGGGCAGGTGACACCGCCCGAAAAAGGCATCAAGCCGGGCACCATCGTGAAGTCCACAAATCCCATCACCGGCAAAGTTGATCATTCGAAGTCCTATCTGAAAGCCGACAGTAAGGGGGAACTCAGGCGGCACAATGCACAGGGAAGAAGGTTGCCCGGTGCGGGGTTGAAACAAGTGGGCGACAATTTATATCGAACGAACCCGATAACCGGAAAAGTGGACCACAGCAAACCTCAACTGAAGATTGTTCCTCCAAGCCAATAAAAAGACCCGCCCATCGATGCCATTGCGGTGTCGGTGGGTGGGAGGTCACCTTTTATTTTTTTTTTGCTTTGGGGGCAATGATCACTATTACCGGTAAAATCTTTTATGGATATGTCACTAAGATAGAGATTCTTAAATCGGAAAAGTGTCAATGTGCGAGCTGCACGAGCATTAGACTTACTTCTTCCAAATTACAAATTTAACAGAACTTTTCAACTTAAGCTTCCTCACCCTCTAAAAATTTTTTAAGGTCTGAAGGAATTGGCATAGGTTTAAATGGGCTAACGTTAGCACCTCCCGTATTACCAATAGGAATCCAAATTTTCGAAAAAAGCATAGAGGCAATAATTCTTGTCATCTGCCCAAATATTTCTTTCATATCCCTTCTGCGAATTCCTATTTTGAGCATCCACCAGTGAGAACTGACGTGGGGTGCGATGAATGACTGCCCCAAAATATGAGCCCTTTCTAAATGCATGAAAGAGCCTTCATAATCTAACTTGAAATACTTAGTTATTGCTTCGGACATCTCAGCCTCAAAAGCACTCTTTAATTTGTTCTCAAAAATCGACCTCTTTGCTTCTGTTAAATACAGACCCCTATTTCCTACGCTCTTTTGAGCGGTGTTATTGAGCGATCTTTCTCTGCTTGTATTGCACAAGTATAAGGCTATTAATATCTAGTTTTTAGCGTCTCTACAATATTCTTGCGGGAATTCCAGCTCAATTGTTGTGTGTAAAAAACCAAACGGCTGAAGAATAACTGCTATCTGATTCTTAGTCTCAACTTGTTCGTTTGATGACATCGGCTTTCCGATTTCCAAATGCGCCGTATACACTGTTGACTCTCCATCGAGCGACCAAGCATGCTCGTGGTGAATAGCATCAACCGAAGTGATAGTTAGCAGTTCCATGCGTACCTTCTCAATTAAACCATCGTCAGGTACCGCCTGAACAAACAGTTTAACCACGCGCCAAGTATTGATCACTACGTTAAACAAAATAAAGAGTGTAAATCCCACTGCTAGCAACGAATCTAGTATCGGAACTTCAATAAACATGAGTACGATTGATACGATTAAAACCGCAGCCCACCCTAGAACGTCCTCCAACAAGTGCCAGTTGAGTACCTTTTCGTTGAGTGTTGTACCCGCGCTAAGTTTATATGCTGCAAATCCGTTGACTGTAACGCCCAGAATAGCGAGGGCTAGCATGCCCTCGGCTTCCGGCATCACTGGGTCAAAAAGTCGGGGAACTGCTTGCGTCAACACCCAAATTGAACCCGCAATAAGCACAATTCCATTAATCAAGGCACCAAACAACGATAACCGCTTGTACCCATAAGTAAACGAACTGTCAGCTTGCTTTTTTGAGAGCTTGCTCAATACCCAAGCTGTCCCAATAGATAAGCTATCACCTAAATCATGTACAGCATCTGCCATGATTGCCGTGCTATTGGTAAGCAGGCCACCTATAAACTCAATAATGGTAAATCCAACGTTCAACGCGAATGCCCATCCAATCCTTTGACTACTAGCATCGCTGCTATGCGTATGATCGTGCATATGTGTCCTCTACTTTATCGCCAATTGGTGGTTTTTGTTCACAATGAAATACAGTGCAGGTAGTAAGACAAGTGTGAGCAGCGTGGATGAAACGATGCCTCCGATTACTACTGTTGCTAAAGGTCGCTGAACTTCTGCACCAATCCCAGTATTTAGTGCCATAGGAATGAATCCGAGACTGGCAACCAATGCCGTCATTAGAACCGGGCGCAATCTAGTCATTGCACCTTCAATGATGGAAGGTAACAGCTCGCCTGTTTCCTGCCACATGGCTTTAATAAACGAGAGCATAACTAGCCCATTCAGAACTGCAATTCCAGATAAGGCTATAAACCCAACACCAGCAGTGATTGATAAGGGCATACCGCGAATATAAAGCGCGAGCACTCCTCCCGTCAGGGCAAGGGGCACACCTGTAAAGATAATGAGTGAGTCACGAATGGACCCTAAGACAATAATTAATAGTCCGAAAATCAGTATTAATGTTGCGGGCACAACCACCGATAAGCGCTGGCTTGCGGATTCAAGCTGCTCAAATGTGCCGCCATATTGAACAAAATATCCAGGTGGTATATCGACTTGCTCTCTGATCGCTTCGCGCACCTCAGCTACAAATGATCCTAGATCTCGCCCCCGTACATTGGCACTTACCACTACCCGTCGCTGTCCGTTTTCACGGCTTATGCGATTGGGCGATGACAGTAATTCAGTTTCAACGACCTCAGATAGCAGAACATAACCAGTCTCATTTGCTGTTGCAGGGACCGGAATTGGTAGTCTTCCGATTCTGTCCATATCCAATCGCATCTCTTCGGGCAATCGAACAACAAGCGGAAATCTGCGGTCCCCTTCATAGATGAGGCCTACAGATTCACCTCCAATAGCTGTACTAATCAGGTGCTGTGCATCTCTAACACTTAGACCATAGCGCGATAACACTTCTCGTTTAGGGGTTAGGGTTAGCATGGGTAGTCCAGCAGTTTGTTCAATCCTTGCATCCGCTGCGCCTTCTATCTTCTGAACAATCTCTAAAATCTCTTGCGCTGTAATTCCAAGTTGATCAAGATCTTCTCCGAACACCATTATGCCAAGATCAGAGCGAACCCCGGAAATTAACTCATTGAAGCGCATCTGAATTGGCTGAGTTACTTCATAAATCTGTCCAGGAAGCTCAGCAAGGGTTTCTTCCCACTCCTCCAGTAAGTCTCGTTTCTCTCTGGAAGGATCAGGCCATTCGCTTCTATCTTTGAGAATGACAAAAGTATCTGAAATGCTAGGTGGCATCGGGTCGGATGCGATCTCTGGTGTACCAATTCTAGAAAACACATCTCGCACTTCAGGAAACTCCATCAAGCGGCGTTCTAGAATGTCTTGCATATCTATAGATTGCTGCAAACTTGTTCCAGGTGGACGCAGCGCTTGGACAGTCACATCACCCTCGTCAAGCTGTGGGATAAACTCTGATCCCATTGTACTTGCTAACCAGCCTACACCGGTTACTGTAAATAACGCTAAGGCGATAACCAGCCAACGAAAACGCAAAGAGGCTTCAAGCACCGGCGCGTAAATCCATTCAGCACCTCTCATGATTGGGTTATTCTTCTCAGAAACTTTGCCTGTTATAAATAATGCGACGGCTGCTGGTATGAAGGTAATTGACAGAACCATTGCAGACAGCAATGCGATGATGACTGTAATCGCCATCGGGTGAAACATTTTCCCTTCGATGCCGGTGAGGGAAAAAATGGGAATGTATACCAGCGTAATAATGGCCACGCCGAAAAGGCTGGGTCGAATAACTTCGTTTGTTGCCTCATAAACGACTTGCAGTCTCTCTTCTAATTTTAAAACTTTTGTTCCTTGAGTCGCCATGCCGAGTCTGCGAATGGAATTCTCCACAATGATCACAGCACCATCTACAATCAATCCGAAATCGAGCGCTCCAAGACTCATCAGATTTGCTGAAACCCCTGCCTCAACCATCCCTGAAATAGTTGCGAGCATGCTTATGGGGATAACAGTTGCCGTGATAAAGGCTGCGCGAAAATTACCAAGCAAGAGAAAAAGAACGACAACAACTAGTAAAGCACCGACAACAAGATTCTCTTCTACTGTTGCAATAGCGTTGTCCACTAACACTGTTCTGTCGTATAGAGGTTCGGCTATGACACCCTCGGGCAGAGTTGTGTTAATTTCTTCGAGCTTCGCCGCGACGTCGCGCGCTACTGTTCGTGAATTCTCACCCAGCAGCATAAAGGCTGTACCAATAACCGCTTCTTGCCCAGAATGAGTGCCAGCTCCTGTTCTTAATTCCTTGCCGATTGAAACATCAGCCACATCTTCGACAAGCACAGGGATGCTGTTTCTAGACACTATACTTACTCGCTCAATATCTTTAATACTTTTCAGTTGTCCCGGAGAGCGAACCATGAGCTGCTGACCATTTCGCTCGATGTACCCAGCTCCTTGATTCAAATTGTTATCCCATAGTGCAGATAGCAAGTCTGGTAGTGTTATATTCCATAGCAACATTTTTGCTGGGTCTGGTGTTACGTGATATTGCTTCTCAAACCCTCCGCTGGTATTTATTTCGGTAACACCATCAACTAATATTAATTGGCGCTTGATAATCCAGTCTTGTATTTCTCGAAGTGCAAATAAATCATAAGGCTCCCCATTCGGTTGCAAGGCCCCTTCCTGAGCGCTAACTGTGTACATAAATATCTCACCAAGACCTGAAGAGATAGGACCCATCTCTGGCTCTAGGTTTGCTGGCAACTGATTTTTTATCGCACTAAGGCGCGAATTCACGAGGTTTCGTGCAAAATAAATATCGGTACCTTCTTCGAAAACAACGGTTACCTGAGATAATCCATACGCAGAAAGTGAGCGCGTGTAAGAAAGCTGAGGAAGGCCTGCGAGCGTTGTTTCAATGGGAAAGGTAATGCGCTGCTCTGACTCTAATGGAGAATACCCCGGCGCTTCGGTATTAATTTGTACTTGTACATTAGTAATGTCTGGCACTGCATCAATGGATAAGTTTTGAAAGTTCCACGCGCCATATGCACAAACGACCAAGGCTGCCATCATGACGATCCAGCGACTGCGGATCATCTGTCTAATAATTGTTTCTAGCATTGCTTTGTCTCCTAGTGGTCGTGCTCAACGCCTTCTTTTTCAAGATCAGCTTTAATCAAGTAGCTATTGGCAACCACATAGCGCTCACCTACCTCAAGGCCTGATAAAATTTCGGTCAGAAATGGGTCTGACTTACCCAGAGTGACTACTCTAGGCTCATAAGTGTCGCCTTCAAGGACGAATACAACTTGGTTGTCTTCGAAAAGCTGTAACGCGTCATTCTTTACAGCAAGCGCCACGCTTTCAGACTCAACATGCACAAGACCTTCTACAAGCAACCCCGGCGTCCAAACCGAATCTAGGTTTTCAAGTGGCACGCGAGCGATAACAGTTGGTGATTCACCTTGGCTAGGGTTGATATAGCGAATAGCGCTTTCAGCGACACGAGCATCCATTCGAATAGTCACAGACATACCCGAGCGAACCAGTTGTGAGTCACCAGGAAATACGGCAAGATCAACCCAAATATTGTCGTAGTTAGCAATTGTTAAAAGAGGTTGGCCTAATGCCAACTCACCGGGATTAGCGTGTTTTTCGACCACTATGCCGCTAAGAGGTGCTTTAATCTCATAGGTCTGGAGGCTGGTGTTGGCCTCAATAACTGCAATTGCGTCACCTTCTTTTACGCTGTCTCCAAGAGAAGGAACTATCGCCATAATCATGCCGGGGTAACGAGCAGAGACATGGCTGACACCTTGAGGGTCTGGCATAGTCCTGCCGTAAAGTAATAAGTTTCGGTTAATAACACCTTCACCGGCTAATTCAGTCTCTATACCAAGTTCCTGCGCTAGTGCGGCTGAAATCTGCACGATTTCTTCGTCGTGTTCCTCCTCTGCTGCTAACGCCGCTGAATTTAAGAGTATTGTCGCTACACAAATAGCTGAGGAAAAAAATCGTACTGTAGTTCGAAAGTCGTAAGATAGTTTGTTCATAATTTTACCTGTTTACTGGCCAGTTAGTGGCAGCCCGCTAAGACGCTCGATTTCGGCTCTTAGGCGATGTGCATTTGCTGCGCTGGAAATTAGCGAGAGTTGAGCATTTAAAAATTCTTGCTGGGCGGTTATCAATTCGACATAGCCGTATGATCCAGCCCCATACGCTTGCAGTGTTTGCTGCTGCACGCCTTGCAGGACGGGAATAATCTGTTGCTGCAAGGTGTTTACCTCAGCAATTGCCTGTTGCAGTGCTCGATGGAGGGAGCGTATTTCACCTTCGATAGCATTGAGGGCCGTGAGTTGGCGCACTTCGACTTCTTGCAAATTGGCTCTTGCGCTGCGCTCTGCACCAGACGCACGAGCTTTATTGAATAGAGGGATAGTGACACCGAATGCAAACCCGGTATCGTCAAACTCTTTTAAGTGACGTATCCCGGCAGACCATTGAATATCTCCTTCCTGACGCGTTTGCGCTAAGCGAAGCTCAGCTTCCAGAAGTCGGGATTCAGCAGCAAAGATTTCAATATCAGGATTGGAGGCCAACCCCGCAAGCAAGGATTCAATCGACCCAGCTTGTTCGACGGCAAGAATGTTGGACGACACCTCGTCAAACTGCGGCGTATTACTGGCCCACATACTTGCCAATCGGATTCTCGCACTGCCTAGCCGAGCATCTGCTGCTTGCTCAGCAAGTTGCGCTCGCAAAAGAGCTGCCTGTGCTCGATCCTTTTCCAGTTGCGGGGCTTGCCCAGCCGTAACCAGTGGCTCAATCGTGCTTACGGTTTGCTCAGCTATGGCAGAAGAAAGTGCCTGAAGCGCTACCTGCTCCTGAGCAACAGCTACATCAATGAACCGCCTTACGACTTCTACGAGCAAATCTAATTCAACAACTCGTTGTTCTGCGTTCAAGACGTCTATTCTTCGATTGATCGTTCCTACGCGAGCAGCTTGTTTGCCGCCCATTTCAACTACACTGGATAACCTGAGAGTTGCCTCTGCACCAGTGAAGTCCTTGATGTCACCAGTACCAAGAGCATCTTCAACTTCCGCTCCTACCATAAGCGGCGGTTTTAAATCGGCTATTTCCCTTTCACCCAGCAAGGCCTCGTTGCGCAATGGGAAACTGCGCAACCTAGGGTTCATTGATAAAGTGGCAGCCAGTGCATCACGTAGTGAAATAGTGCCAGATGGCATTCCCTGCGCATTACACGTAGCGCTCGCGATCATGACACAAGCCACAATCGCCCAACATTTCAGGTTCAAAGTCTTTCTCCCGCAAATAGTTAAGACAAGCAACGCCTCAGACATTTTGTCCGAGCCGAATTATTGAAGTGCAACTTAAGCTATTGCGGGGGGTGCGCGGGAAGGAGGAAGAAGAGTATCAGGTGTATCAGGCTGTGTTTCACGCCCTATTAGTTGAAAGAGTGCTTTTGATGCCTCTGTAATTTCAGGCAAGTCTAATGTAAAAATTGCCAAAGAGTCCGTTGGCGTTTTGGAAAATTTGGCTAACAGACTATCGAGAGAAAACTCACTCTCAATATCAGCTAGGCCTTCATCACCAGAATCATCAATTCCTGCCAGATCGGAGGAATGCGTTTCTTCACTCTCAAAATGAATTGATACAAGCGTTTCAGCACCATCAAGACAATAGCGATAATGAATGTGCGATGAACTGGCGAAAACAAGCAGTACCGCAGCTAAAAAAGCGGGTAGGCTTTGTATTGGCTTTATTCGCTGTCTCATTTGGGTCGGATGTTTCCAGTTAAACCTTTACCTAGTCACCACCACAGTATACCGGTCAAGGTTAATATTCAATATTTTTCAAGTATGGAATAGATGCGTGTCGATATTTGTGGCATCCCCGCGGTGTCAGCCGAGCCGATGCGCGATTATTGACTAGGCAATCAAACTCAGGTATGCGCGACCATGCAGCGCAAGAATCCGGATCAAAAAATAAACCTTAGCGAATCGCTAACACCATCATATATCACAAACTCGAGAATAAACTTTAAGAGTGTTTTTGGCCGTTACAAGAAATAAGAGTTTTTCAACAGTATCGACATAAAGCTGACTTCCCCAATTGTCCGTTGAACCGACGTTCTCAACCCTTCTTTGGCTTATAAGCCCCATCAATATGGTATTGACAAGTTAACTCTCTAAATCCACGAAAATCATCGTCAAAATGCATCTACGCGGCAACTGCCTTTTCCCAAGTCGCAAAGGCACGCTGTCTAAAGAGTCGATAGTTCTCAGCGGATACTAAGTGACGTCCCAGGTTAAACAAATTGTAAACAGCAGCATGTGCATTCAAAAATCGCTGCGCCTGCTCCATTGATTTAAACTTACGCATCCCCCGCTCTCTTACCCGCGTCAGCTCGTGCGATAACTCGGCTCGGTTGTTGGCATACTGAGTTGTATCGTGAATCGCTTCAGGAATGAGCTCCCTGTGAGCAACACGATAGCTCCCCAGTTTATCCGTGACTATCCTCCTAGGCTCACCCTTGTGATTCTTCAATAGCCTCTTAAAGAAGCGCTTTGCGGCCTTCCCGTCACGTCGTTTTTGGAGAAAGACATCAACAACTTCACCGTCTTGATCGACGGCTCTCCACAGGTAATGCCGATGACCCTGGATCTTCACGAATACCTCGTCAATGAAAAAGGTATCGCCATACCCCTGATGCTTCCTTCTCAATCTTTGGGCGTATTTCGATCCGAATTTGTTGCACCACAGACGGTTAGCTTCGTAGCTTACTTGAATGCCACGTTGCGACAGTAAATCTTTAATATCACGATGACTGAGGTTGAATCGATGGTAGAGCCATACGGCATATTGAATGATCTCGGGAGGGAAACGGTGGCGTTTGTACATTTTCGATTGAGTCATGCGCAGGATTCTGGCAGATTGGGAGTTAACTTGTCAGTACCATCCATTTTGATAAAATTTGAATCTCACGTCTTTGAATTCGGATTTTTCGAAAAGTCCATTGTCTCATAGTTGTAAAGGTCTAGTTTAAAACACCGTCTCATATTTATTGCACCTTCATCAGTTTTGAGTGAAACAGAGCAAGTGGTGGGAAATTAGGACTGTTATCGCGGACAAATTTTGCGAACTATTTTGACGATTGTCATTTGCTTAACCATTGAAAAGCTTAATAATTACAAACCTATGAGTAGCTCTAAGGTTCTGAATTTTCTGGTATTTCCCAATTTAGTATTTGCTTTTTTTGATCGTAAAGCGCACCATTAAGTTATGAGATTAGTCAAATCCAAACTGATGCTGTTTTTAGCCCTGTTGGCTGTAGTTGGGCAGGTAACCGCTATTCCAGTGCTTGCTTGTGAGAAGATGAACGCCTCACCAAGTGCTCTTGATTGCCATTCCGGTACACAAGAGGCATCGGTCACAAGTTTTGATTTAGACCAAGAAGTTGCTCACCTTCATCACGAAACTGATAATTCAAACGTTTCATCTTCAGATTCTCAGGACTATGCGGAAGAGCATAATTGCAGTCTGTGCGCTAGCTGCACGACAGCCACTAGTCCTTCTTCGCAAGCACTCCGAGCTCCACAAGCTCTTCCAAATGTGAAAGCTGTCTACGCAGCTCCTATGATTAGCAACACTCTCGATAGTCTTTTTAGACCTCCGATTTTAGCCTAAACACGGGATTAGTGCGTCTGCACGTTCTGCATTAGGTTTTTCTAATTCGCAAAACTCTTAGTACTAATCCTTTTTTGTTGTTCGCAGTAGCGAGCATTTTAGGTCGAAACTAACTAAGAGTGTTGTTGATGAAAATCAAAGTAAACCTGCTAGTACCGATGGCATTTTTCGGTGTTACGCTAGCATTCAGTGCCGCCAATTCATGGTCTCAAACCAATTTTGTTGTTACGTTGGATCGCGCAATCGAACGCGCGCTGCTTGATGATGATTGGTTAACCGCAAACACGGAAATAGAGCGTTCTCTATTAGAGGAAGCCATCTCTGCAGCTCAGCTGCCTGACCCTAGAGTATCAGTGGGCTTGGCGAATATTCCTCTAGATACATTCGAGTTTGCCCAAGAACCGATGACGCAGTTTCGGGTTGGATTCAATCAAACGTTCCCGAGGGGAGACACACTAAAACTCTCCGAACGCCAAAAAATCCAGCAAAGCGAAGTCAACCCCTACTTAAGAGATGACCGGAAAGCGAGGGTGTCATTACTTGTATCCCAGCTATGGCTAGAAAGCTATATGTCCGAGCAATCAGTTGCCTTGATTGAGGCGGACCGCTCTTTATTCGAGCAATTGGTCGAAATCACGAGCTCAAGATACACCGCCGGAGCGGGCCTTGCGCGTCAGCAAGATCTAATTCGTGCTGAACTAGAATTAGTTAGGCTTGATGATCGACTGGCGATGATACGCCAGCAGCAAGACAGCAATAAACAAAAACTCTCGCAGTGGCTACCAGACGAATTTATATCAGCGCCTTTGAGTGCAGAGTTACCCGAACTGTCTCCGCCAGAAACCCAGCTATCCGGCTTAAGTGAAGCTGCCGACTTTTTTGAGCAGCATCCTCGAATACTGGCACATAATAAACAGATCGAAGTAGCGCAAACTAAAATAGAACTTGCACAGCAAAGTTTAAAACCTTCCTACAGCGTTGGTGCCTCTTATGGCTATCGCGATAATGCGCCAATGGGTGTAAATCGAGCCGATTTTGTCTCATTGGAACTTAGCTTTGACCTCCCGCTTTTTCCTGATAAACGACAAAAACCCTTGATAAGAGCCAGTCAATACAATGCCTCGGCCAAACAGATAGAGCGGACACTCATATTTAAGGATTTATTTTCAAGCTATCAACAAGCGATGGCTGAGCTCGCAATCCTAGACGAACGGCAATCACTTTACGTCGATACTTTGTTAAGCCAAATCAACGACCTTACTGAGGCAACTCTTTCTGCCTATACAGCAGACGAAGGTGATTTTGAAGAAGTGATGCGCGCTTACATCGCAGAGCTTAATACCAAAATCGAACTTTTACAGATTGATGTTGCGCGGCTAAGAGTTATTTCCCGGCTTAATTATTTGTTAGCTCGCTCTGAACCCGAGAAGGAATAATCATATGAAATCTATAACCACAGTTTTATTTGCAGGCGTTGTCATGGGAGCTGTTCTAGCAAGTGGCGCGGTGTACTTCGTTTCATTGACAAAGCCAAGTGAAGCGGTTGAAGACAGTAAACCTCTTTACTGGGTTGCTCCGATGGACCCGACGTATCGACGCGATGAACCGGGCAAATCTCCCATGGGTATGGATTTAGTTCCTGTCTTCGAAAATGCGGGCTCTGATGATGGTGCTGGTGTGGTTTCCATTTCGCCCGTTGTTCAAAACAACCTTGGCGTCAGAACCGAATTAGTCAAGGTGGGTCCCTTTAGAAGTAGTATCCGAACTGTAGGCTACGTTCGGTTTGATGAAGATCGCCTTATCCATATGCATCCAAGGATTTCTGGCTGGATAGACGTGCTTAACGTAAAAACGCAAGGCGAATTCATTGAAGAAGGGCAGCCTATCTACTCCATATATTCCCCAGAGCTTGTTAATGCTCAAGAAGAATTATTAATTGCAATGAGCCGAGAGACTGCGCGTCCCACTCTTGTTCAATCTTCAGAGGAAAGACTGCGTGCATTGCAAGTGCCGCAAAGTCTCATCGACCGGGTTAAACAAGAAGAGAGAGTGTTTCAAACCGTCACTGTATATGCACCTCAAGGAGGTTTAGTAGCGGAGCTTGGTGTTCGAGAGGGCCAATACGTGCAACCAGGAAACCGAATAATGTCTATTGGGGTGTTAGATGAAGTTTGGGTGATTGCTGAAGTATTCGAACGGCAAGGTTCACTAGTGTCTGTCGGCGACCCTGTAAACATGACTCTAGATTATTTGCCGGGCCGAACATGGCAAGGCGTGGTTGATTTCATCTACCCGACCCTTGATGAAAACACACGTACGATTCCAGTCAGGCTTAAGTTTCAAAACCAAGACGAAGCTTTGAAGCCAAATATGTTTGCTCAAGTAACGATTCAGCATAGTGAAGAAGGTATGGATGCGTTGCTAATTCCTGATGAATCCATAATACGGACTGGTATTCAGGACCGTGTTGTTCTTGATATGGGCGATGGCAGATTCAAATCAGTCGAAGTCGCGTTGGGCCGCAGCGGCGACGATCAAACAGAAGTCTTGGATGGGCTTAGCGCAGGTGATCGAGTTGTAACCTCAGCCCATTTCTTGCTCGATTCCGAATCCAGCATAACGTCTGATTTTTTGCGGATGACTGAACAGAATGCCACTGACCATTCCGGTCACGTCATGGATGAACCCACGGAGATGATGGACCACTCTGATCATGACATGGCGGAACCTGCGGAAATGGTAGATCACTCGAACCATGACATGGCAGAACCAGAACAAGTGAATGATGTTGATCACTCAAATCATTAATCAAGGAAGAAGTGGTTGCTGTAGGTGTGCAGCAGTAAGGAGAAAGTATGATTAAGGGCATTATTCATTGGTCCATCGACAACCGGTTTTTTGTCATTCTGTTGACTCTCATGCTAGTTGCACTTGGAGTCTACTCACTAAGACAAACCCCGGTAGATGCAATTCCTGATCTATCTGATGTTCAGGTGATTATAAAGACATCTTATCCCGGACAAGCTCCGCAAGTTGTCGAAGATCAAGTGACATACCCCCTGACTACCGCAATGCTGTCGGTCCCGGGTGCAGTTACGGTTCGGGGTTACTCTTTTTTTGGGGACTCGTATGTGTACATTATCTTTAATGATGATACCGACTTGTATTGGGCGCGCAGCCGGGTGCTGGAATACCTAAATCAAGTGGCAGGGGATTTGCCTGCGTCGGCAAAGCCGCAACTGGGGCCAGATGCAACCGGTGTTGGATGGGTCTATCTATACGCGCTAGCGGATCGCACAGGTCAGCATGATCTAGGGCAGTTACGGAGTATTCAGGACTGGTTCCTCAAATACGAACTTCAAACAGTTTCAGGCGTATCTGAAGTTTCAACACTAGGAGGTATGGTTAAGCAATACCAGATTCAAATCGATCCTGAAAAACTAAGAGCCTTTGGCATACCACTTAGCCACATTGAGATGGCCATCAAAAGAGGGAATCAAGAATCAGGTGCCTCCGTCATTGAAATGGCAGAGGCGGAATATATGGTGCTTGTTGATGGATACTTATCTAGCATCGAGGATATTTCCAGTGTCCCTCTGGGAATGAATCAAAATGGAACGCCTATTTTATTGGACGATATAGCTGAGATTAACCTTGGGCCGCAGATGCGCAGAGGAATAGCTGAGCTCAATGGCGAAGGTGAAGTAGTTGGTGGAATCGTGGTGATGCGTTTCGGAGAGAATGCCGCCAATGTAATCAGTGATGTTAAAGCAAAGCTTGAAGAGCTAAAAGCTGGCTTACCAGAAGGTGTAGAGATTATTCCTGTCTATGACCGGTCCGCTCTCATAAACCGCGCGGTAACAAATCTTTGGGAAAAACTTTTCGAAGAATTCGTAGTAGTTGCCATCGTTTTTGCTGTTTTTCTCTTTCATTTGCGTTCCTCGCTTGTCGCTATTGTCAGCCTCCCTATTGGAATACTCGCTGCCTTTACGGTGATGTATTTTCAGGGCATCAACGCGAATATTATGTCCTTGGGTGGGATAGCAATCGCTATCGGGGCAATGATTGATGGCGCCACTGTCATGATAGAAAACATGCATAAAAAAATGGAAGAAACGCCGATCACTGACGCTAATCGCTGGGAGATAGTTGCGAAATCTGCTGGTGAGGTAGGACCTGCACTCTTTTTTAGCTTGCTAATTATCACCATGAGTTTCTTGCCGGTATTTGCGTTAGAGGCGCAGGAAGGTCGTATGTTCGCTCCACTGGCTTTTACGAAGACATATGCAATGGCGGCTTCAGCGATTTTATCTATTACTCTAGTGCCAGTATTGATGGGCTATTTTATTCGCGGAAAAATCCGTGCGGAACATGACAATCCGCTCAACCGTTTGATTGTCGCTATTTATCGTCCAGCCATTAAAGGGATATTGGCATTCCCGAAGATGACGATGGTGGCCGCAGTTATCGTGACAGCTATTGGGTTTTGGCCAGTAACTAAAATAGGCAGCGAATTCATACCTCCTCTAGACGAAGGGGATTTAATGTATATGCCAACTACGTATCCCGGAATTTCAATAGGTAAAGCCCGCGAACTACTGCAACAGACTGACCGGCTTATAAAAACTGTTCCCGAGGTTGAGACGGTATTTGGAAAGATGGGACGGGCAGAAACTGCGACAGATCCAGCCCCGCTGACAATGATCGAGACATTTATCCAGCTCAAACCTAAAAGTGAGTGGAGAGAAGGTTTAACGACTCAAGACCTTATTCAAGAATTCAATTCTCTAGTGACTATTCCCGGCTTAACAAACGCTTTTGTCATGCCAATCAAAACGAGAATTGACATGCTTGCGACAGGCATAAAAACACCGGTAGGCATAAAAGTTGCCGGGCCTGAGCTGTCAGTTATTCAGCGAATTGGTCAACAACTCGAACAGGTTTTAGAGGATGTGCCGGGGACAACGTCAGTCTATTCTGAGCGAGTGGCAGGCGGTCGATATGTGAAGGTCGATATTCAGCGAGAACAAGCAGCTCGCTATGGATTAAATGTTGATGATATTCAGCAAATCGTGGCAACCGCCATCGGCGGAATGAATATCAGTGAAACAGTCGAAGGCTTAGAGCGATACCCCATTCAGTTACGATACCCACAGGCTTATCGAAATTCGGTTGATGCCGTGGCAATGCTACCAATACTCACGCCGAACGGGCAAAGAATCGCTCTATCAGATGTGGCCGAAATTTACATTGAAGATGGGCCTCCAGGTATTAAAAGTGAGAATGCACGCCTCAATGGTTGGACATTCGTGGACATACAGGATGTAGATGTAGGGTCTTACGTTCAAAACGCCCAGCAAGTGGTGGCTAATAGCATCGAATTGCCGCCGGGTTATTCATTGAACTGGTCTGGCCAGTTTGAATACATGGAGAGAGCAAAAGAAAGGCTCACTTATGTAATTCCTTTGACCTTGGCAATCATAGTGATTCTTTTATATGCCAATTTCAGGAGCTTTATCGAAGTTGCTCTAATCATGGGGACACTCCCATTAGCACTCATTGGGGGCTTGTGGCTGATGTATCTCTATGGGTTCAATTTCTCGGTTGCTGTAGGCGTTGGATTTATTGCGCTAGCAGGTGTTTCGGTCGAGATCGGCGTAATTATGCTTGTGTATCTAGACAGGGCCTACCGAGACATGATCGCGCAATGCGAAGACGATTCAACGTCTCCAACCAAGGGGCACTTACGAGAGAGTGTCATCAATGGTGCTGTGATGAGGGTGCGGCCTGTCATGATGACAACAGCAGCGACCATTGCTGGGTTGATACCTATTTTAATAAGCACCGGTACTGGTTCGGAAGTCATGAGCCGGATAGCAGCGCCAATGGTGGGCGGCATGGTCTCCGCAATCATCCTTACCTTACTTGTTTTACCGTGTGTCTATTACTTATGGCGAGGACACGGCCTAGTTGATCTCAAATCAAATCCTTAAACTCAAACTGGAGAAATAACTCATGCAATTACAAAAACTTACTAAAGCTGTAATAACAACGGCTCTTCTATTAGGCATTTCGGCACAAGCTTGGGCGCATACAGCGTTATCAAGCTCAAACCCTGCTGAGGGGACTTCCTTAGAGGCAGCGCCAAAAACAATCGAGATGAGCTTTACCGAGGATGTAAAACTGCTCCGCGTGGTACTGACGCAAGAAGAGAATGCAATCGATATTGATTTCAAACCTATCACAGCGGCTGCTGCAAGTTTTAGTGTTGAGGTACCAACACTCTCAACCGGAACTTACACGGTCTCTTGGACTGCGTTAGGTGGAGATTCTCACCGCGTAAACGGCTCTTTTTCATTTGGGGTCGGCGCTGCAGCTGAGGAGCATGCTGGTCATGGTGGTGAACACGTAGGCCATGCACAGCACAATAATTCACATAGCAGCCACTAAGCGGGTTATTGGAATGGGCTCTATGTGGGACATTGCTAGCGCGATAATAAAGTGGGGAAACTATCTCTCTATGGCAATAGTTATAGGGGGCGGATTTTCTTTCGCACTAATGTCTCACATTGAGCCCAAATTGAAAGAAGCTACCCTTAGATACATCTTTGTAGGTTGTGTTTTGGGAATATGCACAACGGTCTTATTTTTTATCTCACAAGTCGGCGGGATCAATCAACAAGGCTTGAGTGGTGCCTTTGATTTTTCAATGATGCAAATAATTTTCCAATCCGATATTGGACTGCAAACCGGCATGAGGCTGGCCTCATTCATATTTTCATTCCTTTTTCTTTGGCGATTAAAAAAACAACTGGACCGCAATTCTAATTCCCCAATCTTGCGCACACTGCCTTTGGAACTTTATCTCCCAATCACGATTATGTTAGCAATTTCTTTTGCCGTGATCGGCCATGTTAGTCAGCTTGGATTAATCGCGCGTTTTGCAATTGTAGCTCACGTCATTTGTGTATTTCTTTGGATAGGCGCTCTATACCCATTGTATTTGATCTGCGCGTCAAAACACGGCAGTAAAGTAGCTGGGATAATGAAGGAGTTTGGTAAGTACGGGGCGTATTTTGTCTCCGCTATTTTGCTTTCGGGTACGTTTTTGCTCTTTCAGCTTCTTGATTCAGTCTCAGAATTCGTGACAACAAGCTATGGCAACGCGGTGCTATTGAAACTAGTACTCGTAGTATTTCTTTTAGTGCTGGCAGCAATCAATAAGTTTCGGCTATCGCCTAGCATTGAAAAAAATGGCGCAGTACTTAAGTTGCGCAATTCAATTCTGCTGGAAATCGTATTTTCTACGGTAATTGCCGCTATAACAACTTATTTTACCACAGTGATCGGGATCGCTCATGGTTGAAACCATGCCCCTTGACCTATGTTCAGCTCATGGGTGTACAGTGCGGAAATTGCAGCAAAGCTTTCAGTATTTGCTATGGCATGAGGAAAAATAATGGTTAGTAACAGTCTCAAATTAAAAGCGAACGAAAGTGAGATGCAGTTTTCTATTCAAGGAGCAAGTTGTGGCAGTTGCGTACAGAAAATTGAGAAAGCAGCTCAAACGGTATTGGCAAGTTAACCACCAAAACCTGAAAAATCTCCTTTAGTTACAGCCTGTAACGCTACTGTCTTTCCCCCAGACGCAAAGGCGCGCAGCCGAAAGCGTACACCCGCCCTCACCCAGGGTTTCAGGTTTTCAGCCCCCCCTACCTCGGTCGGCCGAGAAAAGCTGCCCTGCGATCCATCTCGGTTCTGGTTCGGTGTTCGGTCACTGAAACCAGTTTGAATTCTGCCACTTACCGAGTTCGGTGAGCCAACCGATCCCAGTCAAGTTCGGAATAGGTTCGGTTTCGGTCGGCCCTGCTGGCTAGGCCGGAGAAAAACGTTTAGAATTCTTCAAGTTACTAAATTCAACCGGGTCTGGTTGGACTGCCTCATAATCCGTTTGTCCCAGGTTCGAGTCCTGGTGGGCCCACCATTTAACCCAATGGCGAGTAAATTCTGTTCAAAATGTTTTCCAACAATATCAACTAGGTTTGTTGCCTGAGGACGTTTGGAATCAAGTAGAAGGCCACATATCGCAAATGGCGGATTGCCGCCCGCGGTGGCGGAAGGAAAACCTAATTTACTGTCCAGTTTTGGTTGACCACTACATTTCTCAAAGATTGCCATAAGTTCATAGGAAGCTAACCACCCTTTATATGAAGTGGATGTATGGATATTCACTTAAAATTCGACAACCTCTCTACCATCCCTCAAGATGTACAAGAATACCCTTTTTCTACTTGAGAAAGCCCCCACAGGCCTGAATATCCTTGGCGCTGCAACATCCTAAAAACCGCTTTCTTTGTCCAAATATTTCCACGCGAGGTCGTCAGGCCGTCGTCGTTAAGCCTATCAGATACTTCCTGATAGCTAGGCGAGTGTAATTTGTCCCTGCACATGCTCCGTATGCAATTAATCACTGACCTGTTGTGCTTGTGCTGCTGGTCTCTGGTCATTCCAGTTTTCAAACTGCCATCCAACACATGTGACAACCCTCTCCCAAACACCTGGGACATTCAGGGTATGGGTTATCTTTCAGTGCATTAGTGTGCTCCGTGTTTACGTGTGTTAGTGTTTTAGTGCAATTACTCTGCAGTGTACTTTTACTAACAAGAATCCCTTTATTGGCAGGGTCTACACGTGTTTCCTTGTTGCATTCTGTTGTCCCTAATTTGTCGCAGGATTGTCCAAGCGTTGTTTCTGTTTTGTTCCCTTTCTGTTCCACCAAACTAAGATTTCTAATCTTTATATATTTTCTTCCATCACCTTTAGTTGCTACTTCAGGATTACCAGTAAATCGCTTACCACGTAATTTTGATTTTAACTCTTTATGAACAGACGCCCATCTACGAGGATCCTCGCCTACAGTGCTTGACCAAAATTTTCGAAAATTAGACCTTGGCAATGGAAGGAATTGCCCTCCTTGACCTGTCCTATAGCTATCACCTTTCTTGGGCCCTCTTTGTCTACGAACATCGACATTGAAGAACGCAACTGCTTCTTCTTCTGTTTCAATATTCACAAAAGACAAAACAAGACTGCCTAGCTTAGTGGTTCTATGTCCCTGGTACTCATAAAGATTGCCAACCTCTTGAGTTAGCGAAGTTTGAAGAACACTAGAAACCTGCGAAGACATATAAGTGTCATCTAGCGGCATCGAAGTTGCCGATTCTCGTGACTCATAAGCTTTAATCCAGCTACCTACTTCGGACTTTGATATCAAAACTTATCCCAGACTCCGAACCGTGATAATTAAATCTTTTTCGGCCGATTCTGTAGCTCTGAGCAACGAACAGCTTTCTTTTGACTCATATCCTAAGGGTAAAGGTCTGAAAGGAAACAAGGCACAGTTATATGCTGTGCATTTGGCCACCTGCAGCCGCCAAGAGCCATTACCAGGGGCGTCATCTACTATGCAATCCCGGCAAAACTGGTTAATGGCTTGCTTTCTGCTTCCGGCCCCCATCACGCAACACCTAATTCACTAGAGCTATAGACCGGTTGGCTCATCTTGGATTCAGTCCATTCCCTAAGCCATTCTTGGGTATATACAACTCTGCGCCCGAACTTCTGGTATCGGGGGCCACCGCCAACTGTGGCGTACTTTTGGAGTGTCTTGAAGGATACAGGGGTGCCAAGTACCTCTGTGAGGTATTCGGCAGCTTCCTTCCGTGTGAGTCGTTCTTTCATCTTTGCCTCTCTGTAATTCATGAGTAATTACAATCAAGCACCAAAGTGCGCGAGGCTTAAGATATATCGGTAGGGTAAAGGGCATGCCCAAAGTGGGCAAAAAATCAAAGAATTAACAGATTAGTGAAAAACTCGAGTATTTAGGATGGGTTAGGGGATCCTAACGGAAGATATCCTTCGCGCTATTCAAAATCGTTGGGATTCTCAACGATAAGGAAGTATCCAGGCTTAAATATAGCGGCAGTTTCTTTGTTGCATACTTCGTCTATGTTTTCCAAAACTCGCTACGGCGTCATCAGATTTGATCATTGGTAATAGTTTCATTTTGTTTTTATTTTTCTTGGAGGTCACTTTTCTCAAAGCTTCGGTACTTCTTCCAACAAGTCTCGACCATTCTTTCTGAAATCGAATATTTCTGCGAAACCTCTTTCATTATTCTTTCCCGATGGCCTTTTGGGCGTTTTGGGTTTATTTGAAGAACTCTGACAGGGTCTTCTTCGTCATCAAGGTTTTGATCTGCCTGAAGCGCAAAATTTACATCGTCAAGGTAGTTCTGCCCTTCTTCACTCTCCAACCATTTTTTCCGTTTCTCTATTGATATATTTTTTGCCTTTGTCCATTCTTTCGAGACATTATTATTTATTTCTCTGAGCGCATTCTTAATGCTTATTTGCACAAGCTCTCGCCAAGCCTGCTCGCAATCCATCCCTACTTGCAGGCACTTCATAAAGGACAACTTAGTGCTCCCCTTAGGCCTGCCTGCCCCTGTCCTGACTCCGCCCTTTGACATTATTTATTTCTCTATAATTTATTTATTTGGAGGATTCTTTACATTCATAGCAGCACTAATTCCCGCAGCCGCAGCCTCGGCAAGTTCAGACCTCCTATCCTCTGCCATGTGAATATACCTTTGACTAGTGGCAAGATTCTTATGTCCCATCACAGCCATAATATGAGTAGCCTGCGATCCGCTATCTGCCATCATTGAAGCTAAAGAATGTCGAAGCGCATGGAGGCCATTTTTAGGGTTTAATCCTGCTGCCACCCTGATCTTTCGCCATGGCTTGCTTATATTTAAAGGACCACTGCCTCTAGCCGGAGGAAAAACAAAATCATTGGGTTTTCTTTTCTCCTGTTGAGTAATGATTTGTTGCGCCAAATTTGGAAGACCAATAACTCTAATCTCACCCGTTCTCATACCAGTTTTGTGCTCATTTAGGGGCAACTCAATAACCCCCTTTTCTAAGTTAACATGCCGCCAGCGTAGGCCCGCTATCTCATTACGTCTTGCTCCAGTAAGGGCTATAACTCTGATCGTATCCGCAACGGGCTGTCTGATCTTCGCCGTGCTTTCCATTTCATCTAATACTGAAAAAAGTCTCGCATATTCCTCATTTGTAAGCCGCAGATCCCGCTTAGCATCCTCGCCCACTTTCACTTTGGCAGGAGTATTTGTCTCTATCAAGTCATGTTCAAATGCCCATGAAAAAGCACTTTTTAAGAGCCTAATAGCCATCCTGGCTGCACCTGGGCCACCTGTTACCCTGGCCAGTCCTCTTGGCCCTGTTTTGACTGTTTTAGCCGTTTTTCCTGTCTCAATATCCTTGCTAGCTTTTCGTACATCATCAGCCGTTAATTTTTCGGCCACCTTCCGTCCAAGCAATGGTTTAAGGTGCCGCTCAATCCTGCCCTTGTCGTACCTCTGTGTAAGCTCGGATTTTTCGGCAAATTTGGGCGACTCTAAATACAGGTCCAAAAGGTGGGAGACAGTCACGGCATTCTTGTTGAATTCTTTAATTGCAAGGGGATCTTTTCCATCCGACACCTGCCGCTGATATTCCCTCGCTTTCTTTCTAGCCTCTTCCGGAGTATAGGCTCCATGTTTGCCTATCGTTATCCTGCGAGACTGTCCCTCTTGTGTCCGATACTGGAAGCAATAGGATTTCGTTCCACTAGGTTGAACAACAAGGCCAAACCCGGGGCAGGTCTCATCCCAAATATAGTAGCGAGAGTCTCCTGCGCCCTTTCGATCCACAAGGCTTTTAGTTATCTTGGGCATAACTTACTTTCTCTGGGTAAGCAATAGGTAAGCAAAGGGGAGTAAATCGAAGTAACTCTTTAGCTGACCACAGCATAGTAAATAATGCAAAATATACATCATTTTAAGGAACTTATGAATATAGAGTAAAAACTGGTAAGCACGAGGAAATACATTTCCCCAGCATTCATAATGCTGGGGTCGGTGGTTCAAGTCCACCCGTAGCTACCATCTACTCGTTCTAATCAGTTGATCCTCATCTCTGAAACACAAAAATACCCTGTTTTTATCGACGCCCCCTTGTTCAAAGGCATTTAAATCTGTAGCCTCCAAATGATTTTATTGATTATTTGCTACCGCCCACTGACCCCTCTAATTGAGTTCTAAGAAATTTACCAAGTCAAACTCGAGATTTACATCATCACGCAATTCA
>ENA-OQVM01001645-OQVM01001645.1-marine-metagenome-genome-assembly--contig:-NODE-1645-length-28800-cov-24.445462_pt1 | contig 28800 bp, 30 predicted proteins | sample MGYA00237776_ERZ505498 | MGnify/ENA primary metagenome ERZ505498 (study PRJEB26159, sample SAMN06265151) | marine metagenome | isolation source: Helgoland LTER site | place: Germany:Helgoland, sampling...
AGCACCTACAGGAATTTTAGCTCGGACATCTACCCTACCGTAAGTAAAAGCGAATTTAGAATTTAATCTAGCTGAAGTATAATTTTTTGTCAGGCCTTGATCTGTATAGATCTCTTGTTTTGCAACAATATTTAAAAAGCCAGAAGCATCTACAAAAGAATTGTCTACACGATTGGTGTAATGCTGTTCTTCACCATTAGCCCATCCTACACCTGGAATTATAACTTGGGTTTGATGGTGCCATTTTGATGGATCTACAACACCAGGGGTGTCAAACTGATCTTCCCAAACCAAATTTGTATATTCTACATCTACCTCAGGTATATCTATTTCTGTTGAACCATCATCTATATTATCAATAAAGTAGGTTCCACCAGAGAATACGCCACCATCTATAAACAATACCAATCTATTGTATTCGCCGGTAGCATTTACAGGGGTAACACCATCTGAGCTAAGTACAGCCTGAGAAAAATCAAAAACTACATTATTAGACCAGCCAGAACCTGAAGAAATACTTTGAGTAACTTCTACATCAGGATTTACACCGTTTTCAAGTTTTAAGAGTACTGTATGAGCGTTCGTATCAAAGGAATAAAATGACAACGAAACCGTATTTTGAAAATCCAAATCGATAGCTCGAGATAAATCTAAATAAAAACCCTCCCACCTATTAGAACTACTGTTGCTGAACTGCCCTACATCATTGGCACTATCTTCGGGGTCTGTGTTAAAAGAAAAACTACTTCCTAAAAAAGATAAAAAGTTTTCTGCAGGATCAGAAAAATCAATGGGCATTTGCTGCGCAAATGAAAAAGTTCCTAAAAATAATAAGGCTAAAAGTGTTTGTAGTGTTCTCACAATCTATATTTGGGACTTTAAAGATACAAACTTTACCCTTTAAATAGTAGTTTTTTTACCCTGCAATAAATTGCCGAGGTTAGCAAAGTTAAATATTACAAATTCATGCTAACCTTGGCTGTTTATGTAATTCAATTAAAAGGTTAGGGTAGCGCCCACTAAAAAGTTGATTCCTGCTTGTGGATAAAATCCTGCGCCTTCAATGGTAGTAACAGTTCCTGGGGTCGAGAAATCATCGTCATAGGTGTAAAAATATCCATTTGAAATGTATTTGACATCAAAGATGTTATTTAACAACCCTTGCAATACCAGAGATTTTGCAAAAGATAGATTTGTAATGGTATAATTTACGCTAAAATCGTTTAAAAAATAGGCGTCCAATTTTGATGTTTGACTGTCAATATTACCTAGGTATTGCTCACCAACATATTTTGATAGCAATGCTATTTGAAGGTTTTGTGTAGGGCTATAGTCAATACTATTTCCTGCAATAAAGGATGGAGAAAAAGAAATATTGGTCGTACCTAAATTTACTAACTCGCCATCTCTTGAGGTTGTGTAATCTTTATTTTTATTGCTGCTCAAGGCTATATTTGGTCTTACATGTAGTTGCTGTAACACCCTAAAATCTCCCTCAACTTCAAGTCCTGCTCTATAGCTATTTCCGCTAGTTTCTCTTATAAAACCACCAGAATCATCAAGCTGGCCGGTAAGTACTAGTTGGTCTTTATAATCCATGTAGTAAAGGTTGGCACTTAAGGTGTTGTTTTCACCTGTAAAGCGCCATCCTAGTTCATAATCATCTAGTATTTCTGGTGTAAAGACACCTTGCTCAAAGTCACTACGTCTAGGTTCTCTGCTTGCTCTTCCATAAGAGATATACAATTGATTGCCCTGGTTTAGGGAGTAGCTAGCACCAAATTTTGGGTTAAAAAATTCATACTGCTCATCAACTACCATATTCACTTTATCACTAGTTAAACCAGCGGTTTTGTAATTAACTATTCGCATTTGCAGATCACCAAAAACAGACCAAGAATTATTTATCTTATAACTTGCCTTAGAAAAGGCTGTAAACTCATGTTTGTCTCCAGTTCCAGAATAATAGCGATCTCCCAAATTTGGGCCTGTAAAATTAGTTGCCCAAATTACCTCTCCAAAATGAAGCCCCTGATAATAGCTGTAAAAAACACCTGTAGTGGTGTCCCAGTTTTCATCTTTATAATTTGCATTTGCGCTTAAGGCATAAAAATTATTCTCCAACCAACGACGCCTCACCAAATCAGATTCAGTAGAAGTCTCTCCGTCTATGGTAATGGGTAATAAACCATGAAAATCAAGAGATGCATCTTCTTTATATTCTTCAAAAAACCCGCTTCCTTTTGTATAGTTAAGTGTAGCGCTTGTGCTCCAATTATTGTTATAGCGTTCATTCCAGATAAGTTGGTAGTGATCTTGGTCATAATCATCTACTTGATTTTGGTGAAAACGAACCGTTCCGTCCTCATCACTATACATCCCTGCAGGGTTAAAGGTAGGGTTGGTGTTTAATGTTTGCTCATCAATTCCAAACCAAGACTGGTAGGTAACTTCTCTACCGCCAAAAACGAGTGCTTTAATAAAGGTGTTGTCGGTTTTGTAGGACCCCTGCAAAAAATAAGATTTTAAATCGCTAGAGGCTCTATCTATATAGCCGTCGCTAGTAATATTTGAGACTCTTCCAGAGATTTCAACCCGGTCGTTTAATATTCCTGTAGAGAATTTCACACTGTGTTTTCTAGTATCAAAAGAACCGTAGCTGTTTGCAATTTGAGCGAAGGCTTCTTTAGAGGAGCGGTCTGTATCGATGTTTAAACTTGCCCCAAAAGATCCTGACCCATTGGTAGAGCTACCAACACCTCTTTGAAGTTGAAGGCTTTCTATAGAGGAGGCAAAATCTGGGAGGTTTACCCAAAAAGTACCTTGGCTTTCGCTATCATTATAGGGTATCCCATTAATGGTAACATTAACACGAGTAGCATCACTTCCTCTAACTCTAATACCAGTATAACCAACGCCTGCCCCAGCATCACTGGTGGTTACTACCCCTGGCAGGTAGTTAAGAAGCACCGGGATGTCTTGTCCTAAATTTCGTTTGGCTAGGTCCTGTTTTGTAAGGTTGCTATGGGTAATTGGAGAATCTGCAGCTACCCTCACACCATTGAGGTAAACCTGTTCAAGGGCTTGAATTTTTGTAGTGTCTTGAAGTTTTTCTTGTGCCTGTAGTATTGTTGCACTGAGTAAAAAAATAAACGCGTAATATTTCATTCGTACTTTTTTTGTGACGAATAAAAGGGGTAATTATTCTTGTTAAATAATCGTTTTTTTGAATTAGCGCAATCAAGATCAATAAAGAATATTCTCGATATAGCACATCTCGACAGCGCTAAAAGCATTCGTTTAATTCCTAAACAGCATTACCTGTTCTAGGTTCTATGGGTATAATCTCAGCCAATATAAAAGGTGTTCTTTCAAAAATAACTTTTGAAACCTTCATCAATTAGCACCCCTTTGAGATGTGGTACAAAGATACTTTATTAGTAATATTAAAACACAATAAATAAATAAAAGTTGTGAGTAAAGAAGTAAAGCACTAGCTCATAGGTTATTACAAAATTTAAAATATCACTCTAATGTTGGTGGTTTTCTATTTGCCTTTTTAAGGGCATGATTTTTTTTGGACACAATGCGCTTTTCCATAGCATTTCTTGAAGGTCTTGATTTTTTTCTATGCTTGGCAATGCGGAGGCTTTTTTCAAGCAGCGATATAAGACGCTCTATTGCTAGGGCTTTATTTCTGTGTTGGCTCCTAGACTCACTACAGGTTATGGTGAGTATCCCGTCTTGAGAAATACGGTGCTTTAATTTCTCTAGTAAGCGCAGTTTTTCTTGAGAGCTAAAAATCTGGGAGGTACTAATAGTGAAACTAATGACTGCTTTACTAGCGGTTTTATTAACGTGCTGCCCACCAGGACCGCTGCTTCTTACTGCTTTAAAGGAAATCTCTTTTAAAAGTTTTGCGCTATCCATTAGGCGCTAGGTTGATGGGATGAATGTAGTAAATCGTTTACATTCTTTACGGGGCTGAACGTTAAAAGTGGTACTTCTACAAAAATAGTATTCCAATGTGCCATGGCACCATTCCATAACCCCGGGGCTTCTAGAGCTTTTATTGGTGCTCCCTCAACTGTTTTGTCTGAAATAAAACAGGCCAATGGATCTACATAGTGATTAAGATTGTATTTTTTTCCTGTATAGTCTCGTGTGCCGCACACTAAATCTACAGGATTAAAATGAGTAGCTCCATCAACAATAGCAGCTTGTTTTGGGTCTGAAATATCTATTTGAGAAAGCTCAACAATTTGAAGTGATAGCTGCCCTTCTTGATTTTTTACCCAAAAAGGGCCTCCACCAGGAGCTCCTGTATTTTTTACAACACCGCACACGCGAATAGGTCTATTTAAAACCTCAGCGATACCTGCCTTGGTCTGAGGTATTTCTTTAATCTGTAACTCTTTCCATAAAAAAGCTTTCATTTCGCTGAGTTTCTCTTCTGTAATTTGCTCCTTCACAATGCCGTTCAGGTATCCAAATATTTTATTTTGTAGTTGCAAGAGCCTCCCGGCTAACATTTTTTTATTTGCAGCAACAGCATCAATGTGATTCTCTACGGTAACATTATCTATGTTTTTAATAAAAATAATATCTGCATCAACCTCATTTAAGTTTTTAATAAGCGCTCCATGTCCAGAGGGTCTAAAAACTAGATTTCCATCTTTGTTTTTAAAAGGTTTGTTCATTAAATCTACAGCGATGGTATCTGTACTTGAATCTTGGAAAGAATAGGAAATTCGTACATCTACTTTTGTTTTCTTTACTATTCTATTTTTTACTTTCTCAAAAGTTTCTTTAAAAAGATGTAAGTGCTTTGGAGAAAAGGTAAAGTGTAAATGTGCCACCCCGTCTACAGCAGCGTATTGTGTGGCCTCAAATAATTGTTCTTCAAATGCAGTTCTTGTGTACTTTGCATATTTATGAAACGGAATAAGACCTTTAGGAAACCCTGCATAATTAAGATGGTTTTTACCTAGCATTAAGGCCACAAAAGTATTGATACGATAGCCTTTTTTGGACTTCTTATACTCTGGTCTATGACTTCTAATTTCTTTTTGCACCAAAGAGGTAAAAGGAAAATATTTAATATTGTCAATAAAGGTTTTTAGAGAATCTAGTGTGTTTGACTTTAGATAAGGAGTGAGTTTTTCTTGATCTGGGTCATAGTTATCCAAAAAAGTATGTAAAAACTTAAACATCCTTGTGGCAGCGCCACTGGCAGGCACAAATTTTATAATATCCTTTTGCTCTTTTATCTCATCATAGTACCCAGCCAATTGTTTTTGGGTAGCCACATCATACACCTCAACCCCGTTATCAAGCCCTGCATGTCTTGTAACATGTGTGAATGGGGCGCCATCCTTGAAGGTTTGAAGCTGTTTTTTCACCTGTTTCTCGGTGAGTCCATGAGAGATGATTTGGTCAAGTTCTTGGGGTATGAACATCTATTACTTGTGTTTAATTAATGTATTTATAATAGCAATAGCATTGGTTAAACGCTCTTGTTTTGATCCTTCCAAAATAGTGTAAGGAGTGTTGTTTTTTATTAATTGTTGTTCAAAAATACGAAACATTTTGTCTCTATCATTGGGCCTATCTCTTAAGTTATCTTTCACCCAAGGTACATCTATACTAGTAAGAAAATAATAATCATAGTGGTGGGTTTGGCTTGCCTTTATAATTTGAGCAGGGCACCACCCATTGTAATAATACTCGCAATAGGTCTTTATTTGCAGCACATTGGTGTCTAGTAAAAGTAGTGTGTGTGTCTGGGCGGCGAGTTTGTTTTCATCTCTAATGTGTCCAAGGGCTATGGGAAGCAGGTCTTTTTTTTCTATGGTTTTTTTATCGCTTTGCCACTTTAATTCTAAATAAGTGCGCATGTATTCTGGCACCCACTGAGCGTTAAAGTGAGCTGCCAATTGAGTTGCTAAGGTTGTTTTCCCTGAAGACTCGGGACCAAACAAAACAATCTTTACACAACTGCTTGGATTTTGTTTAAGTTCTTTTTCCATGCTAAATAGCCATAAATAGCTATGATTGTTAATACAAAATATAGAATACTACTAAAGGTTAAGCCTTTATAAAAATACAGAGGTACCGTAATGATATCTCCTATAATCCAATAGATCCAATTTTCAATTTTACGTTTTGCCATGAGCCACATGGCTACAAAAAAGAGTGCTGTGGTTATCGTATCTAGGTATGCACTCCAATGATTAAATTTATCAAAAGCAGCATATACAATGAACACAAAAACAAAAGTAATGATAAAGATCCCCAAAGATATAAGGTGCTGTTTTTTGGTTGTTTTGCTGATAGGGATTACTGTTTTTCCATCTTTTTTAAGAGTCCATAGATGCCAACCATATATACTCATTATAAAATAATACCCGTTAATAATCATGTCTCCCAATAAACCCCATTTTAATAAGAGGTACACAAAAATAGCGGTGCAAATCATCCCTGTAGGGAACACTAGTACATTGTTCTTTTTTGAATACACAACAGAAGCTATTGTGAAAGCTCCAGCCACCAATTCCAAAACAATATCTAGAGTATTGTAGCCAGAATATTGAGAAAAAAGAAAATCAAAAAGGGGATTCATAATTGTAGCCACATAAGGTTTTAATCAATAATGTAAAGATACAATTTTGACATCTAGGAGAAATAATAATAAAATCAAAAAATCAAGATATAGTACCACACTTAAGAAATAACAGCATATACCAATGTAAATTCTTTAAATTCTTGAAAGTAGACATCGTAGGTTTCGCTTTTGTTATCTGCGTATACTTTAGCAGAAGTGCCTAGGTCATCTAGTCTGAAATCTTCAACAAAAATATGTTCTAGAAAACTGATTCCAGGGCGGGCAAAGCTTTTGTATACAGCCTCTTTTGTTCCCCAAACAATGGTAAGTTTACGTATAATTGCATCCTCATTTGCTAAGGTGCTATACTCGGCTAGGGTGGTAAATTTATGAGCAATCTTTAAAATTTTAGGCCGCTGTTTTTCTATGTCAATGCCCACGGGGTGATCGCTAATGATAATAGCAGAAAAAGTATAGGAGTGGGTAATTGAAATGTATTTTCCATCTGCAAGGTGAGGTTTGCCGTTTTGATCATAACTCAAATCAAAATCTGTGTAGCCAAAACAGGCTAAAAGGTGGCGAATACTCATAAACCCGCGACGATGCAAATCGCTTTTCATGCCATCAACACGTGCTTGACAATGATCTGTTAGCTTAATATCTTTGCTCAACACATCAAAGGACTCTTCTATCTTCCAAATCAGTAGCTTAGTGTTGGGATTAAATGTTATAGTTTTGTAAAGAGGCATTAGACTTTGATTGGTTTTGTGTATTTTTGCAGTCGAAATTTTCAGTATAAATACCATTACAAAGTAGTAAATATATTAATAAGTTCTCTGCCTTGGTAGAGATAAAAAATTACATATTTTATGTCAACAAACACCCGCCCGTATACACCCAATAAAGTAAAAGATATCTCCCTCGCAGATTGGGGACGCAAAGAAATTAACCTAGCCGAAGCAGAAATGCCAGGGCTAATGGCTTTGCGCGAAGAGTATAAAGATGAGCAACCACTAAGTGGAGCTCGCATTGCAGGTTGCCTGCACATGACTATCCAAACAGCTGTACTTATTGAAACCCTCCAAGCCCTAGGGGCAGAAGTTACCTGGAGCTCTTGTAATATTTTCTCTACACAAGATCAAGCTGCTGCGGCTATTGCTGCTACAGGAACTGCTGTATATGCCTGGAAGGGTATGAACGAGCAGGAGTTTGAGTGGTGTATCGAGCAAACGCTTTTCTTTGGTGAAGATCGCAAGCCACTAAACATGATCTTGGATGATGGTGGAGATTTAACCAATATGGTTCTTGACACCTACCCAGAACTAGCCGCTGGTATTAACGGCCTTTCTGAAGAAACTACAACTGGAGTGCACCGCCTGTATGAGCGTGTTAAAAACGCAACGCTGCCTATGCCTGCCATAAACATTAATGACAGTGTTACAAAATCTAAATTTGATAATAAATACGGATGTAGAGAGAGCGCGGTAGATGCTGTACGTCGTGCTACAGATATTATGTTGGCTGGAAAACGTGTAATTGTTTGTGGCTATGGTGATGTTGGTAAAGGTACTGCTGCTTCTTTTAAAGGAGCTGGATCTATTGTTACTGTTACAGAGATTGACCCTATTTGCGCCCTTCAAGCGGCCATGGACGGTTTTGAGGTAAAAAAATTAGAGACTGTTATTGCAACTGCAGACATTGTAATTACAACAACGGGTAATAAAGCTATTGTACGCCAGGAGCACTTTCAAGAAATGAAAGACAAAACCATTGTGTGTAACATTGGTCATTTTGACAATGAAATTGATGTGCCATGGCTTAATAACAATGCTGTTAAAGATGAGATAAAGCCACAGGTTGATAAATATACATTTAACGGAAAAGACATTATTCTTCTTGCTGAGGGTCGTCTTGTAAACCTAGGTTGTGCAACAGGACATCCTAGTTTTGTGATGAGTAACTCATTTACAAACCAAACACTCGCACAAATAGAATTATGGAAACACGCAGATAATTATGAGAATAAGGTATACATGCTGCCAAAGCATCTTGATGAAAAAGTAGCGCGTTTACACTTAGCTAAAATTGGTGTAGAACTTACAGAACTCAAACAAGACCAAGCAGAATATATTGGTGTTACCGTTGAGGGACCTTTCAAGCCAGAGTATTACAGATACTAATTTGGAATTATAATTTCCTCGGAAATTTTAAAACTCAAAACCCTTGCAGCTATTGTTGCAAGGGTTTTTTTATGGGCCTTTGTTTTCTAAAAATGTAACTCATCCATACTGGGTCATTCTCGCCAGAGACTATGGCCTTTCTGTCAACAAACTCCCAATTATTTTGATTCATATAATTAAGTAATTGCGAAGTACCTTTAAGATTTTCTATACCCTTGGCTGTAATTATTTTTCCTTCAAGAGAAGGTTGGGCCTCAACGCGTATGCGCTTTATTTTTCCTCGATTATTGGCTTTCTGTACCACTATAACCTCTAAAAAATCATAGTATGTATTTTGTTGGGCTTGAACCACACTGCCTGCTGTTAATAGTGTAGTTAAAATCGTAAGTAGCAAAATATGTGTCTTCATAAAAAGGTGTGTTTATGGGTCTAAGATAAAATTAATTCTCGTTAAAAAAAGCCGCTCATAAAAAAAGCCCCAAATCATTTAATGATTTGAGGCTCTATAGTAAGGTAGACGATCTACTAAGCTTCTGCCACAGGGACGATGCTTACATATGATCTGTTGTCTTTCTTTTTAGTGAATTTTACAACACCATCCACTCTTGCGTGAAGTGTGTGATCTTTTCCACCATATACATTCTCACCTGGGTGATGTGTATTACCTCTTTGTCTTACGATGATGTTTCCTGCAATGGCAGCTTGTCCACCAAATATCTTAACGCCTAGACGTTTTGATTCTGATTCTCTACCATTTTTAGAACTACCAACTCCTTTTTTATGTGCCATTTTCTCTTAGTTTTAAAGATTAACTTAAAGCAGCTATTAATTCAGCTTTCTTCATAGAAGTATAGCCTGTAATACCTTTTTCTTTTGCCATTGCTTTTAACTCAGCAACGGTATTAGAAGAAATGTCATTTGTTACAGTTTCTTCTTTTTTAGCAGCAGGCTTTTCAGCTTTTGGCGCTGAAGGCGTTGCTTTTTTAGCAGGAGCCGCTTTCTTTGCTCCAGAGGCTACAATACTTTCAATTACAATTTGTGTAAGAGATTGTCTGTGACCATTCTTTACTCTGTATCCTTTTCTTCTTTTCTTCTTGAATACAATAACTTTATCACCTTTAAGGTGCTTAATGATTTTTGCTCCTACTTGAGCTCCATCGATAGCCGGGGCGCCAACAGTAACTTTATCACCTTCACTTAGCATTAACACATTGTCGAAAGAAACTGATGCTCCTTCTTCTGCTGCTAAACGATGTACAAAGACTTTTTGATCTTTTGCAACTTTAAATTGCTGCCCTGCTATTTCTACAATTGCGAACATAGCGTTTCGTTTATTTATTAATTAATAATTCCGCTTCATTTTAAAGCGGTTGCAAATATAATTGTAATTCCTCTAAAAACAAACACTTTATTTGCTAAAATTTCACTGACAAAGCTTACAAGACAATACCCTAGCATAAAAATAATTTTTACTCTTTAACTTGGGTCAATAAATCATTTTTTATTGGTCATCAAGACCCCTAATAAAATAAAGGCTGCGGCCCCTGCTTGAAACAAAGAGAAACGCTCTCCATCTAGTAGGCCCCATAAAAGCGCCATAACAGGAATGGTATAGGTAACAGAGCTAGCAAATACCGGAGTGCTTACTTGCACGAGTTTATTAAACATAACCTTTGCAACAGCAGTACCAACAAGGGCTAAAATAAGTAAATACCCTAAAGAAACATGTAAAACGGTGTTGCCCACAAATTCTAGCCCAAAGAACCCAGAGTATAGTAATACCAAAAAAGACGGTACTAGTAAAACAATAAAGTTTCCGGCTGCAATGGCCATTGCAGGCAAGTCTTGAAGATACTTTTTCAAAATATTTACATTCAAGGCATAACATACAGATGCTGCCAAGACCAAAGTACTGTACCAATAATTTTGATTAGGATTTACATCTGCACCACCCCATATTAGCAACAGGCTCCCAACAAGACCTATAACAACTCCAATTAATTGGTTGCGAGAAAACACAATCTTAAACAACACAGCTCCCAATATAAGGGTAACAATAGGTGTGGTTGAGTTTAAAATAGAAGCCACCGCGCTGTCAATCTGGGTTTCGGCAAAGGCAAACAAAAAAGCAGGTATAAAAGTGCCCAAAAAGGCAGAAATAGTAATCCATTTCCACTGCTGTTTTTTAATTTTTTTTAAATAAGAAAATCCAATAAGTAGCAAAAAAATAGCGGCAAAGAGAGTACGCAGAGCACCTAATTGAAGGGGTGTTAGCCCTATTAGGGCTTTTTTAATTAAAATAAAAGAACTCCCCCAAACCACAGAGAGTACACTTAAATACAACCACTTTTTATCTACTATTTTCATAACAAAGACAAAGGTGGTACTAAATATTGAGTTTTAGATATTTGGGAATTATAAAAAAAACCCAAAATAAGTCTTAATTCCACTCCAGGGTTTCCATAAGGTGCATGATGTCTCTACGCAAATAAACAACCGCTGGGTAGATAGAATCAAAATTTGGTTTGACATCAAAATACAGGGATCCTGTAACAAAGTTTTGAAGACTGTCTGTAAGGTAAAAATGAGATTGTGACGCCGCATCACCATTAATACTGTAAAAAACGCCATAGGTATTATGGTCTTTGTTTTCAAAAAGTTTTTCAGGGATGCTAATGGCTACTCTGTCGTGATTATAGGCCAGTTTTTGCGCATCATAGAGTAAAGAGTTTAGGTTGTTGTTGCGTACTTTTTGGTAGGTAATATACACGGCAGCATTCATGCTAGGATAACTTAGTCTAGTGCCGCAGTTTTTTGTTTTTATAACCCTGGCCAGTTTATTAACATCAAAATCATAGGCGCAATCTGTGACTACTTTTTTATAGACTGGGGCAGGATATTCAAGACGCAGTTTTGCATTTGGTTTAATTTGTACATCATCATTACATGCTATAACAAGCAAACAACATAAAAGGAGGATATAGTTTTTCATTAGGCTCTGGGAAGTATGGATAGTTTTATTTGTTTGATGCGTTTGTTTTCAAAGGCTTCAATAGTAAAAGCGTAGTTGTGATAGGTTAGCACTTCATTTTTTTTAGGGAAACCTTTAGAAATTTCAAGTAAAAATCCTGCCAAGGTTTCTGCTTCTCCTTTTTGATCTTCAAACACTGTAAAATCTTCAAGACCAATTACTTTGTAAAAATCTTTTAAAGGTGTCTTGCCTTCAAAAACATAATTATTTTCGTCTAGTTTAGAGAATATCAAATCTTCATCATCAAACTCATCACTAATCTCACCTACAATTTCTTCTATAATGTCTTCAAGAGAAATAAGACCGCTTGTACCTCCATACTCATCTACAACAATAGCCAAGTGCATTTTCATTTTCTTAAACTCATTGAGCAAATCATCTAGTTTTTTGTTTTCTGGAACAAAATAAGGTGCTCTTATAAGGGAGTTCCAATCTAGGGTTTTAGCATCTATGTGAGGTATTAAATCTTTTACATATAAAATTCCTGATATGGTATCTACATTATCTTTATACACCGGAATACGCGAGTACCCGTTTTCTATAATTAAAGGCAGAATTTCATGATAGGGAAGGTCTTGGTTTAAGGCAAAAATATCCATCCTGTTTTTCATGACCTGTTTGGTGTCTGTAGTACCAAAAGTTACAATACCTTGGAGTATCTTTTGCTCTTCGGTAGTGGTTTCTTTTTGATCTGTAAGCTCTAATGCCTGTGATAGCTGGCCTACTGAAATATTAGATTTTTGTTTTCCAAATTTCTCTTGAATAGAAACCGTAATAGCCTGCATAGGGCTACTTAAAGGGGTGAATAACACATCCAACACCTTTAAAGGCAATGCCATAAAGGTTGCAAAACTAAGACTGTTTCTGCTTGCATAAATCTTAGGTAAAATTTCGCCAAAAAGTAAAATCAAAAACGTAACCACACCAACCTCTACCACAAAGCGAATGTTAACACCAAAATACACTTGGTTTAAACCCGCAAACCACACTTGTCCTAGACTATCAAAAAGAAGTACAATAGCTATGTTAAGAAAATTGTTGGCCACTAAAATTGTCGCCAATAATTTCTTAGGTTTTTCAAGTAATAAGGAAACTGTTTTTATTTTCCTAGAGGCCTTGCTCGTTGACTCTATTTCTAGATCTGTTGGTGTTAAAGAGAAAAACGCTACTTCTGCGCCAGAGATAAGGGCAGAGAATAAAAGGAGTATTAAAAGTACTGCAATACTTACAATAAAAGGGCTGTCAATAAGCGCTAAAAACAATAAACTGGGAGGTTCTATATCCAAAATCGTTGGGTTGGTTACTACTTAAAAGGGCAAATCGTCCTCTTGTGTTTGAGGTGCTTGCACGGGGGTACTCTCTGGGGCTTGAGCGGCTGGAGCTGCTGGCTGCTGTGGGGTACTACCCTCTGCTTTGGGAGTTAAAAAGGTAAACTCTGTGCACTGTATTTCTGTGGAGTAGCGGTCCAATCCTTTTTCATCTTGCCACTTACGGGTTTTAAGACGTCCTTCTATATATACTTTGTCTCCTTTTTTAAGATACTTTTCGCACACCTCTGCTGCCTTGTTGCGCACCACAATGTTGTGCCACTCAGTATTATTTACACGCTCACCGGTAGAGCGGTTGGTATATGTTTCATTGGTTGCTAAAGGAAAACGGCCAATGCTGTTTCCTCCTTCAAAATAATGCATTTTTACTTCATCTCCTGTATGTCCTATCAACATTACTTTATTAATTGTGCCGCTCATGTGTTGTTTATTTTAAGTATGCAAAGGTACTTTTTGAAAACTAAATATAGTTAAAAAAACCATTTATTTAAAACCCTCAAACTCTGAAATAAAGTTACTTATCAACACCGGCACCGCATAGTGGTCTATCTTCTCGATGGGCACCCCTTGAGGTAATTTACTTTTAGTTTGAGCAATCCAAAAACGCGTGTAAAGATGTTGGTGAGAAAGCTTGTGTATCACAGATTTTTCTTGGTAAAGGGTTAAACAGTCAATGGCGTTTGCTGTTAAAATTTCAACACATTTCGGCGCTGCTTGAAGCTGGCTTTGATCTACCTCTTTTTGGGTTTCTACCAGCGGAAACTCATATAACTGCTGCCAAATCCCTTTACTAGTGCGCTGGTGTAAAATGGTTTGATGCTCCTGGGAGAGTATCACGATATAATTAAAATACCTTTTTTTAATTTTTAATTTTTTCAGCTTCACCGGAAGGTTTGCTACTTGCTTGTTTTTATAAGCATCACATTTATATTGAAAAATACACTGCTCACAGCTAGGGTTTTGAGGTACACAAAAGCGAGCACCAAACTCCATTAAAGCCTGATTATAGGTCCCTGGATCACAGGTGTCTAACAGCTGCTGAGCCAAGGCTTTAAAATCTTTTACTCCTTGGGTAGTGTTAATTGGAGTGGCAATTCCAAAAAGCCGTGATAAAACCCTGTACACGTTGCCATCTACAACGGCAGTGGGCAAATCAAAACATATAGACCCTACGGCGCTTGCCGTGTAATCTCCCACCCCTTTTAAATCTAGAAGGCCCTTATAGGTGGTAGGGAATTCTCCGCCTAGCTCACTTACTATATATTTGGCTGCCGTATGAAGGTTTCTTGCACGAGAATAATACCCCAGGCCTTGCCATAGTTTTAGCACCTTTTCTTGAGGCGCCTGGGCAAGTGAATTAACCTCCGGAAAGGCGCTTGTAAATGCTAGATAATAAGGGGTTCCTTGTGCCACCCGAGTTTGCTGCAAAATAATTTCAGATAACCAAATAAAATAAGGGTCCTTGGTGCTTCTCCAAGGGAGATCCCGTTTATTGTCTAAGTACCAATCAATGAGATTTTTAGCAAAAAAATCCAAAGTTTCTTTCATATCACAAAGGTAGCTTTTATGTAATTATATTTTAATGCATTACGTTTTGATATATTGATTTTAAAATTCTTATATTTGCCGTCTTGAAAAATTGATTACTTACATTAAAAAAAGAAACACATGACTAAAGCAGATATCGTAGCTAAGATTTCAGAGAAACTAGGAATGGAAAAAGGAGATGTTCAAGCTACTGTAGAAACATTTATGAACGAGGTAAAAACTTCATTAGAAGGTGGAGACAATGTTTACCTTAGAGGTTTTGGAAGCTTTATTATCAAGACTAGAGCAGAAAAAACGGGTCGTAATATTTCAAAAAACACTACGATCAAAATACCAGCACACAACATTCCAGCCTTTAAGCCGGCGAAAGTGTTTGTTGAGAGTGTAAAAACAAACGTTGAAGTAAAATAATATTAATTGCCTTATTTTTAGGGCTCCATAAAACTATCAAATATGCCAAGTGGTAAAAAAAGAAAAAGACATAAGGTAGCTACGCACAAGCGTAAGAAGAGAAGACGCGCTAACCGTCACAAGAAAAAGTAGTTATAAACTACTTTTTTCTTTTAAGTACCTACGGGGTTTTCAATAATGTTCCGTAGTTAAGTTCTTTGAAAATGAAATACTAGTTGTATAAATTACCTTTTATTATACTAGCATTTCTCCGGGTTTTTACTGATATTTAATGAAAATTAGATTTCAGAATTACAAAAAACCTGTGACAATTATTGTTTAATCCATCTGTTGGAGGCAAACGGCAATAGTGCCCTTGCCAATAGCGGATATAAATTAATGTAACGTGAACTACGAATTATTTATTAGATCCAGTTCACAAGAAGTTGATTTTGCTCTTTTAAAAGATGGAAGACTCATCGAGCTAAACAAAGAAGAAGAGGCAAACAATTTTGCGGTTGGAGATGTATTTCTCGCTAAAATTCGCAAAAGTATGCCAGGTCTTAACGCCGCATTTGTCAATGTTGGTTATGAAAAAGATGGTTTTTTACACTATCATGATCTAGGACCTAAAGTAGCTTCTTTGTTGAAGTTTGTAAAACGTGTAAGCACAGGTAAACTTAAAGAGTATTCTTTAAAAGATTTCCCATTTGAAAAGGAGATTGATAAAAATGGAGGCATTAATAGTGCCATAAAATCCAATCAATCTATTCTGGTACAAGTAGTAAAAGAACCCATTTCCACAAAAGGACCTCGTATAAGCAGTGAGCTATCTATAGCTGGCCGTTATATTGTTTTGGTTCCTTTTTCTGATCGTATTTCTGTTTCTCAAAAAATAGAAAGCCGTGAAGAAAAAGACAGGTTAAAACGCTTAATTACAAGCATAAGACCTAAAGGATTTGGTGTTATAATACGCACAGTAGCAGAAGGCAAAAAAGTAGCAGAACTGGATAAAGACTTACAAAGTCTAGTAGATCGCTGGACAGCGATGTGCAAAAAGCTACAAGGTGCTCACCACCCAAGTAAGGTGCTAAGTGAGCTAAATAGGGGTGCCTCTATGATACGAGATGTTTTTAATGACCAATTCTCGGGTATTCATATTGATGATGAAACTCTGTATTTACAAATAAAAGATTATGTGCAAGAAATTGCACCTGGTAAAGAAAGTATCGTTAAGTTTTATGACTCAAAAATACCTATGTATGAAAAACATGGTATTGAAAGACAAATTAAAACAAGCTTTGGAAGAACTGTTTCAAGTTCCAAAGGAACCTATTTGGTTATTGAACATACAGAAGCCATGCACGTTATAGACGTGAACAGTGGTAACCGTAGTACAAAAAGCAAGAACCAAGAAGATACTGCCCTAGAGGTTAATATGATTGCTGCCAGTGAGGTGGCAAGACAATTACGTCTAAGGGATATGGGAGGAATTATTGTGGTTGACTTTATTGATATGGCAAATGCTGCCAATCGTAAAAAGCTGTTTGATCATCTTCGTGAAGAAATGAAAAACGACAGAGCAAAACACAAAATCCTACCTCCAAGTAAATTTGGGTTGATACAAATTACACGCCAACGCGTTAGGCCAGAAATGAATATCAAAACCAGTGAAGAAGCCCCAGGGGGTGAAATTGGTGAGATAGAAGCGCCGATTGTGGTGGTACAAAAGATTACCGAGGAGCTCAAAAGGCTTTTCAAAAAAGACTATAAGGATATAACATTAAGTACACATCCTTTTATAGCAGCCTTTTTAAAAGAAGGTTTTCCATCTATGCGCCATAAATGGTTTATGGAGCATAAAAAATGGGTGAAAATAGAACCAAGAGATGCTTACACGTATCTAGAATATCACTTCTTTGACAAGAAAGGTGATAGACTGAAATAACCATAACCCTTCTTTGCTTTTGCAAAGGAGGGTTTTTTTTGCTTTAAAAGTTTTTTTTCTAGCTTTAAAAAAGATCTGCGCTACTATTTTTAAGTGTATTTTTGAATCCCCTTATGAGTTTCACCCACAAAACATATACCCTACAGCAGGCAAAAAGAAGTATTGAAAAATACTGCGTCTACCAAGAGCGTTGCCATCAAGAAGTAACTAAAAAGCTTCGGGAGATGCGCATGATTCCTCAGGCCATTGACGAAATTATTGGTCATTTACTGGCCCATAATTTTTTAAATGAAACTCGATTTGCTCAGGCCTTTGCTCGTGGAAAATTTAGACAAAAAAAATGGGGAAGAAATAGAATTACACGAGAATTAAAAATGCGTAATATTTCTGCATATAATCTTAAACTGGCCCTAAAAGAAATCCCACAAAACGAATACCTAGATACCTTTGATGTTTTGTTTGAAAAAAGAGTTGCCCAACTCTCTGGAGAAACCGATGGACAAAAAAAACGAAAAAAAATAGCAGATTACCTCCTGTATCGTGGATGGGAATCTGCTATGATTTTTGAAAGACTTCGGGGCCTTACAAACAACTAATTGTAATTATAGTTTTGCTTTGGCTTTGGCAAGCTCGTTACGCTCTATTTTATGATCTGGACGGGTCCATTTTGGTTTTTCTGCTTGGTCTTTATACTTAGAGTATTGCGCCTCTACAGATTGTGGTTGGTCTTTCTTTACAAAAGGTTTCATGGGCTGTAATCCTAGAAGCTCAAAGAGTTTCATATCTTCATGCACATCTGGATTTGGCGTTGTTAACAATTTGTCTCCAGCAAAAATAGAATTTGCGCCTGCAAAGAAGCACATTGCTTGCCCCTCTTGAGACATTTGTGTTCTACCTGCAGATAAACGCACCTGTGTGTTAGGAAGCACAATACGGGTAGTGGCTACCATGCGTATCATTTCCCAAATAGATACAGGAGCTATCTCCTCCATTGGAGTTCCCTCCACAGGAACTAAGGCATTTATAGGTGTGCTTTCTGGCTGCGGGCTTAAACTAGCTAAAGCTACCAACATTCCTGCTCTATCTTCAATGGCTTCTCCCATGCCAATAATACCACCACTACAAACCGTTACATTGGTTTTACGTACATTTTCTATGGTGTCTAACCTGTCTTGAAATGCTCTGGTAGAAATGACATCTTTATAATAATCTTCACTGGTATCAAGGTTATGGTTGTAAGCGTACAAACCAGCTTCTGCTAAACGCTGTGCTTGATTTTCTGTAATCATACCAAGGGTACAACATACTTCCATCTCTAGTTTGTTGATGGTACGAACCATCTCCAAAACACTATCAAACTCTGGCCCATCTTTTACATTTCTCCATGCAGCTCCCATACAAACGCGTGACGAGCCGCTAGATTTAGCTCTTAATGCCTGCGCTTTTACTTGGCTAACACTCATTAAATCATTTCCTTCTATATCTGTGTGGTATCTCGCCGCTTGTGGGCAATACCCGCAATCTTCTGGGCAACCTCCTGTTTTTATAGAAAGCAAGGTAGAAACCTGTACTTGATTAGGGTTATGGTTTGCTCTATGAACAGTTGCAGCATCGAACAACAATTCCATCATGGGCTTATTGTAAATGGCTAAAATCTCTTCTTTGGTCCAGTTATGTTTTGTCTGCATCATGATTCAAAAATAGGTAATTTTTTCTATTCGTTTTAAGAGTTTTCTAGAATTATATGCGGGCAGAAAAACAGGCCTTTATTTATGTAGGTTTTTAAAGTGTATGAGCCTAAAGCTATAAAATAAACAGGTAAAACACCTTTATTTTTTATGGCCGGCAGAGAATAATACTGACTGCATTACCTCCAAAGCCAACGGCATTAACAAGCACGGTTTTTAGGGTTGAAGGAAGATCTCTAGGGTTGCTATAGAAAGGGTTCTCAATAAATTTATTGTGCTGCAGCATATATATTGCCATTTCAATACTTAACATGCCGCTGGCGGCAAAAGTGTGTCCTACCATCCATTTATTTGAAGTAAGTAAGGGCTGCTTTTCTTTAAAGAGTATATCAATGGCATTTTTTTCTGCAACATCTCCTTTTACAGTTCCTGGCGCATGCATAATTATAGCATCTACCGTTTTAATGGCGGCTTTTTTAAGGGCCATCTTCATGGCTTTTTGTATGCTGTTTGCATTTTGGGTAATGGAGCTGTTATGAGAAATTATCTCACTACCAAACCCATAGCCTTTAATTATTGCCAGGGTGCGGGCAGAAATTCCTTTTTCCAAAACAGCAACTGCTGCTGCCTCTCCCAAAACCATGGTGTTTTTTGTTTTTTGAAAACCCATAGACTCACAAGGGCTATCATGGGCGGATTTTGAGTATAGCTTTAGGGCTTGCATTTGTGCAATAGTGAATGGCGTAAGGGCTGCCTCACTACCTCCAACCAAGAACCCCTGGGCCATATCTGCTTGTAGCCAAGCAATACCATTTAAAAGGGCATGCATTGCCGTAGAACAGGTAACAGATTGGTCTATCTGCAGGCCTTTTGTGCCCAACTCCTGAGAGACCCAAGAAGAAATATTACCTAGAGTTGTGGTAGGTGATGTAAAGGGAGATACTTTCCCAGTTTGTAAAAAATCTGTGTGGTACTTTTCAAATAAAGAAGTGGCTCCTCGAGAAGAGCCTATGTTAATATCAAGGCTTTGTTTTTCTAGATCTGTATTTTGCAAAGCTTGCTTAGAGGCTAAAATTGCAAGTAGTACGGTTCTATCTAGTGTTTTATAACTTGGGTTTGATGCTTTTAACTGCGTAAGCGCTTTTTGTGTTTTTGCGGAAATTTCGGTGACAAAAACCTCTTGAGAGCCTATTTTCTTTTTAACAAATAGCGGCTTTTTTGACAAATAGCGCTCCCAAACTTCTTTGGGTGAATCCCCCAAAGCAGAAACAGAAGCAATTGCTGAAATAGAAATAGGTGCGTGCAAGGTTTTATGATTTCATGCAAAAATAAAGGTTCTTAGTTTTCTAAAGGCTTTAAATATCAAAGAAATACTAATTATTATAATGGGTCAATGCCTCCTCTATTGCGCTGTAAATAGTATCAAGCTCTTGTTTAGTAATTACATACGGAGGGAGCACATACAGGGTGTTGCCCAGAGGCCTTAACGCTACCCCGCGGTCCATAAAAAACTGATACAGCTCATCTCTTAAATTTCCATAACGCTGCATTTCTATGGCAAGATCTATGGCAAGAATCACCCCCTTACAGCGTACTTGTTTCACAGCAGGATGCTGCTGTATTTTTTCTGCAAAAACACTGTGTGCACTTGCAATGTAGGCGCGTTTTTTTAAAATTTCAGGGGAGGTAAGCAGCTCTATACTGGCTATAGCAGCCGCACAACCCACAGGATGGGCGCTATAGGTGTGGGCATGAAAAAATCCTTTATGCACCTGGTGGCTTAGAAAGCCATCAAATATTTCTTGGGTGCAACTTGTGATACTTAAAGGAAACATGCCCGCTGTTAAAGCTTTACTTAGGCACATAATATCTGGGGGTTGCTGCAGCTGCTCTACGGCAAAGTTGGTGCCTGTTTTTCCAAAACCAGTCATGATTTCATCTGCAATGCAAAGCACATCGTGGGCTTTACATTTGGCTATTAATGCATCTAGGCCTTTGGCGCTATGAAACTTCATACCGGCAGCACCTTGCACAAGGGGTTCAAAAATAAACCCAGCGCAGCTATTTTGTTCTAAAATAGTGGTAAGCAAGGCCAAAACTTCTTCCAAATTATGGGCTTGCGGGGTAGGGATGCGTTTTACCTTCAGTAAAAAATCTTCGAAAGGGCCATTGTAAGAAGACAATCCTGAGGCGCTCATAGCACCAAAGGTATCTCCATGAAATCCGTCTTCAAAAGCTATAAGGGTGTCTCTTTTTTGAGATTTATTATGGTAGTATTGAATGGCCATTTTAATGGCTGCTTCCACAGCGGTAGAGCCATTGTCATTAAAAAATACTTTTTGTTGATTGGGGGGCAAGATCGCTACCAATTTTTCTGATAACTCAATGGCTGGCTCGTGAGTGAAGCCGCTAAACATCACAAAATCTAGGGTTTGCATTTGTTTTGTCATTGCCTGGGTAATGTATGGGTTACAATGTCCAAACATGGCGGTATACCAGGATGCAATGCCATCTATATAGCTATTTCCGTGTTCGTCAATTAATACAGATCCTGATGCTTTTACAATACCAACGGGAGCCCTAGCGGTTTGGTGCTGGGTTAAAGGATGCCAAATATGGGCCTGGTCTCGTTGGGTTAATTTCATTGTACAAAGTTACACTTTTTGAAGCACTGGATGGTTTGTTAAGTAGTGGATATTAGACCCTCTAATTTGTCTTAAACAGTAATTGTTATAGGCGTAGTATTTTAAAGCACGTCTCTTAGATCTTCGGCATATTGTTTTACTACATTTTTATCAAAATACGGCTCTTGGTCTATGCGTCCTAAAACAGGAACGCCGCTCATTTTTGCAATAATGCGCTCTGTTGATGGATGCTTGGCTCCACTAAAAATAATGCCAAATACAGGAATCCCTCTTGATTTTAACGCCTCGATGGTTAACAGAGTATGGTTAATACTACCAAGGTAATGACGTGATACCACAATCACTTTATCCAAGGGGAGTATTAAATCTATAACGGTTTGTGTATCGTTTAAGGGCACTAAAAGACCTCCCGCACCTTCAATAACCAAATTGTTTTGGACCTTGGGCCGTTTTATTTTTGTTACAGAAAGACCAACACCGTCAATCTTTGCGGCTGCATGCGGGCTCATAGGTGTTTTTAGGTTAAACGCAGAGGCATGAAATTTTGTTTTAGTATTGGAGACTAATTGTTGCACTTTGTGCGTGTCACTATGTTCCAATTCTCCAGCTTGCACTGGCTTCCAGTAATCTGCCTGCAAGGCCTGGGTTACAATGGCAGAAACTATTGTTTTACCAACCTCTGTAGAGATACCTGTGATGAAATAGGTTTGATTTTTCATGGAGTCAGAAATTCTTTGAGGAGCCTTACTAAGGCTATTATATCTTCTTTTTTATTAAAGCTATGCAAACAAATACGCAGGCGTTCTTGCCCTTTGGGAACTGTTGGAGACAAAATAGCCTTGACATCAAACTTATTTTGTTGCAATAGGGCTGAAACATCTTTGGTTGCCTTATTGCCTTTTATAACACAGCAATGTATGGCAGATTGACTTGGTATAAAGTAGGAGGTTAATTGCGCATCTAGGATACACTTTTGCAGTGTTGAAATATTGTCTTGTAATTTTTTTATAGCATCGCTGTTATGCTCTAGCTCACTGTATGCTGCCCCTATGGTAGCTAGTGTATGTGGAGGTAATGCTGTGGTGTAGATAAAACTTCGTGCAAAATTTATTAAATAGCTTTTTAACTCACAGCTTCCTAGAATAGCCGCGCCGTGACAACCCAGTGCTTTACCAAAGGTTACAATGCGTGCAAACACCAAATCCTCCAGGACTAATTCTTGTACTAGGCCTTTACCCTTGGGGCCAATAACGCCAGTGGCGTGCGCCTGGTCTACAATTAAATAGGCGCTGTATTTTTTACACAGGCTAGCTACCGCCTTTAGCGCTGGGCTATCTCCATCCATAGAAAACACAGCTTCTGTAACAACATAAATTTCTGGGCGGATTTTGCCGGGAGTGTTTTGAGCCTCTAAAAGAGCCTCTAACCCCTGTAAATTATTATGAGCAAACTTATGTCCTTTGGCATGACTCATGGCAATACCGTCTCTTATAGATGCGTGGCACAGCGCATCATAGAGAATCACATCACCCCTTTGGGGCACACTTGAGAAAAACCCAATATTTGCATCATAGCCACTATTAAAAATAAGGGCAGATGGGGTGTTATGAAAGCTGGCTATTTGTTTTTCTGTGTCAAGGTATAGAGGGTGGTTTGCCGTTAAAAGCCTAGAGCCTGTTGCGCCATTTACCTGATAGTTGTGTTGTTTTAAAACACTACAGGCCTTGTTATACATTTTTTTTGAACTGCTAAAGCCAAGGTAGTCATTGCTAGAAAAGTCTAGCAAATCTTGCCGTAAACCCAAAGATCTAAGGGAGCTATCACTGGCTCTTGCATCTATTTTATCTTGTAGTTTTTTGGGCAACATCCCTCAAAGATACAGAAGCTCTTCACAAATCATAGAAATTAAATAGTATCTTTTATCAAGAAAAATATTTGTCTTTAAAGTAGGGTGTTAAAATAGAAAAAGTCCCAATTTCAATTAATGAAATTGGGACTTTTTAAAAAACATAATAGGTACTTAATCTGCAAGTACAATCACTTTATTATTATTCATTTCAACAGTACCACCAGAAATTTCAAGCACCCATTTACCATCTTGCTGGGTAAATTTATTTTCATATCCTGGAGCAATAGTAGGGCTTCCAGCAAATTTCACTTTTCCTTCACACAAAAGAGATACAATAGCCGCGTGATTATTCATCATCTGGAACTCACCATCCATTCCTGGAAGGGTAATGCTTTCTATTTCTCCGGCTACTAATGAAGCCTCTGGACTTACTATTTCTAAATACATACTATTGAATTACGACACCCTAAAATTAATTAGGCCTCTGTTAACATTTTTTCTCCCGCCTCGATTGCTTCTTCAATAGAACCTTTCAAGTTAAAAGCTGCTTCTGGAAGGTGATCTAACTCACCATCCATAATCATGTTAAATCCTTTAATTGTTTCTTTAATATCTACAAGCACACCTTTAAGACCCGTGAACTGCTCTGCTACGTGGAAGGGTTGAGACAAGAAACGTTGTACACGACGCGCACGGTTTACTGCAAGTTTATCTTCCTCAGATAATTCTTCCATACCTAAAATGGCAATAATATCTTGTAACTCTTTGTAACGTTGTAATAACATTTTTACTCTCTGAGCACAGTCATAATGCTCATCACCTAAAATAGCAGCCGTTAAAATTCTAGAAGTAGAATCTAGTGGGTCTACCGCTGGATAAATACCTAGCTCGGCAATTTTACGAGACAATACTGTGGTTGCATCTAAGTGAGCAAATGTGGTTGCTGGTGCTGGATCTGTTAAATCATCTGCAGGAACGTAAACCGCCTGTACAGATGTAATAGAACCCTTTTTAGTAGAAGTAATACGCTCTTGCATTGCTCCCATCTCGGTAGCTAATGTTGGTTGGTATCCTACCGCAGATGGCATACGACCTAATAGCGCCGATACCTCAGAACCTGCTTGTGTGAATCTAAAAATGTTATCTACAAAGAAAAGTACATCTTTTCCTTGACCATCTCCAGCTCCATCTCTAAAATACTCTGCAATGGTAAGTCCAGATAATGCAACTCGTGCACGTGCTCCTGGTGGCTCATTCATTTGTCCAAAAACAAAAGTTGCTTTAGACTCTCTCATGGCCATGTTATCTACCTTAGATAAATCCCAACCGCCTTCTTCCATAGAGTGCATGAAATCATCTCCGTATTTAATAATACCAGATTCTAACATTTCTCTTAGAAGGTCATTTCCTTCACGAGTTCTCTCTCCTACTCCTGCGAATACAGAAAGACCACCATGTCCTTTTGCAATATTGTTAATCAACTCTTGAATCAATACTGTTTTACCTACACCGGCACCACCAAAAAGACCAATTTTACCCCCTTTTGCGTAAGGCTCAATTAAATCAATTACTTTAATACCTGTAAAAAGTACTTCAGAAGATGTTGAAAGATCTTCAAATTTAGGAGCATCTCTGTGAATTGGTAAACCGTCTTTTCCTTCTTTAGGAAGTGCAGCCATACCATCAATAGGATCTCCAATTACGTTAAATAAACGCCCATATATATCATCACCAATTGGCATCTGTATAGGTGCTCCTGTTGCAACAGCATCCACACCACGGCTCAAACCATCTGTACTGTCCATAGAAATGGTACGCACTGTGTTTTCTCCCATGTGAGATTGTACTTCAAGAATTAACTTGTTTCCGTTATTATTAACTTCAAGACTATCATAAATCTTTGGAAGTTCTGAACCGCTTGCAAACTCTACGTCTACAACAGGTCCAATAATCTGAGCAACTTTTCCTGTAACTTGTGACATTATTTTGGATTTCTGTTTTTACTATAAGTGCAAAATGCACCCCTTTTTTAACGCTGCAAAGATAGTTTTTTCTAATGTAATATTACAAACTTGAAATGCTCTTTTTTGAACTTATTTTACTCCCTAAAATAATAGAGGCTAGAAAATTGCATCTCACATCTCTAATTTGGCAGCAATTGCAGCTTTTGATTTATGGGAAATATAATCTGAAATTTAAATAAGAGGTTCGCAAAAACTGCGAACATTGTTTTTAAAGAGATTTAGTACTTGGTCCATAAGCTGGCTATCTCTAGAAATTTCTCTGCCATCAATTTCTACAATAGGAGTTAACTCACCCATGGTACCCGTTGCAAAAACACCCTCTGCGTTAATAAATTCGCTTAACGACAAGTCTGCCTCTATGAGCTGTATACCATGGTCTTGGCAAAGCCCCATTACCGTATTTCTAGTAATTCCTGGAAGGCAAGCATGGGCAAAAGGGGTGTAAACCTTACCTTGTTTTATCATAAAAACATTACTGCCGTTAAGTTCAGCCACAAAGCCACGATCATCAAGCATTAGCCCTGCATCTTTGCCCGCTACATTGGCTTGTATTTTGGCAATAATATTATTAAGTAAATTATTGTGGTGTATTTTACTATCCAAAAACTGTGGCGCATTTCTACGCTGGCTTGTACTTAGCACTGTAATACCGCTATTGTTATCATACACAAGGGGTTTCCACTCTGCCAAAACAATTAAGCAAGACCCGCTTTGGTTTAACCTAGGATCCATGCCGCTGGTGATTTTCTCTCCCCTGGAGAGTGTGAGGCGTATGTGAGTATTATCATCCATGGCATTGGCATCAAGGGTTAGCTTGATGGCTTTTTTGATTTCTGTTTTAGAGGGTATATCTGTAAAGGCTAATGTTTTTGCACTTTGCTGCAAACGAGTTAAATGCTTGTCAAGACATACAATGCCTTGCGGGTAGACACGCAACCCTTCCCAAACAGCATCACCCCCTTGCACGGTGCTGTCAAAAACAGACACTTTTGCCTGGTGGCGAGGATACAATTTATCTTTAATATAGACCTGTATATGATCATTCTTTGGGTTTGCTTTTTGTAACATCTAGTGGGTTTTTAGGATGTGGTTTTTTAAAATAGTATAATGGATTAGCGCCTGGTCTAAAACAGGCTGTAAGCTATCTGGCATTTCTTGATTGCTGGTTTTTTGGACTGTAAACCCCGTTGAGTTGTGCACATTTCCATACCAATACTGGGCCCAAATACCATCCTCTTGGATACCTCCTTTTTGCCAGGACAACATGTCTTTAGTAAATGGAATATCCAGCGCATCACAAATTTTCTGCAAATACCCTTCAGGATTTTTTAACAACTGATCACTATCTATAACTAATGGAGTTTTTCCTTGGTTTTTTAAATACGTAAAGAGTTCTGCTGCTTTTTTAATGCCAATATCATCCAGGGTTGGGTTTTTAATAACCTTAGAGAAGGAGGCTAATAATTTTTCTGGATGGCGGATGAGTATCACGTTATTCCAAGGCAGAATATGAGCAGGCTCCTTAGATAGATAATGATGTGCCATGCCTTTAATAAAAACATATTTATTTGTTTTTGACACCCCATCTATTTGAGCCAACACCTGTTTTTTTGAACGGGGAAGCGCCTTTAAAATTTCTTTACTACCTGGGTGGGTTACTTTTAAATTTGCATTGGCCAAATAATAGCCGTAAAAGGGTTCATCTAGCACCTTAACACTTCTGTTTTGCGCAAAACTATACATAAGCGCCGTAGACACATTTCTTGGTCCAGAAATAAGATTGATGATTTTCACTGTTTAAAAATACCAAAAAATAAAAGGGAAACAATTGCTTGCTCCCCTTTTTAAAAAATTATCTTTTTTACTTACTCCACCGTGATACTCTAATTTATGGAGGGTGGATACCTCATCTCACTTTCACCTTTAATCTCACCTCAACCAAATTTTCTGTTCATCAATATACGAGAACCTATCCTGAACGAAAAGAAATCAGAGATAAGGTTTGGGAACTCCATCAAGATGGATGGGGATACACTAAGATTCATCAGTATCTTCAAAAGAATGGTTATGAGGTTGGAAAAAGTAGAACAACAGTAGATTCTATGATAAAAAAGATGAAAAAAAGGGGATTTGTACTCGGATTAAAAGATGAAATTAGGAAGTACGAAAATTTTAAAATTCAATACTTCAGAGTATAGACATTAATCGTGATTGACGTTTAAATGACGTATTAATTATTTAATGATTAAATTAAAATTTCAGTTATTTTGTTATTTATTAAAACTAACTATCTTTCTATGAATTTAAGTAAAAGAATAAAAAAAACGAGGATAAAAAATGGATTAACTCAATTAGACCTTTCTGAAAAATCAGGTCTTACACTAAGGACAATCCAAAGAATTGAAAATGAAGAAGTAACTCCCTCGATTCATTCCTTAAATAGAATTAGTGAAGTTCTTAATGAAGATTTTAGTTCTTCAGAAAATAAATCAATATTTAAGAAATCCTACGTATTTATTTTGTTAGGAATTTTTTCATTAACACTTAGTTTTTATTATATCAGTTTTAAAGAGTTACCACCACCACCTTTTGATTATTGGAAACAAGTTTATCAAGAATTGAAAACTTCTGATGGGGGTTATATTAAATATTATGATACAAACTGTTATGGTTCAGATGGAACAGACTGTGATATCATTGTTTTAAAGTATTTAAATGATAATATCCAATGGAAAACTACAATTGGAGGGAATTCTTGGGATTATGTTGAGGATATTTTAGAAGTAGAAGATGGTTACTTAGTACTCGGACAAACAGGTTCTTATGGTGTTGGAAATAATGATGTTTATTTAACTAAATTGGATTTACTCGGGAATGAACTTTGGTTTAAAACATATGGTGATTCTTTGAATGATTATGGGAGGGTAATTACTCCATCAAATGAAAATAATAATGAATATATAATAAAAGGGGAAAAACAAAATTGTCCAAAACCAAATGATTGGGAAAATTGTTATATGGAAGAACTTGTAATTAAAATAAACGGAAAGGGAGATAAACTTTAAGATAGTTTTGAATTACTAATTTCCTCAATTGTAAGATTGGAAACTTTAACAATATCTTTTCTATTGATTCTTTCCTCTCTAATCTTACCTTTTTTGTACATAGAATGTACTTTTGAGTTAGAAAATTCTGTATTTCGAGGGGTTTTCAAACCTTCATCATTGAATATTTTAGAAATCTTTCTGTAACCGATAGGGGTAAGAAAACACTCTTTATATTTACAAATTCGGTTGAATAAATACTGTTGGTATTCACTATAATTTGATTCCCAAAGTGTAGTAGTAGTAATTGATACTGAGAAACTTACGATTAGTTTTAAGGGGTAAGAATAACCATATTGTTTTTTTACTCCACTGTTGTTAACATAACCAATTTTATGGGTTGAATAATTGTAAAAATTGGTTTACATAAATGAATGTCATGATAATGTCGTTTTGATGTTGTATTAGTTAATAAAATAGTATGTTAGATTTGTACTTATGAAAAAAGGAGGTTTAATTAA
>ENA-OQVM01001646-OQVM01001646.1-marine-metagenome-genome-assembly--contig:-NODE-1646-length-28796-cov-14.551586_pt1 | contig 28796 bp, 26 predicted proteins | sample MGYA00237776_ERZ505498 | MGnify/ENA primary metagenome ERZ505498 (study PRJEB26159, sample SAMN06265151) | marine metagenome | isolation source: Helgoland LTER site | place: Germany:Helgoland, sampling...
CAAATAAAAAGAACTTAGACCATAGGTTTATAAAAAGTCAAAAAAATCAGACCTAACATTTATTAATCTCACCCCCCCTTATCTAAATAATATCACTTTCCTTTTAGGGATAGGTCTTCGTGAGATGATATATAACCCAGAGGTTCTAGATGAGTAATGAAATTTATCTACCCTCTACTGTCCTACGATTGCACACCTCTAAAACCCTTCTAACCCCATATAAATAAAGAATTAACGTTATTGTTAAGTAACTGTTTTGTTAAGGCTTGTAAAATGTGGCGTATGGTTCACCCTTTAGCTCTTCGTCTGCTAAACAATTTATAAAAACATTAAAAATGGAAAAACTATTAAAAAATCCTACACTACTTTTTAAGCTAATTTTAATTGTTTCTTCTTACAGAAGAGATTCTAAATCAAATACAGAAACATTTGATGAATATGAAAATCAAAAAAGGATTACGTATACTTAATAATTAGCCTAATATTACTTTTGCTAGTTGCCGTAATGTTAGAAAACTCAGATGGTTGAGAAATTTTTAATGATTTGGTTGGGTATTTAAAAGAATGGATAGCATCATAACAAACTACTATGGTATTTTGTTGTATCCCTATTATTTGGGCCTTTTCTTCAAACACCTATAGAGATAAAATGGTATTTGGAAATACTGATTTATTATCAGAAAAATAGTTTTTTATATCAAAGTAAACAGCAACTGTGTTTGTAATCTTTTTAGGTTCATTTGAGTTTTTCATCTTATATCTTTTTTAATTTTTTAGTTCTCTATCTGTTAGCCATTTTTGTAAATGATTGTACACTATTGATAAAAGCAAAACAAAAATTGTAGTTATTACTCCTAGAATTACATTGTAATATGTTTCTAGAGTTAAGGATATTCTAATAAGTATTGTGGCTAAAACAAAAGCAGTATATCTAAATACTCGATAGTAATTGATAGTATATCGTAATGCAAACAAAACAATGACTATATCTGAAAATATAAGCACTGTATAAAAAGTATCAAAAGAATGTAAATATTTACCGGTTTGAATTAAAACTATTGTATCTCGAATTCCAATGAAAAAAAAGGCAATCAATAAAAATAATGCTAAAAATTTTTTGACCCGAACAAACTGCGTCTGGTTTACAAAAGTTTCTGATAATCTAATTTTCCTATTTAATCGTTGTGTAAATCCCATAAGAGTAAAAATGATTAATGCTCCAAAAGAATGCGTTATCATACTAATAATTGTAGCTTTAGAGTCTTCCCAAAGTAAAAAACTATCTAGATGACTAAATTCTTTAAAGGCATCTCTTAAAAAAATAAGAGAAAGTAATTCAAACTGTTTCCCTAATGATCTAGATACAGATTTTGGTAAAACAAAAATCAGGCTCAATAATTCTAATATTAAGAGAATTGTAAACGCAACTTCTATGGCAAAAAAAGGATGCTTAAACACAGTATTAAAACGGCCTATTGAAATAAATTGATAGTAAACAAGTAAACTACATATGCCAGTTGCTATAAAAGATAGTACTAAAAAAGAGCTAATATTTTGAGTTACTTTTGGGCTTTCCAAAAATAAAACCTGTTTGTCAAATATTTTAATTATTCTTTTAATCATAAGATAAGTATGCTTTTTTTTATACAAAAGGCGAAGAAATGTGTTAATTTTTCCTCGCCTTTTCAAATAATCAAATTCAAATAATATTAATTAGGGCAGTTTTCTTTTTTACTAAAAAGAAAAGGATTTTACTTTCCTCAATAGTTTCTGTTTTTCGCACTTCGTCTTTATTCAAAAAAATTAAATCACTTCGATTCATTATTTTTTCATCACCCTTTTTGGTGGAAACTTTTAATTTACATGGTGTCTATAATTTATTAATAGTTAGTATAACTACTTTACTTTATCATAATTATCATCCCAATTCTTCTCTTCTGACTTGTCTTTTAATTTCCCTAAAGATTTAGCAACTAACACCGACACTGCTGCATCTCCGGTAACATTTACAACCGTTCTACACATATCTAAGGGTCTATCTACAGCAAAGATAAGTGCTAAACCAATAGGCAAAAGTTTTGGAGGAAAACCGATAGATTCAAGCACAATAACCAACATTACCATACCTGCACTTGGTACGGCGGCACTTCCTATAGAAGCTAATAATGCAGTCACAATAATAACTAATTGATTGGTAAAAGTTAATCCTTCTGGCCAAATAACTTGCATAATAAATACAGCAGCAATACCTTGATATAAACTTGTTCCATCCATATTAACAGTTGCTCCTACTGGTAAAACAAATCCTGAAACTTCTTTATCTACTCCTAAATGTTCTTCAACACGCTCCATCGTTACAGGAAGCGTAGCTGCACTCGAACTTGTAGAGAAAGCTAATAATTGAGCTGGAGAAATTTGTTTTAAAAACCATAAAGGTGATTTTTTTGCATAAACCTTTACTAAAATTAAATAAAAACCAATCATTAAAACTAGACCTCCAACTACACAAAATGCATATTGTAATAACTTTAAAAGTATTTCGGTATCATCAAAAGCAGTAATAACATTTGACATTAACGCAAATACAGCATAAGGCGCGAAAAGCATAATAAGGTCAACCATTTTCATAACAACTTCGTTGAGTGAATCAAAAAAGCTTACCAATGGTTTTGCTTTATCCTCAGGAATTAATAAAAGACTTATACCAACAAATAATGCAAAGAAGATGATTTGCAGCATTTTTGCTTCTCCTAAAGATTTGATTATATTCGTTGGAAAAATATCTATTAAAGGTTGCAAAGGCCCTGTACTTTTTTGGGCACTTGCTTCAACTAATTTATCTTTTACACCAGCATCATTCTCATATCTTAATTTAATCTTCTCTATAGTAGCTTCAGACATACCAACTCCAGGTTGTATCGTATTTACAATAGTTAAACCAATAATAATAGCAATTAATGTAGTACCAACATAAATTATAATGGTACGTAATCCCATCGTTTTAATTTTTGAGATATCTTTTAAATCTGATATTCCTTTAATTAATGACGCAAGAATTAGTGGAACAGCAATTAACTTTAATAGATTAATAAAAATTTCACCAAAAGGTGAAATCCAATCACGAACAAAGCCTTTTCCTCCAAGTATAGTATTCATAATAAAACCAAAAAGGATTCCTAAAACCATTCCAATTATTATTTTCCAATGTAGCGCTAATTTTTTCATTTTATCTATTTAGTTAATTTGATAATTTTATCGAAAGATAAAAAACGTAAAGTACTCTATCTATGCTTTCAAATATATTTAAAAAAGAGCATTAAAATGCACTTATAAACGAATGACTTTTTTTAGGGCAAATCCATCGTTTGTTTTAATCTTAAAATAATAAATACAGCTTGGTTCTTTATGCAAATCTATAGAAGGATTATTCTTACCATTTATTTTTTCAAGCCTTACTCTTTGACCTAATAAGTTATATATTTCTACTTGATATACTTCTTTTGCTTGGATTACAACGGCTCCTTTAGTTGGGTTTGGTGAAATAAAAATACTAGCATTTAAATTAAAATCTTTTAAACTTAAAGTACTTGGAAATACGTTTAACAATGCGTTGCCCATTTTTGACCAACCCGATTCATTATTTCTTAATTTTGTACGTTCTTGTTCTACATGAATAAATCTACCTGTAGTGGTTGTCGCAGAGTTATTACAATCGTTAGCAGAGTTATTTACCAGCCTTCCTTGTGTGTTTGTAAATCCTATAAGGCGCGTCCAGTTTAAATTAATATGCGCTAATTGAAATGTTAACGAGCTATCTTCATTTAAAAGTTCGTTCTTAATCAATACTGCATAATCTGTAGTTGGTGTTTGGCGCGTTCCATTACTCATAATTACATAAGGATCTGAAGAGCTTCTTCCGAAACCATGTAATTGAATAAAAACCGAGTTTGATATATTCGTGAATAAATTATCTGTAGTTTTTTGAAACATCGTTGTTACATTATGCGCCATATCGGATATTCTATAAGATTGAGTGCCTGAATTACAGGTACTTGTTGTCCCAGAGCAAGAAGAAAAATCAGTACTATTACAACGATGTGTTCCACTTATAAACAAAGCTCTAGCCAAGGTGTTTTTAAAACAATATACAGCTTGCTGCCCAGTATTTAAGTCATTTTTTACATGAGGAGCTTGGATGATCAAATTATTTCTAGTTGGAGTTTTACTAAAAACATACGTGCCCCAATAATTAGAGGATGTGGGTTGTTTTTCTAAAACATAAAAAATTTGATTAGGAGAAATAGAGGTGTCTGTAAAAAGGGTTACCTGATAATTAAGGCTGTTTACAGCAGCTCTCGCATTTGCTAAATCATTTACTAATAAAAAGTCAATAACGCTATCCCAGTTATATAGTTGCGTGCTATTTGGCGTTGCATAATCACCCCCAAAACTATTGGGTAAATTATCTATAATATTGTCTATATATATTTCAATGTCTCCTGTTGCGGTTTGAGAAAAAAGAGGTATTGAAAGAAATAAAATAAAAATTAAACTCTTCATAATTCTATATTTTTTCCTCTTTAGTGAGCGCTGTTGTTTTTTGGTTTGTATTGTTGAAGTTTTGCATCAATTGATAAACGTACGGAATCTGTTTTTGAAATCGCATTAAAATCGCATCAGAAATATTTTTTCTACTAAAAGGTACAATTTTTACATATTCTTGAATTTCATTTGCAATTCTTCCATATTTATAATCGTAAGGAAAACGTCCATCTTTATCAATTACATTATTTGCATTGTCTTTGTTGGCAACACTAATATAAAACTCACTGTTTTTGATGTTTCCTTTGGGATTAAACAACTTTTCTGCTTTTAAATATTCGTGTAATTCCTTGGCTGTATCAAAAGCTGGATCAATCAATTTAATATTTTTCACCATAAATTGGCGGTATAGATATTTGTTATCCTTTCCTTTGTAATTGTACAGTTCTTTTAAAATTTCATTGATTTCATCAACCAAATATGGATAATGTGTACATCCTAAAATAATTGATTTCAATTTGTTTTTAGTTTTTGATAATCTGATTTGCTCCATTAAAGTTACCAAGTGATATCTCACATAGTTTTTAGTATCGTTGATTTGAAGAATAGAGCAGTCATCTGTTTTTTCAGTATCACACAACATTTTACTGTTATTGAAATCGAAATTATAAACATCAAACAATGTTTTATCAATCTTAACATCATTAGATAAACCAGGTCCTTTATACTCTTTTCTTGGCGCTTTTAAGTTTTCGTCAAAGTAGTTTAGATCTTCATCAACTGCTTCAGCAATACCAATCCCACCTTGAGAAAACACTTCAATATTACCTATGTAACCCATTTCATCCTTGAACTTAACAATCGTATTGTGATAGCCTTTTGAAGTCACAGTTCCGGCAGTTGCTAAAACCCCAATAATTACATCTTCGTCTTTTTTAATACTTTCTAAAACTCCTCTAACACCAGCATCAATCACCCCAATTACTTTGATATTAGAATTTGCTTTCTTCACAAATTCCTCAATATATTCTTTACCATAAGCAGTCGCTGTATTGCAAGCAATCACTAAGACTTTCACTGGTTTTTTATCCGTATTAACCGAAGTATCTTTTGCATTAGAATAGTACTTATTACTCAATAAAAACTGTGCATCTTTAATTATGTGTTCTTTTAAAAGATCTACTTTATTTTCTTTCGAATAGTTACCATATGGCATATTTGCTTGATCTCCTAAATAGATGAATGCCTCTTTGTTAAAATCAAGTTTTCCATCTTTTCCGTCTGAATGAGTTTCATTTGCATTTTCATCGTAATTAACAATGGCTTTTAACACCGTTAATCCCCCCGTTCCAGAATCAAACACACCAATTGGCAAACTTGTATCTTGATCTGGATATGCATTGAAATCTACATAGTAGAAATTATCTGTATCATTAATAATTGTTTCAATAATATTTCTCTTATTAAGAGTTTCTTTTTGCTTCGAACTCTGCTTACAACTTGCTAAAAACAAGAGTAGAAATGCTAAAATAATTAGATGTTTTTTTTTCATGATTCTTACTTTTTGGATATAAAATTCCTAAACTATAAAGATTTATAGTTCATATTATTGGTATGTTATTTTGATTATTTTTTTAAGACTCTACCGCTGAGCTGTTTCGTAAACGCTCCTTTTTCAATAGCTATTTTTCCGTTGATAATGCTATATTCTAATCCTTCAGCCAATTGAAAAGCATTGTTGTAATTTGCTTTGTCTTTAAATGTATTTGGATTGAAAATGATGATATCTGCAAAATAGCCTTCCTTCAATTTCCCTCTTTTAGGAATCTTTAGTATTTCGGCGGTTTTAGATGTACTTCCATTTATAAAAGTGGGCAAATCTATAATTTGATCTTGCTTGACATATTTATGATATTTACGTGGAAAAGAACCATATTTTCTTGGATGACCAGTATTCCCATCAGAACCTGTAACTACCCATTTTTGTTGCATGAATCTATGAATGTCTTTCGGATTCATATTAAAAGATGCTACACGAATATATCCTGTTTTTAATGCTTTATAAACAGCTGCTTCTGAAGTAATTCTCAAAAGACTAGCTATTTCTAATAGATTTTTTCCTACAAATTTAGGCTCTTCAGATTTCACGATCAATAACTTATCTGGTCCTCCGCGACGTGTAATATTCTTTTTAGTTTCTGCTAAAATTTTTTTTCTTAGTTTCCTTTTTTTATATCGAATAAATAATGAATCCATTCCGCCACTTTCAGCCCAACGAGGCACAACTGCAGCTTTTAAACCTGTTGCTGAGGCGTCATATGGATATTGGTTTGCAGTAACGTTTATGCCTTCTTTTTGAGCATTTTCTATCAATTCTATAATCGCTTTACTCTGATTCCATGCATCTACGCCTAAACACTTTATATGCGATATATGAATTGGTAATTTTGCTTGTCTACCAATCTCAATTGCTTCTTCTATTGCCGAAATCAGTCCTACAGTGTAGGAACTTTCATCTCTTAAATGTGTATCATAAATTCCGTTATTTTTAGCAACTATTTTTGCCAAAGCAATCACTTCATCAGTATTTGAATAACTTCCTGGCGCATAAAATAATCCAGTAGAAATTCCAAAAGCACCCGCATCCATTTCTTGTTGAACGATTTTTTGCATTTTTAAAATATCTTCTGGGCTTGCTTTTTTATCACTTTTACCGAGAACCTGTTCTCTTACCGTTCCGTGACCAACGAGTAAAACAGCATTGGTTCCAATTCCGTTTTTTATATACCTGTCTATGAATTTTGAAGATGGATAATAGCTATCTCCATCATTTCCTACAACTACGGTCGTTATTCCTTGAAATAGAAATGGTTTGTTGTGTGATTGATCTGCTAGCTTTAATTCTCTATCGGCATGTGTATGTGGATCAATAAACCCGGGAGAAACAATCATTCCGGTAGCATCAATTATTTTTTTCGCAGTAATATTTACTGATTTATCATCTCCAACAAAAACAATTTTATCATTTTTTATTGCTATGGATGCACTACTAGAAATTATATCTGTCCCATTATAAACAATACCATTCTGAATTAAAATATTAGCTGTAATTTTCTGTTTTGAACAAGAAATTAATACCAATAAAATAGCAATTAAAAAAGTTATTCTGGTCTTCATAGTTTTTGATCGTTTAATAACATGGTTTTCATAAGTTGATTTGCATAAACTTTTGCAAGTGCCTTAATTATAGCTCTATCTATTTCATAACCCTCTTCATAGGTTACTGCCTCACATTTTAATTGGTTATAGAAATAGTTAGCAATATGGTAATTCCTGACTACGTCTTCTAGCTTCAACTTTAAATTGAGAATTTGTTTCAATATTTTTAATCCAATTCGGAATTATACCTTTTGTTTTTATTTCATTTATAGAATCTAACGTTAATAAATAAGGTCCGGAATACGAAGTATGGAAATCTAATGCAAATCGAATTTTATTTCCTTCGTTGATTTTGTTTTCAAAATAAGTTTTCACCATTTGTGTTTCTGGTTGTGTAAAATCTATCCAATCTCTATTTATATCTAAACCATTTGCATTATGGCGCCAATTACCAAAATCTGCTCCGTCAGGATTTAATAAAGGGAAAGCATAAATTGAAAATTCATTTCTAAACTTCTTTGATATTTCGGTATTAGAGATCAATTCTTCAAAAAAAGCTTTAAAACCAATAGTTCCTCCAGGTAACTCCGGTGGATGTTGTCTTGCTATTATAGCGATTCCTGTTTTGGTATTACTAGTTGACGTGACAACATAGTTATAATGTAGTTTAGCTGTTTTTCCAGCGATTTCTTTTTTGAGAAATTCATGTTTGCTCAATATAGAATCTAACCAAGCATAAGTGTCTTCACTTGTTTCAATTTCTTGAGCAGCTACATAAAGTTTTTGTGAAGAAACAGTTAATTTTAAAGTGGCAATACCTGAAGTGGTGTCAATCTTTATTTTTGAGGTATGAATTTTCTTCCAAGATTTTTTATCTAAACTTAATTTAGGGATATAACGATGTTTATACTTTCCGTAATCAAGTTGAAGTTCAATTTCTTTTTCTGATTTAGCTGTAACTCCAAATGCAAACCAAGGACTTTTATTTACAGATTCAAAAGCAGGATCAATATGTACTATATATTTATCAGCTCCTAAAACTTCAATACTATCAAGTCTAGCTCCATTAAAAGAAGAATCAAAAACAACAGGATGCAAGACTCTTTCTTGTTTGCAGGATAACATCATTGCAAACACACAAATTAAAAGCACCGGTTTATATAGCCCTCTATTATTCATTTATTATTTTTATTGTACCATCTCTTCTAGGATCTGCTGCTGCATTCCATTGGTTATTCTTATATTCTATCGCATGAACCCCACCAAAATAGGCGTTTAACCCAGATTTATTGGTTAAATCATAATTAGGAAATGTTATTTTAAACCCTTTGTTTCTAATTTCTTGAAGCCTTTTTGATGTTATATTTTCATCTTCTATATAGGCAAGGTTTCTAATTGCATGAACACGAGGCTCATTAATTATATCTGTAATACTCATTTCGCTATCTACCCATAATTGAATTAATTGTGAAATAGTTGAAACGATACGCTTGCTTCCTGGTGTACCAATTACCAATACATTTTTACCATCTTTTTTAACGAGGCTTGGACTCATTGATGAAGGAATAATAACATTTGGTTCTAAAGACTTACCTAGACCAAAGCCCATTAGTGACTTTAAATAACTATTGTAAAAGAAGCCTAAACTTTTAGTGGATGTATTAGAACCAAAATAAGCGCCAACACTTGATGTTACACTAACTGCTACTCCATCTTTATCTATTACTGAAAAGTGTGTGGTCTCACCATGTCCCTTTTTCTCAGGGTCAGCATCACTTTTTGAAGTATTATTCGAAGTTTCGAATAAAGATTTTGCATAACTTTTTGAAACCTTTTCATCAATTTCAGTTTGAAAATTGCTGTAATCTTTAATAGGATTATCTAATCGATCATTATGGCTTAAATTAAGAACATTTAGCATTGCAAGAGTTCTCTCATTAGTATTTACTTTTAAATCATTTACATTGTATTGTTCCAATAGATTTAGTACTTGTAATACTTGCCAGCCACCTCCAGGAGGGACAAACGAATAAATATCATAACCTCTATAGTTAACATGTAAAGGTTTATGTTCTTTTGGTTCTGGAAAATTCAGTAAATCGCTATACGTTATCCATCCACCATTTTTTTTAAAATCTTCTGCAATTTCTTTTGCTATATCTCCTTTATAAAAATCTTCCGCACCATTTACCGCTATTTTCTTTAAGGTCTTAGCTAGAGTTGGTTGTTTAATTAAATCTCCAATAGCTGGAATCCCATTATCAATTAGTAGTTCTCTATTATGATATGGACTATTCGTAAATTTTTGTTGCACTCTTTTAAACACATGGTGTCTATGAACTCCATTTACAAAACCATGTTCGGCATAATGGATTGCAGACTGTAATAATTCTTCCCATTTTAAATGGCCACTTCCATACTTTTTCCAGATATAATTTAAAATTTTTACGTGAGATGGTATGGAAACCTGTTTGTAGAATGTGAGATCTTTCTTTTCTATATCTGAATCCAAAATAGAAGGTGTTAGAGAAATACCACCAATTGCAATAGGTTCTTGATTTGGAAAAGATAAAATCAACATCGTTCTTCCCCCTATACCTGACATAGCAGGTTCTGTTACTCCTAAAGTGAAAGCCACAGCAATAGCAGCATCAATTGCATTCCCTCCTTTTTTTAATATTAATGCACCCGATTCTGTTGCTTCAGGAGTAGCTGACGAAACTAAACCTGAGGTCTCATTTTGTGCTATGGTTGTGCTAAAGCATAGAATACTTAAAGTTATTAAACGTATTGTTTTCATTTATTTTTCTTCAAAATTAATAATCTATATTTTGAAATTAAATTTATATTAACTGTTCTTTAAGCCCTAATTTATTTAGAAAAAGAATCACGACTAACAGTTCTTATTTAATTAATATATCCCGGTGCTGCAATATCTGTCATAGTATGTAGACCTGGAGTTAATTTTAAAATACTTTTTATGGTGTTTACAGTAACTGCACAAGTACAAATATCTCCATTTAATCCTCCTTCAATTAGAGACGTAAAATTAGGTGTACCTTTAATGGTTATTTTGTCATAAGAACGTAGTTCTCCAATTGCAGCTTTAAAATGCATCGATATTCTACATTCTCCTTTTACATAACCATGAGAAATTTGCTCAACACCTCGAGCATCACCAATTTTTACTATTATTGCAGAAGAAGCTACTGTTTTATTTGCAATTACGGGGTTTAAACTTTCTGAAACGGAATCTAATTCTAACCCTAAACTGTTTGCTAGTAGATATACAGATTCTTGTAAACCAACATGACGCAAAGTGCCTGTTGCTTCTTTTTCTTTAAATGCTTTTAAGCTTAATCCTGCTCCAATTTTTTTTTGAAAAGGAATTCTCCTCGGAGTTGCATCTTGAATTCTTTCTACAGAAACATGTTTAATATCTTTACATACAGAACTAAAAACTGAAGGCAAGTAATCCATTAAAAAACCAGGGTTAATTCCTGTTCCTAAACAAGCAATTTGATTCTTTTTACAAATAGCATCTAATTCTTCACTAAGTTGTGGTTGTAATTTCCATGGGTACGATAATTCCTCACAAGTTGAGATAACTGGAATTCCAAATTCTGCTACTTCTTTAACTTGTGGAATTAGTTTTTCTAAACTAGAGACTGTTGTAATAATTACAACATCTGGCTTGTATCCCAATGATGAAATTGCTTCTTTTACAGACATATAAACGAATACTTCATCTGAAAGGGTATCATCAAAACTTTGTAATTTTTTTCCAATAAAATCAGTGTTAATATCTACAACTGCAACTGTTTTTACTGTTGATTTTTGAACAATATATTTTCCTATTTGGATTCCTAAAGGACCAAAACCTATTTGTAAAACATGTATCATTATTGTATAATTAAAAAAAAAGAGGCCGCCTAATTCTTATCTAAACGACCTCTAAAAACTCAAACAAAATTTATTACTTACTTATTTACTTCTGTTTTCACAAAAATATTTTCAATATCTGGCACATTTGTTCCATTAGTGTTTTCTTCATCAAATGGATATAGAAAACGTTCTGGATGCTGCGATCCAATATTAAAAGGAACTGGCACTTGTATATACGAAGGGTCTCTTTTAGTTCTTCTTAAATCATTAAAACTTAAAATATCTGCAAAGAAAGACACATGACGTTCTTCTATAATCTCTCTTAATAAAGCATCTTCTTTAGATAGTGATCCATCTACATTTTCTAAACCATTGGCAAGAAAATCAGCTTCAACATAATTGTCATAAACTCCAGAGTTTGAAGAAAAATATACACCATTCCTTAAATTAGCTCTATGCTCATTTAATTTTCCTAAACTAACATTAAAATTGTTAGCGTTTGCTCTTAATGATGATTCTGCCCAAGTTAACAGATTTTCTTGATAAGAAATTTGATTCATTGGCTCGTTATTAGCTGCAATTCCTGATAAATTTAAATTTACACCATCATAATAATAAGCTGCACGATCTACCTCATCAGTTTTAATATTATTTCTGCTAATAGCTCCTGTCCCAATCAAATCGATTAAGAATGACCCTTCTGTTCTTAAGTCACCTACAAAACTTCCTGTAAAAAACTGATTTAGTAAATTTGTGTCTCCTGTATTTACAACAGCTGGAGGGTAATATTTCATAGATTCTGATTCTGACGAAATACCACTTTGAGCAGCAGATAATGCACTAGCGTAATCTCTCACATCAAGATATAATCTTGCTTTTAAAGTATAAGCCGCCTTAATCCATTTATTAGAGTCTCCCCCAAAATATATATCTTCACTTATACCTCCACCAGTTGCAGCAACTTGTAAATCTGAAATAGCTTCATCTAATAAACTTTGTAAAGCCCTATAAACATCAGTTTGACTATCATATTTTGGAGCAGGAATATTATCATTACTTGCTTCTGAATAAGGAACATCTCCAAATACGTTAACCGCAGTTCCAACAGCATGTGCTTCAATTACTTTTGATGCTCCATAGAAAAAATCTTTATTGGTAACTTCAATACCACTTCTTATTTCTCTAGCTTGTTTTACAACTCCAACATAAATATTACTCCAAGGTGTATTAGAATTTGTGTTTACATATTGATAATTTTGTTCAGGCCCCATTTTTCCCTCACCTACAAAATTACCTGTCCAAATTCCTGCTGCCCAATTTAAATAACCTGATTGTGCTGTAGTATTTGCTAATTGCATCCCTGTAAATAATGTTTGACCATCTACAGTTCCTATTTTATTTGGATCGATATCATTAATATCATCCACAACACTTTGACATGCTGCTAAACATATAAGAGCTGTTATTATTAAACTTTTTTTAAATAATTGCATAATCTATTTTTTTTTAAAATGTTATATTTAAATTAAACATATAAGATTTAGTGGATGGATTTGTATAATAATCTAAACCTCTAGAATTTCCAACACCAGCAAAATTCTTATCTGGGTCATTACCAATTACATCAGTCCACAAAATTAAATTTCTACCAGTTACACTCAAATTAACAGATGATAATTTTAATTTTTCTATTACATCTGGACCTAAAGAATAGGTTAATGTCAGTTCTCTTAAACGTGTCCATGTTGCGTCTTGCAACCATAGTTCGCTAAATCCTCTATTCCCTGCACCACTTCCTCTATACCAGTTTTGCTCTAAAAGCACATCTCCTGCACCAAAATCATACAAATTACCTCTTACAACATCTCCTGCTGCATAAATATTTCCCTGTACGTCTACAACACCACCACTTGGTATAGTCACTTTATTTCCAGACTCTTTACTAAACCCTCTTTGCGAATTAACTTGTCTCGTCATATCATAAAAATCACCACCTTGAGAATGGTCAAAAAGCACATTCATAGATAGGTTTTTAAACCCTACATTAAATCCTAGACCACCTGTCCAGTCTGGATTAGGATCTCCAATAACATCATATACTGGTGTTCCGACTGGAAACCCATTAGCATCTATTTCTATACTTCCATCAGCATTACGTGGTAATTTACCTCCAAATATCACTCCCATTTGATAACCCTCGGCAGCTACAGAATCTCCAGTACCAAAACCAGTTAGACGTTGTATATCTGCGCCTGCTAAACTTGTAACTTCATTTTTATTCGTTGCAAAATTTCCATAAGTAGAAAAAGACCAATTATTATTATCTCGTAAAAGATTAGCATTAAACTCGAACTCAAATCCATTATTTTTCATTGTAGCTCCATTTGTATAAATACTAGTGAATCCAGCACTAGGAGCTCTGTCTAATGTTAATAAAATATCTTTTATATCATTTGAATAATAGGTAAAGCTGGTTGATAGAGCGTTATCAAAAAAGCGTAATTCTAAACCACCCTCAATTTCTGTTTTTATTTCTGGTCTTAAATCTGCATTACCTAATTGATTGTCTAATCTAAAACCACCTCCATGATTTGTAGAGGACAAGTTTCCGAAAATACCGTTACTATAAATAAAGTCTCCTTCATAGTTTGTTCCATTTCTGTATAATTCTGGTTGAATACCTACTTTACCCCAACTTAATCTTGCTTTTGCAAAGCTTATTGCACTTTCTTTTGGAAAAAAATCTGCATTAGAAAATTGCCAAGCAACACTAGCTGCTGGATAAAAGAAAGGTTTATTAATGGTTGATGCAGCTTCTACTGTTCCAGATAAATCAATAAATAACTGATCATTTACTCCAAAATTAGCTGTAGTAAAACCTCTATTAGACCTACGGTGACTACTAAAATTATTGGCTTGAATTATCCTCGAATTACTTAAAGTATAAATTTCATCGTTCACTATAAAATCACTCCCTACTGAAGTTTCTCTGTTAAACTTTCTATCGTTTAAATTCCATCCTAATACAAACGAAGATGTAATATTTTTATTTAAATCTCTATCATATTTGGCAATAGCATCAAAATTAAGTTCTGTTGATCCAATATTTTCAAAAGTTAAGTTACCTTCTAACCTTGGCTGAGCCCCTGTTCTAGCTGATCCCCTTGGATATAAATAGGTTCTACTATCACTATAAGTATCTACACCTCCTCTTAATTTAACATTTAAACCTTCTACCGGAAAAATATCAAGTTCAGCTGAATAAATATGCCTGTTAACTACATTTGGCGCTTTTTGCTTGTTAGTAGTCCATAATGGATTATTATAGGCTGCATTAGTAGATCCATCTCTAAGGTTAGCACCTATTGGATTTCTATAAGAACGATGTTGATTTTTACGTTCTGCTCCATTAGCATCTACATAAGTTCCTGTATAATCTTCTATATTAAAATCAGAAATATTTCTGTAAAACCCAAGTAATAAACCTGCTGTATTAGAATTTTGTTGAATTCTATTTGCACTTACTCGAGAATATTTACCTTTAAGTTTTAAACTAATTAAATCACTAAACTTACGGTTGGCACTTATATTAATAGTATGCCTCTTATAATCGTTGTTTCTAATAACTCCTTCATGGTCAGTATTACCCAAACTAAAAAAGATATTACCAGTATCGTCTCCACCACTTATACTAACAGATTGTTCTTGTAAAACTCCTGTTTTAAATACATGATTAAAATTTTCATCTAGGAAAGTTTCTTTTGAATTTTTACCTCCATGTAGGTTACTACTAGTCCCATCTGCAATATCGTAATATATTTTCCCAGTTTGATCACCTATAAAGTGAGCTCCAGATGTATCAAAAGTATCTTCGCCACCAGCTCTTGTAGATATTTCATCTCCCCAACCGTGTAAATAACCATACCTAAACCTTCCACTTAAACCTTGACCATAATTAGATTGAACAGGCGCTGTGGCGTTAACTTCATCAAAAGCAACAGAAGTTTTTAACGATACCTTAAAACCTTTTCTACCAGATTTAGTTGTAATAACTATCACACCATTTGAAGCTCTAGATCCCCATAAAGCTGCTGCAGAAGCACCTTTAAGTACTTGAAGAGTTGCTATGTCATTAGGGTTAATATCATTTAATCTTGATTGCTGAGATGTTCCATTTCCTGTAGATGAACTAGCTCCTCCTTGTGAACTACTATTACTAATAGGAATACCATCTACAATAATTAGTGGTTGTGTGCTTCCATAAATAGTATTTGCCCCTCTAATTCTAATGTTAGAACCAGAACCAGGGTCGCCATTACTACGAGTGATGCTAACACCAGACATTTTACCTTGAATTGAATTAGTTATTGAAGTTTCTCCAGACCTAGTCATTGCTTCTGCTTTAACACTAGACACAGCACTACCTAACTTATCTGATCTTACCGCAAATCCTAAAGAATTAATTACAATTTCATCTAAACTTTCTGCATCTTGTTCTAAATTAACAGTTATTACCGTTTTTCCTATAACAGAAACTTCTTTTGTTTTGTACCCCAAATAGCTAATACTTAAAACAGCATCGTTTTTAGAGATCTTAATACTAAAATTACCCTCAAAATCAGTTTCTGTACCATTGTTTGTACCTTTTTCAAGAATCGAAACACCTGGCAAAGAACCGGTAGCGTCACTAACAGTTCCCGTTACTGTTTTCTGTGCCAAAAGCATACTACTAGATAGTAGTAATCCGCAGACACATAAAAATAGTTTTTTAATCATAATCATTTGTTTTAGTTAATATTTAATTTACTTGTTATTAATATTTTCATCATTTCTTCAGCGGTTACTTTACCTACTAATTTTATTTTATCTCTTGGTGTGGCGTCTCCTATTTCATAGGTAATTCCAACGGCATTTTGCCCATATAAAAACCATCCTTTTGATACTGGTTTTGTACTGTTTGCTGATTTTTCATTTACTTTATAATCTGGAATATTTTTTTCTATAGTTGCAAACCAGGCTTCGATAAAATTAGGTAATGTTGTTTCCTTTCGAATCTTATTCGTATAAAACACATCTTCGTACGTTGAATGAAAATCTAATCCTAGAATTATTCTTCCATTATCTTTTTTACTTACTTTAGTAATAAACTTTATTATTTGTTTAATTTCTGGTTGATTATATTTAGACCAATCTCTATTGGTATCTACACCACCTGCATTATGTCTCCAATGACCTAAATCGACACCATCAGGATTCACGATTGGGAAAGCTAAAACTCTATAGGTATTTAAAAAATCGGATGTTAGATTATTTTCTTTCAAAATTGTTTTTAAGAACTCTTGAAAAGCAAAAAAACCAGTTACTTCTGGAGGGTGCTGCCTAGTTAATAACACAACAATAGGTTTCTTTTCTTTCTTCCCTTTATAAATATCTAAGACAGGCAAATCTTTACCTAACATAGATTTTCCGACACTTTTTAAATGCACATAATTTGTTTTATTAACAATTAAATTTGTGTACCATTCTCTTGTGTCTGTAGAAGTAATTAATTCTTGAGCAGAAACCCATGTTGTATCTCTTACAACATCTAACTTAACTGAAACAACGTTCTCTTTTATAGATATGTTTTCATCATTCATTTGTTCCCAAGGCGAAGAAACTGTTTTAATTTTAGGAATGTATCTATGCTTAAAACCTTCAGGGTAATCAAATTGGATATATATAGTTTTTTCTTTTTTAGACCAAATTTTAAATGAATAGTAAGCACTATTGTTTATTGGAGTATTCTCTGGTATAATAATTACTTTTACTGTACTATCATTTACTTTTTCAAAACCATTCAAACGAGCTCCATCAAATTTATTAGAAGCATAAACCTCTATTTCCTCAAGAGAATAAATATTCTTTTTTTGATTATTTATTGCTTTTGTAGTAGTATTTACTAAAGTTTTAAATTGGACTTCTTTTAATGAAGAACAACTAAAAACTACAAAAAACAAAATTATTAATATTAGTTTATTCATTAAAATAAAATTGAATTTGGTTAATTCTAAAGTAAAATTACAAAAATAAACATGTACATTGCGCATACCAATTTCATAAATTAAAACAAACCAATTTTGCTTCAACATATCATAACACATTTAATATCAAGGGAAAATAAAGAAAATACCACACATAAAACTCTTTATAAAAAAAATTTTGAAAGTATCAAAAATTTAATAATTAATGGGTCGATACCATATAAAACGAAATTACCACCATCTAGAGAATTAGCAAAAAAATTAGATGTTTCTAGGAGCACAATAATTAAAGTTTATGATTTATTAACTTTTGAAAGATTTATAAGTGCAAAAAAAGGATCTAGTTATATCGTTTGCTATAAAAAAGAAAACAAAAGTGACAAAGAATTAATAAAAGATAAAAAACATAAATATCCTAAAATATCAAAAAGAGCAAAGTTATTTCAACAAAATCGTCATTTGTCTACAGATAACTTCACAAAAAACAATGTAGCCTTTAGACCTGGATTACCGCCTTTAGATATATTTCCAATAAAAACTTGGAAAAACTTATCTAACGACTTTTGGAGAGAGTGTACACCAACAAATTTATCATACGCTCCATCTGAAGGTCTAGATATCTTAAGAATAAATATAGCCAATTATTTAAAAGTTTATAGAGATATAGATTGTAATTATTCACAAATAGTTATCGTTTCTGGATCCTTACATTCATTATATTTAATTGGGAATTCTTTAATTGACACAAACGATAAAGTAATAATGGAAAACCCCACTTTCCCTAGAGCTTATAATCTTTTCAAAAGTCTTAAAGCCGATATAATTCCTTGTGAAGTGGATAAAAATGGTATTAAAATTGATACAATAATTAATGATTCTAAAACAAAACTTATCTATACAACTCCTTCTAACCAATATCCATTAGGAATAAAAATGAGTAAAACTAGGAGATTAGAGTTATTAGAATGGGCTTCAAAAAATAATTCTTTAATAATAGAAGATGATTATGACCATGAGTTTAGCAATTGGGAAAAACCTATCCAATCAATTTATAGTTTAGACAATGAAGAAAGAGTAATTTATCAAGGAACATTCAATAAATTGTTACACCCATCGCTAAGAATAGGTTATATAATAGTGCCAAAATACCTTATTGAACCAATAAAAACAATTTATGAACAATCTAGCAGATTTGTACCTGTTTCAACTCAATTTATTTTAAATAACTTTATTATTGATGGACATTTAAATAAACATATTAGAAATGTAATAGAAATATCAAAAGAAAGAAAAAAACTTTTTATCTCTCAAACTAAAAAAACATTTGAGTTTTCTGAAAAAAATAGTGGGTTGCATATTATAGGCAAAATTAAAAATAATTTAAAAGATGTTTACTCACATAATTTGCTTTTAAAAAATAATATAATTGCATACCCTTTAAGCAATTATTATATTAACAATAAAAACGAAAATGAAGGTCTCGTAATGGGATATTCTTCAGTAAATAGTAAAGTAATGAAAGAAAAAACAAATTTAATAAACAAGTTACTTTCAATTTAGATTAATAATAAGCTTACTAATTATGGGCTGATTTAATCTTTTAAATTTTTAGTATTTTTATAGTCTATGAAAATATCTAACATCTTTAATAAAATTAATAATTGGAATGATTTTAATGATGCTTTAATACCTTTAAATAATAAAGAGAAGGGCGATGCATTTGAGCTTCTTTGTAAACTTACCTTTAACCATATTATTGATATAGTCGGTTGAAGTTGTAATCTCTAATGTATCGGCAGTAGTCAAACTATTGTGTTGGTATTAATTTTTAATACTATTTACTATATAATTATAGAAAGTAAATTATTCAGTATTCTCTATGTTTGAATTGTCCGGCATGATGCCAGGCCGGCCAAATATTTAGAACAATAAAAAGAGGATATTGAACATCCTCTTTTTTAGCTTCTATAAGTTCGTAATAAGTGGCTGTATATTCCTTGTAGAATAATCTTGATAATAGAAAGCGTGTAGGATTGTATTATTGTCGTAAAGTGCTATTACAATAAGATGCTTCTCGTTATCCCTGCCGCATAAAAACACATTTTCATTTGAGCTTCTAAGTAAAGGCGTTAGACCATTTTTACACCAATTGCGACCTCTTCTTTCCTCACAGTAATATTCCGTATCATAAGAAGTAAAACCTCCTATTTCAGTTAATTTTATAGTATGAGATAGTAGTGGAGTTTTTGAGTCAGTCAACTGCTTATATTCTGTTGATTCATCAGAATATTTAATTGCCTTGTAAACGTATTTTATTGGTTGAGGTGCCATTGCTTTAATTATTTATTTTAACAATGGATTTCTCTACCTCTGAACGTATATAAAGACATCTGCCGCCTATCATATATTTTTGCAAAATACCTTTTTTTGAAAAATTATGAACAGAACTAATATCTACCGACAATAATGTTGCGACCTCTTGCCGCGTTAAATACGTTTTAGGTTCACGGGGTTTGTAATTCTCTTTTAAGTTTACTATTTCTTTTTTAATAAACTCAATACTTGATTGTAATTCTGGTGGTAATTGTAATTCGAATGTTTGCATATATCTAAGTTTTTTTAGCAAAGGTAGAGTCGAATTATCATATTTCTATGTGGGAAAGATTGTTACACGCAGTGTCTTAAACGCATGTATTTCCTATATATTTTGAAGTATGTTGTATAAAAAATTGCCTTGAGGTAACTTTAGAGAACTTTAGGTTACACCTAATCTAAATTTAATAAAATATTAAACGTAGTTTTTTATTTGATTTTTTTAATCTATATCTATTTTTTTAGAATCCATTAGATAACTATAAAGAGTATTGTATGTGTAACCAGTCTCAAAATTTTTATCAATAAACTCGATGTATTCTTTCTTGGTATTAAACTTCAAGTGCTTGTTGCTAAACTCCCTAAACCTTTTTAAGAACTCAATTGGATCATTATTGGCAATTTTTGTTTTTTGCTTATCCTGTAAATTCAAAGCTTTAACTTTAGTAATAAAGGCTAAAAAACCTTTCATTTTCTTTCCTTCTAAAACATAATCCGAGTTTGATAATTCAACTAATACGGTACAAATATTTTGAGAATCTATATTATTATCTGTAATAAATACCTTGTATTTCTTTATACTCCATTCGTATCTTTCATTAAAGAAAAGTGATTTGACATAATTAAAGAATTTTCTTTTGTCTACATATGTAATACTAAATTTCCCAATTAAATGATCAATATAGTAATCGGTTTTAAACATGTTTCCTATTCCTTTTTTCTGCGGAATTATTGTTGCTGTAGATCTTTTCAAACTTTTTAGTTTTGAGGTTTTTCCTATTTCCTTTTGCAGGGACAGATAAGCCTGCATTTCCTCCATTTTATCTTTCATGGTTTTAGTTTTTATTCTCAATCTCTGTCTCTGTTCACTTTGCCATTTTCCGCTTTCTCTATCAGCGACCGTCTGAAGTCTGGGTTTTTTCTTGCTCCGTCTAATATGCTTTTTATTAATTCTTCTCTATTCTTGTTTTCCATAATTTTATTTTTATTGATTTGAAACGTTTTTAATTACATTTAGTTGAGGTTCTTTTTTATTCTTTAATGCTTGTAAGGTGTAAAAATCTGCAATTTGCTGGGCGAAGTCTAAACTATCTTTACCTATATAATTTAATAGTAATTTTTCTGAACTGTGAGCTGATATACTCATAATTAAAGGCGTTGGCAATACACCATATAGATTTGAACAAAAAGAACGTCTACAAACGTGCGATGCCATTAATTCCCATTTTGGATAAATACCGCTTACTTTTCTTCTTTGCTTATTTCCCCTGCCTTCTTCTATTACTGTTATCTTACTATCTTTTACTGGTTCGTTAATTGCTGCAAGTTTGCAGATATCTTTAATGTGCTTATTAAATTTCTGAATGGATATTTTATAAGGTAAACCACTTTTAATAATTTCTTTTGTTTTCTCTAAAACTGGTATTGTTACGTTCTTATCTGTTTTTTGTTGCTTCAGTTCAATTACTTCTAAACCATTACGAGTAATAAAGTTAGTTTCATTTAGGTTTAATAAATCGCTCCCTCTTTGGCCTAAATTACAACCTAACAACAACCATTTACGAGCGTTTTTAAGGGCATCATTTAATAAAACAACCTCTTCTATCGCTTGTAATTCTTTAGGACTTAAATAAAGTATATTTTCATTTTTAGTTTTAGTACTATCTATTTTCTTTAATTGAGTATTGGTTTCAATTCCATAAAATGAAGCATCATTGCAAACCGTTTTTAAGTCTGCTATCTTTTTAAGCGCATAGCTTTTTTGATATTTTTTTGTATTGAGTAGGTATTTTAAAAAGTCTTTTGCAAATTTTACATTTACGTCTTTAACCTTGTAAGAATTTTGCTTTTGATAATCTGTAAGAATATCTTTTAGTGAGTTATAAGCGTTAATTCTACTTTTTGATAAACCAATACCACCCTTACCGTTTTTTCTTGTTGGTGCTTCATCAATTATACTTTGTATTGCATCTGTTAATAAATCGCTTTGTGTGGTTTCTGTAATACGCTCAAAGAATAAATCTATCTTATATTTTAGCCAAGCCGTGTTTATTGTTTCGCCTTTCATGTTTGCATTATTAACCTCATCTAAAATATACACTTCTAAGTTCTTTAGTGTAGATTTTAATTGTTTATTGGTCGCATCGTTTGTTTTAGGATAATTTGTAGCACTCCAATTTTTTGGATTGATATGTAAGCCAGTTTTAGCACGTGGCCTTAATTTTCTATTTACTGAAAGTCTTACACAAATAGGAGCATTTTCGGTTTTACTAAAAAGTTGATAAGTTATAGTAGCCATAAGTATTGAATTTTGAACAATACGAATATACAACATTATCTACTTACTGTCCACCTTATGTCCACCTTATGTCCACCGTTTTCTAATAACACTTAATTATAGTTAATTTTACTTAACACTTGAAAAGTATTGTTTTTAAAAGGTTTAGTTAAGTTTAAAGACGTTTTTAAGGTTTTACAAGGGTTTTAAAAAGGGTAAAAACAAACTGTTTCAAGTCCCGCCTTCAGTACAATAACCGTTGTTAATCTTTTGATTTTCAACGGTTTTTTGATTTTATAGACATAATTATCCCAATATAGTTCCGACATTTTAATAAAACACCTCAACAATATTCATTCTACATCAAGTACTTATAAAATTATTATAGGTATTTAAAAGGATTAGAAATAGCTAAATTAAAAGAAGAAGGTATGGCTATGATTTAGTCATAGTACAGCTTGCCATTTTTATCTTTTAAAGTCTTCATAAGTTCAAAACAGAGTTGGTCAATATTACCTTGAAAGGAATTAAAAGCCGAAACGTTTGATAGAATTACAATACCGATTTTATTTTTTATATCTATTGCTATTGAGGAGGAATATCCGCCTGTTGCTCCGTTATGACAATGCCATTTATTATTTGACCTGGTTGAGTTTATAATATGCCAACCAAGACCCATATCAGTTTGATTATCTAACTTTATTGTTTTTTTTGTCAACAGTTTTAATTCAGCATTTGAATCATCAAAATGAGCAATTCCATATTTTGCTAAATCTTCAACATTAGATAATACTCCTCCTGCACTGGCAATTACAGAAAGGTCCCAATTTGATGTATTTCTTCCTTTTTCATCAAGTCCCTTAACGAGTTTTTTATCTAGTAATTCAATTTTAAAAGTTGAGTTTTTCATTTTATATTTTGAGAAAATATTTAGTTTAAATAGCTCCTCATAACTTAAATCATATATTTGACTTAAGGTATAGCCTAGTAAGCCCACTCCTAAGTTTGAATATTGAAATTTTCCTACGGTTTCTTTATCAATTTCCAAAAAGTTTGTTAGATAATCTTCTAAATCATACTGATCATAATATTTATAAGGATTATCTGGTAAATTTCTGAAATTAGCCAATTTTTTCTTCTCTGCTTTAGCTAATATTTCAAGTATGTGAAAGCCAAACACTGTTTCAACAACATCAAGAGAACCTACTTCATTTTCAAAAGAAAAATCTCTAAACTCTGATGCAAATCCGTCGAAAAAGGTGAATTCAATTTCTCCAAAATCATTGCTTATCTCTTTCTCAGATGAAAAGCTTAAAAATGATTCAAATTTTACATTATTTGATTTGATTTCTGTAAGTAAACTGTCCGCTATTTTTTTTGCAGAAACTCTTGTATTTATAACATCCTCACTACTTTCTAATGAACCTTTGTAAGGAATTAAAATATGCCTGACCTTGACAACATCAGCAGAATCTAGTTTCTCTACTTCAAAGTTAGATGGCATTCTTGGAAGTCCTGAACTGTGGTTTGCGAGACTCTTGAACGAAATTTTTTTGCCATTCTTGAATTTTACACTTAAGTAGTCGTTAATATAATTATCTAGTTTTATCTTTTTATTAATTACCGATTTGGCCAACAAGTTTGCTGTAAAGAGTTTTGTAATTGAACCAATTTCAAAAATACTTTGATAGTTGTTTAAATACAAAATTGAATCATTTTGACGTTTAATTCCGTAATAATTTACATTATCACCATTAATAAATGCAAATGAAATTTGAGTATTATTTGGAAAGTATTTTGACTTTTCAAAAATTAGTGTGGTTTGAATTTCAGAAATTTTTTTATTCGTATTTGATAATCTATTAATGGCCGAGCCAGAAAGAACTTCTTCTACGAAAGGAATAAAATAAAAGACATTATCTATTTTTTGATTCTCGTTAATTGAAAAGCTATATTGTGAAGTCCAGTCGTCAAAACTTAACTTATAAATTGCTACTTTTTCTTCATATCTGATAAATTCATTTTGATTAATTTTACCCGCTCCAGAATTTAAATTTTGAAGAAAGTTATTTAGTTCGTCAAGTGGCAATTGTTTTTTCATTTCAACTGAAAACAATGAAAAAACTGACTCATAATCCTCAGAATTAAAAGCTTTAATAAAACTATCAACAAGTATTTTGGTTTCAGCTTTCTCATCTTGACCAAGTATTGTTAATTGGGAAAATAAAATAAAAAATAAAAATATATACAGGTGTTTTTTCATAAAACAAATATAACTTTTATTTTGAAATTAATTTTATGAATAATAAATGTAAGTCTAACTTATCTAAGGGGCTGAGAAATCACTGAATTATAGAGATAGATAAACGAATCTAAAAATAACATAGTCTATAGTGGCTATCAATATTTTTTTTATGTTTAAGATACCATTCCATTATTTCGTATTTATCGTTCTTTTTTTTTAATATAAGAAAAACACCCAACCTATTTGCTAAGTTTAGAGCTCCCTAAATTAAACCAAGCATTATCGTTTCTGGTTAGTTTTTTTTTCATGATTCTAAAATACTTAATTATTACCTCTATTATTTCTTTAATAGATTAAGTTCATCAATCATTTCATCAATCTTTTTAATTAACCTTCCGTAGACCAAATAATTTGCTAATCTAAAAGAAATAATGCCAATAACTGACAAGGACATTAATATAATAATAGATTTTATTAATAATTGTTTTGAAGAATACGTTTCTAAGATAAAATTTTCCATATTAGATTCAAAAATAAATATGCAAAGTCCTAGATATCCAAAAAATGGTAAACCAATACCTAAAAGACGAGTAGTAGATTTGACATTATTTTTTATCATTTCTTGAAGTTTACCCAAATATTGAAAGCAAGATTGACTTGTATTTATTGTATACAAAAACTTTAACTTCTTTCTATTTAAAAAAAACAATGATAGCATTAATGCAGATATATATAATCCAAATAGGAGTTTCGATTTTATTATGAAAAAGATTAAAGTTATAATTGAAAGAGGAATTATACTCCAATTATCTTTTTTTGAAACTGATTGTAATTTATCGACTGTTAATATTGACTTTTTATTATATAGGTCATTTATTACAGGAGGAATTAAGTATTTTTCATCTTGAAATCCTTCTGACCATATTTCTTCTATTGATTTATCCATTTAATTGTTTTTTTATTCGTTTTTTTATTCTTGTTATTTTTACTCCGATTAAATTACTATTTATTCCTATTATCTGAGAAATTTCTTTATAAGTCTTCTTCTCTAAATAGAGTAGAATGATTGCACGGTCAATTTCTGATAACTTTTTTATTTCTTCATAGAGTCTTGAGATATCATTAGAGTAATCTTTTGACTCTTCATTTAAATCAGATTCATTAGAAAGTTGCTTATAATTTTGCTCAAAACCATATCTATCATTATGTTTTTTTTGCTTTCTCAATAAAGAAAGACATACATTTAGAGATATTCTATAAACCCAGGTAAACCACTCGGATTTATTTTTAAAATTTTCTCTACTTTTCCATATTTGTAAACAAACTTCCTGGTAATAATCTTCATAATCCTCTTGAGAATTAGAATAAGCCCTACAAATTTTGATAATTATTCCTCTAAAAGGAAAGATATAAGTTTTGTAAAAATCTTTACTCATATTTGTATTTTCTTATTTAGTGTCAGTACTTTAATTTTATTACACTTGAGTTTAGTCTTTATTAATAATAACAGATTTACAAATAAAATATAACGTTGCTTAAAAGTAGTATATTAGGTAAAAAAAATAAGTAAAAACAATAAAACGGTTACACTATAATAGTATAACCGTTTTATTGTTTTAGTAGATAACTCTATCGAAATATCGAACATTTATATATCCCGGAGAGGGTTTATAAATACCTGTAATTTGATTAGTCTCATTGTCAAAAATTGAGACGTTTGAATATTATTACATTAATTTTTTTTACCATGCAGCTCTCCACTGCCTTACAGTGTGAATCTTACCATCGTCTCCAAAAATAAATTTTTCTAAAAAGAGGTCTTTTTCTACGGTACCGTCTTTTTTATACTTAGTTTCTGTAGAAGTTACCTCAACAAGACTCCTGACACCATCAAGTTCATAAGGAAGAAAATATACAGGTTTTGAGATTATTGAATCATACAAAGAAAACATCTCTTTCTGATCTTTAACAGTCATCATAACTGGTTTTTCTGCATTGAACGGAAAAAATCTAACCGTATCTCTTGTATTTAAAAAAACTGCTTCCGCGTCCATAGCAGCATAATTAGATAACAAATTCTTAACAATTTCTACTTGTTCATCAGAACCCATGAAAAATTTTGTACCAGAACTAACCCACTCCCCAGCTTTTTTATTAACTTCCTTATCTACAACTTTATTGGAACAAGAGGAAATTGAAATAAAAATTACCAATAAAACTATTACTTTTTTCATTTTTAGTTACTTATAATAATTAATAATAGTAAATATACCAATTTAATTTAAAAACGGTTACACTTTATAAAAGTATAACCGTTTTATTGTTTTAGTAGATAACTCATTCGAAATATCGAACATCAGTTTTACACCAAGAGATTTTGAGTTAACAATCTATTTGATCAAGAAACTTGTTAAAATATACTAATGATGTTAAAGTATTTTTAATATTCGTTATATTTGAAAAAAAATCAACCTTAAACCAACTTTTTATGAATTTTAGTAAAATTCGCTTTATTCTTGTCTTTTTAATCACCTGTAACTTTCAAGTTTACGCTCAATCTTCAGATAAATCTATTGCAGGAATTTCCTTAGATAGACTTGAGCATTATGAAGAATTTATCAGTCAGGAAATAAAACAAGATAATATACCCGGTGCTGCAGTGCTAATTGTCCGTAATGGAAAAATTGTTCTTCAAGAATCCTATGGACATCGTGATATTGAAGACCAATCTTTAATGAAAACCGATGATATATTCTTTATACAATCCATGACCAAGCCAATCATCACAGCAGCATTCATGATGTTGTTTGAAGAAGGACATTTTATGTTAACCGACTATGTTTCAAAATATCTTCCAGAATTCAAAAACTTAAGAGTGATTAAAAACATGAATGATAGTATCACAGGTGAAACCAAAGCCTTAGAAAAGGAAATTACTATAGCACATTTATTAACTCATACAGCAGGATTAACACATGGACTAGGAAATAGTCAATTTGAACTAGGGTATAGGAAAGAATATTTTATGCAGGAATGGCCAGATATAAAATCTAGAGCAATCCAAGCTAGTAAATTGCCTTTAGTTGATCAACCAGGAAACATATGGTATTATAGTGTGGCACCTGATATCATCGCTACATTAATTGAGAAATTTTCTGGAATGAGTACAAATCATTTTCTAGAGAGTAGGATTTTTAAGCCTCTTAATATGACAGATACTGGCTATAATCTTTCAAAAGAACAACAAGCTAGAGTCGTAAAGGTTACCAATAAAAATGATAAAGGAAATTTGATAAATAGTGATTACCAACCTCCAACGAAAAAAAACACTATTTGGAGTGGTGTGAATGGTCTTTTTTCAACAACCTCTGATTATATGACCTTTTGCCAAATGATAATGAATAATGGTCAATGGAATGGGACTCAATTGTTAAGTAGAAAAACAATCGAGTTAATGACACAAAATCATGTTGGTGATAAATACCCAGCTGAGGGTGTAGGTTTTGGATATGGATTTGCTGTGATGTTGGACGTTTCAAAAACAGATTTACTGGGCTCAAATGGAAATATTTGGTGGGGCGGTGCCTTCAATACACACTTTTTTATTGACCCTAAAGAGAAGTTAATTTCGATTTTTATGACCCAATTAAACCCTTACACTAATTATTATCACGATAAGATGAAGCAATTGGTTTATCAGGCTATTGTGGATTAATCACAATAACAAGTTAATTTTAATTATTCCATTTAAATATCGAGAAAAGAAACAAGATCTTTTCGATAACTACTCATACTTAATGCAACTAGGTTTATTGGAATAAGTTTTCTTTGGAACAACTTTTATCACTCCTAAGTTAGATTATAAGATAAAACGGCTACACTTTATAAAAGTATAACCGTTTTATTGTTTTAGTAGATAACTCTATTGAAATATCGAACATAAGTTTTACACCAAAATATTTTATTGAGACCTATTATCATATTCAGCTCTTGAGCTTAAAATAATATTCATTTCATCTTGAGCCCATTCTGAAATCACCAAAAGTTTTTCTAAATAACTCAAACCAAATTT